>Ga0182024_10002531_pt1 | contig 45148 bp, 43 predicted proteins | sample P32metaG_FD_120480 | JGI IMG/M metagenome (GOLD analysis project Ga0182024, IMG submission 120480) | Permafrost microbial communities from Stordalen Mire, Sweden - P3-2 metaG (Illumina Assembly) | ecosystem: Environmental > Terrestrial > Soil > Wetlands > Permafrost | place: Sweden: Stordalen... | reverse complement strand
TCGCCGCCTCAATCGCAGCTACGAACGGCGCACAGAAGTCGCCGAGGCCATGGTCTATCTGGCCATGTGCCGCCTGATGCTCTCGCGATGGCTCAAACATTAGTTTTTAAACAGGCTCTTAGATAGAGGATTATATAACATGTCATTCCTACAATTAGGTTCCACTCTTCAATCTTCATTCGGCTTGCATCATGGCCAGAGGATGCATATCGCAAGTCTAGGATTCGGGTCACAACGAATCCAATTGCCACCGCAGTTAGAAGTCGCTGCCTCCGGTTAACATGGCTTCTCCACCAATGCCAAAACCCTTTCGACCGGATATTATGCTTATTTCCCACCATAGATGAAAGTCATTCCTAGCGCCGGGGTTCATTTTTCGGGGGCCCGCGTTTGGTTAAAGTTTCCCCGATCCAATAACCCTTCACAGCGACAGATTGACATTGACCGATTTCGCAACGCCTGTCCAACAAATAGTTTTTTGCCGAGTTAAAACATGAACGGGTTGCGGAGGGTAACAATGAGAGACAATCTTTTTTAATGAATCCCGAAACCACGTAGGCCGGGCAAAAGGGGTAACATGTAGCCGCTTGTTACTTTTCGGTGTTACCGGTTAACTCGTTGACTATAAACACTTGTTACCGTGTTACCGATTTTCCGGACCTACCTATCCAGTGCTGAGTTGGGCCCCGAAAGTAGTTCGGGGTTCAGTGCGGAGTGCAGGGTTCAATACATCAATTGTAACGAGGGAGCGCGGCCGTCTCGGTCGCAGTGTTCGGCGGGATGCCAAACGCCGCGCGCGAGACGCACGCGCTCCCATGCTCGGGCGATTCCGTGCAAGCGCAGGTTCCGAGGTTCGGGGCCCCCCACTCATTGCGGAGTAATGCAGTTGCCAGGGTTAACCGGTCATTCCTGCCTGCCGTTCTGCGGCAAGGGGTAATAATTTCCCTTTGAACCTCCCGTAATCCCGCCAAAAGCCCGTTTTTAGGGCCTTTTTCGCACTGGCACGGCGGCTGCTAAAAGGCGGAATGTTTAATTGCTATGATTGATGCTTTATTCAGCGATTCAAACTATGTGGCATCAAAAAAGATGCTGGATGTCAATGTCCTGCGCCATGAAGCCATTGCAAGCAATCTGGCCAATGTCGAGACTCCCAATTACAAGCGCCTGGATGTATCGCCGTCCTTTGAGAGCCAGTTGAGCCAGGCTGTGGCGGGCCGAGATGCCGAGCAAATCAGCGGTCTGCAACCCGAGTTGACGGTGGATAGCCAGGCCAATGCCGGGCGCATGGATGGGAACACCGTCCAGTTGGAAACCGAAATGTTGAAACTGAACCAAAATACGGTGGAACACTCGCTCGAAACCCAGTTGGTCAGCGCCGCGCTGGCCAAGATGCGCATGGCTATTACAGGCAAAGACTAATTTAAACTATGATCTCTCTTCTTTCCGGCATTGATAGCACTGCTTCGGCCCTGGATGCCGAACGGGTCCGCATGGACGTGATTTCGGAAAATATCGCCAACGTCAACACCACCAAAGGCATCGATGGCAAACCGTATCAGCGGCAGCAGGTTGTGTTTGAATCCGTGTTGAGCGCACAACTAAACTCCGGGGCGGGCGCGGCGGCGCCGCAAACGACCCAGATTCTTCGCATTGCCAAAGACACTCGTCCTCCGCGGATGGTTTATAATCCGTCACATCCGGAAGCCAATGGCCAGGGCATGGTGGCCATGCCCAACATCGACATCCACGAGGAGATGGTGGACATGATTGCCAGTTCGCGTTCCTACGAAGCCAATATCGCCGTGGCCAAGAACGCCCGCATGATGGCCATGCAAGATCTTTCAATCGGCAAACATTCATAGCCGTTCACAATGGATCCTCTGTCTGCAATTAAAATAATGGCTGGTTCGCAGTTGAACGGCCCGTTGAGCGACATGACGCAAAATGGCGTCCTGCCATCCATTGCCACGCCGGATTTGCAGAAGCTCAATTCCGATATGGGGCCTCAGCCCGTGGCGGACACTCAGTCCGGCAGTTCTTTCCAGAGTCTGCTCGGCAATTTCGTGGGCGAAGTCAACGACAAGCAAGCCGCCGCGGGCGATGCCATTGCCGGTTTGATGAGCGGAAAGAATGTCTCGTTGCACCAGGCCATGATCTCGATGGAAGAGGCGAGCGTCTCCTTTCAAATGATGGTCGAGGTGCGCAATAAACTTTTGGATTCCTATCAGGAACTCATGCGAATGCAGGTATGATCAACAATCCAATTCACTTAACAACCCAATTTCCATTTGTTCCATCCGGCCATTGAGGCCGGCGCATTTGTTTCATGAATAAAAACCTATCCCAAACCGCCCGGCAACTCGGCTCAATCTGGCAACAACTCGGCTTGAACCAGCGCATCAGCGTGATCACGGCCACAATCATGGTGGGGGCCGGCCTCGCCGCCCTGGCCTTCTGGTCCAGTCGGGTGGATTACTCGCTTCTCTACGGCAAACTCGATGAAGGCGAGGCCTCCAAAGTCATCGCTGCGCTGGATGAAGCCAAGATCCCTTATCAAATCAGCCGCAGCGGCGGATCCATTCTCGTGCCGTCGGACAAGGTTTACCAGATCCGGATGCAAATGGCGGGCAAGGGCATTCCGCGCGGCGAAGGAGTCGGTTTTGAGATTTTTGACAAGGCCAGTTTCGGCCTTTCGGATTTCGTGCAGCGCGCCAATTATGCCCGCGCCGTTCAAGGCGAACTGGCCCGCACCATCAGCCAGCTTGACGAGGTCGAGTCCGCCCGCGTCATGATCGTCATGCCGGAGAACAGGCTTCTGTCCGACAACCTGCACAAGCCCACTGCTTCTGTTTTTGTCCGCATCAAGGGCAATGGCCAATTGCCGTCGTCCGCCATCAGTTCGATTCGTTTTCTGGTCGCCAACAGCGTGGAGGGATTGCAGGCGAACAATGTTTCCGTGGTGGACAATCAAGGCAATGTCCTCTCGGAAAATCAGGAGAACGATTCCGTGGCCGGCTTGTCGGACAATCAACTCTCGGCCCGCCGCAATTTCGAACAATACTTGACTAAGAAGGCCGAAGGCATGTTGGAAAAGGTGCTCGGGTCGGGGCAGGCTGTGGTGCGCGTGGCCGTCGATCTCAATTGGGACACCATCACCCGTACCGAAGAGAAATACGACCCCGACAGCCAGGTGGCCACCACCAGCACGATCAATGATGAAAGCACCGATTCGGACACCGCGGCCGGCGCGGCCGGGGGTTCTCCGGGTCTGGCCGCCAACTCTGCCAGCGCCGAAGGCGCGAGTAACTCGCCCGCTTCCTCCCTGCCGGTCAACAGCAGCCGGATGCGCAAGAAAGTCACTACCAGCTCATACGACATCAATAAAATCACCAGCAACATGTTGCAGGCCGCTGGCGGTGTGAAGCGCATTTCCGGCGCGGTTTTCATCGCGCAAAAATTTGACGGCAAAGGCGCGGAACGCAAGGCCGTGCCGCGATCGCCCGAGGAACTGGAGAAACTCCGCAACATCGTTAAAAGCGCCCTAGGCATCCAGGAAACTGGCGATGGCACCCGCAAAGATGAAATCACTTTGGAGGAAATGCCATTCAACGATCAAACTGCCGCCGAAGTGACGCAGCAAATTGAGCAACAGGATAAGCGCCAGTTTTGGATCGATAATGCGCCAAAGTTGATTTATCCCACACTGGCCATCGGCATTCTTTTCATGTTCTGGCGCATGTTGAAGAACACCAAAGTGGATGACATCCCTCTCGGAGTTCCCATCGGCAACGGTAATGGCAACGGCAATGGACATTACTCCAAGCCCGGCGCCGCCGGCTCCGGCGTGGTGACGGTGGAGGTGTTGAACCAATTGATCCGGGAGAACCCGGCGAACATGACCCAGGCGGTCCGGACATGGATGAATCGCACCAAACCCAATAACTAATCACTTTCCCTATGGCATCGGACATCCCTATGGTTGAAATATCGAACATGACCAAGCTGCAAAAGCTTGCGGCGTTGCTAATTATCCTTGGGCCGGAGAGCGCCGCGCAGTTCCTCAAGATTTTCGATGAGCACGAACTGGAGACCATTTCCCTTGAGATGTCGAAGCTCACGCTGATCAGCCAGGAGTTACAACGGGAAATTTTGCGCGAGTTTTCGGAAGTCGCTCTTCAGGCGGGCACAGGAATTTTAGGAGGCGTGGGTTTCACAAAAGCCGCGCTGGAGAAATCAGTCGGGTTATTTCGGGCCTCGGATATCATTGGCCGCATCTCGCCCGCGCCCGCGCCTGTGGCTGCCATGAAACCGATCATGGACATGGACGCGCGACAACTCTGCAACATGCTCAAACAAGAGCAGCCGCAGACGATTGCCTTGATCGTGAGTTATCTTTCGGCCGAGAAAAGTTCCCAGCTTCTGCTGCTCTTGCGCAGCGAATTGCGGGACCAGGTGGTGGAACGCCTGGCCACGCTGGGGCCTACACCCGTCGAAGTGGTCGAGCGCATCGTCGAGGTGCTGAACCGCCGCGCCGGCGCCAAACCTACCCGCGCTTTGAACCAGACCGGCGGCGTGAAAAACGCCGCGGACCTGCTCAACGCGCTCGATAAAAATATCGGACAATCCATGTTGGTGGAATTGGAAAAACGCAATCCCGAACTCAGCCAGGCCATCCGCCAGAAAATGTTTACCTTTGAGGATCTGGCGGCGCTTGATACAACCTCGCTGCAAAAGATCATGCGCGAAGTCGATATGCGCGATTTGGCGGTGGGCCTTAAAACTGCCAGCCCGAAACTCAAGTCCGCCTTGCTCGCTTCCATTTCCAAGCGGGCCGCTGAAACGGTCAACGAAGAAATCAGTTTCCTCGGCCCTATCAAGAAAAAAGACATTGAGGCCGCGCAACTGCGGATTATCGAGAACGTTAGACAATTGGAAGGTCAAGGCGAAATCGATCTCAGCGCCGCCACGAGTGCCAATCGCGATGAAGTCCTGGTCTGAAACCATTCATTTGCCCGCGCTCTTGCGCGATGCTTGTCCGGTTGGCCTTCCCTCCGGGCGCAATTCGCTGGACGCGCCGCTGCGGGCTTCATGGCAGGCCGGTTACGACCAGGGCCGCATTGACGGGGAAAAATCCTTGAGCGAGCAACTGCTGAAACAACGCGAGGAATTGCACCAATTGATGCATGCCACGCTCGATTCGCTTCGCCAAGCCGTCCCGCAGGTCATCCACGACACCGAGAACATGATGGTCTCGCTCGCTTTGGAAGTGGCGCGAAAACTCGTCTCGGACATGCCGATTTCCGTGCCGATGGTGGAGGCTGCCGTGCGCGACGCTCTCGGACATGTCGAAAACTCGGCCCAGATCACCGTCCGTCTGCATCCGGGGGACTTGGAATTATTGCAAAACGCCGGCTCCCCGTTGCTGACTACCGCCGATGCCGCCAATGATTTTCGTTTTCTCAGTTCGGCCGAAGTCAGCCGGGGCGGATGTTTGATTGAAACCCGCTTCGGAACGGTGGACAGCCGTCGTGAAACCAAATTTGACCTGCTCAAAAAAACCCTGCTCTAATGATCGCGCGCGGCAAAACATTTTCCACGAACCGGGTTGAAGGCCTGTTGCGCCGAATACAGACGACCCAAGCCGTCCGCAATCATGGGCGGGTGGTCCAACTGATTGGCCTGGTCATTGAATCGCAAGGCCCGCTGGCTGCCGTCGGTGAAGTTTGCCGGATCGAATCCGCCCGTCATGACGGCTATACGCTGGCTGAAGTGGTTGGTTTCAGAAACCACCATGTTCTCCTCATGCCCCTGGGCGAACTTCACGGGATTCATCCGGGCAGCGAGGTGATCGCCATGGGTGCTTCCTTGCAGGTGCCGGTGGGTGAGGCGCTCAAGGGCCGCGTTATCGACGGTTTGGGAAGTCCTCTTGACAACGGTGGGCCCATCGAAGCCGAAGGCGTCATTAATTTGCACCAGCCGCCTCCGCATCCTCTGAAGCGGCACCGCATCCAACGGGCGTTCTGCACCGGCATCAAGTCGATTGATACATTCACTCCGTGCGGTCGCGGCCAGCGGCTCGGGATTTTTGCCGGAAGCGGCGTCGGCAAATCGACCCTGCTGGGCATGATTGCCAGCCGGGCGGAGGCGGATGTAAATGTGATCGCGCTGATTGGCGAACGCGGCCGGGAAGTGCGCGAGTTTTTAGAGAATGATCTCGATGATGCTGGCCGGCGCAAATCGGTCGTGGTTGTTGCCACCTCGAATCAGCCGGCAGTCGTGCGCTTGAAAGGCGCGTTTGTCGCCATGGCCATCGCCGAATATTTTCGTGACGCCGGCCAGAATGTTTTGTTGATGATGGATTCCGTAACTCGTTTTGCCATGGCGCAGCGCGAGATTGGCCTGGCCGTGGGCGAGCCGCCCGCGACTCGAGGATATACGCCGTCTGTCTTTTCCTTGTTGCCGCAATTATTGGAACGAGCCGGTGCCGGGGAGCAAGGTTCCATCACTGGACTTTTTACCGTGCTCGTGGAAGCGGATGATATGAACGATCCCATAGCCGATGCGGTTCGTTCCATTCTGGATGGCCACATCGTTTTGACGCGGGAGTTGGCCACGCAAAATCATTACCCGGCGATCGATGTGCTGGAAAGCGTCAGCCGCCTGACGCGGGATTTGACGACGCCGGAGCAGCATCAATTGGTTTCCCGGGCGCGTCAGGCCATGGCCATCCATCGCAAGAACCAGGATTTAATCAATATCGGCGCTTATCCGGCGGGGACCAATCCGGCCATTGATTTAAGCATCCATTTGCATGAGCCTTTAAACTCATTTTTGTGCCAGCCGATGGAGCAGTGCAGCTCCTTACCTGAGAGCTGGTCGCTATTGGAACAAACCATGGCCGCGCCCATGCCCGCGAAAACAGGCCCCGGTGCGGGAAGGAAAAACGGCTAGGCGCGCATGAAATCGCTTCACTTCACTTTGGAATCCCTCGGAACCCTGCGCCGTCGCCAGGAGCAGAAAGCGATGGAACTCTACACGCAGAGCTTGATCGGCCGCCGGCAGGCGGTCGAGGAGTTGGAAGCAGTCGGGCATGAATTGAGCGTGTGTTGGCAGGAATGGCGCGGCAAAATGGTCGCCGGGTGCTCAGCGGCGGATGCGGCCCATGCCCACGCTTATCACTTATCGCTGATCAAACGCCGGGACGAATGGGCTCTTGCGCTGGAGACTGCGGAACGCCGGGAGAATGCCGCTTTGCAGGCCATGTCCCAGGCGCGCCAGCAGCGGGAAATCGTGGACAAATGTTTTGACAAACAGAAGGCCCGCCACCGGCGCGACGAGGCCCGCGACGAACAAAAATTCCTGGATGACCTGGCCGGCCGCCGGGGCAACTCCATTCTCGCCTGGAAGCCGGCAGAAACTCCGTTATGATAAAATTACTTGTCTCACCCTGGGCGACGGCGCTGATCAGCGCTGTCATGTATTTTGGCGCGACAGTGGTGTTTTGGAAAACTCCCACTCTGCCGCCGCGCCCGAACCTGGCGGATTCCGCCGCCGCCCGCGAAAAGCGCAATGGTCCTTCCTGGGATTTTATCAACCCCGAGGCGGATCAACTCATCGCCGAGCTTCAGGTGGAAAAAAAATCCCTCGGGAAAAAGGAGCAGGAACTCAACGACCTGACGGCGCGCTTGCAGGCGGAGCGCTCGGAGTTGAGCATGGTCACGCAATCCGTGCGCCAGTTGCAATCGGATTTCGATCAGAATGTGTTGCGCATTAGCGAGGAAGAAACTGCGAATTTGAAGAAACTGGCCAAGGTCTATGCGGCCATGGAACCGGCCAGCGCCGCCACGATTTTGGAGAGCATGGACGACGCCTCCGCCATCAAGATTTTGGTTTTTATGAAGGACAGCGAAGTCGCCGCCATTTGGGAGGCGCTGGCCAAGAAAGGTCCGCAACAAGCAAAACGCACGGCGATCCTTTCCGATCGCCTCCGGCTGGTTGCATACCGTAACAATACTGCCAAATGATGACTCCATCCTCACTCTTTTCGGCCCTCGCGCCATCCATTCCAGGAGGCGATATCCGGCCTTTAACCCTGGACCCGTCCACCACCGCGCCTGCGGCCACGAAAAGTTTTTCAACGGTGATGTCGGAGGTACATGACGACGGGGACGCGAATGCTTCAAAGAATCGCGGGCTTGCGATGGAAACACCAACGGTCCCCGATGCGTCTGACGCCAGCACGCTTAAGGCCGTGATGGCCCGCCCTCACATTCCCACGGCAGAACACCGCAAGACGCCCTCCGCTCAGGCAATCAATTCCAAAGGGGTGCCCGCCGGCCAGGCGAACAAGTCTCAATCCGCGGAAAAGACCCCGGACCGCGAGGCGGCCACAGATGAAACGCCTGAACCACTTGCCACTTCGGCAGGCGAGGAAACTCGCGCGCTCCCGACCTTGATGGCAGGGCCGCCGTCTGCCCAGACAGTCAATTCTAAAAGCACGAACATTGGCGCTGAGGACGAAACCCGACCCTTGGTAAAGACCTCAGACCGGATCGCGGCCTCGGATGAAACGCATGCGCCACTCGCCACTCCGCCGGACCCGGCGCTTTTGGCTGCGATGACCCAGATGCAGGTTGCTGCCGGAGAATTCCGCAAGCCGGTTTCCAATCAACCGGTCAATTCTAAAGTCGCTCCGGCTGCCGATGGAGACGAGCCCCGCCCTTTAACAGAGACTTCGGTTTCCTCACAGTCAATAATTGCTTCGAAGCCTGGCGCGGCAACTTTCGCGCCGTCTTCAGCGTCAGAAAACAAGCCTGCGAAAACGGTTGATTCTCATCCGACTGGAACAGCCGTTTCGAAAAAGGAGCCAACCGCCCAGCCGGCAGAACTTGCCGGGTCTCCTCAGCAACCTATTGCGGCACAGGTTTCAATTCCCTCGCAAATGGTGTCGATTTCGGCGGATCCCGGTGATGGCACAGGGGGTGCTTTGAGTAGCCAACGAATGAATTTTGAAGGCAAAAAGAACGAAATTGCCGGGCACCCTGAGCAAAAAGTGCCGACCGCGCCGCAGAAGAATGATTTTTCCGTCAGAGCGGCGAGCGAAGCGGCTCTGGGGTCTGATTCCGAACATACCGGACCTAAACAAGATTCGATCGATTCCGCCCTGGTTTTGGATTTGTCAAACAAATCGACTGAGTTGACTGACGTGAGCAGAGGAACTGGGGTTGCTCCTTCCGTTGATAATTCGGCCGCCCAGGCTGAACGCGTGGGGCATTTGGTGAATCAGCAAGTGACAATGATGCGCCAATCCGGCGCGAATAACCTGGCTGTCTCGCTCAAGGTGGACCCCCACACCGAACTTAGTTTACAATTGACAAATCACAACGGCCAAATTGAAGCGTCGGTTCGTTGGGAACGAGGTTCCAGCGCCGGCTTGGGCAATCATTGGAAAGATTTGCAGGAGTCGCTGGGACGGCTGAATGTTCAATTGCTTCCTCTGAAAAACGAAGTTTCTTCGCGGACATCGGCTTTTAATTCGGTGGCCAATGCAACGCCGTCATCCTATTTCAATCAAACGTCGCAAAATCCGCAACGGCAAAGCCGCCAGGCGCAGGAGGATTTACCTCTGCCCGACGCGTTCGTGGCCGTTCCTGCAACCGCAACCACAAAAACTGCAACCAGAACCGCGTCCCGGCAAGGCTGGGAATCGTGGGCCTAAATAATTTATGTCATCCATCAACACCTCCGGCCTTTCGCCCGTGAACAGCACGGATACGACCTCGAATCCCAACTCCGCTTTGACTCAAGCCGATTTTTTGCAATTGCTCGTCACGCAAATGACCTCCCAAGACCCGCTAAACCCCGTGAGCGATACTGACTTTGCGGCGCAATTGGCCCAGTTCAGTTCATTGCAGGAGTCCACCGCCATGGCAGGGAACATGTCATCGTTGCAGGCCCAATCGCTGATTGGTCTTACCGTAAACGTGGCTTCAGCCACCAACTCCACTCAACAGACCTCAGGTGTGGTCACCGGGGTGGATATATCCTCCGGGACTCCGCAAATTGTCGTGAATAACCAGCCTTATGCTTTGAGCCAGATCACATCCATTTCGCCGACTCCAACCACCTCAGCAACTTCTTCCACCACATCCAGTAACCCTTAACTCAAGAGAAAATTATGCTTAGTTCATTAACATCAGGCGTCACCGGACTCGATAGCTTCCAGGAACAGATGGACGTTATCGGCAACAACATTGCCAACCTCAACACCACTGGTTTCAAAACCGGAGTGGTGGATTTTGCTGACGCATTCAGCGATACCTTACAAGGGGCCGGAACCAGCACACCCGCCATGCAGGTCGGCACGGGCGTCAACATCGCCGCCATTAACAGCAATTGGAGCCAGGGGGCGATCACGAGCACCGGGGTTCCGAGCAATCTCGCCATATCGGGCAACGGCTTTTTCGAGGTTGTGGATCCTGTAACCAGCGCCAAGTACTTTACGCAGGACGGCACGTTCAGTGTGAATCCCAGTGGGTATCTGGTCACATCCGGTGGCGACTATGTGCAAGGCTATACCGGGGGTTCGACAACGTTGGGTAACGTGCAAGTCACCTCCAACCCCGCCAACTCCGCCCTTTCCATGTCTTCTTTCACCATTGATAGCCAGGGCCACATTAATGTGACGCAATCCGACGGCAGCACCTATTTGTCAGGCCAGGTTTTGTTGCAAAATGTCCAAGATCCCCAGATGCTGACGAACGAAGGCAACAACCTTTTCTCCAACTTTCAAGCCGCCGGCGCCAATGCCGCCTTGGGAGCCCCTGGCAGCAACGGTCTGGGCACCATCCAATCGGGCGCGTTGGAGGCTTCCAATGTGGATCTCTCCACTGAGATGGCGAACCTGATCACCGCCCAGCGCGCTTTCGAAGCGAGCTCAAAGATGATCACGACAAGCAACGAAGTGCTGCAGACTGTTGTGAACATGAAGCAGAGTTAGTCTTGAGTTTTTATGCCCAGCCCCTCCCTGGATTCCCCGCGCGGCGCCCGCGAAGAAGCGAAAGCCCCGGACAACGGCAAACCAGCCGAGACCAAAGCAACCCCGCCCGCGGCAAGCGGCGCCGGGTTCAAAGCCTGGCTTCCGCTGGCAGTGGCCGTTGTGGCCATGCCCGCGTTGGCTTATGCCACCACGCAATTTGTTCTGCTGCCAAAGCTTCAGCGCGCACTAACGCAGGGCAAACCAGCGATGGCACCAGAGAGCCCGGCGGAACCCGGAGCGGCTGCCAAGAACGGGGACGCTGCCGCCCCCGACAAACTCAAAGTGACGGTCAGCATGAACAAAATGCTGGTCAATGTGGCCGGCACCATGGGCACCCGTTATCTGATGACCAGTGTTACTTTGGTCGGCAGTACTCCGGACTTCAAAAGCAAAATTGACGACAACAAGGATCAGCTCATGGATCTGGCCACCGGCACGCTCAGTGGCAAAACCATTTCCGACCTGGAAAAACCGGGAGCCCGGAATGTGATTCGAGCCGAGCTGATGACCGTGTTCAACAACGCCTTGGGCGGATCGTTAGTACAGGAAATCTATATCACGGAACTTGCCATTCAATAGCGATCCTCATGACTCAAGACAGCCCAAAGCCCGAGATCGCAGAACCGCTTTCCTCCTTTCTTGACGCGGGAGAGGGGACGGCTGCGACTCCGGAAAAAGAACCGGGCAATGCCAGCGTCCGGCCAGACGCGCCTGCAAAAGAGGCGATTCAAACTTATGATTTCCGCAATCCCATGCTTCTTTCCCATGGGGAATTAAGAAAACTGCGATTGCACCAGGAAGAATCCATCCAAAGCATGGCCGCAAGACTTTCGATTCATCTGCGTTTGGAATTCTCGTTGACACTGGCTGACCTTCAAACCGTCGCCTATCAAAAGTTGGCGGAAAGTTGGGGCCGGCCGGCCCACCTTACCCTGTTTAAAATGGAACCCCTGCGCGGGGTTTCCATCCTGGAGATTTCGACCCAACTCGGCTCGTGCATGGTGGACCGTCTCATGGGCGGCCCCGGCCAGGCGTCGTCGACCAATCAGGAGATCAGTGAAATCGAAAAAGTGCTGTTGGAGCAAACGGTGCAACTGATCCTGGATGAATGGTGCGGCCACTGGGCCAGCCTCAAGGAATTGAAGCCAGCCATCCTGGGTTACGAAAGCAACGGCAGTTTCATCCAGGGCGCATCGCCGGAGACAATCATGCTGGTCGTTTCCATGGAAGCCGGCTTGGGCGAGTGCAAGGGGCGAATCCAGATCGGTGTTCCTTACGCCGCTGTGGATACGCTCATCCATCGATTTTGTCAGAGCACGGAGACGATGACAAACCCGGCCCCGTCCGCACCGCCTCTTCCTGCCGTGGGCTGGAAATGGAACGCCTGTTTTGATGACGTTTGCGTCCCCGTCACCGCGGAGTGGGAGGGATTGGAAATGACGGCCCGCCAGATTTTGGCGTTGAAAGTGGGTGACGTTCTGCCGTTGGATTTGAAGCAGGCCCAGCGCGTTAACGTGCGTGTGGCGAATCGATTCAAGTTTCAAGGCCGGCCAGGAACGCTGGACGGCAAATGGGCGGTCGAAATAACCCGCGTGATCAATCGTTAGGCAATATTTTATGGAAAAAACCGAACCCACTTCTCCCGGCCTCGAAGTTCTGCTGGACGTCAAAGTCAAATTAACGGCTGAGCTGGGCTCGTGCCAGGTGCCCATGCGCGATGTGCTTCAATTCAATGTGAGTTCGATCATCAAGCTCGACAAGGCCGCGCAGACTCCAGTGGACCTCTACGCCAACCAAACGCGCATTGCTCGCGGCGAAGTGGTGGTAGTGGATGACTCCTACGGCATCAAGATCACTGAATTGTTTGGAGCCAATAAATGATTTCAAAATGTCGCAAGGCCCGCATCAGTTCATGGAACACGGCGCGAGGCGGCGCTTTGGCCGGTGTGGCCGCGCTGTTTTGGGTGGCCTGCGCCATTGCCGCTGAACCATTTGACGAAACCTATGGCGTAAATCTTCCCAGCGCCAGCGCGTTGCCGAACGCCGGCGCTTCGATCTTCCGCGTTTGCGGCGCTTTTGTTCTGGTGGTGGCGTTTTTTCTGGGCGGCGTCTGGCTGTTCAAGAATTGGCAGCGCCTGGCCCTGCAAAAGAATGGGGCCGCCAAACTTAATTTGATTGAAGTCAAATCGTTGGGGCAGCGCCAGGCCATTTATGTAGTTGGTTACCAGCAGCAACGAATGCTACTGGCGTCGTCACCCGCTGGAGTGACACTCCTCAGCCATTTGCCTGCCGCCGAAGAGGCGGAGACGGTTGCGCCCCCCACCACTTTGAATTTTGCCGAAGCTTTGCAACATGTCCTGAGCCGAAAACCATGAATGGTCCGCACGTCATTAATTCCTCGCTAACGCGCGGCCGGTTCCATCGTCGTCCGCCCGTGCGCTGGTTGATATTGGGTTTGATCTTGTGCCAGCTTTTTGCGGGCGGGGGCGCGCACGCGCAAACCAATGCCAATTCCTTTAATCTCAATATTGGACTCAACGGGTTGGGTCAGGCGCCTGACGTGGACGGGGCTATCAAGATCCTGGCGATCATGACGTTGTTGACACTGGCCCCATCCATCATCCTGTTGATGACCTGTTTTACCCGCATCGTCATCGTGCTCTCGTTTGTGCGGTCGGCGCTTTCCCTGCAGGGCACGCCCTCCAACCAGATCATCATTGGCCTCTCGCTCTTCTTGACTTGCTTCATCATGGCGCCGATTTGGGAGAAGATTGACCAGGACGCGCTGACACCGTATCGCGCCAAACAAATTACCGGCGAGGTCGCCCTGGAGCGGGCCACCGTCCCCATCCGGGGCTTCATGCTCAAGCAGACCCGGCCCAAGGATGTCGAACTCTTCATGGCGTTGGCCAAATCAGGCCCCGTTGCGCCGAACCAGTTGCCGCTGAAAATTGTCGTCCCGAGTTTCATCATCAGTGAACTGCGCACGGCGTTTCAAATGGGCTTCCTGCTTTTCGTGCCTTTTATTCTTATTGACTTGGTGGTGGCCACGGTGCTGATGAGCATGGGCATGATGATGATGCCCCCCATGACCATCTCGCTCCCTTTGAAGATTCTTTTGTTCGTTTTGGTGGATGGCTGGCATCTGGTTGTCAGCTCCATTGTCCAAAGTTTCGCAACCTGATTATTATGAATCCTGAATTTGCCACGGAATTACTCAAGACCCTGATGTTTGAAGCGGTGACGCTCGCGGCACCGATATTATTGACAGCACTCATCCTCGGCCTGGCCATCAGCATCTTTCAATCCGTCACCTCCATCCAGGAGCAAACGCTCACTTTTGTGCCCAAGGCGCTGGGCATTGTCGCGCTGCTGGTGGTTTTGATGCCGTGGATGCTGCGCACGTTGATTGAATTTACCACCGCGGTCATTCAAAAAATGCCGCAAATGACGCAGTAAATCGGAAAATGAGCGAACTCACCAACGGGCTGATGGTTTTTCTGCGGGTCAGCGCCATGCTGGCCGTCTTTCCGATTTTTTCGGCGGCTAATTTTCCGGTGCAGTTGCGGCTGGCCCTGGGCGCATTGCTGGCCGGATTGATCAGCCCGGCTTTGCCGCCCCGCCTGGCCCAGGCGCACGACCTGTGGGGGTTGGTGGGGTTGATGTCGATGGAAGTGGGGGTGGGATTGCTGTTCGGTTTCGCCAGCCGCATGATTTTTTTTGCGCTGGATATGGCCGGCGCAATCATCGGTTCGGAAATCGGCTTGTCGCTGCCTCCCAGCATGAATCCCATGAGCGGCGCGCAAGTGACAGCGCCCGGTTCTATTCTGTATTATCTCGCGGCCATGCTCTGGTTGAGTTTGGATTTGCACCACTGGATGCTGGTCGGTTTAATGAAGACCTACACCTGGCTGCCAGTGGGCGGGGCGCGTTTGTCGGAATTTTGCATGATGGATATGGTGACGCGCAGCAGCCAGACGTTCGTCATCGCCTTGCAACTGGCCGCGCCTATCATGGCGGTTTCATTTATCGTGTCCCTCGTTTTCTCCGTGCTGGGCCGCGCGGTGCCGCACATGAACGTTTTTCACGAAAGTTTCACCATTCGCACCCTGGCTGGATTGAGTGTCTTTGGCATCACTCTGCAACTCATGGCCGAGCATATCATTAATTACTTACAACGCCTCCCTGAAGATGTCCTGAACGTGGCGCAAATTCTTGGGACGCACTAGGGCGAAAACGGAATCAAGTGAGCGAACATACCGGAGACAAGACAGAGCAAGCAACGCCCAAGCGGCTGGAACAGGCCTACAATAAAGGCCAGTTCGCGCGCAGCGCGGAGGTGCAAACCGCGTTTGTCTTAATGGCGGCGTTGGTGGCGTTGACGTTTTCAGGCGGCGAAATGTGGCGGCTTCTGGCCAACTCGCAAGCGGAAATGCTCAGTCATCTCCATGACACTCCGCTGGTCGTCGATGTCATGCAGGGGTACGCCGTGCGGGGGGCATTGGTGCTCGGAAGCTGCGTTTGGCCCGTCCTGGTTGCGACCATGCTGGCCGGCTTGCTGGCGGGAGGAATTCAAACCCGCTTTCGCACCTCTCCTGAAGCTTTGGAATTGAACTGGGAGCGCATGAATCCCGTGGAAGGTTTCCGCCGCGTTTTTTCCATGCGCTCGGCCGTGCCGACGGGAATCAACATTTTAAAAATCACGGTCATCATTAGTTTGACGTATGGGGTGATCCGCAGCATTTTGGACGACCCCATTTTTCATGCTTCTGTGAATGTGGCAAGAATTGCCGGGTTCATGGCCGATTCTTCCTTCCGCATCATTACCCGGGTGGCCATGGCCCTGGTGGTTTTGGCGGCTGCCGATTACGGCTATCAATTTTGGCGCACCAACCAAGACATGAAGATGACCAAGGAAGAAGTCAAGGAGGAGACAAAAAATAGCGAAGGAAATCCGCAGGTCAAAACTCAGCGGCGGCGCAAACAAATCGCAAATGCCAAGCGCAAGATGCTTGCGGAAGTGCCTAAGGCTGATGTGATTGTAGTGAATCCAACCCATATTGCCGTTGCGTTGCGTTATGACCGCAAGACCATGAAAGCTCCCAAGATCGTGGCCAAAGGCAGCCGTTTGAACGCGTTGCGCATTCGCGAAATTGCCACGGAACATCAAGTGCCCATTGTGGAAAATGTGCCGCTGGCGCGCCTGATGTTTAAATATGGCCGGGTGGGTGGCGAGATTCCTGCTGAGCTTTACGCCGCAGTGGCTGAAGTGTTGGCCTGGGTTTACCGCGTCAACGCCTATCGTTATTACCGGGAACGCGCTTTTAATTGATCAAAAAAGCAAATGGCACAGACAAACTCAAAAAAATCCAACCTCGCTCGTTTGTTTAAGAACGGGGACGTGCTGCTGGTCAGCGCATTGTTCGTGACCATCCTGCTGATGATCCTGCCGATTCATCCCTTCCTGTTGGATATATTTTTGGCGATGAGCATCGCCCTCTCCCTGCTCGTTTTGCTCTCCATACTTTACGTCAAGGAACCGGCGGACTTCACCGGCTTTCCCACTTTGCTCTTGTTCGTCACCCTGTTTCGGCTTTCTCTAAACATTGCTACGACTCGGCTGATTCTGCTGGACGGCTATGCCGGACACATCATTGAAGCGTTTGGCAATTTCGTGGTGCGCGGCAATTACGTGGTCGGCCTCGTCATATTTTTGATCCTCGTCCTGATTAATTTCATCGTCATCACCAAGGGCGCGGGGCGCATCGCGGAAGTTGCCGCCCGTTTCACGTTGGACGCGATGCCCGGCAAACAGATGGCAATTGATGCGGAATTAAACGCCGGGATGATCAACGAAAGTGTGGCGCGCAGCCGCCGCCGCAAGGTCGAGCAGGAAGCCGATTTTTACGGAGCGATGGACGGCGCCAGCAAATTTGTGCGCGGCGACGCCATCGCAGCCATTCTGATCACATTGATCAATGTGCTGGGCGGGTTTGCGATCGGCATCATGCAAAAGGGAATGAGCGTCAGCGAAGCCCTGCAACGATTCACGCTGCTCTCCATCGGGGACGGTTTAGTTTCACAAATTCCCGCGCTGATCACGTCGACCGCCGCCGGCATTTTGGTGACGCGCGCGGCGGCCAAGGAAGAATTGGGATCGGAGTTGACCAAACAATTGCTGGCTTATCCGAGGGTGCTGACAATTCTCACCGTCATGCTGGCGGTGTTTGGCAGTGTGCCGGGTCTGCCCATGATTCCGTTTTTCTTCCTGGCCGGCATTACTGGATTTTTAGCTTATAATTTAAGCGGGGCGGAAAACCTTGTGAAAACCACAGGCGCTCACGAACCGAGCGGGGAAGCAGCGTCGGACACCGCAACTCCTGGCAAGGCTGCGGCTGGCGCGCCCGCCGATAAACTTGAACCGCTACTCAATCTTGACGCTCTCCAGATTGAATTAGGCTTTCGATTGGTCAGCCTCGCTGACGCGCGCAAGGGAGGGGATATGCTGGATCGAGTGACAGGGGTGCGCAAAACCTTTGCCCAGGAAATGGGAGTGATCGTGCCGCCCATTCGGGTGCGCGACAATCTTCAGTTGGAGCCGGATCAATATCGTTTCTTGTTAAAGGGAAATCCCGTGGCGCAGGGAAACCTGATGCCGGACCACTGGCTGGCCATGAACGCTTCCAATAGCAAGACCGTTCTCAAAGGCGTGCCGACTGTGGAACCCGTTTTCAAACTGCCGGCCACCTGGGTCACTGATGTGGAACGCAAGAACGCCGAGATCAGTGGTTACACGGTGGTGGACGCGGCCTCCGTCCTTGTCACGCATCTGTCTGAAACGGTGAAGCGGAACTGCCACAATCTGCTCAGCCGCCAGGACGTGCAGAACCTGCTCGATAATTTAAAGCAAACCCATTCGACTGTGGTCACGGAATTGATTCCCGCGCAATTGAACGTCGGCCAGGTGCAACGCATCCTGCAAAATCTCCTGGCCGAAGGAATCTCCATTCGCAACCTGGCGGGGATTTTGGAAAAGGTCAGCGATTACGCCAGCGTGACCAAAAATCCCGACGAGTTGTCCGAGCATGCGCGGCGCGCTTTGGGTTCGCAAATCGTCAAGCCTTATCAGGCGGACAACGAGAGTTTGCAGGCCATCACACTCGATCCCCGCCTCGAACAACAAATTGCCCAGGGAGTGAAGCAGACGCCGACGGAAATCAGCCTGATGATGGAACCCAAACTGGCGCGTCACGTGGTGGATACGCTTTCGCAGAAGATCCAGCAATTGCTCACCACCGGGCAGCAGCCCATCATCATGTGCGCGCCGCAAATCCGGCTGGCCTTCCGGCGCTTCTTTGAATCGACGTTCGCTGATCTCACGGTGCTTTCCTACGCCGAAGTGCCTTCACGCGTGCAGATTCAAAACGCCGGGATTGTCCCATCGCTGGATTAATTCTGCTACCTATTATTTATGGAACCCACCTCCTTCAAGGCCGCGTCAGCAGAAGAAGCCGTTGCGCTGATTCGGGCGAAACTGGGGGCGGAAGCCGTGGTCTTGAATGTGCGGCGGCTCCCGCCCAATGGCCTGGCCCGATTCTGGCAGAAGCCGATGATTGAAGTTGTGGCCTGCAGGCCGGAGGCGACCGGCGCCGAAGCGGACCCCTTCTCCGCGGCGTTGGCGGAGTTTCGCCAGGAGCTGGCCGAGATCAAGCAACAAGTCGCCAGCCGGCCCGCCGCTGAAATTCCGAATAATGTAGAATGGACAGATGATGCCGGGCTGGAGGGCGGCAACTGGCGCATCGGGGCCGCCTTGCGGAAAAGCGGCCTGTTGTCGCTGCACGCGCAGCATGTGCTTGACAGGTTGCACGCGCAGTACGGGGAAAATCCGCCCTCATCCTTCGGTGAGGAAATTACCTGCGCGCAAAATGTCCTGGCGGCCGCCTGGCGCGAGCCTTCCCCCGTGGCGGCAAAGTCTGTTCATGTTTTAATCGGCGCGGCCGGGTGCGGCAAGACCACCTATTTGTGCAAATGGCTGACCCAAGCCGTGCTCGTGGAAGGGCGCCTGGCGCGAGTGTGGCGCCTGGATGGCGCGACTGCGAACATGGCGGAGTCCCTCAGTGTGTATTGTGAAATTCTGGGAGCCGCCCATGAACGCACCTGGCAACCCGGCGGCGAGAACATCCCGGAAGACATCGGCTTCATTGATTTCCCCGGGATTGACTGGCGCAAGCCGGCGGCCGTGCAAGAACTGGCCGGCTTGCTGAAACAATTCGGACAGGCGCGCGTTCACCTGGTTTTGAACGGCGCGTATGAAGTTTCGATTTTGCTCGCCCAGTTTCGGGCCTTCGGCGTTTTGCCGATCGATGACATCGTGATCACCCACCTGGATGAGGAATCCTCATGGGGCAAGATTTGGAATCTGGTATTAGGCACAAATTGCTCCATTCGACACTTTAGCGCTGGGCAAAATATTCCGGGAGACCTCTGTGACGCCTCGGCCAGAATGATTTTTGCCCGGCAATTTCCCGGCAAACAAGCTGGCAACGTAATTGCTAAGCAACTCTCGATCTAAACGCGTTATGAAATCATTATTGATCATCGGCGGCCTGCTGGGATTCTGCATCGGCCTGCTTTTCAGTTGGGCCGAACAGGGCTCAGGGCCGGCCTGTCTTTGGCATGCGTGCCTGGCAGCGTATGTGACTGCGGTCTTGATGCGGTGGTGGGGCGCGGCCTGGCGGAAGGGCCTGGAAGAATCTCTGCACGAACGCCAGTTCATTTCCGAGCAAGTCAGACTCTCATCCCTTTCCAAAGCGAGTAAATCATGAGTTCAACCGCCTTTGAATCGGCGTCGGCTGGCACAGGTGATCCTCAGGCCCATCAGCGGGATCTGTGGCTCCGCTATGCCAAGTCCGGCGCCGGCAGCCCGTCGGAAAACAGCCTGATCGAACAATATCTGCCGCTGGTCAAGACGGTGGTGGGCCGGCTGGCCATGACGTTGCCGGCGCATGTCAATGGGGACGATCTTTACAGCGCCGGGTTGGTGGGATTGCTCCATGCGGTGCGCCGCTTTGACCGGAAATGCGGATGCTCTTTTGAGCATTATGCCAGGACACGGATTCGCGGCGCGGTTCTTGACGAACTGCGCCGGCTGGATTGGGTGCCGCGCTCCGTGCATGAGAAGGCCAAAAAAGTGACGAAAACCATGCAAGAACTGGCCCAACGCCATGGGTGCATCCCCACCGATGCGCAGATGGCCCGGGCTTTGCGCCTTTCATCGAGTCAATACGAGAAACTGCTGGAGGAAATTCGTCCGGCCGCCTACGTCTGCCTGGATTCGCTGCAGGACCACGACAGCGAACACAGCGGCGTCAATTATGACATCGTCCCGGACGAGACGCAGGCCGATCCCGCGACTGGGACCGCGATGCGGGAAATGGCCGGGCTGATCGAAGACCAACTGAAGCAACTGCCGGAGATGCAGCGCAAGGTCCTGGCCCTTTATTATGTGGAAGATTTGCGCCTGCGGGAAATAGCCGAGGTTTTTGGCGTGACGGAATCGCGCATTTGCCAAATCCATGCCAAGGCCATTTTGGCGCTCAAGGCACTGCTCAAAAAAAAGGAGCCGGAGGCTTTTAATTACAGTTAGTCCTTAAATCATGATTGTCATCATCGGCGCACTTATTGTCCTGGGATCGGTTTGCGGCGGCTTCGTCATGGCCGGGGGCCATCCGATTGCTTTATTGCATATGTCCGAGTTTGTCATCATCGTGGGCGCAGCCTTTGGCGCCCTGGTGCTGATGTCCCCGCGGCAAGTTCTGATTGGCCTTTTTAAACAAGTCATGGGCACGCTGAAGGGTTCCCCGTACACGAGAAAGACCTACGACGAACTGTTCAAAACATTGTATGAACTGTTCATGATGGGCCGGCGCAGCGGGATGGTGGCGTTGGAAGAACATGTGATGAATCCGGAGAGCAGTTCCATTTTCAGCAAGTATCCCTCCTTCCAAAAAAACCATCACGCCGTAAATTTCCTTTGCAACGGATTGCGGCCGATCATTGACGGCAAGATCAAGCCGGACCAGCTCAAACTGCTGTTGGAAATTGAAGTGGACGCCATGGAGGAAGAACACGAAAAGCCGGTCGGGGTGCTGACCAAGGCCGCGGATGCCATGCCCGGATTCGGCATTGTGGCGGCTGTTTTGGGGATCGTCATCACCATGGCTTCCATTGCCGGACCCATCGAGCAAATCGGCGAAAAAGTGGCCGCCGCGCTGGTGGGGACCTTTCTGGGAATTTTTATTTCGTACGGGTTCATGAATCCTTTGGCGGTGAATATGGAATTCGTCAACATGGCGGAAATGACCTACATCCGGTGCATTGCCGCTTCGGTCGTCGGTTTCGCCAACGGCATGTCGCCGATCATGGCCGTGGAAGTGGCGCGGCGCGGATTGAGCAGCGAGATGAAACCCACTTCCGATGCTTTGGAAGCCATGCTCAAAGGACTCACCGCGCCCGCCAAATAAAATAAATGAGCAAAAAAGGACATCACGGCGGCGCCTGGAAAGTGGCCTACGCGGACTTCGTCACGGCCATGATGGCGTTGTTCATGGTGCTGTGGCTGACCTCGCAGGACCAGCGGATCAAGGAAGCCGTGCAACGCGCGTTTAGAAACCCGTTTTCCTCGGTGACCAAGGATTCGGTGGGAGTCATACCGAGCAAGGAAACCCAGACGGTGAAAAGCAGCACCGGGAATTATGATTCCGCTTCGGCGGTTGAGCTGACCATGCTGCGCCGGCTCAACGAAGATTTGTTGAAATCCTTGCAAAGCCAGGCGGAAGACAGGTCGGAAGAGTCCGTGAAATTGGAGATGACGCCGGAAGGCCTGTCAATCAATGTTTTCGATCGCGCTCACAAGCCCATCTTCGAGTCGCAATCGATCAAATTTACGCCCTATGGCGACTGGGTTTTCTCGACCCTGGCCTGGGAAATTTCACGTTACCATAATTTGAGCGTTGAATTGGAAGGCCACACCGAGAGCGGGGAAGCGGCGCTGCGACCGGATTACGGAGACTGGGAGATATCCGCCGACCGCGCCAATGCCGTGCGCCGCAAGTTGCTGGAGCACGGGGTTACCAGCCAGCAGGTGAGAAAGGTGGCCGGTTACGGCGCCACTGTTCCCATGCCCAATGTGGACATGGCCGATGAAATCAACCGCCGCGTCACAGTTTTGCTCAACATCAAAGCAGCCACGTTATAATTCACCCCCCCTCTCCATGCCTGAATCCTTCATCCCACTAGTGCCGATCACCGCCGCATCGCACGAGACGACTTTTACGTCCATGCACGCCAAAGGATTGGCACCGGGAACCATGGTCGGGGCTGCTGGCTCCGAAACGGAGGCGTGTTCCAAGCCAGTGGTCACGTTGCAGCGCGACGGTGAGATAGTTTCCGGTATTCGCATCCAATGCGGATGCGGACAAGTCATTGATTTGACGTGCGTTTACTAGATGCGCCAGTTCCGAATAAAAGGGCAGTTTTCTCCCAGCCGTACGGGCAGGATTTGCCGCTTGCCAGTCGCTTCCGAGGCAAGGACCCCTTAAAATGAGGCATTTACCGTGTGGCACAACCGTTGCTTAGTAGGTTTCGCATGAATGTCAGTCTTTACCAGGCAGCGGCGGCGTTGGACGCCAACAGCCGGTGGCAGGACGTGATTTCGGACAATCTGGCTTCGAGTTCAGTGCCGGGTTTCAGGAAACAATCCCTCACCACAGCCGCAGTCCAAGCCGGATTGATGTCTGCTGACGCGTCCGGCCAACCCCAATTTTTTAGCATACCTAGAACCAGCGTTTCCATCAGCTTTAAAAACGGGGAACTGGATTATACCGGCAACGACAAAAATGCCGCCATCGAGGGCGACGGCTTCTTTCAGGTGGAACTGGCCAATGGCACTCCCGCCGTGACTCGGGATGGGGAATTTCGGGTGAATTCCCAGGGGCAATTGGTGAGCAAGGAAGGCTACACCGTAATGAGCGACAGCGGCGCCCCGATCCACCTGGATCCGCACAATCGCAACGCCCTCTCGATTTCCGCCACGGGCGAGGTGCGCCAGGGCGGCGAAGTGAAGGGCAAGATAGGTTTGACGGACTTTGAAAACCCCCAATTATTGACGCCCACCAACGGGGTTTATTTTCTGGCCGCCGATCCGGGCCTTCAGACCAAGCCCGCCACCGGCTCCTTGCGCGAAGGTTTTGTGGAGGGGGCCAACACCACCGCCTTGACCGAAATGGCCAATATGATGACGGCGAATCGAACCTTTGAAGCCAACGAGAAGATCATTCAAATCCAGGACGACCGAATTGGCAAAGTCATCAACGACCTGGGCAACCCAACTTCAAGCTAACCTATGTTACGCGCTCTCTATTCAGCCGCGACCGGCATGGAATCACAACAACTCAATCTGGATGTGATTTCCAACAATCTGGCCAATGTCAATACGACCGGGTTCAAAAAGAGCAACATCGAATTTCAAGATTTGCTCTACGACAATCTGCGCGCCCCCGGGGCGGAGACGGGCAACGGCAACCAATTGCCAACGGGATTGAGCGTGGGCCACGGCACGCGCGCGGCGGCCACCACCAAAGTTTTTACCGAGGGTGAATTGACCCAGACGGGGGAACGGCTGGATTTGGCGATTCAGGGCGATGGTTTCTTTCAAGTCACCATGCCGGACGGCACGCTGGCCTACACCCGGGACGGCTCTTTGAAGACCAATTCGCAAGGACAGATCACGACCAGCGACGGTTTGCCCGTGCAAAATGGTTTTCAACCCATCCCCGCGGGCACCACGTCGGTGACCATCTCCAACAGCGGCCAGGTGAGCACCAGCGGCGCCAATGGCACGCAGAATTCCCAAGTGACTCTGGTTCGTTTCGCCAATCCGGGCGGATTGCAAAGCGTGGGCGGCAATTTATATCTCGAAACTCCCGCCTCTGGCACACCCGAAACGGGCAACCCCGGCGAGAACGGCTTCGGCAGCTTGCAGCAGGGCTACCTGGAATCCTCCAATGTCAGCGTGGTCCAGGAAATGGTGAACATGATCACCGCCCAGCGGGCCTACGAAATAAGTTCAAAAGCGGTCCAAGCGGCGGATGAAATGATGCAACAGAGCGATAACCTCAGACGATGACGAGTTTTTTTAAGAAAGCCCTATTTTTGTTGTTTATCGTTCTATCCCAACTGGGTGGGGTCCAAACGAACAACGCGGTCGAACCGGACGCCTGGAACCTCATGCCCCAAGTGCACGTGGACAGTTCGGGCGTATTTCTGGATCAGATTGTCGTGGCCACCGGCGCAATTCAATTTCCCCCCCACATCCGTCTAGCCCGCGCTCCGCAGCCGGGCCAGACGGCTTCTTTTTCGCGCAGCGACGCGGTTCGCCTGGCAGAAGCCTTCGTGCCGGGGCTGTCGATAACAAACTGGGGTGGCGCCGCGGAAGTCCGCGTCTCGCGCCGCGTCCGCGTGTTCGAAGAGTCCGACCTGGTCGAACTTCTCACGGCCACGTTGCAAAAAGAATATGTCAAAAACCAGGGCGAACTGGAATTGCACTTGACGCGGCCGTGGCCCAAGCCGGAAGTTCCCGACGAGCCGCTGACGTTGAAGGTGGCGGAGATGCCCGCGCTGGGAATCAGCCCGAGTTTTGTGGTCACTTTTGAATTGTGGGCCGGCAAGGAAAGCGTGGGCAAATGGCAGGCGCCGATCCTAGCGGCCGTCTGGCGCGACATTCCCGTGGCGCATTCGACCTTGCAGCGCGGCCAGGCGCTGAAGGACGCGGATGTGACGATGGAGAGATCCGATGTGTTGATTCATCGGGATGCCTTTCTGAATTTTCCAACAATTGACGAATCCATCGAGTTAACCGAGAGCATTCCTGCGGGCCGGCCGATTCTGAATCGATCGATTCGCGTCCGGCCCCTTATTCTGCGCGGCCAAATGGTGGAAGGCGTTTTTCAGGATGGCACCCTGGCCATTTCGCTGATGGTGGAAACCCTCGAAGATGGGGCCCTTGGCCAAACCGTGCGGGTGCGCAATCCAAAAACGAGCCGTGAATTATATGGAAAAGTTGAAAATGAAAAAACCATTCGCATCATGCTATAGCGTGGCCCTTCTAGGCCTGGTCTTGATGACGGTGCCCTTCGGCAAACTGCGGGCAGATTCCTTGTGGAACCAAGGCAGTTCCCGCTCCATGGCCGCCGATAAAAAGGCGCAGGCCGTCGGCGATATTCTCACTATTTTGATCCAGGAAAACAACGGAGCGACCCGTCAAAACAACACCACGACTTCCAAGAAAGCATCCGCCAATGCGGGCATTTCCAGCCTCCTTTATGCTCCGTCGGTATCCGGTTTGCTGACCAAGGGCGGCACTTTGCCGGCGCTCAATTATACATCAGATACCGAGTTCAACGGCGGCGGCTCGATTAACAATGCTGAAACAATCACGGCGCAGGTGTCGGTGCGGGTGGTGGATGTGCTGCCGAATGGCAACATGGTTATTGAAGGCCAGTTGCGCACGGCGTTCTCCGGTGAGAAACAGGACGCTGTCGTGCGTGGAGTGGTGCGTCCGGACGACGTCATGGCCAACAACACGCTTTACAGCTACAACATCGCGGATGCCACCATTCAATTCATCTCCAAGGGCACCATTACAGACGCCCAGCGCAAAGGCTGGTTCACGAAGTTCTGGGATAAGCTGAGTCCGTTCTAAATAACACCATGCGTCGCGTTCTTCATTTATTGGCCGCACTCTGTCTGCTCGGGTCCGTTCGGGCCGCTCTGGCCGGTGGTGTCCGTGTCAAAGATATTGCCATTGTTTCCGGGGTGCGGGACAACCAGTTGGCCGGCTACGGATTGGTGGTGGGCCTGGCCGGCGATGGCGACAAGAATCCTGCGCAAACCCTGCAAACGATTGCCAATATTTTGCAACGGTTTGGATTGACCGTTCCGGCCACGACTATTTCGGCCAAAAACGTGGCCATTGTCATGGTCACGGCGGACATTCCCGCTTTCAAAAGGGCGGGCACGCGGCTGGATGTCAATGTGGCGTCAATGGGGGACGCCAAGACCCTGCAGGGCGGCGTCCTGCTGCAAACTCCTCTACTGGGCGCTGATGGCAAAGTTTACGCCGTGGCGCAAGGCGCGCTCACTCTCGGTGGAATCTCGGCCGGAGAGGGCGGCGGCGGCGGAGCCTCGGTGCAAAAGAATCATCCCACGGTGGGCCAGATTGCCAATGGCGCATTGGTGGAGCGGGAAATTCCGGCGGAGATTGTCAGCGATCACCATCTGGAATTGATTTTGCGCGACGCGGATTTTACCACCGCCGCCCGGCTGGCCGTCGCGCTCAACGACAAATTTGCCGACAGCTCGCTGGCGCTGGATTCCGCCACGGTGCGCGTACGGGTGCCGGATGAATTCGAGAGCACGCCGGTGAATTTTATTTCGTTGCTGGAGTCAGTTGAGGTGGATCCTGATATTCCGGCGCGCATTGTCATTAACGAACGCACCGGGACGATCGTAGCGACGTCGCACATCCACATCTCCGCTTGCGCGGTGTCTCACGGCAACGTGACCATCAGCATCACTTCCACGCTGAATGTTTCGCAGCCACCGGCATTCAGCCAGAACGCCCAGGCGACCGTCACGCCCCAAACCGATACCAAGGTGAAGGAAGACAAGGGCGCAATGGTAACGTTGCCCGAATTGCCCACTGTTGAAAAAGTGGCTTCGGCCCTGAACGCCCTGGGAGTCACACCGCGCGACATGATGTCCATGTTCCAAGCCATGAAGGAAGCCGGCGCGTTGCAGGCTGAATTGATCATCCGCTGATTTATGGACATTCCCCCGGTGCAATCATCCGTGAAAGCCTCGGCGGTGCCGTTTGATCAACTGGCCGGGAACCCGAACGTCTCGGAAAGTGACAAGGTCAAGGAAGCGTGCCGGCAATTCGAGGCGATTTTGTTGCGTCAAATCCTGGGCGAGTCGCGCAAAACAGTGATCAAGCCATCGGCGGGGGAGGAGGACTCAAACGAGAAGGATATTTACAATGACATGATCGACAATCAACTGGCGGACAGCATCAGCCGTTCCGGTTCGTTCGGACTGGCCAAAAGTTTGGAGAAACAATTAGTCCGCCAGGTTTTGCCCAAATCCGGAGACCAGATCCAACCCGGATCCGCCGCCAGCCCGCAGGCCCATACCGTCAAGCATTAACTCATGACCGAAAGTTTCGCAAATCTAATCGCCGCCCTGCGCCAGGAATTGGAGCAGTACGGCGAAATGCTGGCCTTGCTGGAATGCCAGCAACAACAGGTAGCGGCGCGGAACGCGGATGGAGTCTATCAATCCATTGGCCCGATCAAGTTGCAAGCCGCGGCCATTCAAAACGCTCGGGATCGCCGCACGGAACGTTGCGCGGAACTGGCCCAGTCCTTGCACCGGCCGAAGGATGCGACTTTTGCGGAGTTGATGCCCCTGCTGCCGGAGGATTGCCGGCCTCTTCTCCATGCGTTGGTGGAGGAAAACAATGAGTTGCTGGTGCGCGTCCGGCAACGGGTGCGGCAAAACCATTTGCGCCTGAGCCGATCGATTGAATTGATGCAAAGTTTGATCAATTCCCTTTGTCCGACGGCTGAGGTGAAGGTTTACAATGGCCAGGGAAACATGAAGGCGCGCCGTCCTGGCCGGCGTCCAATCTATGAGGCGGTCGGCTGAACCTGTCGATTTATGAGTCTTTCACTCCTTGGCGTATTGAATATGGCCGGGCAGTCGCTTTCTGTGCAACAGGAGGCGACGGCGATAGCCGGCCAGAACCTTGCCAACGTCAACAATCCCGCCTATGCCGAGCAGCAACTGAAGGTGCAGGCGGCGACACCGTTGCAAACTACGGCCGGACAAGAGGGAACCGGCGTGGAGGCCGTCTCGATCACTCAGTTGTGGGACTCGCTTTTGAATTCGCAAATTACCGCGGAGGGCAGTGTCAGCGGTTCGCTCACGTCCCAGCAAAGCGCGTTGCAGGAGGCGGAGTCGTATTTGAACGAACAACTCAGCAACTCCAGCAGTTCGGTCGGTTCCGTTTCCAGTCCGAACGGGTTGGCAGCGGACTTGTCCGGGCTGTTCAATTCGTTGCAGACCCTTTCCACCGATCCGAGCAATATTTCGGACCGGCAGGCCGCCGTGCAGAGCGCGCAGCAGTTGACGGAGCAATTCAACGAGGTGTCCTCCGGCTTGACTACGGTCAGCTCGGACTTGAATACCTCCATCCAAAACGACGTGGCCTCAAGCAACCAGGACCTGAGCCAAATTGCGGCGTTAAACCAGCAGATCATGATGGCCCAGAACAGCGGCGGCGCGGCCAATGATTTGGTTGATGAACGCGAGCAGGCGATTGAAAACCTGGCCGGATATGTGAATCTGATGACTTCCGCGCAACCGGACGGCGCTGTCAACATCAGTATTGGCGGGGTGACCATGGTGTCGGGCGGCACGACGCCGGATAGTTTGCAGACCTACACCAATTCCAGCGGACAATTGCTGGTCCAGGCGCAAAATGCCGGGACATCGCTGGCTCTTTCCGGCGGCAGCATCGAGGGCAGTATCACCACCCGCGACGGCGCGCTGGCCACCTTGCAAGGCTCGGTCAACACCCTCGCCACGCAACTCATCGGGCAATTTAATTCGGTGTATAAAAACGGTTATGATTTGAACGGCGGCACTGGACAGTCGTTTTTCACGGGCTCCGACGCGGCGAGCATTGGCGTCAACAATACCGTGGTGACTGATCCCTCGACCTTCCAGGCCGCCGCGACGGCGGGAGACCCGGGCGACAATACCGTCGCGCTGGCGCTGGCGAATTTGGCCGGCCAGCCGATCACCGGTTTGAACAACCAGACATTCAGCCAGAGTTACGCCCAGACCGTGGGAACTTTTGGATCGGCCCTGCAGTCCGTCAACGAGCAACTCACCAACAGCACATCGGTGTCGCAGATGCTGACGACGCAGCGGTCTTCGGAAACGGGAGTGGACACGGACACCGAGATGACCAACCTGATGCAATTCCAAAAAGCGTATGAGGCGTCGGCCGAGTTGGTCACGACGGTAAACGAAATGTTGGAAACGGTCCTGAACATGAAAACAGAGTGAACATTCTGCTTTAACCCATCTACTATATGCGCATCTCCAATTCAACTTTTACGGGCAATTTCCTCAGCAATATCCAGCAATTGGAACAGCAGCAGAACACCTTGCAAGGGCAGGCCAGCTCCGGCCTGAAAGTGACGACGCCGGAAGACAATCCCGCAGTCATGGCCCAGGTATTAAATCTGCAAACGGATTCCTCGTCGAACACCCAGTATCAAAGCAACATTACGCAGTTGCAAAACACGGCCACGACCTCCGCCAGCGCGATGAACAGTCTGCAGACTCTTGTCAGTCAAGTCAACGAAATCGCTACGGAAGCTTCCAGCGGAACCACCTCCTCCACACAACTTTCGGCGTATGCCACCCAGGTGAGCGCCTTGATTCAGCAGGCAGTGCAACTGGGCAACACGAAGGACGCCGGCGGGAATTATATTTTTAGCGGCACCGCAACGACAACCCAGCCTTTCATTGCCACCACCAGTGCCAGCGGCGACGTCACAGCTGTCACCTACCAGGGCAACACCGAGGTGGCCGCGGCTGACATTGGGCCCAACACCACTGTCTCGGCGCAAGTTCCCGGCGCGAACAGCAGCGGCTCCGGCGCGGAGGGTCTTTTTGCCGACACCCGCACGGGCGCGGATTTGTTCAGTCACATGATTTCGCTGCACCAGGATCTGGCCTCGGGCAACACCAGCGCCATCTCCGCCACCGATGCGCCGGCTTTGAACACGGATGAAGACAATATCATCAGCCAAATCAGTGCCAATGGCGCGATGCAGTCCGCCCTGTCCGCCGCGAGCAGCATCGCCACTGCGCAAGGCACCAATCTGACCACGCAAATTTCGAACAACACCAGCGCGGACCTAGCGCAGACGCTGACGGAGTTGAGCCAGACCCAAACAGCATTCGAGGCGGCGCTGGAAAGCGGGACGATGGTAATGAGTGTTTCGTTGCTAAACTTTTTGGCGTGAGCGCCCGCCGCTGTCCCGCGCAGAACGGCAATAATCAGGCGGCAAGGGAAAAGAGTGCTTGGATCAAATGCATTTGTTCGAAGGTTTCCATCATTAATTCCGGGATCGATTGCGGTGTCAGTTCGAGGGTGGACAAAACCTCGGCGCGGGCCCGCAAGGCGAAGGCCGCATGACCATAACCGTGCCCCATGTAACAGGAGATCATGTTGCCAAGGTAAACGCAGGAAGCCAGTCGCTGATGGACGCCGGCCCCCTTGGGCGAGTGATGAAACCAGACGGCGGCGACAACGTTGGGCGGGAATTTCCAGTGTTGCAGCAATTGGCCGCCGAGTTCCGCGTGGTTCACGCCGAACAGTTTTATTTCTACCTCCAAAAGTGAATTTCCATTCCCATCGGTTTCCTTGACGATCTTGGCATAAGCCCCATTTAACGAATTGGAGAGGATGGTTTTGCCGATGTCATGAAGGAGCGCGGCAGTAAAGACGGGGTTTTCGTTATCGCCCAGTTTGCGGGCGAAGATTTGCGCGGCGACGGCGGCGGCCACGGAATGTTTCCAAAGCTCCCCCTGCTCCAGACCGTAACCGTCCTGGGCGGAGTGGAGCAATTGCGCGCCGGCGGAAGCGACGAGGAGTTGATTAACCTGTTGAAAGCCCAGGCGGGTGATGGCCTCCTGGAGGTCGAACGTGGGCAGGGCCGCGGCAAAATAGGCGCTGTTGCTGATGCGCAGAATGTTGGCGGTGAGCGAAGGTTCGTAGGAAATCATGTTGACGATTTTGCTGCTGTCCAGATCGGGCTGGTTGAGCAGGCGCATGAGTTCCGGGACCAGGTGCGGGGCCGGCGGGAGATGGCGCAGGTTTCTTATGTAGTCTTTGATGGCTTGCATAAGAGCATTGACGCAGTTTGCCCGGAGAATTTCAGCAGGACTTCGCCGGTGGCCAGAATTAATTCCATGCTGCGATTGGTTCTTCCGCCGACGTTCTGAGCATGGAGCTTGACCCCCAGTTGCCGGAGCAATTGGGGGAGGATGTCACAATTTATTTTGCCGATGTTAAAGAGCGCGGTTTCATCGATGATTTGGGCGGCACCGGCCACGAAGACACGGAGGCTTTTCCGGGTGGCCTTCAATCGCTGGGCTCCGTCCAAAAGAGCCGTCAACCCGGTGTCGAGGAACATTCCCGGTCGGCTGGCGGCCCGTTTGGGATCAAGGCTTGAGGCCGGCAAAAGACTGTGCAACAGGCCGCCGACTTTGGCGACGGGATCGTAAATGGCAATGCCGAGACAGGCTCCCAACGGAAACGTGCAGAGCGAGGCCGTAGAATCCCGGCTGAGCAGCCATCCACCCGGGACGACTATGAATTTGTTTGGACATGCAGTCTGCTTTTTGAGGGGCATGAAAGCTTTTGGGGCAACGACCTGTTCCGATTCTGTCATTAGTTGATATCTTTCGTTATTTTATCGACAAAAAAATACTGCCACTTAATCGTGGCGAAGCGCCTTCGCCCAAACCTGTGGCGAGTTGAATCCGGCCAGATTTGCCGGGTGTTAAATGGCAGCGCGGATGGGCCAGTGGGTTGTTTTTGCCTAGTTTGGTGAGGAAATGGTGTTTTCGGGCGGTTATCCAGTCTATTTCGCACTACTGGGCCGGTGGCATACCCTTTGCTTAACCACGTCGGAACAGATCATCATTATGAATACTGAAGCATTATTGGAGCCGCAAGCACAAAGTCTGAGCGACCAAGTCATCATTCAATTTCCTTATGGAGTCTTGGGATTCGAGGGGGTTAAGAAATATGTTCTTTTAGCCAACCCTCAGGATGATCCTTTTATGTGGCTGCGAATGGTCGATGGCGCCAAGAAGGCGTTCCTCATTGTCTCGCCGTTTCTGGTCCTGCCAGATTATTCGCCGGACATTCCTGCCGAGGATGTGGAGTTTCTGGAGTTGGCCGAGGCCGCGGATGCGTTCGTATTTAATATTTGCACCTTGCGCGGTGCCGGCCGGGCGACCATCAATTTAAAAGGACCCCTCGTGATCAATCGCCATACCATGATCGGCAAGCAGATCATTCCCAACAATGCCGCCCAGTACCCAGTGATCCATCCGTTGCCTGTCGCCTGAGATTGCCCACTCACTTGACATGCTCATACTTTCCCGCAAATCTGGCGAAAGCATTGTGATTGACGGCCGGATCACAGTGAAAATTATGCGTCTGGAGGGGGATGTGGTTAAATTGGGCATCGACGCTCCCCAAGAGGTGCCGGTGCATCGTCAGGAAGTTTACGAAGAAATCCAAAAGAACAACCAGGCCGCTCTGAGTGAACCGCATCCCAAGCTGCCTCACTTGGTGGCTCCGCCGGCTTCATCTTCGCTGGTCAGTCATAAGCCAGCTTCGGCACACGTCATTCCACTCGCCACGCCCCGGCCGGAAAAATGACCGATGTCAACATACAGAAGCAGATGACGTGATCAATCTCGCCAAACCAGAAAAGATCATCCACCAGCCTGGGGGACACCACCGCTTGAGAGTTCTCTTCATCCCGATCGAATTCCCGGGCTGGCAGATGGCGCGCAGTTTTCCGTACGATATTCAGCTTGGCTTGGAAGAAGGATTCCAAGCCAACGGAGCCGAGGTTGTGACTTTGCCGGCGTTGTGGGGGCATCCTTCCTCCGCTCCGGGTTCGTGGTTGAGCCGCGCCCGGACACTATTGGCCGGGCAACAATTTGATCAAATCTGGGTCACGCTCGTTCATGGCCGGTACGAGGATGACTTTCTCGATTGGCTCCGCACGCTGGCGCCCATCCGAATCGGATTCGTCCTTGAGTCCCTGGAATACACTCCGGCGGAATGCCAGGCTCACCCGCCTTACAAATATCGTCGCGGCTATGTGGAGCATCAAATACGCGCCATGACGCATGTATTGACATGGGACGAATACGACGCCGAACGGCTCAATGCCGAAGGTTTGGCCCAAGCTTTGTGGTGGCCCGGATGCGTACCCGCTCGCGTGATTACTCCTCCGAGCGGCGATGGTGCGAAATTGCCCGCTAGGTTTTGTGGCGCGCCCTACGGTGAGCGGGCGGCTTTCTTGGAACGAGAAGACTTGCGTCAGTTGCTTGTGCGTTCTCCGGCTCCCGAGGATGCCACGCCCCTTCCGCAAAATTTTGACAAGCTTCAAGAGTCCGCCACCAGGATGCTCCTGGCCCCGGCGCCTGTGACCAATCAAAACCTTGAGTCCTACCTGTCGGCCTTGCGCAAGTTGCGTCGAGAGGTTTTCGATCACTGGATGGCCGCGTTGCCCAAGGCCTGTGCGCAAGTCAATCTTCCTAGTCTGGTCAAAGCCTACGGCGTCCGCGTTGTCGAGGCCATGGCAGCCGGTTGCCCGATGATTTCCTGGGACATCCCCAATCGGCCGCGCAATAGCAATCTTTTTCGGGACGGTGAAGAAATCCTTTTGTTTCGCCGTGATCAACCGGCGCAATTGGCGGCCCACATCCGCCGCTTGCAGCAGGAGCCCGACTGGGCGCGTCAAATTGCTGTTCGCGCCCAGGCCAAAATCGCCGCGTTTCATTCCATTGAAAAACGCATCCGTCAGGTGCTGGACTGGGTTGCCACCGGCCTTCAACCGGATTACGGCGAAACCGCCGCCGCTCCAAACCCATTTATCCAGGATTCTGCCGCAACTCCAAATCTGGATGAATCAGCGCGATGGACGAAAATTTCCGGGCTCATCGAAAAAATTATTGCCGGGCAGCCTTTGCAAAAATCCGTCCGCATACTGGACGTGGGCTGTGGCCGCGGCTGGCTGGCCCACCTCGCCTCAAAGTTCGGTGAGTGTGAAGGCGTTGAAGCAGCGGCTGCCGTCGTCGCGCAGGCCCAAAGACTTTTCCCCAATTTGCGGTTCACGTCGGGCACTGCGGACACCATCTTGAACGCCCCAGATTTTCAGCCGTACGATTTTGTGCTGGCGTCCGAGATAATTGAATATGTGCCAGCGGAGCAGCAGTCCGAATTTGTCCGCAAGCTGAGCCGCCTTTTGAAACCCAGTGGCCATGTGATTCTCACCACGCCGCGCGGCGAGTCGCTGCAGGAGTGGACGCGTTTGTGGGGAAATATCGTACAACCGGCGGAAAACTGGTTGGTTGAGCCGGCGTTACGCCAATTGTTCGTGCGGGAAAATTTTAACGCGGTGGGCCAGGAGAGGGTGTTTTTTGATATGGTCCGGCGCCAGTATGTCTGCGAGGGCGACGCGAGTTCGATGGATGACGCGCTGGCAATTTATCAGGTCTGGGCCTTTCAATTTCCGGGGTCGCAGTCTACTGTTGCGGTTTCGCCCGCCGTCACCCCGGGGGCCGTCATGGTGGAGTACCACCGCGCGTGCCACGATGCCGCCGACCGAGCCTTGCAACTGTTACGCGACGATTCCGTCTTATTGACAGCGCGTGCCCTGGCCTTGCTTGAACTTGGCGAGACCGAAACTGCCCGGCAAGTTCTGGCCTGGCTGATAGCGTTGCAGCCGGAACACGCGCCGGCGCGGCGCCTATTGGCGCGGGCATTGCATCGATTGGGCCGAATGCCGGAAGCCGAAAGTCACACCAACCGCGCCGCCCAACTTGAATCCGCCTGCCCGATGCCCGTCGTTTCCGTCATCATTCCCGGCCAGGCCGGCGAGTTTTCCTTCCTGCATCACGTGCATGAAGCGAAGCTGCTGGATGGCTCTCCGGCCCAACTGGAAACCCGCACCACCACTATAAACCGACGCTCCGCCCCGTGCATTTCGCTGCATCCCTCCACAAAAATGCGCTTTGCCGTCCCCTGTCCGAAACCCGGCCGTTTCACCTGCGCTCTCGCCATTCAACCGGAGGCCTGGAACAAGCCCACTGTCCCCAATTGCGAATTTTTCATTCACCTGGATGGTCGCGAGGTCTTTCGCGCGGAGGTCAATCCGCGCCGGGTTCCCACGGACCGCCGCTGGCATGAAGTTGAAGTTGACATCCCCGCCGCGTCCGGGCCGTTTCACGAATTTGTCCTTCGCACCAAGTCGGTTGGCGCCACGCCCGACTTTCTCCGCGCGGTATGGTGCGAACCAGTTTTTCGCCCGCAACTCGCGTCAACCGACAAATCCCATGCCTGAATCTCCCCAAGACACGCTCGCCGCAACGGTGCGGGAAAATTTGCGCCTCTACTACATTCCAAACGGGAATGAATATCACATCGCCGTGCTGCTCGATCAGCTCTTTAGCGGAGTCAAGCCGTTCGGATGCCGGGATGTGGCGGATTACATTGAGCGCCGCGTGCTGGCCTACAAGACGGAAAACGCGTCACGCCAACTTTGGGAGGAAGTCAGCGCCTGGAAGCCCGATCTGGTTTACGTGGAATCCGGCTACAACATTGAACCCGCGGTGCTCCAGCGGATTCGCTCCGAACTCGGCATCCCGGTCACAATGTGGTTTGGAGACGCCTGCGTCGATCGGCATTTCATTGAACGCATTCTTAATTATGCCGCGTGTGTGGACTGGCAGGTGGTGGTGGATTGTCAAGTGGCAACCGAGGCGCGCCGGCGCGGCCTCGCCACAGTGGAATTCATTCCTTTCTTTGGTTACGACCACTTTTTCAAACCGCTCGGCGCGGCCAAATCGGTGGACATTCTTTTCAGCGGTAAAAGCTACGGCGATTGCTACAACACCTATCCGTTTGCGCGGCAACGAGCGGCCTTGGTCCGTCGCGTGGATGAAGAGTTTGGCGCGCGGCTTATGGTGGTCGGCGAGGGCTGGGAAGCGTCGAATCTGACGAATTACCGCCCGCAGCGGGTGCCTGAGTGGGAAATCAACGAGCTGAACAATGCCGCCAAAATCGTGCTGGCCTTCGACGCCTGCCAGGTGGCGGACTTCACTTCCTGCCGCACCTACCATGCGCTCCTGGGCAAGTCGTTCGTGATCACGCGCAAGTTTCCGGGCATTGAAAAGTTTTTTGTGCATGGGGAACATCTGGCGTGGTTTGAAACAGAGGACGAAGGACTGGCGTTGGTGCGGTATTACCTGGAACATCCTGAGGAACGCGAGCGCATCGCGCAGGCCGGTTTCGAACACATTCATCGCAACGGATGGAAATTCAGCAATGTGGTCCGTTACCTGGTGGCTCGCGGACGCAAAAGCGAGACCCGGTGTTTCGATCAAATTCATGCGCCTTATTCACAACCCCTGCCCCAACCAAATACCGTTCCGACGCCGCAGGTCACGGCCTTTATCTCGACTTACAACTCCGAGCAATTTATGCGGGGCTGCATGGAGGATTTGACGGGACAGACATTGTTTGCCAGCGGACAATTGGAAATCATCGTGGTGGACTCCGGCTCGCCCCAGAACGAACGCGCCATCGTGGAGGAGTTTCAGAAAAAGTTCGCGAATATCGTTTATCTGCGGACTGAAGAGCGCGAAACAATTTTTGCGGCATGGAATCGCGCCCTGCGAATCGCCCGCGGACGCCATCTTACATACGTATGCACCGACGACCGCCATCGCCCGGACGCACTGACGATCATGGGAACGTATTTGGACGAACATACTGAGATTGCGGTCGTGTATGCCGACCAATTGGTGACGGAGTTTCCGAATGAGACCTTTGCCGAAACCCAGGCCGAATCCCGTTGGGACTGGCCCCAATACAGCTACGCGGAATTGGAACGGCGGTGCATTCTGGGTTCGCAGCCAGTTTGGCGCCGGTCGCTGCATGACAAGTATGGTTTGTTCCAGGAGGATTTGCATTCGGCGGGCGACTATGAATTTTGGTTGCGCATTGGCAAGGACGAGAAATGTCACCGATTGTCGGACATACTGGGGCTTTATTATCACAATCCAAACGGAGTTGAACTGGGCGCGGGCCACTCGGTCAGGGAAACCAATGAAATCCGCGCGCGTTACGGCATTGTGGCGCGGAATGTGCAGGAATTCTGCACCGTTCCGGTTCACATTTCCCGGCAAGAGCTCAATCAATTGCCTTACCGCACCGTTGTCCTTCCCTCTCCCACCCAGGCGGGATTCAATCCAGCCAAACCGAATTACAGCAACACGCCGGTTTCGCCTTTGCGTCCGGCGCGCGCTTACCTGCCGACGGATCCGGCCGCGCGTCCGGTTGTGACAATCATCACGCCCTTTTTCAACACGGGTGACATTTTCGAGGAAACAGCAAAATCGGTGCTCAACCAGACTTTCCAACAATGGGAATGGCTGATTGTTAATGACGCTTCGACCGCCCCAGAGGCACAGCGCGTGCTCAATCGCTATCGGCAAGCCGATCCACGCATTAAAGTGATTGATCAACCAGCCAACCGCGGTCCGGGCGCGGCCCGCAATCGCGGCGCGAAAATGGCCGTCGGCGATTATATTGTGCAATTGGACAGCGACGACTTGCTGGAGCCAACGGCAGTGGAAAAGTGGCTGTGGCACTTGGAATCGCATCCTGAGCACGCTTTTGTAAAGGGCTTTTCCATCGGATTTGGGGCCAAGAATTATCTTTGGAACAATGGGTTCCATAATCGCGCGGCATTCCTCAAGGAAAACCTGGTGGACCTGACGTCCATGATTCGCAAAAGCACCTTCGACAAGGCGGGGGGATACGCGGAGGAGATGCGGCACGGCTTTGAAGATTGGGAATTTTGGCTTCGTTGCGCCAGTCACGGATTGTGGGGGGCGACCGTTCCTGAGCACCTCAATTGGTACCGGCGGCGGGACAATCATAACGACCGTTGGACCAATTGGGACAGCGGCGCGTTGCAACGCAAGGCCTGCGCCGAACTGCAAAAGAAATATCAGCGCCTGGAGAAATCGTTTCCTTCACCCCAGCCGCCGCCGGTCCAATTTGTGGCTGCGGTGAACCTGGAAACGCCGGCCCGCAACCAGCTCCAGAAAACCGCGCCGCGTGCGCTTCTGATCCTGCCGTGGATGACACTGGGCGGAGCCGACAAGTTTAATCTCGATCTGTTGGAGCAACTGACCGGGCGCGGTTGGGAAGTGAGCTGCGTGACGACCTTGCAGGGCGACCACTCCTGGATGCCGGAGTTCAGCCGGTTCACACCGGATATTTTCGCGATGCCAAATTTTCTTGAGGTGGCCGATTATCCCAGGTTTCTCAGCTACTTGATCCGATCCCGCCAGATTGACACGGTGGTGATCTCCAACTCCGTCATGGGCTACCAGTTGCTTCCATTCCTGCGCTCCCAGTTTCCAGATGTTACCATTTTGGATTACTGCCACATGGAAGATCCGGAGTGGCTGGACGGCGGGTATCCCCGCCTGTCGGTTAAAAGCGCCTCCTGCCTGGATTTGAGCGTCGTTTCTTCCGAGCATCTCAAGCGGTGGATGGTCGCGCAGTCCGGCAATCCGGACCAGATCGAAGTGTGCCACACCAATATTGACGGCAAAGAATGGGAGCCGGATCCGGTCATCCGGCAACGGGTGCGCAGTCAATTAGAACTTCCTGAAAATCATTCTGTCATCCTTTATGCGGGGCGTGTCGTCGCGCAAAAACAGCCCCGCGTCTTTGCCGAAGCCATGCGCCTGCTGCGTGAGAAAAACAGCGGCTTCACGGCTTTGGTGGCGGGCGACGGAGCGGACCTGCCATGGCTCAAGGAATTCGTCGGCCAGCACAAGCTCGCAAAGAACGTTCGTTTTTTGGGTGGGGTTCCCAACCAGCGCATTCGCGAGTTGATGCGGGCCTCGGATATTTTCTTTTTGCCGTCGCAGTGGGAAGGCATCGCTTTGAGCATCTTCGAAGCAATGGCTTGCGGGCTGGCCGTGGTCGGGGCGGACGTGGGTGGACAACGTGAACTGGTCATCCCGAGTTGCGGCCATCTTTTGCCCCGGGGCGACACTGCATCCGAAGCATCGGCTTATGCCGCGGTGCTGGCGGAATTGACGGCGGACGCGGAAAAAACGCGCGCCTTGGGCCGCTCGGCCCGGGAACGGGTCGCGAAAGAGTTTGCGCTCGAGCAAATGGGAGAGCGCATGATGGCGCTTATCCAGAAAGCCCGCCAGCGCCGCGCGGCAGATGCGAGGACGCCGATTCCTCTGGAAGCCGATCTCGTTACAGTGGCGGAAATCATCGACATGAATAGCATTCCCCGTCACATCAACACCGCGTTGGAACTGGTGAAGAAAAGGCAGGGCCTTCCCGCGCTGGAAATCTTCCAGCATATCCGGGTTCTGGCACAGCGAAGTGCTAATAAGAATCTGGAGAAGGAGATGGAGAACATCATCGCCCATCTCAGGAAAACCATCGGGCTTCAGTCCGCCGGGCCTTTGGTTTCTGTGGTCATTCCCTGCTATAAACAAGCGCACTTTTTGCCTGAGGCCGTGGAGAGCGTGGTCGCCCAGACTTTTTCTGATTGGGAAATTATCATCGTCAACGATGGGAGTCCAGATAACACCAGCGAAGTGGCCGGCCAGTTGATCGCCAAATATCGCGACAAACAAATCCGTCTTGTGGAAAAGGCCAACGGCGGCCTGCCCAGCGCGCGCAATGCCGGCATTCGCGCCGGTCGCGGCGCGTATCTGCTCCCCCTCGACGCAGACGACAAAATACAACCGACCCTTCTGGCCAGCCTCGTGCCCGTTCTCAACGGCCGGCCCAGGGTCGGCTTCGCCTACACGGATATCCAGCATTTTGGAGCCATTGACACAATCTTTCCGCTGCCCGATTTCGATCGCACCACGCTCGTCAGCAAAGACAACATCGCCTGTGTTTGCGCGCTTATTCGCCGGTCCGCCTGGGAGGCGGCGGGTGGCTACAATGAAACGATGCGCGAAGGTTACGAAGATTGGGATTTCTGGATTGGCTGCGTCGAGCACGGTTGGGATGGTTATTGCGTGCATGAACCATTGTTCCTGTATCGCAAAAACGGACAGTCCATGTTGAGCAACGCGAACCAAAAGCGCGAATGGCTGATCGCGCGAATCGTCCAAAATCATCCCACGCTTTACGACGAAGCCACGCGAAAATCCGCCAGGGACTTGCTGGCCAGCCTTGCCGCGGCCAAAACGACTGAAGGTACGCGATCCGTCCGGCCCCGCCTGCGGATCACCTATTTGATCACGAGCATTCTCGGTGTCACCGGCGGCAACCAGACTTTATTGCGACAGGCTGAGGAAATGTGCCGCCGCGGCCACGACGTGACCATTGTCACTTACACGGGCCGACCGGACTGGTTCCAGTTTCAAACCCACGTCATCCAGGCGCCGGCCGGCAAGCCGCTCGCCGCGTCCGTGCCGCCGAGCGACATTGTGGTGGCCACTTATTTTACAAACGCGGTCGAACTGGCGGCGGTCAAGGCGTCTGTCAAAATATATTACGCGCAGGGCGATCAATTCGTTTTCGATGACGCCGCGATGGCCGACACGCCGCAAAATCGTCAATGGCGCGAACTTTCCCGCGCCTCGTATCTGGCGTCCGGCGTCCGCTTTGTGCCCAACTCGCGTAATCTGGCCGGCGCTGTGCAAAAACTTTGTGGTCGCCGCCCGGATGCCGTTCTCCCGGTTTGCACTGACCAGACGATTTTCCGCCCATTGCAGCGGTCGTTGCCCGGCTCGAAATTCCGCCTGTTGATCGTCGGCCCGGACGCGCGCGGTACGGAAGCTGAACCGCTCTCGTTCAAGGGCATCCAGGACATTCACGACGGGCTGCAAATTCTCACGCGCAAATATCCTCATTTTACCGCAGTGCGGATGTCTGGCACGGGGCCGGATATTTTTGCGCGATTCCCGTGCGAGTTTTACATCGCGCCCAACGATGAGATGAAGACCATGCTGTTCGGCACGTCCCACATCCACATCTACGCGTCCCACTACGATTCGTGCCCGCGCCCGCCGCAAGAAGCGATGGCCGCCGGGTGCGCGGTTGTTTGCACGGCCACAAACGGCGCAATGGAGTACTGTCGCGACGGCGAAAACGCCCTGCTGGTCCCGATTAAATCGCCCGAAGCAATCGCCAGCGCCGTCGAACGCCTTATTCACGACCATGCCTTGCGGGAAAAACTTGTCCAGGGCGGACTTGCCACGGCCCGCGAGTATCCGCGTGAGCGCGAGTGGAACGAATGGGAAAACATCCTTTTCCGGTTCATCGACGAATCCGCCAAACCCGCCGGGGCTGCTGCGGCCGCCGCGAAACCTGTAAAATCCACCGCGCCGATCAAACTGCCGCCCTGCGCCGTCGCCGGCCATCTGGGCGAAGCGCGCGATTTGTTGAAAAAGAAAAAACTCCGGGCGGCGTGGGAATCCGCGAGCGCGGCGATTCAAACGCGCCCGTTTCATCCCGAGGCGTATCTGTTTCTCGCCGAAGTGGCGCAAGCTGCGGGCGATCCCGCTTCGGCGCGTCATTGCGTGCAGCACGCGGCCGGGCTTGCGCCGGGTTTGAAACCTGGCAAACATCTTTTCAAGGCAAACGGCGGCGGCAAGAACAAGCCCGGATGGCTCATTTTGCCGACGACACTGTCGGAGAAATCTCACCGCGCACCGCGGCTGTCCGTATGCCTGATCGTCAAAAACGAAGAACAATTTCTCGAGCAATGTTTGCAGTCGGTTCGCGATCTCGCCTGGCAGATTGTTGTGGTTGACACTGGCTCAACCGACCGCACGGTGGAAATCGCCAAAAAATTCAAGGTTGAGGTGCACGCCTTCGCCTGGAACGACGACTTTAGCGGGGCCCGCAACGAGGCTTTAAAATACGCCACGGGAGATTGGGTGCTCAGCCTGGACGCCGACGAAGAACTGTTGCCCGAACACCGGCAAACCATCCTGAAGGAAATGGGATCCGCCAAAGTGATGGCATACCGCCTGCCGATTATTGAAAAGGGGAAGGAACGTGAAGGTTGCAGTTACGTGCCGCGGCTTTTCCGCAACGCTCCCGGCATATTCTTTCTCGGCCGCGTGCATGAACAAGTCTTCAGCAGCGTTCTGGTGCGATGTCAACAATGGGGCTTGGAGAATGTTCTTGGCCGAACCGCCCTGCTCCATCACGGCTATGCTCCCGAACTGGTTTCCGGCCGCAACAAAATCGAGCGCAATTTGCGGCTCTTGAAACTGGCCGTCGAGGAATTGCCAAACGAGCCGAGCCTGCTCATGAGCCTCGGATTGGAAACGGTGCGTTCCGGCCAGTTGGAAGCGGGTCTGAATCATTATCGCGAGGCGTTGGACCTGATGTCCAAACAGCCCGCCGAACAAGTGGTGCCGGAATTATGCGAAACCTTGCTTACGCAATTCACCTCCTATCTGCTGCGCGCCCGGAACTTCAACGAGATCGTTCAGGTCTGGGAGAAACCGTTTTGTAAATCCGGCGGCATGACCGCTTCGCAACATTATATCCTGAGCCTGGCGCACCTCGAATTGAAGCAGCCCACCGCGGTCGTGGAACACATCCGCCATTGTTTGAACAAGCGGAATGAACCGGCGCTCTCGCCCGTTTACGAGGAAATACTCAAAGGGGAACCCCACCATTGTTTGGCCATCGCGCTGGTTGCGCTGGGGCAGGAGGCGGAGGCGGAACAAGCTTTTCGCGAGGCGTTGAGTCAGGATGTCCGGTCCCGTCCCATTCGGTTTGATTTCGCAAGATTCCTTTTTTCGCGGCGCCGGCCGGTTGAGGCTCTGAAGCTATTGAACGAATTGGTTTCGGAAAACGGCCATGACGTTCAGGCTTGGCGGTTGGGCGGCCAGATCGCCCTGTGCCAGCCCGAATTTCTGGAGTTCGCCCGGAATTGGACCGGTGAGGCTGTCAAACATTCTCCGGAAGATTCCGCCATTCTCTTGCAACGCGCCGAAGCGCTCACGTTGAATCAGCAGCCGGAATTGGCTCTCCCCCTATGGACCCGGGCCCATTCGCCGGACTCCGCCCGACATCTGGCAGCCCTCACGCTTTGCGAAGTGCTTGCGGGCGAGTGTCGGCGGGATTTTAAGCCCGCCACCGAAAAACTGGTCAGCCAGGAATTCTTGAAATGGTACCGGCAATTGATAAAATTCAAGGCCCACTCCCTCGTTTATCAAGTCAACGAAAAACTGGATGAATTTCGTGCCATCCTGCCCGGCGCCGCGGGGGTATTGGACGCTGCCATGAAACAAGCCGAAATGGCGACGGTCTGATCAACGTCCGAATCACTTCGGCAACGAAGCATCATTCTTCTCGAAGTGGGCCTGTTGTATCAAGAACGCCGCAGGCCCCGCAACAAGGCCGTCGGTGTGATGATACATAACCGCCTTCGCCACTGGCAGGGGGACTCCCCAGATGCCTAACAGGCATCCTGCGACTTCGGCATGGTTAAATCCCAACAACTCATTCTCCACTTGCCAGGCGGAACTCTGTCCTTTGGCAACATTTTTTAAAACGATGGCATAGTCGCGTGGAAGGTTGGCGGCCAGCACCAGCTTGCCAAGGTCGTGCAACAGGGCGGCTATGATGGCTGTTTCCGCCGTCTGGGAATCCACTTTTTCCTCTTCGCAGATCTTGCGCACCCGCTCCGCAATTTCCACGGCATGCTGCCACTCGCCTTTCGGATGAAATCCTTCGCATACGGCATCGTCGATGATGAAAAATGCCCAGGCCGAGGCAATCAGGGCCTGTAACTTCAACGCCCCCAGAATCGAGACGGCTTCATCCACGCTTTGGACCGGCTTGCCGCGCAAAAAAGCCGCCGAATTGACTATTTTGAGCAGTTGCGCCGTCAGTGCCAGGTCCTGTTTAATAAGTTGCGCGATATGTTCGAGGCTGAACTGGGGATTTTCGAGTTCGCGGACGATGCGCTGGTGGCTGGCGGCCTCCGACGGTATCGTCTTGAGGACTCCGAGAATTTTTCGAAGAACCTCCCGTTTCAACCACGGAAACAAAAACAAGGCCCGTTGCAACTTTTCCTCTATTTCCGATAATGAGGTCAAGTCGCGGACGCCAATAAAATGCCATCCGTACCGGGAAATTTCTTTCAAATCGTTCTGATGGCAAAGGACGAAACAGGGCAGATCGGGAAATTCTTTGCCGGCCACATCAATGAATTCTGACATACCCTCAGTCCCGACTTCGAAGTGGATTAAAACGCCGTCAATTTGGGATTGTTTAATGCCCCTTAGAATTCCCAGGTCGGCCTTGCCAAAAGGAATGAATTCATATTGGTTGCTCGCCGACAACATCTCCCGCAAATCATAAGACGCACACAATGCAATATGAGGCTTGGTGCTGGCCGCAGTTGAGTTAGCCAAGGCCGGAGAATCCGGTTCCGCTTTGTCGGAAACTTCGTCTATCACCCGTTCATCTGACGGCGTTCTCAAGCTTAAACTCATAGTTTTATTTCTGATATGTTGGCCATAGTCCCATCGAAGCCTTCTCGAGAAAATCCATGAGCCTATTTCCGACATCTGTCTAAATTAGGCGCCCAACGCACACTGCGCGCTCCCGAGGGTCTATCGGCATTTCCCGATGACACTTGAGCTTCCGCAACTGCTAAAGTTCCGCCGGTTTCTGTCGATATTACAAACAAGGCGATGATGAAATTTGATCACTTGGATTTGGTATTCCCTCAGGAATACTTGAAGGCAACTTCAACGATTTCCCTTCTGACGGTTTGGGTGCTGGTGGCACTCTTTTATTACCTGAATCGTTACACCAAACGGGATTACTTTGCCATCTGGACGGCCGGCTGGCTCTTCTATGCCCTCTGGCTGACAACCAGCATCAACGCGGGCAACGCGCCTCTGGGCAGCTTCGTGTTCATCACCAAGCAGTGCTGCGTCTCGCTTTCGGCGGTGTTTCTTTTGTGGGGCAGCTTGCGTTTTCTCGGCCTGCCGGTGCGCCAGACATCTTTTGGCATGTTCATGTTGTTCCTGCTGGTCTGGACCATCATCAGCCCCGAGGTGATCACCGATTCGCTGCAAATCCAAATGCCGGTGTTTATTCTCTTGGGTGGAAGCAGCCTGTTCGCCGGA
>Ga0182024_10002530_pt1 | contig 45164 bp, 39 predicted proteins | sample P32metaG_FD_120480 | JGI IMG/M metagenome (GOLD analysis project Ga0182024, IMG submission 120480) | Permafrost microbial communities from Stordalen Mire, Sweden - P3-2 metaG (Illumina Assembly) | ecosystem: Environmental > Terrestrial > Soil > Wetlands > Permafrost | place: Sweden: Stordalen... | reverse complement strand
TAGACGCTGCTGGGCCCGCCGGAAAGGATGATGCCTTTGGGATGGAGTTTTTTGATTTCCCCCGCCGGCAAATCCGGCCGGACCAGCTCCCCATACACCCCCTTCTCGCGCACCCGCCGGGCGATGAGCTGGGCGAACTGGGAACCGAAATCGAGGATGGGGATTACTTCGTCGCGGGTCATCGTGGAGTGTTACCGCAAGACAGTGGTAAATGCAAAATAGCTTACGGTTCTTGGCCGTAAGGATTCAAATTCACGAGGATTCGCGAATTTAGCGCGCGGGAAAACATGGCCCAGCCGCCGCACTTGAGAAGCCGCGTATAGCGTTTGTCGGACTAGATAACTTGACGCCCTCGTCGGCTGCCCACGACGAGCAGCGCCGATGCCGCACACAGCAGACCAAACGACGCCGGTTCCGGGACGGTCGTGGCGGCCACGCTGAAACTGGCGGTAGAGTTGTTGAATGTCATTTCAAGGGGGAAATTTGTCAGGCCGGTCAGACCGCTGATCTCGAAACTTTGCACGCCTGGGTCGTTAACGAGAAGGGGGCCCAGTTGGGAAGCGTAGTTGGCAAAGACAATTTGGCTTCCGTCCGCGAATTCCCCCAGGTTGACGGTACCGACCAAAACATCAAGTAATCCGGTGCCGGTGCTGGGAAGCGTGATGCTGACGAAGACGCTGACGCCATCGGTGATGTTATAAGTCAATGCACCGAGGTTATTGACGCTGGGATCGCCGCTGGCGTCCGCCGCGAACGCATCGACGGTGGAACCGCTGGACACGCTTGAGTATGTCGCGGTCGTCGTGGAGGAAGTTCCGGGAGGGGTGCCCATCGGCAGGGCAATTCCGATTGGCTTGTTTAACCCAGTGATTAGCGATGCATTCGACGAGCTTATTGTTCCGGGAGTGCTCCCCAGGGTGTACTCGCCGACTGTTCCGGTTGCGGTGTCATTGGCGACGTACAGGTTTGATCCGGAGACCGCGATGGCAAATGCGTTGGTCAGTCCCGTAACCAGGGATGCATTCACTGTACTGCCCGAAGTGGTGTATTCACCGACGATGTTTGTCGTGGCGCCGCTGGTTACGAACAGGTCGGCGCCGGTGGCGGCGATCGCCTGCGGACCAACTAACCCCGAAATCAGCGCAGGCTTCGACGATGCGATCGTCCCAGGCGTGCTGCCCAGCGTATATTCGCCGATCGTGTTATTGCCGGCATTGGCGATAAATAACTCCGATCCGGATATCGCAAGATCGGAAGGGCTCTCATTCAAGCCCGTGACTAACGAGGCGTTGATTGCGGTTCCGGAAGTCGTGTATTCACCGATCGTGCCGCTGCTGATGTTCAAGACAAACAGGTCTGATCCGGACACGGCAATCCCCACCGGGTCGCTTAAGCCGGTGATGAACGAAGTATTCGAAGACGAGATGGTTCCGGCGGTGCTGCCCAATATGTATTGGCTGATCGCGTCGAAATTGTGCGCGACATACATGGTCGATCCCGAAACCAAAATTGGTGAGGGAAAATCCACCCCCGATACGAGAGTGGTATTGATCGGTGTTCCCGATGGGTTGTATTCAGCAACGGGACTCGAGGCGCCGGTGTTAAGTCCGACAAAGATTTGGCCTTGGGCTGCCGGAGGCGCCAGTGCCGCTCCCGCTGCCAGGGCCAATGCCGCAATCGGCATCGTGACTGATCGGAACAATCCGGCCACGAGCCGCAATATGGTTTCGCGCTTCATTTTCTCCCGTCCCTTTGTCTGTGATTTACCCCATGAACCGGGATTCCCCGCTTAGACCCTCCGTCGGCGAACGTCGTCGGCAGTTTTGCGGACTATACCGAGGTTCTGGAGTTTGGACCAGCGTTTTTCTTGACTCGCGGTCGCCGCGCGATGAGCTTGAAAGCCAACTCACCGGACATCCAGCATCGACCACATTAAGCCCCGCATGCAGATGCGGGGCTGATACAATTCCCGCGCATGAAACGCCTGCGCCGATGGGTGTTCAATGGATTGGCAGTGATGTCCTTGCTGCTGTTCGTGGCAGCGACGGCGCTGTGGGTGCGCAGCTCGTGGATTGGGGATGCGTTCGGTTTCCGGCTGGCCGCGATCCCGGACAAAGACGGTTGCGTCGACGTGTATGGTTGCGAGGGCTACGTCCGGGGCGGAGGCATCTGGATCGACTACGCCATCGAAAGCTTCCCGCCCGACCTGGCCTCGAAGCTCAGACCGGCTTGGTCGCATGAGTACGTGCTGCCCGGCGCGTATATCCATGCGCGTGAAATATTGCGCTGGCGGTGGCTCCCCCAGTTGAACAGGACCAGCCATTCCCTGCTCCGTTTTTATCGGTTTGGCGTGGAATGGATGAGGGTGAAATGGCCCATCCGTAACCAAAGAGCGGAAACCCACCTGATCCTCGCGGTGCCGTTGTGGTCTCTGTCGGTGCTGTTTCTCATATTTCCACTGGCCTGGGACATCCGCCATCGTCGCCGCCATCGCGCGATCTGTCGCAAGCGTGCGGGTCGGTGCCCCAATTGCAATTACGACCTGCGCGCCACGCCAGAATTCTGCCCGGAGTGCGGCACGACCGCGCGGAAGGAAATAGCATTCTCAAAGTGAACTGGGAAAACCGCAAAATAAAATTTCTACTCTGGACGCAATCCCATATCGCTCCAAAATTTCCACCAGGCCTGACAAAAAGGCGCTTCCAGGATCGATCCAAAACCTTCAGGCGCCCGACCCAATATAGAGGAACCTCCTGTTTTTGATGGATGCAGAGACCCGGAGCATCGGTCACGCGCGGCCGAGCGACCCGGGAATCTGTCGCTGCTTTTGCGCTTGCCGCACACCCTGCGGCAGGGGCGGAAGTGGCAGGCGCACCCGGCGATGGGTGCATTCTCATTCGGATAATCCGCGCCCACGCCGTGGTGCGTCATCCGATTTTTATGAATTTCATAACGTGCTTTTGCCGGAGCGAGGCTCCGGCTCCTTCATGCTGCGCGCCAGGGTAAGAACGACGAGCATGGGCCAGCCAACGTACTTGCCGGCTCGGGGAAAGCGCGCCGCCAAATCGGCGTCGGGCGCCAGCTCGCTGATGTCCACAAGCTGTAATCGCGCGCGCACCGCCGCCATGGCGAACGCGCCGATTGGATGCGCGATGCTGCCCGGTTGAATCAGCTCGCCGGAAGCCGGGTCGGTGAAGCGCGCCTGCGCGCCGCGCAGGAACATGGCCGGGTGCATGGCCGAAATAATTGCCCGTCCGCCGGGCTTCAGGACGGTGTGAATCTGCGTGAAGAAATTCTTCAAGTCCGCGATGTGTTCCAGAACCAGCCCGCTGATGACCCGGTCAAATGACGCGGCCGTCAGCGGCAGCGGCTGGCGAAGATCGTGCGCGATGAAGCGAACCGTCGCCATCCCCGGCTTGCCGCGCGCTTCGGCGAGCATGCCTTCGGAAAAATCCAGCGCCGTCACGGAAGCGCCGGCTTCGACGAGCCATGCGCAGTGCCGCCCGGTTCCGCAGCCCAGATCGAGCACCGACAGCCCGCGCACATCGCCGACGGCCGTGCGCATGACCGGCATTTCCAGCGCCTGCAGCGGATTGCCGTCGTGATCGTAGACTGCCGCCCAGCGATCATAACCATTCTGCACGGATGCGATGGGATCGGATGGCATAACAAGATATTCAATCATTCAGCAGAAAATTAATCACCCTTGGCGGAAGGATCGACGATTTCACGTCCACGACGAAGTCGGCGATGATCACGTGGTCGCCGCGCTTGAACTGGCCCCAGATTTTGTACAGGCCGGGCCGCGGAAAGATGGTGTGAAACGGCACGTCCGGGCCGCCGCGGGCGTCCGGGGTGGGGGCCAGCAACTGCTCGGGATGGCAGTGCAGATATGTCTGCGTGTCGGCCGAGATGATCACGCAGTGGCCCATCGCGCCGATGTAGGGTTCCAGATCGTTGATCGGCCGGCCGTCCCTGTACAGGCGGAAGAGGAAATTGGTGTGCAATCCCGCCGTCGGCGTGCGCGGCTGGAAAATCAGCTCGGCGGTCTCGGTGGGATCGGCGGCCAGCATGTGCGCCGATGCCGGTGTCGGCGTCAGCCGCGGCATGTCGGCCAGCAACTGCGGCTGCGTGTCCCGCGCATGCACGATCACCGGCAGGCGGACTACCTGGTTCCGCTGGCCCTGCGGCGTGATGTCGGCGAAGAGCAGATACGTCCCGGATTGGGGAAAGACATAATCCAGCGTCAGCGAACCATCGGCCTGCATGACCGGGTGCACGTGATCGAAATAGACCAGATCGGATGAGACGATGATCAGATGCATCAGGTGCTCGTGCACCAGCGCCAGGTCGCGCAGCAACTTGCCGCGATACAGCGGTGTGAATCGCAAACGCACCGGCTTGCCCGGCTCGACCGACAGCGGCGGCGGTGTTGTTTCCAGCCGCATGTCGTAATCGCCATCATGCAGCACCAGGCGCGGCGTGAGCAGGATGGGCACCATCGGCATCCCGCACAGCGGGCAGTTGCCCGGATGTTCGGAGATGATCCCATCGTGCATCGGGCACTGGTATCGGGCGACCTCGTTGGGAGGGACGGGCGTAATCAACGGCACGACCCACGGGTCGAAATAACCCATTTTCATCGACGATCCCAATGGCAGCGCCGCCCGGGCGCAGAATGCGGGAACGTCCTTGAGAAACGGCGCGAACGCCGAGAAATGCGCCGCCGCATCGCCGCTGCCGTCGGCCAGCAGCGGCACGGCTGTCTCCGTGTATCCCCGATCGATCAGCAGGTCCACCTGCCGCGTCGGCACCGCGACGGGATCGTCCTTGAAGCGGTCGCGGACAAACAGATCGAGCTTCTGCGTGTGCGTGTCGAAATCCAGCTCGGCGCGGATCGGGCCATAGGGCGCGATCGTTCCATGGGGATGATCCGGCGTTGGCCAGCGGTTGTACGCGCCGTAACCGATAAACCAGGGAAGCCCCTCGTTGTAGGTGATCAGCAGCACGGATTCGACGCACATGAGCACGGCGAAGGCGATGGCCAGCGCGTGTCGGAAGCGCGGAAGCGCATCCTGCAGCAGGCGCGTGGCGCCGATGCCCAGCGCCACCAGCCCCATGGTGATGTGGGCAATGTACACACCCGCGGCGACGTTGGCGTAGGGCGCGACCGTGTGCACGTGCGTGAAGAGCATCCCCCCGCCGATCAGCGCCATCACCGCCACCGCTTTTGAAGGCGTGGAGATTCCCGCGGTGGATTTGGGCGGCGCTGAAAGTTTTGGCGTGGGCGTCGGGGCGGGCGCGCTGACACGGTGCTCGCGCCCGATTCGCCGCAGGCCGATGAAGCCGACCGATACCAGCACGATCGACAGCGCCTTGTGCAGCTGCACTTCCCGGTCGCGAAGCTGGCGGAAATCGGTGAAGCGCGGATACAAATCGCGGTCGGCGAAGAAAAATAGGAATACACCACCGATCAAGAACAGCGCGGGGCCGACCCATTTCAGATTCTGCGCCCGCCGCGGAAAAAGCGCATACGCAAACAGCGATCCGGAAAGCGCCAGCGTCGCCCAGCCGGCGACGTGATGCATCAGTTCAGAATAGCGGAGGTTCAGATCCGTCTGCCGGGTGGCCAGGACGTTCAGATCGTGCAGCGATATGACGTCATTGGCCCGCGCCCCGATGACCGCCGAGCCATAATCGAAGACCAGCCGGCCGCCGAAATATCCGGTGATCACCAGCAGGCAATACCAGCCCAGGCCGATGCCGACGTAAACGGCCAGCGACTTGCGGTGATCGGCGTCGAGGAACAATCGCCAGGCCATCAGCACGACGAATCCCCACGAGGCGATGTTGGCCATCAGCTCGTGCCATTCGATCTGCTCCTGCGGGATGCCGGCGCGGCCAGCCCAGATTTCGGCGTAGATCCCGCAGATGAACGCCAGCAGAAGGAAAAACGTCCCGCCCGCCGACAGCAGCTTGGCGGCAAAGTGCATGCGCTCTGACCGCAGCGCCAGCCCCGCGACGTCGAAGATCAATCCCGCCAACAGAAGCACCAGCGGGAATTGCACCAACTTGGGATGAAGATCGCCGAGAAACTGCCAAAATTGCATAAGGCAAAGAGTTGCGAGTTGCCAGTTGCGAGTTGCGAGTTAAAGGCAAATGCATTTCACTCGCAACTCGCAACTGGCAACTCGCAACTTCCCTCTCAATCAAAATCATCCGGGATCGAATCCAGGTCGCGGGAGCTGCGCGGACGGGAGACGGGCTGGGGGGCGACCGGCTCGTCGCGCATCAGGTGTCGATCGGCCGATCCCGTCGGCAGAATCGTCGGCGCTTCAGCGGCGCGGGGCTGGTCGTCGCGCGGCAGTGGCTTGGGCGCGGCGAGGTTGGATGGGGCTTGTCCGCCCGGCCGGCGGCGTCCGCGCCCACCGCGGCGGCGGCGGCGACGCCCGCCCTCCTGGCCGACCTGTTGCTCCGGTTCACCGGCCGGTTGAGGCGGAGATTCCGCGAATTGGTCTGCCGCGTTCAGCGTTGCAGGCTGACCCTGCGTGCCCGCCGCCAGCCCTCCGCCTCCGCCCCCGCGTCCGCGGCGGCCGCGGCGCCGACGACGCCGAGGCCGGCCCGCCTGATCGCCGGTCGGCTCTGCGACGGGCGGCTGGTCGGTTGGCTGAGTCTCGACGACATCGGATTGTTCTTCGATGTAGTCGGTAAAGTTTTGATCCGGCGTGGTGGTGCCCTGTTCTGCGTCGGAAGGAAGCGGCCGTGCCGCCCCACCGCCGCGGCCGCGTCGGCCGCGCCGCCGCCGGCGACGGTGGCGCCCGCCCGGTCCTTCTTCGAACCCGGCGCCAACCGGCTCGCTCGTGCGCGGCTGAGGTTCCATGTCGGTGGGCACGTCGGCCTGCTCGGCGCCCTCCGGGACAATTTCACCCGCCGGCTCGCCCTGATCTTCAACCGGCTCGCGATCGGCGGGCATAATTTCGTCGTCGTCCTCCTCGTAGCGTTCGGGCGGTGGCGGCAGGGCGCGGGGTGGTGGGCCGCGCCGCTCGTCGCGGCGGCCACGATCGTCGCGGCCTCTCTGCGATTGGACGTGTCGTCCACCGTCGCGCCGACCATGATGCGCACCATGCGGACCGACGGGCGGGGTCATCCCAAGCTCGGCCAGGTAGATAGACCCCTCACGCGCATCGAACAGGTCGATCCGAACCTCGTCCAGCGCGACGGCCGGATCGGAGCGGATGATCACCCGCTTGTCGAATTGATTCTCCAGCGTCGCGATCTGCGCGCGCTTGCGGTTCTGGAAATGGAAATTGACGTCGCCGGAGACGGTCAGCTCGACGCGCGCCACCCGCTCGTTGCTGATGGCGATGGCCAGGCGGCGCATGACGTCCAGGCTCATGCTCTCGGGCGTCTTGACTAGCCCCGCGCCCTTGCAGTGCGGGCAATCGAAATAAATCGAGCGCTTGAGGCTGGGGCGCATGCGCTGGCGCGTCAGCTCGATGATGCCGAACTGGCTCATGCGCAGGACCTTTGTTTTGGCGCGGTCCTTGCGGAAATTTTCTTCCAGTCGCTCCTCCAGCTCGCGGCGGTGGCGCTCGAAGCGCAGGTCGATAAAGTCGCAGATGATCACACCGCCCAGGTCGCGGAGGCGAAGCTGGCGGGGGATTTCGTCGGCGGCTTCCATATCGGTTTTGAAGGCGGTGGTCTCGGCGTCGGCGTGGTCCCGGAACTTGCCGCTGTTCACGTCGATCGCCACGATCGCCTCGGTGCTGTCGATCACCAGCGAGCCTCCCGACGGCAGCGGGACGTGGCGGCTGTACATCTGCTCGATTTCCATCTCGATGCCGTACTTGTGGAACAGCGGCGCCGGGCCCTCGTACAGCTCGACCTTGTTGCGCGTGCGCGGGTTGGCCAGCTTGATGACCTCCTTGACGCGGCGGGCGACGTCTTTGTCATCGACGATGATGCCGTCGATGTCGCTGGTGAAGACGTCGCGCACGGTGCGGGCGACCAGATCGCCCTCGGTATAAAGCTCAATGGGGCCCGGGCCGCTGTCGCGGCGCTTGACGAAGGTGGTCCAGACGCGGGTCAGATAGGTCAGATCGCGCTGGATTTCGGCCTTGGTTTTGCCGATGCCGGCGGTGCGGATGATGAAACCGACGTCCGGGGGCGGCTTGAGGGAATCCAGGATATGACGCAGCTTGCGCCGTTCATCGTCGTCTTCGATTTTGCGCGAGACGCCCATCTTGCCCATGCCCGGCATCATGACCAGGATACGGCCGGGGATGGAAAGATATGTGGTGAGCGTCGGGCCCTTGGTGCCGATGCCTTCCTTGATGATCTGCACGACGATCTCGTCGCCGCGGCGCAGGCAGCGCTGGATGGGCGGGCGATCGCGGCGGGCCATTTTGCGGCCCACCGTCTCCTGCACGTCGTTGCCTTGCCCGAAATAACTGGGCATCAGGTCGGAGATGTGCAGGAATCCGTTGCGGCTGAGCCCGAAATCGACGAACGCCGCCTGGATCGACGGCTCGACGTTGGTCACGCGGCCCTTGTAGATGTTGCCGACGTGACTGGTGGAGCTGGTTCGCTCCATGTAGAGCTCTTCGAGTTTGCCGTCCTCAACCAGGGCGATGCGGCACTCCTCGCCCTGGGAGATGTTAATGAGCATTTCTTTGGCCACTGTGTTCCTTGTGAATAATGATGAACGATAAATGCTGAATGATGAGTCAAGAATCCGTCACTTATCATTCATCATTTATCATTCATCATTTTTAAAATGCTTCTGGATCAATTTTTCTCGTTTCATCGCGTAAATAATGCATGACCTGCCGCTCACTGTCGAAGCTCATGACCCGGCGCGCCACCGCCCGGGCGTGCTCCATGGTGGTGGAGCGGATGATTCGCTTGACCTCCGGGATGTCGGGGCTGTTCATGCTGAAAGTGGTCAGGCCCAGGCCCAGAAGCAACAGAGTGTACAGGGGTTCGCCGGCCATTTCACCACACATGCTGACTCCCACGTTGCCGCGCGTGCCCTTGCGGATGACGTCGCGGACCAGCTCCAGCACGGCGGGATGGCCGGGGCAAAACAGCCCCGCCACGCGCTCGTTGGTCCGGTCCACCGCCAGCGTGTACTGCACCAGGTCATTGGTGCCGATGGAGAAGAAGTTGACCTCCTTGGCGAACTGCGTCGCCATGATCGCCGCCGACGGGACTTCGATCATCATCCCCACGGGAATATCGCGGTTGAAGGAAATTCCCTCATCCTCCAGCTCCTCCATGACGTCATTGAGCACCATTTTGGCCTGGCGCAGCTCCATCAGTGTGCTGATCAGGGGGAACATGATGCGCACGTCGCCCAGCACGCTGGCGCGCATGATCGCTCGCAGCTGCCGCTTGAACATTGGAATATCGTGCAGGCACATGCGGATCGAGCGGTTGCCCAGGAACGGGTTACGTTCGGGATTGGCGGCGCGGCCCTGGGTGTATTTGTCCGCGCCAAGATCAACCGTTCGGATGACCAGGGGGCGCTTCTTGAGGCGCAGCAGCGCATCGGAGTAGGCGCCGTAATGCTCCTCCTCGCTGGGCTCGCGCTCCTTGGCCAGGAAGAGAAATTCGGTGCGATACAACCCGATGCCCTCGGCCCCGCGATGGATGGCGTCGTCAACCTCCTCGGGAAATTCGATGTTGGCCTGCAGGCTGATCAGATATCCGTCCAGGGTTTGCGCGGGCAGACCCTGGAGCGCGGCCAGATCGCTCTCCACCTTAAGCCGCCGCCGCTCCGATTCGCGATATTCGGTGATCGTCTGCTCGTCGGGGTTGATGATGACCACGCCGTGGTTGCCGTCGAGGATGACCATGTCCCCACCGTTGACTTCGGCGGTGATGTCGGCCAGTCCGACGACGGCGGGGATGCCCATGGCGCGGGCGACGATGGCGGTGTGGCTGGTGCGTCCACCCGCATCGGTGGCAAAGCCCCGGACATGCGTGCGGTCCAGCGCGGCAGTCTGGCTGGGCAGCATGTCGTGGGCGATCAGCACCACTTCGCTCGTGAGGTGCAGAAGATCCGGCCGATTCTGCCCGATCAGCCGGCGCAGCAGCTCGCGCTCCACGTCATGCACGTCCTTGCCGCGCTCGGACATGTAACGGTCGGACATTTTGGTGAAGACATCGGCATACTTGTGCATGACGGTGCTGACCGCGTATTCGGCGGTGCTGTGCCGCACGCGGATCTCCGCGAGAATCTGATCGATCAGCGATTTGTCGCGAAGAATGCCCAGATGGAAGTCGAAGATCCCGGCGATCTGGTCCCCCTGCCGCGCCGCCACGTCATCGCGCAGATGCGTGCGATCCTCCAGCGTTTTGGCCAGCATCGCGGAAAAGCGCTGCGCCTCGGCGTCGACATCGGCGGGGGCGATCTGCCGCTTGGGGACGACCAGATTCTCCGCGTCCAGCACGACGGCCGTGCTGATCACAACTCCCGGAGAAACACCAATGCCTTTTTTGATCTCCATGATCGCTGCGTGCCCAGCGGCACCTCACTCTTCTCCAAATTTGTCGGCGAACAATTGCGCCAGGCTGTTGACGGCGGCCTCGGCGTCGTCGCCGTCAGCGTTGATCCGCAGCGGCGTTCCCTGCGTCGCGGCCAGAATAATCATCTGCATCACGCTTTTGCCGTCGGCTTCGTAGGGCTCCTCGCCACCCTTGCTGACGGTGACGCGAGAATGGAAACGGTTGGCGGTATCCACGAACTGCATCGCCGGCCGCGCGTGCAGACCCAGCGAATTGCTCACGATGATGTCCCGCGAAGCAGTGGGCATGAATCATCAAAATCACTCGGACAAAGCGGGCGCAATCCGCGGCGGCACGGCGCCTCCGCCGGCGCCCCCAGCGACGCAGCCGCCGGCTATTTCCCCAGGTCGGCCTCCTCGAGCAATTCAAGGATCGACGCGCGGTTGGTGCTTTGCCGCAGAAATCGGCGGAACATGTCCTTCTGCAGATTGCTGAATACGACGTTCATCGCCTGCAGGTGCTGCTGCGGCTGATTCTCGGGGGACAAAAGCAAGACGATCGTGTAGACCGGCTGATGATCCAGGGCGGTAAAGTCGATCCCCGCCGCGGTCCGCCCGATTGTCCCGGCCATTTTTTTCACCGCGGCATGCTTGACGTGTGGAACGGCCACGCCCTTGCCGAACCCGGTGGAGCCGCCCTGCTCGCGCGCGATCAGTGCGGCGACGATCGGATCGACGGCGGCGGGGCTAACCGCGCCGGCGCCGGACAGCGCCAGGACCAGCTCGCGCAGCGCCTCGTCGCGGTTGCTCGCGGAAAGCTCGGGAACAATCGCTTCGGGGACGATGAATTCTCTCAACTTCATTGACCAGGCAGCCCTTTCCGTGCTGTCCGTCAGCCACCGGCGCGTGCCGTCAGCTGCCGGTGCGGCGCATCACCCGCTTGTCCTCCGTCACCGGGTGCTTGCGGTTGCGAAACTTTTTTTTGTGATCCGACAATTGCCGCTCCAGCTTGTCCACGCACTGATCGATGCAGGCATACGCGTCGCCCTGGTCGTCATGCGCGATGAATTTTTGGCCTGGCTCGGCAATGACGATCATCTCGACGCGCATCGACTCCTTGGCATTGTCGAAGATCACCTCGATCTCCTGGATTCGGTCGTAATAGCGGGTTAATTTCGATGCCTTTTGCTGGGCAAATTCCTTGAGCGGAGCGCTCACATCCATGTGACGCGCCGAAATGGTAACCACCACGGCAACCTCCTTATTAAGAAAGCCTCACCGGCCATGCGCATTGTACAGCAAACCCTCCCCCAAGACCGCGCGAGACCGTCGCCGGCGGCGCGGGGAACAGCTCGCTTACCCGGCGGCACGTTTCTCCGCGGGCGCAGGGGGCGCGATCGAGCCGACCGAAGCAGCGCCGGCCAGCGACGCCGCAGTGATCTCTCGCCCCAGTGTCTTGCCCTCCCCCGGCATGATCACACCGCCGCTGATCAACAGACGCATCGCCTCCTCCACCGTCATCGGCAATTCGATCACCTTGCTACGCGGAACGACCAGCACATAACCACTAAAAGATGTTGGCGTGGAGGGGACGAAAACGGTCACCATCTCCTCGGCATTTTCACCCAGCGTCCAGCTGCCCGAGCTGGTCACCAGGCCCAGCGACCAGATATTCTGCTCGTGCGGCTGCACGGCGACGACCCTGCTTTGCGCGAAGTGGCGCGTCCGATCGGCGAGGATGAAATCGGTCACCTGCTTGACCGCCGGATAAATGGCCCGCACCAGCGGGATGCGCAGCACGGCGCGCTCCGCCAGCCGCCAGAACGTGCGGCCGATCAGATTTCCCACGAAAACGCCGATGAAATAAACGAGCACGATCGACAGCAGGACACCGATGATCCGCGTGCTCAGATCGCCGATGTCCCAGTGATACATGATGTACTGGACGGATTGCGGCTGCATCCACCCCTGCTTGCCGGCGTAATACCAGGCCAGGCGGATGAAATGGATGATGTACTGGCCGATGTTCTGCCACAGAAAATCCCACGCCCAGACCAACAGCCACAGGGTGATCAGGGTGGGCAGAATGGCCGCCAGCCCGCGGACGAAGAACCGGCGGAAATCCTCGAGGAAGCTGGCGCGGCGGCGGCGCGGCGAGGCGGGGAATTGTGATGGTTGTTCGCTCACACCATTGGCTCAAGTGCGCAAAATCATGGCGCGGACGGCGGCGCGGTTGGCGCGGGTGTTGCCGAGGATGTCGAGGTCGGCTGCGTCGTCGCCGCGGTGATGCTCTGCGACATCGCCCTGGCGTAATCCCGCACGATTGGATCCGCATCGGAAGTCAGTGGGCTCAGCAGATCCAATGCTTTGTCGTGTATCGTCGCGGCCGCCATGGTGGCCATCAGACGCGTCATCCAACTGCCGTCGCGGGCCATGGCTGCGATGGAATCCGCCCGAACATCCTCATTGCTGATAAACGCGTTGAGATATCGCGCCCAAGCGTGCACGGGAGCATTTGGATCGTTCTGGGCTTTTCGGATGGCATCGGCAAAATCATCGGCGCTGGACTTGTCCTGGTCGGTGCCGCTTTTGCGGAAAATCAGGACATAAATTGCCATTACCTCAAGCGTCTTGAATTTCTCACCGCCGTCGCCCTGATCAAGCCGCTCCAGCAGTCTGGCGCGTTCATCGGCCGAGCCGACCGGCGTGGATGCCCGCTCCAGCATCCGCGTCAACTGCACGCGCAATCCGCAGGGGCCGATCAGCACGCGCGCCGGCTGGTTTTTCGTCGGCTCCTGGACGCCCGCCGGGTTGGTCACCAGTGCCATGTTCAACACAAGGTCCTGCGCGGGATTTTGCCCGAAGAGGCTGAACATCGCGTCCTCGTCCACGCGCACGTTGGTGCTGAACGATTGTCCGGCGCCCAGGACCAGCCGCTGATCAATGCGGCCCACCGCCACACCGGTGAGCGGCTCCTCAACTTCTCCGCGGAGGTATGCGTCGAACCAGAGATCCGGGTGCACCGCGCAGTCATCCCCGATCGCCAGGTCCATGCTGCCGAGATTTTTCACCAGCACGTGGATCAGGATCGGATCCCCGAATTCATAAATTGCCCGTACAGGCTCGGCGCGAATGGTGTAAAAGGCGGCCGGGTTGTTGACCAGCTGCATCAGTTCATTGGGTGCGCCGTTCACGAGATTGGAGATCGCATCATTTTGCGGGCCAGGATCAATGGTGGCGCCGATGGGGTTCAGTTCGGTCCACAGCGTGGCGCCGAGCATCAGCGACGGATGCGCATTGAGCAGCGCCTTGGCGTGGTCCACGGCCTGGTCGTGTTTGGACGGCTTGCCCAGGTCGATCAGGACCAGCCCCAGTTCGGCCAGGGGATCGCGCTGGGCGGCCAGCTGCAGCGTGGCGGTGGCCTTGTCCGAATCACCCCCGACGAATTGCCGCCAACCCCGCAGCCGAACCAGCTGCACGTCATTCGGAGAAATGAGTTTGGTCAGCACATCGAGCAGCGGATCGGCGGCGGCGGCGTCACGGCGGTAATACAGGTCCAGCCACGCCACCGATGACACCACCGCGACATACGCCTGCGCCAACTCCGGCCGACCCGATTTGGCCAGCCGGGCCGGATCGCCGGACAAATCGGGCAGCGGACTGTCGGTATCGGAGTTGATCGGCCGCGTCGTCGCCGATGTATCGCCGGCCGCATGACGAATGGTTTGCAGCAGGTTGGTCATCCCGATCGAAGCCTGGCGGATCAGCGCCGAGTACGCGGCCTGGTCGATTTTCCCCTGGGCCAGCTGATACTTGGCGGTGGAGAGGCGGATGAACCAGCCATCGGCGTCGCCGGGAAAAATCGCCAGGTATTCCTTCATCAGATCGGCGGCCTCGTTGGCCCGGTCGGCCAGCAGCGCCTCGGCGGCCGCCCCGCAGGCAAACAACCGGTCGGGCCGCGCGCCCGTCCGCAGATACAGCAGGTTGGAGAATCTGAACCACAGCAGCGAAGGATTAACCAGACCAAGATTGGCCAGCTGCATGGCCAACCGGCTGGCGACGGTGGGATCGGCAGGGTTGGCGCGCAGCATCTGGACCAGCTGGGTCACGCGGTCCACCGCGGTAGATGCCGACTGGGTCAACTCATATTTCAACCGCATCGCTCTCAGATTCAGTGGATTCAGCTGCAGCGCGGCATCGACCATCTTGAGCGCTTCGCGCCCCTGCGCGCGCCCCTCCAGAAGCTGGGCGCAGCGCGACGCCGCGTCGCTGCGCACGGGCTTGGGGATCGATTCCTGCTTCTCAATGAATCGGAGATAATTCAATTTGGCGTCGGCGGACTGGTAATGATTCAGCTGCAGCTCGATTTCCTGAGCCATGGCACCCTGATCATCCGGTTGCAGCGCCCGATAGGCTTTCAGTGCCTCCAAGGCGGCATCGGCATCTCCGACTTTCAGCAGGTTATCGATCAGCGCCGACTGGAAGCGCGGCTGCTTGGGATCCAGGCGCGTGGTCGCTTTGCACAGGGCGGTGCTTTTCTGCCAGTCCAGCGACGTGATCCGGGGGACGCGCAACGCCTGGTGCGATATTGCCGAAAGCCTTTCGGCCAGCGCGATCGATCCGTCCTTGTCGGCCGGCCCCGTGTCCGAGTCATCCGCCGGTGCATACCCGCTGGCAAGCAATAGGAGCGAAGTCGCGGCGACCAGCATCAATCGATTCACCATAATCTCCGATTGTCCCCGCTAGCCAACTTCAAGCAAGAGGCGCCAGCGCATTTGGCGATTGGCATTCAATCGTCCCATTGTTCATGAAACATTTCGGCCAGCACCGGCCGGTCGGCGCTGATCTCCTGCGGATTAGCCAAAAGCTCGGCGCGGCGGCGCAGCCAGCGGGCGAGCGGGCGGTGGCCCAGCTTCCATGCCGCCAATGCCAGCAGTGCCTGCGATCGGGCCGCGTTGGGTGGCGGCATCAGCTCGGACATCTGCGTTTTTGTCCCCACATTGGCCAGCATCGGCTCCCACGCGCCGACGCGCGAGCCGTAATCCAGTTGCAAAACCTGCAGCGCCTGGGCCTCATTGAGCGAAAGGCGATATTGGTAAAGGCGATTCATCGCCGCGAACGCCCCGGCCAGGTCGCCCATTTCCAGCGAAGAATCGGCCATCAGCAGCAGCGTCGCGCGGGGAAGCCGGCCCAGCCCACCCAGCTTCTGCGCCAACAGCGCCTGGCAGAGCAGCGCCGTCTCGCGCCAGCGGCGTTGCGCGTGCCGCAACAGCGCCAGGTGGTGCAGGCTCTGCAGCTTGCCCGCGCGAAACAGCGAGAAGCTGCGCAACGCCGTGTCGATGCGCGCCTCGGCCTGCTCGTATTGGCCGGCGGCGATCAGGGACGGTGAATCGGCCGCCAGGCGAGTCCCCTGCATGCTCCGCACGCTCAGCAGAATCCAGACAGCGCCGATGCCCATGAGCAGGAACATGCCGTCGACGTGGACGCCCAGCATGGGCCCGGCCAGCACGCACGCCAGCGCGCCCGACAGCAGCCCCGCGCGCAACAGCCCCGCGATAATCAGATCGCGCCGCACGCGCGAGATGGTGGCGTCGACGGGGACCATCTCACGCCACCTCCGCCGGCGCCGCCGTCGCCACGAATTTCTCCGCCAGCGGTGAAAGCTCCGGATACCGCCGGCTCAATTCCACCTGCGGCGCCAGCACGGTTGCGTTGGCGTAGGCCTGGCGCGCCTCCGGCTCGCGCCCCAGCAGGTCATAGGCCCGCGCCGCCAATCCCCAGGCATCCGCCAGGCGGTGGCCCAGCATCCGCCGCATTACCGGCAATTGTTTCTCGAATATTTCAACCGCTTCGGCGGGATGTCCCGTTTTAACGTCGCGATATAATTCCACCAGCGCCAAGCCGGCCGATTCGATCCCGCGGCTGCCGCGGCGAAGCTCGGAGATGGCGCGGTCGGCGTCCAGAAGATTGTCCTCGCGCAGCAGCGCCATGGCGCGACCCAGCTGCACGGCGTGGCTCATCCCGGGATCCAGCGGAACCTCGCGCAAAATGTAATCGTAAACCGTCACCGACTCCTCGAAACGGTGGTAACGGACCAGGACCATGGCCAGATAAAGCATCGCCTGGGCGCGGGCCGCCGCCGTGCGCGCTGGCCGCAGCAGAAACGCCTGCACCATCATCGCCGCCTCCGGCCAGCGGCGCAGCTCGATCAGATCCTCGATGGCTTCGAGTTGTGCGCGCTCGGCCGCCAGAGCGCGCGTGCCCATCACGCCGGCCAATCCCATCATCCCGACCAGGATCGCCAACCCAATGCTCAGCAGCACCGAGACGGCCTGCTGCGCCTGCGGATTTTCCCGTCCGAAATACCAGGCCAGCCCCCAGCCCAGCAGCGCCCCGGCGAAGGCGAAGCGCATCCAGGTGATCCGCGGTCGCGGCAAACTGGTCTGCAGCAACGTCGGAAAATCCAAAAATCGCCAGCTGCCAGGTTCACTCATTTCCATGTGGATTCTAGGCGATGGCAGGGTGATTTCATACCTGGGCGGAGGCGATGGGCGCGCTGGCGTCGCGGCCCTCCCACGCGGCGGCACGGGTGATGTCAAGTGAAAGCTGCGCTCGCAGCGCCGCGGCCCCGGAGAATTTGCGCTGATCGCGCAGCCAATCCAGCAATTCCACCCCGATGCTTCGCCCGTAAAGATCGCCGTCGAAGCCGATCAGGTGCGCTTCGATTTGCCGAAGCTGAGGATCGAAAGTCGGCGCGGCGCCGATGTTCACCGCCGCGGGAAAACTGCGCCCATCCACCGTGCAGCGCCCGGCGTAGACGGCATCGGCGGGGATCATCTGCTCGACGCAGCGCAGGTTGGCCGTCGGCACGCCCAGCGTCCGCCCCCGCTTCATGCCCTCGACGACTTCGCCCTGGATGACATACGGCCGGCCCAGGCAGATCGCCGCGTCGCGCACACGGCCGAACGAAAGCAGGAAGCGGATCAGCGAGCTGCTCACCGGCGCCACGTGCAGATCGAGCAGCGGCACGCTCACGGAATCGACCACGTGGAGCTGGACGGGCGAACCGGCGGAGAACTGCCGCAGCGTCGCGATCGACCCGGCCGCACCCTTGCCGAAGCGGAAGCTGGCGCCCTCGACCAGATGCGCCACGTGCAGCTGGTCGCGGAGGATGTCCCAGAACTGCTGGGCGCTCAGGCCCAGCACGTCCGGGCGCGGCGGGAGCACGACCAGGTCATCGGCGCCGGCGGCGGCGATCAGCGGCTGCTTGACTTGCGGCGGTGTCAGGCGCGGCGGCGCCTCGGCCGGACGCAGCACCGTCAGCGGATGCGGCTCAAACGTCACCACCACCATCGCCGCGCCCTGCGCGGTGGCCAATTCCCGAGCGGTGCGCAAAATTCGTTGATGTCCCCGATGCAGCCCGTCGAAATTCCCCACCGAGACCACCGCCCCCGCCGTCACCTGCCGCAATCCCTCCAGCCCATTCAGCACGCGCATGCAGAAATAATACCGGGCTAGCCACTTCAGTGGCTAGCTTCCGCCTAATACCGCAGCGCCAAAATCACATCCACGCCATTGGCCTTATACCCCTGCTGCCCAAAATCGCCCTGATACGCCACGCGCAGATAAGACCCCTTGCCCAGGTTGAGCCCCACGCCGACCTCGGGCGACCAGTAATCCGGCACCGCGGCGTGCGAGAGAAAATCCGTCAGCGAGATCCCGCCATCGATGAACCCGAATCCGCCCAGCGGCGAGAAGGCGACGTCAACGCCATTCTTGGTGATCCACTGGTTGATCGGAACGTCGAAGGAATAATTTCCGTAAGAGACGCCGATGCTGCCGGCGAAGCTGATTTGATCGGCCAATGTGAAAACGAAAGGCCCCAGGCGGTAATCCATGGAGCTGGTGCCCCCACCGCCGACCAGCACATCGCCCGCCGCCTGGTCCACCGAAGCGGAAAGGCCACCGAACCCCCAGGGCGTGATTTCCCAGGCGAAGCCATCGTGCGGCTCCTGGTGCGCTATTGCGATGGGCAGGCCCAGGATCATGCCGACGGTGTAGGCTTCGCTGTCGCCCATGACCCGGTATTCACCGCCGAGCGACCAGGTCAGGCTCACGCAATCGCACAGGGCAAAATCATCGGTCATCTGCAATTGTGCGAAATATCCGTCGAGTCCCGCGGCCGATGCGCTGCCGCCATCCCCGGTGATTCGGAATTCGCCGTGGCGGCCGGCGGCGACGGGATCGAATCCGAAATCGCTAAACGCTTCATCCGCGATGACGGCGGTGGAGGCCTGGGGATTGCCGTCGATCTCGGCGACTGGCGAGAGGCGATTGATCGAGCGCAGGAAATCCCCGTAGGCGTCGGCGCCGTCCTGCTTGATGAAATCCTCGATCTCGGTCTCCAGCGATTCGTTGGCTGTGGCGGTGAACGTTTTTGTGAAACCGGTGCTGGGGAAAGTCAGCGTCGCCTGCGTGCCCGCCGAGTTTTCGGTAAACACCGCCGCGTTTTTGACGCCGCCGTAGGTCAGCGTGCTGGTGAATCCCTGGCCGGCCAACGAGTTGAATTGATTGTTCTCGTTGATCAGATGGTTGACCAGGTCGATGACGTTGCCGCCCTGGGCGTTGACGGTCGTACCGCCGGTGCCGGTGGCCATCAACTGGAAGAAATCGTCGGCGCGGCAAATCCCAGCCGAAAGCAGAAATACCGCCGCCGCCAACGTGAAGCGCGATTGTCTGATGCCCATCAATCCTCCCGCCGATAAATAGGTGCGCAGGAAATTATCGCTGGGTGTACGCGACGTCAAGGCAATCGGCTTTGTCCGCACGCGCGGCCGTCCTATACTTTGAAGCCGAAATTGAGCGATTTTTATGCCCCGTCAGCCGTTTATCGATCTGGTTCGTCAGCGCATCGTCATACTCGACGGGGCGATGGGGGCCAATTTGCAGACTCGGCCGCTGCATTTGCAGCGCGACTGGCTCGGACATGAGAACGCCTCGGAAATTCTGAACCTCAGCCGCCCGGACATCATCCAGGAAATCCACGAAGCGTTTCTGGCGGTCGGCTGCGACGCGGTGGAGACCAATACATTCAACGGAAGCCGCAACGATCTCGATGAGGCGGACCTGGCCGATCGCGCCGAGGACGTCAATCGCACCGCCGCGCAAATCGCCCGCATGGCGTGCGACCGGTTCGAGACGGTCGATCGTCCCCGATACGTCGTTGGATCGGTCGGGCCGACCCGCAAGCTGATCAGCATTGGACAGACGAACTGGGATGAGTTGCTGGCCAGCTTCACGCCGCAGATGCGCGGGCTGCTGGGGGGCGGCGTGGATGTCATCCTGATCGAGACGCAGCAGGATTTGCTGGCGATCAAGTGCGCTATCGCCGCCGCCAACCGCGCCATGAAGGAGATGGGCCGCCGCGTCCCACTTATGGTGCAGGCCTCGTTCGATCAGAACGGGACGCAGATGCTGACCGGCTCCGATCCATCCGCGCTGGTGGCGGCGATCGAGCCGTATGGCGAGGTGGATGTGCTGGGCGTCAACTGCGCCTTCGGTCCGATCGAGCTGACCGAAACGGTGCGCACGATCTGCGAAACCTGGCCGCGGCTGGTCAGCGCGCTGCCCAACGCCGGGCTGCCGGTCATGGTCGATGGCAAGCCGCACTTCCCGATGAATCCCACGGATTTCACCAAGGGGATGATGCGCTTCGTCGAGGAGTTCGGCGTGAACATCGTCGGCGGGTGCTGCGGCACCCTGCCGGAGCATCTGCGCCTGCTGGTGGAAGCCGTCGGCGTGCGCCAGGCCAGGCCGCGCACGATCAGCTACAGGCCGCAGGTGTCCAGTCTCATCAGCGCCGAGGATATCCGCCAGGAAAACAGCTATTTCATCGTCGCCGAGCGGACCAACACCAACGGCTCGCGGCAATTCAAGCGTCTGCTGCAGGCGGATGATTTCGACGGGCTGGTGTCGATGGCGCGCGACGAGGTCCGCGATGGTTCACACGCGCTGGATGTCTGCGTCGATTTCGTCGGGCGGACCGGCGTGCTGGACATGCACGAGGTCGTGCGCAGGTTTGTGGTGCAGATCAAGGGCGGTGTGCCGCTCATGCTCGACAGCACCAACCCAGACGTGATGGAAGCGGGCCTGAAGCTGACCGGTGGGCGGTGCATCCTCAACTCGATGAACCTGGAGGATGGCGAGGAGCGCGTCGGGCACATCTGCGGGCTGGCGAAGAAATTCGGCGCCGCTGTCGTCGCCGGCACCATCGACGAAGACAAGCAAAATGCCATGGCCCGCACCGCGCAGCGGAAGCTGTCGATCGCCCAGCGCATCCGCGACCTGGCCGTCGATAAATTCGGACTGCGCGACCAGGATATTTTTTTCGACCCGCTGGTGCTGCCGATCAGCACGGGCATCGAGGAGGACCGCCGCAACGCGCTGGAGACGATCGAGGGAACCCGGCAGATCGCGCAGCAGCTCCCGCAATGTCACACGGTGGTGGGCCTGAGCAACGTGAGCTTCGGGCTGAATCCCGGGGCGCGGGTGGTGCTCAACAGCGTTTTTCTGCACGAGCTGCGCGAGGCGGGACTGGTCGCCGCCATCGTTCATGCCAGCAAAATTCTCCCGCGCAACCGCATCGACGATGAGAAATGGAACGCGGCGCTGGACCTGATCTACGACCGCCGCCGCGAAGGCTTCGACCCGCTGACCCATTTCATCAGCCTGTTTCCCGCAGAAGGCGCGGGCGCCGGGCTTGGCGCTTCAGCGGCCAGCGTCTCCCAGGAATCGCTCACGCTGGAAGAGAAACTCAAGCACCACATCATCGACGGCGAGAAGCGCGATCTGATCGTGCATCTGGACGAAGCGATGAAGCAATACCCACCGCTGGACATCATCAACAACATCCTGCTGGAGGGAATGAAAGTGGTGGGCGACCTGTTCGGCAGCGGGCAGATGCAGCTCCCTTTCGTGCTGCAAAGCGCCGAGACGATGAAGGCGGCGGTGGCGCACCTGGAGCCGTTCATGGCCCGCTCGGCCGATACGTCCAGGGGCCGGATCGTGCTGGCGACGGTCAAGGGCGACGTGCACGACATCGGCAAGAACCTGGTGGACATCATCCTGACCAACAATGGGTACACGGTGGTCAACCTGGGGATCAAGCAGCCGATCGCGGAGATCGTCCGCGCCGCCCACGAGCGGCGCGCCGATGCGATTGGCATGAGCGGGCTGCTGGTCAAAAGCGTGACGGTGATGAAGGAGAACCTGGAGGAGCTGAACGCGCAGGGGGTGCAGATTCCCGTGCTGCTGGGCGGCGCCGCGCTGACGCGCGATTACGCCGAGGAGACGCTGGCCGGCCTGTACGGCGGACCGCTGCTGTATTGCAAGGATGCGTTCGAGGGGCTGCACGCGATGGATGAGATTTCCAACGGCCGGATCGAAGCGGCAGTTACGCGGCAGCGCCAGCGGGCCACACACCGGCGCGAGCTGCGCGAACAGAGCGAGAAGAAATTCGGCCACATTTTGGCCGGCGAATCGACGGCCGGGCCAACCGTGGCGCGCGACAACCCGGTTCCCACGCCGCCGTTCTGGGGCCGGCGGGTTGCCGAGCAGATCTCCCCGCGGCACGTTTATCCATTCATCAACCAGACCGCGCTGTTCACGGGCCAATGGGGATTCAAGCAGAAGGGAATGTCGGCCGAGAAATTCCGCGAATTGATCGAGCAGAAGGCGGCGCCGACTTTCCAGGCTTTGCAGGAACGCGCCATCGAGCAGCGGCTGATCGTTCCCAAGGTGGTCTGGGGATATTTCCCGGTGCAGGCGGCGGGGGATGATCTGATCGTGTATGACCCGGCGGCATTCGCGCAGGGCAGCCGCGTGCCAAAGGGCGAGGCTCGGGAGGTGTCGCGCTTCGCGTTTCCGCGGCAGTCGGGTCGGCGGCGGCTGTGCATCGCGGATTTTTTCCGCGACCGTGCATCCGGCGAGTTCGACGTGCTGGGCCTGCAGCTGGTGACGGTCGGCCCCCACGCCACCACCGCCGCCGAGGAATTGCGCAAGGCGGATCGATATCAGGATTATCTGTATCTGCACGGATTCTCGGTCGAGACCGCCGAGGCGCTGGCCGAGTTCTGGCACAAACACATGCGGCAGGAGCTGGGATTCGGCAGCGAGGATGCGCCGCGCATCGAAGACCTGTTCCACCAAAGCTACCGCGGCAGCCGATACAGCTTCGGCTATCCCGCCTGTCCCAGCCTGGAGGATCGCGCCAAGATTGTGCAGCTGCTGGACGCGGCGGCAATCGGCGTGGAACTGAGCGAAAACTTCATGCTGGTGCCCGAGCAATCCACCGATGCGCTGGTGGCCCATCATCCCCAGGCGAAGTATTTTGATGCGTGAAACAGGATCGCGCCGCGCCGGGCGCGGCGCTGTCGAGTGAAACCCGATTCGCTACAATTGATGGAGTTCATGGGACAGCGAGACAAAACAGTCGGTATGGATTCGCCTGACAACGCGTTGCTGTCCCACCCGCCTCCGCTGTGGTTTGCGGTGCTGCTGTGCGCGCTGCTTCTGGCGGGGATGGCGTGGCTGCGGCTGGATGTCTACGGGCACATGTCGATTCCGATCGGCTTCGGCGTGCCGATCGTTGCCGCCGCCTGGACGCGCAATCGCCGGCTCATCTGGGGATTGGTGGTCATCTTTATCCTGATGACCGTATACAAGATATTTTATATTAACCCCAGTGGCGTCGTTGCCGCCGGCCCCCTCCCGCTACGCCAGCGAATCGTCAATATCTCGCTGCTGATTGGGGATACGCTGGCAGTGGCGTTGCTGGTTGACGTTCTCGTGCGGGTTCTGGCGCGACTTGAAAATCGGTCAGTGGAACTGATCGATCAGCGGCAGCGGCTGCAGACCATCCTGGACACGGTCCCGCTGGGCATTGCCATGGCCAGCACTGGCCAGAACCGATTTTATCTGAATCCCACGGGTGCCCGGATGCTCGGCCTGTTGCAAAACCCGGCGGACAAACTTTATGCCATCGGCGAGGCGGCATCGGTCTGGCAGAACGGCGGGCAGCTTGAAAGAAGCGACTATCCCCTGGCGCGTGCCCTGCGCGGAGAACAGAGCAGCGATGAAGAGGTGGAGATGCGTCTGCAGAACGGCGGGCGATTTGATGCGCTGATCAGCGCTTCTGCGATCCGGGACCGCGCTGGCGCCATCGTCGCCGCCGTCGCCGCCTTCGTCGATATCACGCCGCTCAAGCAGCTCCAGCAGGAATTCGATCGCCGCCGCCAGGAAGCCGAGGAATCCTCCGCCCGCAAGAGCCGGTTTCTGGCGGTGGTCAGCCATGACATCCGCTCACCGGCCAACGCCATCAGCCTGCTGGCCGAATTGATCTGGCGCATGTCGAGCGACCCGAAGGAGAGCTCGGAAATTCCCGAGCTGGCGCGGGAGCTGCAGCACAGCTCACTGAGCCTGGTGCACCTGGTCAGCGACGTGCTGGACTTAAGCCGCCTGGACGCCGGTAAAGTCGATCTGCACGAGACGGAATTCGAGATCAGCCAATGGCTCAGCGACGAGTGCCGCCAGCTTCAGCCGCTGGCCGAGCAGAAGAAGCTCCAGTTCGAACATCACGCTCCGCAGCCGATGCGGGTGCGCGTGGATCGGATCAAGCTGTCGCGCGTGCTGAGCAATCTGGTGGGCAATGCCATCAAATTTACGGAGACGGGCCAGGTACACATCGAGGCCGAGCGGATGCCCGACGGCCGGCTGCGCATCGACGTCACCGACACGGGGATCGGCATCGAGGCGGAACAACTGCCGCGGATTTTCGACGAATTTTTTCAGCTGAAAAACCCAGGCCGCGACCGCAAAGGCTCGGGGCTGGGGTTATCGATTTCCAAGCGACTGGTGGAAGTGATGGGCGGCGAGCTTTGCGTCAGCAGCACCGTTGGCCAGGGCAGCACGTTCAGCGTAACGCTGCCGGCGTCGGTGATCGTGGAGTAGGCAACCTTCCGGTCTATCAGGCCAGCAATGGAATCATTGCTTTTGGATCCCTGAATAACCCGAAGACATGGCCACTGAAGTGGCCATGCCGCGGGATATCACGGATCGGGGCCGTCGGACCCCAAATTTTTTGTGATGACGCGTTTTCCACCAGCCGGCCGCCCTTTTGGCCGACTATGCGGTCCTGCGCCGGCGGCGGGCCAGCAGCGCCATGCCGCCCAGGACCAGGACGGAGAACGAGGCTGGCTCGGGGACGGTGCCGACCTGCACGTCGTCGATGGCCAGGACGTCGGCGGCGAATCCGTTGTCCCAGCGCGTCACCCAATCACCGTAATTGGTGCCGGTCAGCGCCGAGAAGGGCAGCGTAGAAACGCCGTCAAAGCTGCCGATGGTGTTGCCCAACGAGCCCGCATACACAGCCCATTTTGCCGCGAGGAATGCCTCACTCTCCCGTACGCTGCTGCAGTGCGGCGGCTTTCAGCATCCATCTCAAAAAAAAGCGGGCCGCCGAGGTTTCACTCGGACGGTCCGCGACGTATTACCGCCGAATTCTCTCACGCGCGACGCCGACGGCGAAGCAGCAATGCGGAGCCCAGGCCGATCAAAGATAAAGACGTCGGCTCCGGGACGACGCTGATTTGTGCTTCAATGTTGTAGACGCCCTGGGGTTCCAGCAGGCCCGGCGGAGGGCTGTTCGGATAGACGTAAAAGTAATTCTGATCCGATACGCCCGGCGAAGCCAACGCTGCCGTGAGCCCAACCGAGAAGCCGTTCGCGCCATTGACGCTGCCGTTGCTGTCGAGCGGCGCGGTGTCGTGGTAAGCGAACGCGAAGGAGCTCGGGAGCACGATGTTCTGCGACGTAAAATCGAACGTGACCAGCTGCTCGTCCTCGTAGTTGTAGCCGGCCACGCCAACCACGCCGTCATTGGTGAACGTGACGTTGTTCACCGTCGCGGTCCCGAATAAACCGGTCCCGGCGGCGGCATTGGCGGCGGTTGGGTACAGATCTAAGATCAGATCGGGGGTATAGGTGAAGGCAGGTCCCGCCAACGACGACGAGCCGAAGACAATTGAGATCGTACTCAGCGGTTCGCTGGTCGGCACGATCGTCGCCGTATCGCCAATGTAATAGTTGTTATCGCCAGTCTGCTGGTCGATGGCTTGGGTGGCGCCGCCGGTTGTATCATATACGACGGTGGCGTGGGTCAGAGCCGGGGCGATGCTGACAAACGCGGCCGCTGCGAGCGTGATCAAAATCCGCTGACGAGAAAATTTGATAGCATTCATGGCAGTATTCCTTTTTGTTTGCAAATACGTTTACGAGTTCGATGAAGTTGGGAAAACGATGCACGCTTCGGGCGATTGATCAGCCAACACGCCTGCGTCGGCGCATCAACAGCAGCCCGCTTCCGGCAAGAAGCAGGGTCGTTGAAGTCGGCTCGGGAACGGGCGCGAATTCGTAAGTGGTAGATCCAAGGAGGGTGCCGATTGTGAAGTTATCGACATTGCCGATTTCCGTCTCACCTGAGCTGCCAAATCCGACCTGAAGCGCGATCCCACCGAGGCCGGCAAATCCGCCATTCTGGATCGTGGCGTCGGGAAAGTCGGTCATGAATGTGGATAGAGGCAGCACGCCTGTGCCGGGATTGCCGATGCCGTCGTTGTCCCACCATCCCCCTGTCTGTGCGTTCCAGGTCTGCCACAGATTCTGTTGCGTGGCTCCCTGGTTGGGCAGGCCTGGGTTGCCGGTCGAGGGCGTCTGGTAAGGCGGCTCGAAGAACAGGGTGTCCAAGGTATTGGCAAGCGCGCCCGCGTCACCGGAGTTATCAACAGCGCCGGTGTTAATCGATAGCGCAAGATAGGGGAATTGCGATCCGTTGTTGACTTGGTCGTATGCCGAATAACTTAGTGCCGTCACCGCACTGAGCAGTGTTCCATCATATTGCTCCGTGGCGATGGCGGCGGCGCCGTCCCCGGCGCCCGTCGGCGTTGCAAGCTGCGCGCTGCCCGGGCCCAACGGGGGAGTCGCAGGGCCGTACACCATCTGGGTGTTCGGACTGTAGTACGGCCCGCTGTTGACGATATTCCCGTTGTTATCAAACGAATTCAGCGTCCACCCGTTCATGTTCGCTGGAGTCACAACAACGGTGCCAGCGTCCGCAACCCTCGCCAGCGCCAATGCAGCCATCGAAGAGCCCACCGCAAGCTGACGCGTATATTTGAAGGCGTTCATAAAATTCTCCCGTTCGTGTTAGCGCCAAGGACCACAAAGTCCTGGCTTGGAAAGTTCTGAACAAAGCGCACGTTTCCATCACTTCATCGATGGACAGCGAGCCGTCATCAGGCGGCTTTGCGATAAGCGCGCCTCGGCTCGAAGGCCGTCCGGGCAAGCCATTCCCAGGGATTGGTCCGGCGCAGCCCGCTGTTATCGCGGACGCGTGTGTGAAGCCGCTCGGTGATCGTCGCATTGCCCTTGGTTTCCGCTGTTTGCGGAACCGATTCCAAATTGGCGTGAAGCTGACACATAATCTCACCTAAAAAAGCGTCGTGATAGAGTTCTGTGAATGAAAACGTTTCCGGCGGCGACAGTGGCCAGCTAAGGCGCGACGCGTGTAATCGACATGACATTTCTCCTTTCCCTGAGGCCGATATTGGCCGGCGGCCATTCGGCGCACGATTCATTTTGCAGCGTGGGCGCGCGTCGCCCCGGCGCGAACCGCCGAAGAACGCGTGATCGCCGCCCACAATTCCGGATCGTCGCAGGTGAAAACGGCGGCGCCGGCCGTGCGGGCCAATCGCTCGTCGCGCGCTGTCAGGTTCCGATCAACCAGGACGCAACGCACGTCGTTGGGGGGTCGGCGCACCAATCCGAAAAGTTCCCACGGCCGCATGTCCGGCACATCCAGGCCCGCCAGCAGCCAGCGATAGCGCAGGATTTTCAGTCGCTCCAGCACCTCGCGTGCGCTGTCGGCCCTGCTGTACAGATCCTGGTCCAGCGTTCCCGCGGGAACCCTTCCAACAAGCAGGGCAACCGCGACTCGCGGCCGCGCCGACTGATCTGCCGAATCTTTGACCGTCTGAATCACGCCGGACCCAGAACGAAATTCGTACCGGCCGGCAAAATGCGTAGCGGATTTATCGCAACGACGCCGACACAGCGGAGTTGCGGCAAAAATCGTGCGAACGTGGGATGCCGCGCGGAACGACCATCATGGAGCGCGCTTCGCCGGGCCGCGCGGCGCAAATCCAATCGCGTCAATCAGTTCAGGCATGATCGACCATTCCGGCCGCTACCGACCATTCCGGTTGGTCGATCAGCGCGCGCAGAGGACTGCACATGAATGGCAACGAATGCAGAAATAATTGTCGCGGGAAAAGCTCAGTCCTGATCGGAGTGGCCTGGCATGGGGATGGCCAGGCGGGTGATAAAGCGGTTGAGCTTGCGTCGTTCGATGCCCAGGAGGGCCGCGGCGTGGGTGCGGCGGAAACGGGTCCGCGACAGCGCCTGGAGGATCTGCCCGCGGATCATTTCATCCAGGTTCAGATCGGAAACATCAGGTCTGGTCCGGGCGGCGCGGACGGGCGCCGGCAGATCGGGCAGACCGATGCAATTGGTGTCGGCCAGTACATTCGCCTGCTCCAGGGCGCTGAACAGCTCGCGCACGTTGCCGGGCCACGGATAATTTTCCAGCGCCGCCATGGCGTCGGGGGCAATCCGACGGGGCGTTTCACCAACAAAATGGGCCTGGCGGACCAGGAAATCCTCGGCCAGTGGCGGGATGTCCTCGCGTCGCTGCCGCAACGGCGGCACGTTGATGGTGATCACCTGCAGGCGAAACAGAAGGTCTTGGCGGAATTTTCCGGCGGCGACCATCGCATCCAGATCGCGATGCGTCGCGCTGATCACCCGGATGTCCACCGGCTGGGGCCACGCGGCGCCGACGGGTACGACACGCCGATCCTGCAGCACCCGCAGCAGCTTGGACTGAAGCGCCGGGGCCATTTCACCGATCTCATCGAGGAACAGCGTTCCCCCGTCGGCGGCGCGGACGAATCCCAGCGCGTCGCGCACCGCGCCGGTGAAAGCGCCCCGGACGTGTCCGAAGAGCTGGCTCTCGAAAAGGGCTTCGGAAAATCCGGTGCAATCGACGGGGACGAAGGGTTTTTCCGCTCGGGGTGAATGCTCATGAATGTAGCGCGCCAGCATCTCCTTGCCGCTGCCGGTCTCGCCCAGGATCATGACGGTCGAAGGGCGCTTGGCGGCGCGCACGCCAACCTGCTTCATCCAGAGCATCGCCGGGGAATTGCCCAACAGGGGCTGCGGCCCCAAGTCGGCATCCTTCCGCAGCGAGGTGCAGACATTCGTCACAATTTTTTGCACAACCGCAGACCCCGATGTCCCTTAAATTCCAAGAACCCCGTGCAGGCCGGCTGCGAGCGTAGCGGTGAGCAGAGGAAGAATCAAATGGAAAAATGAAGGTTGCCTGGACAATCACATCCAACGGGCGGGATGGATAGCGTTCTCATCAATGCCGGCGCGCGAGTTTTAAAAAACCCCTATGTTGCGGATTAAACCGACTTTCCGCCGCTTCAAGGAATTGGTATTCTGCAACTGATTTGGTTGTGGGACTTGTTTGCACCGCGAGATTCTGCATACAGGGCAACGCATCGGCCCGGGAAGATCATGGAACAGCGCCCTCCAGATACCCTGGTTCCACCAGCTTCCAAGCCGGAGCAACGCCGATTGCGAATTCTCCTGGTTGAAGATCACGATGACACGCGAGTGAGCCTGGCGCGGCTGCTGGGCCGAGTGCATACGGTGCGTGACGTACCGAGCATCGAAGCCGCGCTGACCGCCGTCAAGCGCGAAAGTTTCGACATTGTCATCAGCGACATCGGCCTGCCCGACGGCAGCGGGTTGGACCTCATGCGCAGCCTGCGCGGGCATGGAATCAAGGGAATCTGCCTGAGCGGCTTCGGGATGGAAGAGGATATCGTGCAGAGCGCCGAAGCGGGCTTCCATCACCACCTGACCAAGCCGATCGATTTGCGCAAGCTGGAAAATATCATTGACTCGCTGGGTCAGTAGAATCCCCGCATGAGACCAGAAACCGCGAAGTTTCACGCGGTGGGGGAATTTGCGCCGGGGGCGGTGACGGCGCGGTGGGTCGCCGACACCTGGCCGCGCATCTCACAAATCGAAGCGGCGATCGAATCGGCGTGGCGCGAGGCGTCGCGGCGGCTGGGCTCAAAACTATTCGATGGCCCGATGTGCCGGCTGGAATCATTCCGGGCCGGCGCCACGCTGGAATTAAATGTCAGCCCCACGTCCTATCGAATTTTCGTCGGCACCAACCTGAGCAATCCGCAATTCGCCCAGCAGTACGGCCCGGCGGCGCTGGCCAACGCCATCGGCGTCAGCAGCATCGTGCGCAGCCGCGACGGGTTTATCGTCATGGGCCGGCGCAGCGACTCGGTGGCATATTATCCGCATCGCGTCCATACGTTCGGCGGGACGCTGGAGCCGCATGATCCACTCGACGTTTTCGCCGAGGCGCGGCGCGAATTGACGGAGGAATTGCGGATCGAGAATCGGCAGATCGTTGCGATGTCCTGCATCGGCCTGGTGGAGGATCCGGCGTTGCACCAGCCGGAATTGATTTTCCGCGCCGACGTGCACCTGGACGCCGCAGAGCTTGAAAGATCCCTGGACCCCGGGGAGCACCGGTCTCTGTTTGTCGTCGCCGCGCCCGAAGCATTATCGAATGCGTTCAAGGACGAGGCCCTCACGCCCGTAGCCGCGGCGGCGCTGTCATTGCTCCGTGTTTAGCCGGCGAGCCTGCTCGCCGCGGAAGCGCATCTGGAGTTCATGCGAGCCAACGGTTACTCTCGATCTCAATCGTGAACCTCAACGATGATCTAAATCGCGCCATCGATATCGCCCGCGCCGCAGCGGCGGTGGTCATGCAGTATTACGGCAACGTCAAGCGACTGACCAAGCGGCACAACGAAGCCGTCAGCGACGCCGATCGCGCCAGCCAGCGGCTGATCGTCTCGGAGCTGCGCAAATTGTTTCCCCAGGACGGAATCATCGGCGAAGAGAACGAAACCGGCGATGCAATCACGTTCGACGTCCCCAATCCCGCGGGGCGGACGTGGGTGATCGATCCCCTCGACGGGACGAACAATTTTCTGGCGGGGTTGAGCAACTTCGCGGTTTGCATCGGATTGCTGGACGCCGGCCGGCCCGTGCTGGGTGTGGTGCAGGATGTGACGCGCGGGCAGACATACAGCGCGGCGGCCGGCATCGGCGCGACGCTGGATGGGCGCCACCTGCACGTCGCCCAGACGCCGATGGACGATACCGCGATGCTCATGCTGACCAGCAACCTGCTGGACGCTCAGGGCCACTGCCCGAATTTCCCAATGCGTTTGCTGGAGCAGACGAATTGGAAGATCCGCATGATGGGCTCGGCGGCGCTGGAAGCCGTGCAGGTTGCCGCGGGTGTGGCGCATGGTGCGATCACGATCAACGGCAAGCTATGGGACATCGCCGCCCCCGCCGCCATCGTGCTGGAAGCAGGCGGGATCGTCACCGATCCGCGTGGGGGCGAGATTTTTCCATTCCGGCTGGCGGGTTATGCCGGCGCCAAAGTGCCTTTCGTTGCCGCGGCGCCGGCGGCGCACGCGCAACTGATTCGCGAGATCAATTGTCAGACTTCCTGATCGGAGGCAACGATGGATTACCGCATTCTCGGCCGTACCGGCGTGAAGGTTTCGCCGCTGTGCCTGGGCACCATGAACTTCGGCGGGCGCAGCGACTCGGCCGAGGCATTTCGCATTCTCGACCATTTCCTGGAAACGGGCGGCAACTTTGTCGACACCGCCAACGTCTACAACGACGGGCGCAGCGAGCAGATCATCGGCGATTGGATGAGCCAGCGCGGCGTGCGCGACCGGATCGTGCTCTCGACCAAGGTGCACGGCCGCCGCTCGCCGCAGATCAACGATGCCGGAAACCATCGCTGGCACATCGTCCGGGAAGTGGAGAATTCTCTGCGCCGGCTCAAGACGCAACGGATCGACGTCTATCACATCCACCGCCCCGATCCCGACACGCCCATCGACCAGACGCTGCGCGCCCTGGACGACCTGGTGCACCAGGGGAAGGTGCTGTACCTGGCCAGCAGCGTGTTCGACGCCTGGCAATTGGCCGAAGCGCATTTCATCGCCCGGGAATTGGGCACGGCGCGCTTCGAGATCGAGCAGCCGCAGTTCAGCATCATCGACCGGCGGATCGAAGCGGAGGTGTTGCCGTTTTGCCGCAAGTACGAAATCGCGACGATCTGCTGGGCCCCGCTGGCGCGCGGCCGCCTGGCCGGCACGTACACGCGCGGCGGCCGGAAAATTCCCGAGGGCACATGGTACAAAGCGCAAAATAAAACCGACTTCCCCGCCAGCCAGTGGCCCCTCATGGAAGCCGTCGACAAGCTCGCCGACGCGCATGGGATTTCGTCCAGCCAATTCGCGCTGGCCTGGTGCCTGCAAGTCCCTGGCGTGACCTGCCCCATCATCGGCCCGCGCACGCTGGATCAGCTGAAGGACAATCTGGGCGCGCTGTCGGCGACGTTGAGTTCAGAGGAATTAAACGCGGTGGACAACCTGAACCCACCTGGGGAGCTATGCCGGGAGCGGAATCTGGGGCCGGTGCCACGATAAAATGCCACGGTGCATCTGATATCACTCATCCAGCCTTTTTCGGCATCAATCGAATTCGATATCCCAATGCGCTAACCAAGCTCCGAAGGGTCGCCCATTCAGGATTGCCCTTTTTGGAGAGGGCATAATACAGTCCCCGACGAGTCAGGCGCGCCTTGCCCGCGAGCTTTGCGATGCTGACATTTCTGCAGGCGGCAACACGGCGCAGCGCCAAGAGGAACCGGCGCGGATCGGGATCGGCTAATGCATCATTCAAATAATCGGCGGCATACGCGTCGTCGCGCAGATTCTGTGCGATGATCCTTTCATATGGCTCGGTCAGATGGGATTTCATGATTTCCCTCGTCGGCGCTGCAGGTAATCCTCGAAGTACTGCTTCGCAAGCCGGATATCCCTATCCTGAGTTGCTTTATTACCGCCAGCCAGAAGCAATATGACGGACGCACCATCATAGGCGAAGTAGACGCGATACCCTGGACCGAAATGAATCCGCATTTCAAATACGCTCTGGCCGATTGGTTTACAGTCGCCGGTGTGGCCCAAAGCCAGACGGTCGATTCGAGCATCAACCGCCAATTGTGCCGCCCTATTGGCCAGACTCCAATACCAAAGGCGAAATGGGCATTTGCCGGATTTTGTGCGATATCCGTGGACCTGCCTGGGCAATACCACTGATCCCATTGTGAAATAAATTTCTCGCCCTGTCAAATCGTGAAATTTGCAAATTCGCGTATCAGCTCACTTCTCATGATCTGGATCTGTCGGCTTATTCCGCCGCGACATGAGCGCCTCTTTCGGCGACGGAGCGGCGCATCAGCGGGACTAACAGGACCAGCAGGATCGACACCGCGGCGGCGGACCAGAAGATGTCGAAGTACGCCAGCGATGACGCCTGCTGGTTGCGCGCGTCCTGCATCGCCTGCAGCGACAGCTTCAGAGAAAGCGCGGCGTCGCCGGTGCGTTGCAGGAAAAAGGCCTGCCCGCGGGCAAAGAGTTGCGTGACGGCGGGGTTCAGCGGATCCAGCCATTCGTTGAGGCGCAGGGCGTGGAATTGCTCGCGGCGCTCCTGGATGGTCTGCGCGACTGAGGTGCCGACGCTTCCGCCTTCGTTGCGGAGAAGCGCCAGCAATCCGACCGCGGCGCCGCGCAATTCCCTGGGCAGGTACAAAAATGCCGCGACGTTCAGCGGAGCGAAGATCATTGACAGCCCGGCGATCAGCACCACGCGCGGCCAGACAATTTGCCAGGGACCAATGTCCAGATTCAACTGCGACATCCAGTAATTTCCAATGCCCATCACGACCAGGCCGGTGGCCATGAGGTACCTTGCATCGACGCCGCGCCCCAGCAGCAAACCGACGACGAAGAGCATCACGATCGCTCCGACCCCGGCCGGTGAGAGGACCAATCCCGAAGTGGTGGCGTCATAACCGAAGAGCGATTGCAGCAATCCCGGCAGCGAGACCGTGTTGGCGTACAACACCGCAAAGGCGAAGAAGATGATAATGCAACAGGAACGGAAATTACGGTCGGCGAGCGTGCGGAAATTGATCAGCGGATTGGCGATGTGCAGCTCGCGATAGATTAAAACAACCAGACAAGTCGCGAAAAGAATTGCCAGAGTCTGGATGCGCCAGAACGGGTCGCCGAACCAATCCCATTCCTGGCCTTTGCTCAGCAGGATTTCCCAGCAGGTCATGGTCACGCTCAGGAGGCACAGGCCCAGCGTGTCAAAGCGAGTATGCTGCGTGCGCATTTTCTGGCGCTGGACCTTCAGATATTCCGGATCAGTCACCAGGGCGTGACAGGCGAGCAGGGCCAATGTTCCGACGGGCAGATTCAGATAAAAGATCCAGCGCCAGCCGTAATTGTCGGTGATATATCCGCCCAGCGTCGGGCCGATGACCGGGGCCAGCAGCGCGGCAATGCCGAAGAGCGTCATGGCCGCGCCCTGCTTTTCCTGTGGGAAGGCGTCCAGGAGGATGCCCTGGCTGGACGGTTGCAGCCCCCCACCGGCCAATCCCTGCAAGACACGGAATGCGATCAGCATGCCCAGGCTGGTCGCCGCGCCGCACAGCGCCGACGCGACGGTGAACATGAAGATCGACAGGAGGAAATAATTTCTCCGGCCCAGCCGCGCCGCCAGCCAGCCGGAAATAGGCAGGATGATGGCGTTGGCGGCGAGGTAACTGGTGATGACCCACTCGCTATTGGACGCCGCCGCCGACAACCCGCCGGCGATATACCGCAGCGCCACATTGGCGATGGTGGTATCCAGAACTTCCATGAAGGTGGGGATGACGACCGCGACGGCGACGAGCCAGGGATTGACCGTTCGCCGCGCCAGCGGCAGGCCCACCACGACGGCGGTCATGGCTTGGTCTCCGGAAACGTCGTGGGAATTTCCAGCGATGGAAAATCAGTCGTGGCCGGCTCGGTGGTCGCCGGTTGCGTGGACGGGGGAGCCGCGGTGATCAGATACGGCTGCAGCACCTTGCCGGCATCGGGGCCGGCGGGCTCCTCCTTAAGGTTGACATACGGCGTCACGGATAAGCCGATAAACAGCGGGAGTTTGTCCGGGTTGTAATCGATCAGATCGATTCGCACGGGCAGGCGTTGCACCACCTTCACAAAATTTCCGGTGGCGTTTTCAGCGGGAAGCAGCGACAGCGTCGAGCCGGTTCCCATCGTGAAGCCGGAAACGCGCCCCTTGAAGTGCTGGCGGCTGCCGTACATGTCGACATCCAGATCCACCGATTGTCCGATGCGCAGCTCGGCGAGCTGGGTCTCCTTGAAATTGGCGTCGATCCAGATGTCGGTGAGCGAGCGGATGGCCATCAGGCTCTGGCCGGTGATGACGTTGTTGCCCGGGTTCACGTCGCGACGAGTGACGACACCGTCGATCTCGGCGACCACGTCGCAATAGCGCAGGTTCAACTGCGCCTGGTCAACGTTTCGCTGCGCCTGGACGAGATTGGACTGGGCGAGTTTGACAGCCGGGGCGTTTTTGAGCAGTTGCGCGTAGATGCGATCGATGTCACCTTTGGGGTCGCGCTTGTAGAAATCGGTGACCATCTGCTTGGGAGTTTTATTGAAAGAGTCATACACACCAAGCTGCGCGGCGCCCTGAATCAGGCTGGCCTGGGCCTGGCGGACCGACGAGAAGGTTTGATCCAGATCGTGGGGCACCTGCGTCAAATCATCACCCGATTCAGGTTTGGGCGGCAGGCCCAGTGCAACGCGAACCTGGTAAACGCCTTGCAGCGCCTCCTCGACGTCCGCTTTTCCGACAGCAAGGGCCTCGGTGCGGGTGTCGAAATCCTCCTTCGAGACCGCGCCGGATTTGAGAAGCGGGACAGCGCGATCGTAATCGGCCTGGGCCTTGGTCTGCTCCGCCATTTTGGAATTCAGCGTGGCGACCCTGGACCGCAGCAGGGCAATCTGGTTGTCCACATCCTCGATGGCCCGGTCCAGGGCGAATCGCAAGCTGCGCACCTCGCCCTCCAACCCACGCGCCTGGGCCTGGGTGGCGACCAGATTGGCCTGGGCGGCGGCGAGGGCGGCCTGGGCAATGTTCAACTGCACCTGGTACGGCTCCTTATCCAGCTCCACGAGCAGATCGCCCTGATGCACGCGATTGTTGTCATCAACCAGCACGCGCATCACCTGCCCCGGCACGCGCGGCGCGACGAAGGTGACGTGGCCGTTCACATAGGCGTCATCCGTTGAAACGGTATCCAGCGCGTTGCGGATCCAGATCGCGGCAAAAATTAAGACTACAACGACAATCACCCCCACAGCGACCCGAATCACCCATCGCCACGCCGATTGGCGAGCTCGGACCGATGGCGCAACCGCGACCGACTGCGCTTTGGGCTCAGCGGACTTACCGGCCGGATCGGACAAATTTTCATTGGTTATCGACATGACGGTTTGCGCGCGATGATATCATTACAAACTCGGCGAGTTTCACCAAAAGATTCGCAAGCTGGTCGCAGGAGAGACCGGCTCGGAGGCATTGAATTGCGGCATTGCGGTTCAATCGACCATCGGAAGCCGCCTGATCCTTAGACGCGCATCCTCGACAACCACAATGGCGCCGGTTCCCAGGGCTTCAGTGGCCTCAGCCAGCACCAATTCAAGTCGCTGGATCACGAAAGGTGTCGTCGTATTGTTCAATCGAAACAGTACGACACTAATCACGCGATCCGCTGACAGGGCGATTATTTCCCCGAAGTCGAGATCGAACGTCAGGATTGTGCGTCCATCAATCCAGGCCTTCTCGAAAACCAGCTGATCGGAAAGCCGATGCAGCCCGAGTTCCGAAAGGTGGACCGCATCGTGCCCGTTCTGCCGCAGCCAATGGACCACCCTGGCAGAAATGCCCACGTCCGCGAGGAATTTCATGCTCAGGCGGTCCTTATTTCTTCTTGCGAAAGCCAGGCGGCGTATTCCAGGGCCTGTTGAATATCCTCCGATTCCAAACCGGGGTAGTCTGCGAGCACTTGCTCGCGGTCGGCACCATGCGCGAACTGTTTAACAATGACCGAGACCGGAATCCGCATGCCCCGAATGCAGGCACGCCCGCCCATGATTAGAGGATCAAACGTGATTCGGTCAAACTTACCCATGACGTTGCCCTTCGTTTTTCACGGTTATCATCGCCGTGCCGCATCAATATTCAATGGAGCCCCGGCCTGGGCGCACCCGTTGGATGCACACTATACCAGATGCACCAGCTTCCCCGTCGTGGCGGATTCGTAGATGGCCTGGATAATTCTCATGTCGCGCAGGCCCTCCTCGCCGGGCGTGATCGGGTCGGTGTTGTTGCGAACGCAGTCGGAGAAATAATCCATCTGGGCGACGAACTGGTCGACGTCCGGCAGATCGAAATCCTGGTGAGCGCCCTTGATTCGCCCGGTCATGTGGATGCCGTGATAGCCGGTGGCCGGCTCCAGGTCGAGCATGCCGGATTCGCCGGTGACGCGGATGTGGTTCGTGCCGGAGACGTTGTAGCTGGAGGTGCCTTCGGCCAGCAAACCTGAGGGGAATTTAAGCGTCCAGGCCATCGCCTCCTCGACCTGCGCAAAACGCGGGTCGGTGTTGTTGTCGGTGCGTTGGGCGGCGACGGAAATAGGCTCCTCGCCGCTGAGATAGCGCGAAGCGTTGATCCCGTAGATGCCGACGTCCACCAGCGCGCCGCCCCCGGCAAGTTTCAGGTCGGTGCGCCAGACGTTGGGCGGAATTTGAAACCCGTGATTGGTGGAGATAAACCGCGGCTTGCCGATCTGACCACCACCGCAGATTTCGATGGCCTTCATATTGTGCGGCTCGCGGCGGATGCGGTAGGCGATCATGAGCTTTTTGCCGGCGGACTTGGCGGCATCGATCATCTGCTGGCACTCGCTCGGCGAATTGGCCATCGGTTTCTCGCACAACACGTGCTTGCCGGCACGCAGACCGCGGATGGTGTACTCGGCATGCATGCCGTTGGGCAGCACGATATAGATAACCTGCACCGCGGGGTTGTCGGCGAGCTTGTCATACGTTTCATAGCGGTACACGGCGGCGGGATCGAGGCCGAAGTGAGAGATGATCGGCTTGGCCTTGTCCGGATGCCCGGTGACCACGGCAGCCAGGCGCGCGTTTTTGCAATTGGCCAGCGCGGGAAGAATCTCTCCCTCGGTGAGACGACCAATGCCAACCAGTGCCCAGCCGATTTTGTTGCCCGCGTCGGTGGGCGCGGGGGATTGCTGGGCGCGTGCGGTCATGGGAAGCATCGAGGCGGCGGCGAGGACGGCGGTGTTGCCGAGGAATTGGCGACGGGTTTGCACGAGGCCTCCGGGTTGGATGGAAGTTTATACCCGTGCCGCGGGACGCTTGCGACTGAAGTCGCAAGCCCGGTGGAATGCGCGTTAGTCGCCGGCAACCTGGGAGGGGCCGTGCAATTGCAGCATGGCGGTGGCGGCGCTGATGCGCACCGTCGGCTCGGGATCCTTCAGCAGTGTCGCCAGCGGCGCCTGCAGGTCGCAGCGGCCGATGGCGCCCATGGCCAGCGCCGCCAGGGCGCGCTGGCGCGGCTCGACACTCTTGGCGCCGCTCATCGCGACGGTCCAGCCCTCATCCGATCCCAGCATCCCCAGCCCGCGCGCCGCCGCCAGCGATACCTCAGGGTATACCTCCGTCAACTCGCTGCGAAGCTGCTGGAGAGCGCGTGGATTTCGCGGCTCCGCCAGTGCTTGCAGTGCGATGATCTGATCGTCCGGAAAGATGCTGATGGAATAGGCCAATAGCGCTTCGAAGCCGCGCTGATCCCCCAAACGCCAGAGCGACTCGGCCGCCTGGATGCGCACCGGCGCGGATGGATCGGACATGAGCTTGTCCAGGATATTGGCAGCGCTGGGCTCGCCGAGCAAACCCAGGACCTGGGCGGTGGCGGCGCGGACTTTGAAGTCGGGATCGGCCGCCAGTTTTTCCAGATCGTGGCTGAAGCGCGTGTCGCCCAGGCGATGCAGGGCATAGCGCACGGCCGCCTGGACGCGCAAATCCGCGTCATCGCTCATCGCCAGAAGACGCGGATAGACCGATTTAAGCTGGGTCTGTCCCGCCGCCAGCGCGGATGCGAAGCGGACCGGCGCCTGCGAATCGCTCAAGCCGCTGGCGATGGGCGCGGCGGCGTCGTTGGGAGAGACCTCGCCCAGGGCCTCGATGGCGTTGCAGCGAAGGAACGGATCGGTCGAGGCGCATTGGGCCAGGAGCTCGGCCCGGGCGGCGGCGCGCAGCGAAACGTCGATGGGTTTGGATTCCAGCCGCGGCGCCGACGGCACCTGCGGCGGCGGTGGCGGTGGGTTGCCGGCCGTCGGTGATTTGGACGAAGCGCACGCGACCAGACTCAGGACCAATGCCAGCGAAGCCAGGTTACGAGATTTCATGGCGCACCGGGCCCTTTATAAATCGGCGGTACCGGCACCACAAGGCGGCCAGCGCGATGGCCGCGGTGATGGCGATGCACAAATAAGCGAACACGTCACCCCAGCGCGTGTAAAAAGTCTGGCGGCTGTCGAGCATCAGGCGGGCGACGGACGTGCCGACGGTGCGCGGTGGCAGGAGATTCGTGGCGCGGCCGACCGAATCGATGAACCCGCTGATGCCGGTGTTCACGCTGCGGGCCATGGGCACGCGGTTCTCGATGCTGCGGAAGATCGAGGCCTGCAGATGCTGCGCGTTCTGGTTGGCTTTGAACCAGCCGTCGTTGGTGAGATTGACCAGGAAATCGACGCCTTTGCCCGCGCCGCCGGGGCCGCGGACCATGTCGGCGCACAGGCGCGAATCGAGGTCTTCGAAGCAGATCGGCGTGGAGAAACGCCAGCTTCGCGATTCGTCGCTCAATGAGAAAACCGTCAGCGCGCCGGGGTCGCCGCTGGCCAACTGATATTCGGAGTAATATTTTGGCCCCAGATCCAGCAGCAGCTTATGCAGCCACGGGAACGACTGGGCGAACGGGACAAATTCACCGAACGGGACGAGATGGATTTTGTCGTAGCGCTTTCCCAGCGCATCGTCCATGCGGCCGTCGCGATCGAAAAAATAGGCGGTGTTACGGCGCTCGGTGGGGATGAAGACCAGCTGGTCATCCTGAACGCGCTCTGTCCATCGCGTGTACGTCCCACCGGTGAGCAGCGCGACGTGGTGCTGGGCGCACAACTGGCTAATGGTTTGCCTGATCTGTGCCGGTCCGGGAGATTCGCTCCACTGAGCGCGCTGCTCAACGGCGATGGTTTGCTGGTTAAGTGGCGGCATCATGGTCTCGGACCAGACGACTAGGTCAATCGGATCGGGGCTGGAGCGCAGGGCGGCCAGGGTTTGCTGGCAATGAAAATCCAGCAGTACGTCGTACCCGACCGGCCGCACACCGCTGTTGCTTTGGGGATAATTGGGCTGAACCACGGCGACGATCGGCCCGGGCGTGAGGGCGGCGGGAGTCTGGCCGATGCGAAATATCCCATAGCCCAGGATTCCCACGACCATCGCGCCCACGAGCAGCGCCGCGGGGACGACCCGGCCGAGGCGATCCCGATCCAGCCACGCCACCGCCGCCAGCGCGTTGATCGCCGCGACCCAAAACGTAATGCCGTAAGCGCCGGTGATGTCGGCGATCTGGCACATCGCCAGGACCGGACTCTGCGAATGTCCCAGATAAAGCCAGGGCAAGCCGGTGATGATGATGCCGCGCAGCCATTCGCAGCAGACCCACACCGCCGGGATCACCAGCACGGCGACGACGCGCCTGGCATCGAGCAATCCGGCACTCCGAATGATGAGGGCGGCGACGGCCCAGTAAATGCCGCAGTAAATCATCAGGGCGATCATCCCCGGGATGGTGATCTCGGCCATCCACCACATGTTGACGGTGAAGAAAAGCGTGCCGCCGATCCAGCTCCAGAGAAATGCCGACCGCGCCGAGCGGCAACGATGGACCATGAGCAGCCATGGGACCAGCCCAACCCAGGCGAGATAAAACTGGTTCATCGGCGCGAACGCGGGGGTGAGCAGAGCCACGCAGAGCAACAGGAGCAACGGGTTTGCGAATCGACTGATGATGATCATCCGGTTGGAGGGCGCCGCCATCCATCGGAATGTTCGAGCCAATGTCGCTAGCGGTCAAGCTCATCGTCGGCTGCCAGAAATGGGGCATTCCAAAAAGGGGAACGCACTTCGTGCGCTTCGAATTTGAGTTTTTTTCGTTGACGCTGTCTGTGCCGCCCTCAGGCGCGAACTCGTATACATGGAGGCGTCGCCGATGCGGGCGCCATTGGCTGGCCTGGCGACGTTCGGTACGTCCGTTTGGTGCGATTCCAAAAGGCACCTCATGCCCTCAACCGGCCAGCCTGCGGGGCCAGCGGCGGCGGTGAATCCACGGATACGAGCCAGCAGATCGCCCTCGTCACAAAACCTGAAATCGATAAAAATTCAAACGCAGCAATTTTGGTAGAATTTCCGCGATTCATGGCAACAAGCGGCTGCTGCAAGACGAATCCGCTCGCACGACGCTGGATCATCCGTCTGGTCCGGATCGCGGTGCTGGCCTACATTGGCGTAATGGTTTTCGTCGGCTTTGCCCAGACGCATTTCATCTTCCCGGGAGCGGCGACCCAGGGTCAGAAGGATGCGCTGCTGTTTCCCAGCCATCGGTATGAATTGCTGAGCCTGCGCGCCGCCGACGGGAAAAAGATAACCGCCCTTTTTGGCAAGGCGCTGCAGGCGGATGGGACGGAGATGGAGGATATCTCGGCTGCGCCGACGATCCTGTATTTTTACGGAAACGGCGCGTGTCTGGCGTACAGCACGGATGTTTTCGACGCGTTCCGTCGGCTGGGGGCCAACGTCATTGTCCCGGATTACGAGGGTTACGGGATGAGCGAAGGCAAGGCGGGCGAAGCCGGCTGTTACGCCGCCGCCGACGCCGCTTACGATTTCCTGCTCACCCGCAACGACATCGATCACGGCAAATTCATCTGCAGCGGATGGTCGTTGGGCGCGGCGGTGGCGATTGATCTTGCCCAGCGTCGGCCGGCGGCGGGGTTGCTGCTGGTCAACTCCTTCACCAGCATGGTGGACATGGCGCATCGGTTTTTCCCGTGGCTGCCGGTGTCGCTGATGCTTCGGCATCGCTTCGAAAATCTGGACAAGATCTCCAGCATTTCCTGCCCGATCCTGATCGTGCACAGCGCCGAAGATGAGATGATCCCGGCGCAGATGTCCGATCGCCTCGCCGCCGCCGCGGGTGGGAAGGTCACGCGCTTTACCGTGGAAGGCGGTGGACATAATGATGTGTTCGACGTTGGCGGCCAGGGTTTGCTGGACGAAATCAAAGAGTGGATGGATGGAATCTAGATGAGGATTGGAATTTTTTTCGCGTTGGTGTTGATCCTGGTCCCCGGCGCGGCGATATGGGCCGATCAGGATGACGATGAGACCCGCCCACAGGGCCGGTATTTCTTCAACCTGCTCGATGGGCGCTCCAGCCTGGGCAAGGATTTCTTCCCCGATCCGTTCGTGGGACCGCAATTCGACGTGGAAACGCAGCTGGAGCTGGATTATTCCCACGCCGAAAAGCGCAACGTGCAGAGCGACCAGGTCGACGGCGAATTCCAATGGAACGTGCTGGGCGAACTCACGGTGTCGGCGGCGCTGGGGTGGGAACACCAGGCCGTTTCATCGGACACCCCGGGCGGCGCGGTGGATGATCCAAGCGGGTTCGGGGATGTCGATCTGGCGATCTCCCACCCGTTGTTTCAATTCGTCAGCCAGGATGAATTCTGGGATTACACGGCGGTCGGACGTCTCGACGTGGGGATTCCCACGCGCACGGCCATCTCCGGGACGGATGTGCAACTGACGCCATATCTGGGCCAATTGCTGCGGGTTGGCCAGCACTTGAGCATCCAGGGGTGGGCCGGGGCACAACTAGCGCTTCAGCCGAATGCGGATGATGCGGACGCACTGGTATACGGGGCGCTGCTGGGCTGGCGTATCAGGCATGAGGAATTACCGGCGCCGCTGACCGAATCGATTACTCCGATGCTGGAGGTGGATGGATTTCGGCCATTCACGGCGGCCGGTGGGCAGGATGCGCTGTCGGCGGTTGTCGGCGCCAACATTGAATTCGAATCGATTGTCCGGGCGCAGCCGGCGCTGAGCATCGGCTGGCAATTTCCCATCGACCAGGGGGCACGCGACCAGTTTCGCTGGGGGATCGTCGTACAATTTTTCCTGAGCTTCTAAAACGGTGCGCCATCCGTTGCTGCGCATCGGAACTTGCCTTACTATCCCGCCCAAACTTAACCGCGCGGAAAGGGAAGGAACATATCTGATGGCATCCGACCAGCACCTTGGGCGCACGTTCTGCGCGTTGATCTGTGGAATCTGGCTGGGGTTTTTCGCGGGACGGTGCGAGGCGGATGAGCCGCCGTCCACATCCAATTCCCAGGCCGGGGCGGCGACGACCGAGTTCGCCAAGACGCTATGGACCGTCGATGCCTTTGGCAGCTTCGCCGATCGCTTCACCGGCACGCCCTTCGACATACCGATGGGGACGGTGGGTTTTGACACGTATATCTACGACAACATTGGCGTGGGGGCGGAGCTGAGCGGGATGTATGCGCCGCAACCGCACCCGGCCACGGGCGCGGATCTGGCGTTTAATATCCGGGGACATTTTCTCAGCGGGGATGGATGGACGTTGTATGGCGAAACATCGCTGGGTCTGGTCGATTTCAGCGCCCCCTCGCCCCCGGGAGGAAGCCATTTTAATTTTTCCGTCGGCGCCGGCGGAGGATTTACCCTGCGCTTGACCCAGAAGATTGATCTGATGCTGGGGACGCGATTCTTTCACATATCCAATGCGGGACTCGACGGGGTACATCACAACCCATCGTTTAACGGCGCGCAGGGATATGTGGGGCTGATGTTCAAGCTGTAGGATCATGCTGGCTAAAAGTCGGCATGCCGGGTGGGGGGATTATTTTCGTCCGTCGCCGCATCACGACCCTTGCGGCGCTTGCGCTTCAGGAGCTGCTGCTCTTTGCGGCTCACCTCCGCGATCGGTGATTGGGGCATGAGGATCTGGCGGGCGTGTTCCATCTGCGCCGGGGATAGTTGCTCAAGATTCGGCTTGGCCGCCGGCTCCAGCGCCTTGAGGTCCATTCCGCAGCAGGTGCAGAACAGATATTGCGGATCGGCCGGTTCACCGCAATGCACGCACCGGCCTTGCCGCTTTCGCAACGCGACCAGTCGATCACGAGCAACCTGCCAGCGATAACCCCGCATCCCGTAATAAAACAGCGGCGCCACCACGCAGACCAGCAACAGCGGCCACAGCGCGCTGAACAGCATGGCGCCCATGATCCACAGGCAGATGGCGACGGTGATCAGCGCATAAACCTGAAGCGGCGGGATGCCCACGGCATTGCGGTCGGACGCCTCGTTGACCATGACCATGATCCCCGCGGCGCCGACCAGCGGCCAGACCGTCCAGCCATGCGGCAGGAAGATATTGATCACCACGCCCAGGACGACCAGGCCGGCATTGATCAGGTACGCCCAGCGCAAATCCCGCTCCAGGAAATTACGCAGGGCGATGCGCAGCAGGTTTTTGAAACGACCCCGATCCACGAGCATCTCCGATCGCGGCAATGCGCGCATGCGGCAGAGTTCAGCCCGGCGACTGGACCACGCTCAACGATTTACGGAGCTGGGTCTTCATCTCTTTGAGCTGATCGTGCTGCGGCGCATCCTTGTAATGCGAATCCAGTGGATAGCATCCGCTGATCAGGCCGTTGCGCGGCGCCGTCGTGCAGTCGCTGAAGGTGCGGCAAATGCGCTTGGCCTGCGGCGGGCATCCCGACAATGTATCGGCAGGCAGGTCCCAATAGCTGAGCACCAGCCGGCCGATCCCCACGATATCCGTCCAGCCCTCGCGAACCGTCGCCTGCGCCACCTGCGTCAGGAATTCCTGGAGATACGTATATCCGCTGCCCACCAGAATACTGTTGGGGCACGCCTGCTTGATCCGTCGGACAACCTGGATCTGTCGCGCCACACCGACCAGCGGGTCCTCCGGCGGCTGATAGCCATCGCTGGGCGGAAAAATCGCCGGCCGCTGAAAATGCGGATTGTAATACGGCGAGCAGCAGCTCAGGTTGATCAGCCGCACTCCCAGGCCCGCGAGCATCTGGATAAAGCCGATCGGCTCGGCCAGGTCGATCTCCAGCGGATTCCGCGGATCGCAGCCGAACCCCCAGCGATATGGCAACAGGTGGGCGAAATCCTCGGGGATTCCCGGTCCCAGTTTGCCGGCTTTGCTCAGGCTCGCATCCGGCTTGAACGGTGGATGGTCGAAGGCGCTCAATCGCACGCCGATCATGAG
>Ga0182024_10002529_pt1 | contig 45179 bp, 45 predicted proteins | sample P32metaG_FD_120480 | JGI IMG/M metagenome (GOLD analysis project Ga0182024, IMG submission 120480) | Permafrost microbial communities from Stordalen Mire, Sweden - P3-2 metaG (Illumina Assembly) | ecosystem: Environmental > Terrestrial > Soil > Wetlands > Permafrost | place: Sweden: Stordalen... | reverse complement strand
TGCGGATATTGCGTCAAGGCGCGCAAGGCCTTGGCGTAGTTAATCGAGGCGTTTTTTTCGCCGGGATCGGCGTCGTAGCGCTTGCCCCACGAATCGGCATAGGCGCGCAATTCCGCGTCCGAGGTCGGCAGGGCTTCCTTGACTGGGCTAATCGATCCCGTGATATCGCCGGCATCGAAGCATCCGCCGAGCGGGGTCAGCGCGCCGGCCGCCAGCGCGAAAGCCGCGGTCCGCAGCCGCCGGCCCAGCGAATGACGACCCATCGCCGGGGATGAAAATATCGACATGGACAGGTCCTCGCGGGCGATGCCGAGCGAGCATGACCAATAGATTGAAACCGCTAAGGATTCGATAAAGCGCGAAGTCGGGGGACGCCGGTTCGGGCCTTCATGATCGGCCATGACGGCAGGCCGAAAATGCGAAGGATCTGGCGGTTTGGACGGCGGGACCGATTGGGGCGGCTGACAGCGTCAGGCGACCCGAAGGTCCGGCGCCTTCTGGAATTTGTCGCCGCCGGCGATCTTGTCCAGGAGCTGCCTGATTTCGTCGACGGTCTCCCGAATATCCGCCAAATACTGCTCGTTCTCACGGGCGTGAGCCGGGTCGGTTAATTCGTCGGCGACGTTGGACCATCCATCGGTCGAGGCTTCCGACGAAATCCGCAACAAATCTTTCAATATCATCTTGGTCCGGCGATCGATGGATGCGAGATGAAGCTCGTCTGGCGCCGCGTCGATCGGCTCCATCGGTATCGCGGGCTGCGCCAACGCCGGCTGGTCGTCCGCCGCCGCCGCAGGCGCCGCCAGCGCCAGGCGCTTGCGCGCCCAGCCCTCGGCGGCTTTGCGAAGCGCGGCGATGTCGCCCTTCAACGTCTCGGCCGAATCCTCCGGCAGGGCCGGCCGGTCCGGGATGAGCAAATCGAGGTAAGCGTCGACGACCTTGAAGGCTTTGGCGGGACGTTCGGATGAGATAACGATGCTCTGATATTCAGGCGCCATGCAGCGGAGCTTCGTCGCAAGCGAGACGGTTATGCGCCCCGCGCGCGTCGAACGTTTGGCGATCTTCTCCTTGATCTCCTCGCGGCTGATGCCTTCGACGGTCTTGGCGCGCTGAAATATATCGTTTCGAACTTCGGGAGGCGCGCTGGCGACCGCATAGGCCGTGCCAATATCCAAATCCGCAAGAATTGCGGTTTTGCCCTGAAACCGCTGGGCGATCTTCATATAGATGTTGGCGGTGCGCTCGCTCCACCGGAACTCGGCCTGCAACCATGGCAGGAAGTTGCCGTGCCCAAGCAGTTCTTTCGCCCTCACCAAATCGGCGCCGATCTCAAAAATGGCTTCCAAGTGCCGCTTGCGAGTGGCCTTAATTCGCGAGGCTAGTTTGTTGATCTCGGCGACATTTTCAGTCGGCACGCCGGCATAGTCAAAATCTGTCTTGGGCAAGCCTTCGCCGAGCGTCGCCACTCGCGCAAGTTCGTTTGCCGCCACTCCGATCTGGAGACGTCGGTCCCATTCGCCATCGCTAGCCGCCGCGGGAGGGGCCTCATAGGCAAGCCGTGCGTGCCCGCGTTCAAAGCTGAATCCAAGTAGTGGCTCTCTTATTGTCATAAGGGGGCAAAACTCTCTAGATCGGCGGTCTGGATTTTTCCATTAAGCCAATAAAGTCACCGCCTGTATGAACAAAAGCAAACCAGATTTTCAAACCAAGCCGAAGTTTGGCGGTTGTGGCTAATTTTTTTCACCAAATATATAACGAATATTATACGAAGCCCCAATTAATCGACCGACGCATTGCGTCTGGACGAGACAAGGAGAACGTCAATTGAAGGAGTGCGCGGCGTCCGCATTTGCGAGTCGACCTGATTGGTTTGAGAGCACAGGGACAATAGGCCTTTTTTTCCGGCGCCTTGACGACGCTTCCGGTTGCTGCGCATCGCCTTCGTTGACGCCAAATAAATCAACGAACTAGCGGTTGATTTGAAGTTGGAATCTCAGATGCCGAGCGGCAAGGATCATCACTGCGAGAGCGCTGGCGAAATTTCGTCGTCTGGCGGCGCGGCAACGAGAATGGGCCGGCCGGCGCTCAGACGGCCTGACAATACTGAGCTCGCGGGGCGCCGGCTCTCGCCGTAGCCGGCCAGGAAGCTCGGCTGGCGACCCAAATCGGCCTCTCGGCATATTCCAGAAAATCAGAAATCGGCGTCTTGCGGAAAACGGCGAGGATCGCGGCGATTGAAGCGTCCAAGATCTCCCGCTGCGCTTCGAGCGAAGGCGCTACGCCTCCGGGCCCGTTGAGCGCCGATTCCGCCTCGAGGCGTCCCAGCCGGGAAAGCAGACTGGAAAGACTGGGCTCGATCACGACCATCGATGAGGCGAACGCGCCTTCTTCCCCGGGAAGCGCTGCGGGCCGCCGGGCAGCCGCCCGCCCCATAAGGGCGCGGGTCTCTTCAAGCGCGGCTTCCGCTTCGAGACGACGCAGCAGCGCCAGCAGCCTGGAAAGTCCCGGCGACCTTTCGCCCTCGCAGGAGGCGATCACCTGCGAGACGATCGGCCGCAAGACGCAATCTGCGTATTCGCCGCCCAATTGTTCTGGCGCCGCGAGGGCTGCGCGAAACGGCGTGAGGAATTGCCTGGGCAGCCCCATACGGCGATAGAGCGCCGCAAAGCCCGATCCGAAGGGTTCCCGCACGAAGCCCGCGATTCTTTCCGGCGACACGCCGGTCAGCTCGACGGCGGCCGCGTTGAAGAAGCCTCGGGCGCCGGAAACCAGCGCGCGCACGAGAAGCGCCGCCGTCAGGGCGCCTCTCCCGCGCAAATGACGCATGAGATCGCGAATTTCATCGGGATCGCATGAATTGGCCACCCGGATTGCGTAACATTGCAGGGAATCGGCGGTCATTCTCTCGATGCGCTTTTCGCCGGCCCCAAACGCCGCGAAGGAGGGCAGCGCCCGCGCGACCAGATCGTAGCGCAGGGTCGCCGGCAATCCGGACCGCGCCAAAAGGGCGTCGCGCACCTCCCCGTCGTCGCCGAAACGCTCGGCGATCCGGTGCGCGAGGATGCGATTAAGATGCGCGCCGGGATTTTCGACCAGCGCCAACACCACCTCGCGTCGATCGGTTTCAGCAAGGGCGGCGGCGATGTCGGCGCTCACGCGGCGACGGCGCGCCAACGCCACCTGCATGCGCTCGCCGCCGATTGTGGCGCATTCGACGAGTTCGGCGTCGCTCAGCATCGGCGAACGCGTCAGCACGATGGCGGCGATTTCCGGCTGATCGCCGGCCAGTGTGGTGATGATGTGCCGAGGCGCATCGCTTGCGCCGGCCAGCGCCTCGGCCAAGGCGCGCCGCACCAGCGTCGAACCATCCTCGACCATTGTCGTGAGACAGATTTCCGCGTCTCGCCGCACGTCATCGAGCGCGGCAATGAGGCCGGCCTCCGCGCCGCGCCGCAACGGGCCCGGCAAATGGCTGCGAAGATAAACGCGCGCCAGCGCAGCTGCCGCTCTGGCGCGCGCCTCGGGCTCGGCCTGTTGCGCCCAGGCAAGAAACTGGCCGACGTCGCTCTGTTCGGGCGCCGGCGCCATTTGGCGCATCGCCGGCTCGCTCGCGATGCGTTTCATCGCCAGTTCGGCGACGCGGCGCGCGCGCCCCTTCGCTTCGGCGAGCTCGGCGCGGCTCGGCGCCTTCGAACGCGCAAACGCGACGACGGCGGCTTTCGGCCGGTCGCGGACAAGCGCGCTGATAATATCGCCAGGCGCGTCTTCCGCGCCAGCCAGCGCCGCCGCCGCCGCTTGGCGCCTTACCCGCATTTTTGCGATCTGCTTCATGGCCTGTTCTACAACGTGGCGATGTGGCTATCCACGTCCTTAACTTACTGTCTTGATGTAAACGGAAGCATAATCGTTAAGGTAAACAGAAGCATAATCGTCAAATAAGCCAATGTGGGTTGCGACTACTGCCTGATCGGCGGCCTCGCCGTATTTTACTATCTTCTCTATTTCAAACCTTAAGTGGAGTCTCGAGCCGGGCCAGAAATGCGGGCTGCTGCGTCGTTGCCGCACTCACGGGGCTCAAGCCTCGGACCACGACCTCGGGGATACCGTCCATCGAAGGAGGAGCGCCAGAAAGCGCTTGAGAAAAGGGTAGTGGACGCGAAGGCGACAATATTCGATAGCCCTTGCACCGCCGTGCAGCGCAAGCGCGATGCTTCGAGCGTCAATTTTCCGTTGCGCGCGGACGCGGCGGCCCGCGGCGCTGCCAAAAAAATGTAAATCGTTGATTTTGTACTTATTTGGCGAGGTGGCTGGGGGACCTGGATTCGAACCAAGATTGACGGAGTCAGAGTCCGCAGTTCTACCGTTGAACTATCCCCCAACGACGCGGCGCTGGGCGCGCGTGCGGGAGAGATAACGAAGGCGGGCGCGCCGCGCAAGGCCCGGGCCGCCAACTGTCCCGCTGTTGTCGCAAATCGCGTGGATTGTGCCGGGCGCCGGTTCGCGCCCGAAGCTCGAGGCTTGCCGGCAAGCGGCCCAACGGGCAAAGTCATCGGCCTCCCGCCAGCGTCGCGCGGCAGGCGGCTCGGTCCAAAAGAGAGGGCTAACCTCATGGCGTTGCATAAGATTCTCGTCGCTCAAGGGGGCGGGCCGACCGCCGTCATCAACCAGTCCCTGGTCGGCGTCGCGCTGGAGGCGCGCAAATTCGCTCAAGTCGAGCGCGTCTATGGCGCGGCTTTTGGCGTGCGCGGCATTGTCAACGAGGATTTCGTCGACCTTTCCAGCGAGACAAGCCGCAATCTCGAGGCGGTCGCCAATACGCCGTCCTCCGCGCTCGGCTCGACGCGCGACAAGCCGGATCTGGCCTATTGCCAGGAAATCCTCAAAGTCCTCAAAGCCCATGCGATCGGCCATTTCTTCTATATCGGCGGCAATGATTCCTCCGATACGGTTCGCATCGTGGCGGACGAGGCGCGCAAGCTGAGCCATCCCCTGCGCTGCATCCATATCCCCAAGACCATCGACAATGATCTGGTCGGCAGCGACCATACGCCCGGCTTTCCCTCGGCGGCGCGCTTCGTCGCGCAGGCCTTTATGGGCGTCAATCTCGACAATGCCGCGCTGAAGGGCGTCTATTGCGCCGTCATTATGGGCCGGCATGCGGGATTCCTTACCGCCGCCTCCGCCATGGCGAGGAAATTCCCCGACGATGGGCCCCATCTCGTCTATCTGCCCGAACGCGTGTTCGCGATCGACAAGTTCCTCGCCGACGTGAAGACGGCCTTCGAGCGCCACGGGCGCTGCATTATCGCGGTTTCCGAAGGGATTCACGACGAAGAGGGGGCTCCCATCATCACCAAGCTCTCCGGCGCGGTCGAAAAAGACGCGCATGGCAATGTGCAGCTTTCGGGCACCGGCGCGCTCGCCGATCTGCTTTGCGAGGAAGTGAAATCCAAGCTCGGGATCAAGCGGGTGCGCGGCGACACATTCGGCTATCTCCAGCGCTCGTTCGCCGGCTGCGTCTCGGATGTCGATCAGCGCGAGGCGCGCGAAGTCGGCGAGAAGGCGGTGCAATATGCGCTTTGGGGGCAAAGCGACGGATCGGTGGCGATCCGCCGCGTGGGCGATTATGCCGTGGATTATCCGCTGATCGCGCTCGAAAGCGTCGCCGGCAAGACTCGTATGATGGAGGACGAGTTCATCACGCCGGCTGGCAATGGCGTGACCGAGGCGTTCCGAACCTATCTGCGCCCGCTGCTCGGCTCGGGAATGCCCGAAGTGGAGCGGCTGCGCATGAGCCGGGTCGCGAAGATTTTGAAGGTCTGAGCGGGCCGCGACGGGTCAGACGGTGAAACTCACCCCGCAGCCGCAGGAGGCGACCGCGTTGGGGTTCTTCACCTTGAACGATTGCCCCATCAGGTCGTCGACGAAATCGACTTCCGAACCCTTCATATATTCGAGCGAGACGGGATCGACCAGGATCACGGCGCCGTCGCGCTCGATGACGAGGTCGTCTTCGGCGCGCGCCTTTTCGATGTCAAAAGCATATTGAAAGCCGGAACAGCCGCCGCCTTTGACCGAAATGCGCAAGGCCGCGCCTTCGTCGGCGCCCAGAATCTTGGACAGCCGGCGCGCCGCGCTGGCGCTCATCGACACCGGCGCGGAGTCCATCTGGGAGGCGGGGGCGTGGCTCATTTTGCTCTCTTTGCCGCGGGGCGCTTGTCCCTCGCCGTGCTAAGATAGGCCCTGCGGGGTTGGCATTCAATGCTGGAATAAGGCGGTCCATGCAAAGCGGCGGGCTGAGATCGGGCCAGCGGGCGCCTTATGCGGCCGATCCTAAGGCCTCGCGGGGGCGTCTCAACGCGGAAGCGCCTTCGCCGACGCGCACGCCCTTTCAGCGCGACCGCGACCGCATCGTGCATTCGACCGCCTTTCGCCGTCTCGCCCATAAGACGCAAGTGTTCGTGCATCATGAAGGCGATCATTTCCGCACCCGCCTGACCCATACGATCGAGGTGGCGCAGATCGCCCGCGCGCTGAGCAAGGCGCTCGGCCTCGACGACGATCTGGCCGAGGCGGTCGCGCTCGCCCATGACCTCGGCCATACGCCGTTCGGCCATACCGGCGAGGATGCGCTTGACGCCTGCATGGCGCCGTTCGGCGGCTTCGACCACAACAGCCACGGCTTGCGGATCGTCACCGAGCTCGAGCGCCGCTACGCCGATTTCGACGGGCTCAACCTTACCTATGAGACGCTGGAGGGCATGGTCAAACACAATGGCCCGTTGCTCGACAGCGCGGGCGAACCGCTCGCGCGCTGGCGCTCGCGCGGCGTTCCCCAGGCAATCCTCGCCTATGACCGGCGCCAGAGCCTCGACCTTGCCGCCCTCGCCAGCCTGGAGGCGCAGGCGGCGGCGATCGCCGACGATATCGCCTATGATTCCCATGACTTGGATGACGGCTTGCGCGCCGGCCTGTTCGATCTCGAGGCTTTGCGCGAAATATCCTTGCTGCGCGATCTGCTCGACGAGGTCGATGCGCTTCACCCTGGCCTCGAACGCCCGCGCGTCGTGCATGAACTCGGACGCCGGGTCGTCACCCGGTTCATTGAAAACGCCATGTCGGAAAGCGGGCGGCGCATCGCCGCGGCGGGGGTGCGCACGATCGAGGACGTGCGCGCGGCGGGGCGCGCGCTCGTTGGCCTTTCGCCGGCGTTGGCGGCCGCCGATGTCGACATCAAGCGCTTTCTGTTCGCCAATATGTATCGCCACGCGGAGGTCAAGCGCGTGCGCGAGAAGGCCGATCTCGTCGTGCGGCGCCTGTTCGCGGCCTTCTTCGCGGACCCCCTGGCGATGCCCGGGGAATGGGCGAGCGCGGCGGCGGGAGCGGACGCGGGAGCGCGCGCGCGGCTGGCGGCCGATTATATCGCGGGGATGACCGATCGCTTCGCGATCTCCGAACATCGCCGTCTTTTTGACGATGCGCCTGACTTGCGTTAGAGCGGCGGCGACCTTCAAAGGCGGATTTTATGAATATTTTCGTGGATTTCCAGCAGCGTATCGCGACTTTGCTGGCGGGAATCGTCAAGGCCGGGAATTTGCCGCAAACGCTTGATCTTGCCCGCTTTGTCGTCGAGCCGCCGCGCGATCCGAGCCATGGCGACCTCTCGACCAACGCGGCGATGGTCTATGCCAAGGAAGCCAAGGCGGCCGGCTCCACAGCACGGGCGCTCGCCGCCGAAATCGCCGCCGGCCTTGCCGAATACGCCGATGTCGACCAGGCCGATGTCGCGGGCCCCGGATTCATCAATATGCGTTTGAAGTCCGAGGTTTACGGCGGCGTCCTGCGCGCGGCGCTGATTGCGGGCCGGCGGTTCGGCGCGGGCGCGGCGGCCGACGTCAGTCCCGTCAATGTCGAATATGTCAGCGCCAATCCGACCGGCCCGATGCATGTCGGCCATGCCCGCGGCGCGGTCTTCGGCGACGCCCTAGCCGGACTGCTGGCCTTCACGGGAAGAAAAGTCACGCGCGAATATTACATCAACGACGCAGGCGCGCAGGTCGATGTGCTCGCCCGTTCCGCTTATCTGCGCTACCTCGAGGCCCTGGGCGACGAGATCGGCGCGATCCCCGAGGGGCTGTATCCAGGCGATTATCTCATCCCCGCCGGGCAGGCGCTGGCGCGCGAGTTCGGCGAGCTTTTGCGCGAGAAGCCGCAGGGCGAATGGCTGCCGATCGTGCGAGCCCGGGCGATCGCGGCGATGATGGCGATGATTCGTGAGGACCTGAAGGCGCTCAACATTGCCCATGACGTGTTTTCGTCCGAACGCGCGCTGACCGGCGCGGATGGCGGCCCCGATCGGGTGCGCGAGGCGATGGAGGCCTTGCGGGCGCGCGACATTGTCTATGTCGGGCGCCTCGAGCCGCCCAAGGGCGCGACGATCGAGGATTGGGAAGACCGCGAGCAGACGCTGTTCCGCTCGACCGCCTTTGGCGACGACGTCGACCGTCCGCTCATCAAGTCGGACGGCGGCTATACTTATTTTGCCACCGATATTGCCTATCACAAGAGCAAGATCGATCGCGGTTTCCTCAGCCTCGTCGATGTCTGGGGGGCCGATCACGGCGGCCATGTCAAACGCATGCAGGCGGCGGTCGCCGCGATTTCCAATGGCGGCGTCACGCTCGATGTGCGCTTGTGCCAACTCGTGCGGCTGATGCGGGCGGGCGAGCCGGTCAAAATGTCCAAACGTTCCGGGGACTTCGTGACGTTGCGCGAAGTCGTGGACGAGGTCGGCGTCGACGCCGTGCGCTTCATGATGCTGATGCGCAAGAACGACGCGCCGCTCGATTTCGATCTTGCCAAGGTGAAAGAGCAGAGCCAGGACAATCCGGTATTCTATGTGCAATATGCTCATGCGCGGGGATGCAGCGTTTTGCGTCAGGGGCGGTTGGCGTTTCCAGACCTCGATCTATCGCCAGAGGCGCTCGTCGCCGCCGATCTGGCTTTGCTCGACGATGAGAGCGAAGGCTCGATCCTGCGGCTGATCGCTCAGTTCCCGCGCATCGTCGATCAGGCCGCGATGGCGCGCGAGCCGCATCGCATCGCTTTTTATGCGCATGACCTGGCCACCAGCTTTCACGCGCATTGGAACAGAGGCAAAGATTTGCCTCATTTGCGTTTCGTTAATGAAATTAATAGAGATTTGTCCAATGCACGAATGGCGTTGGTAACTTCGGTAACCTTGACGCTGGCGACCGCGCTTTCGATTCTAGGGGTCAGCGCGCCAGAGGAGATGCGGTAGAATATGTCTCGCCATCTGTTTTTTCAACGCGAAAGCGCCAAGCAATTGCCTCTATGTGCTTGCATTAGGGTGTTGCGTGCTGACCATCGGCAGATGTCGCAACGCGAATATTGGCGGCTATCGCGATACTATTGAACGAGGTTTTAGATGAGCAGTTCGGCGCTGAAGGGGGCTCCCCCGGTCAATCTCGACGAGTTCGAGCGACGGTTGCGCGTGGCGGGCTCGCGGGTCGCTCCGCAGGAAGACCCGCTTGACGAGCTCGCGCGTTTGGTCGGAGCGGACGCCCGCGCGCCGCAGCCCTTCGCCAGATCGGCGGGCTTTGCGCCGAAGGCCGAAACGCTGCCGCCGCCCCAGATCCATCTGCCGCATATCGACGAATCACACAATGACGACAATAGCTTCGGCCGCCTTCTTCGTGTGAATTTCAACGATCCGGCGCCCATTCAGGCCGAGGGCGAATCCGCGCCGCCGGCCCATGAAGAGCATGAAGAGGAAGCGCAGGCCGAGGACGATTCTCATGAGCCCGAGTCGCCGCATTCGGGCGGCTATTATCAGGCAACGCTGCCGCCGGGCGAAGAAATCGCGACCCGGCCGCGGCGCTCCGGCAGGACGACCCTGACTCTCAGCGTCCTGGTCGTCGTCGGCGCTGCCGGCCTCGTTGCGGCCTGGGCGCTAAAGGGCGCGCCCGGCCTGCCCAGAAATCCGCCCGTCATCATGGCCGCGGACGGCCCGACCAAAGTGGCGCCGCCTTCGCAGGAAACCGTCGCCTCGCCCGGCGATTCCGCCTCAATCCTGCCCCGTGATCAGTCGGGCAAGCCCGGTCCGGTCAAGCTTGTCTCCACCGAAGAACAGCCGGTCGACCTGCAGCAGCAGACGAGATCGCTGGCCCCGACGCCGTCGGCCGCCGCGCCGCCGCCCGCCGCGTCGCCGACGGCCGCTGCGCCTGCGAGCCCCGCGCCCGCGACGTCCGCTCCGGCCTCCGCGACAGCAGCCTCGCCACCTGCGCCACCCGCCCCGCTTGCGTCTCCGACGCCGCTTGGCGCCGCCGTGGCGGCGCCCGCCGCTCCGGCGGCGCCGTTTCCCGAGCCCAAACGCGTGAAGACAGTTTCCGTGCGCCCCGACGGCTCGGTCATTTCGAGCGGCAGCGGACTGCCCGCCGCCGCCGATCCTTCCGCGGTCGCGCCGGCCGACGCGGCCGCAGCCATCCCGGCGCCGATCGACGCGGCGCCGCAGCCGGCCAATCCGCCGGTGCCGGTCCCGCGTCCTTCCTTCGACGCCGCGGCCAGCGGCGCGCCGCAACCCACCACGCCCAAACTGGATCTGCCGGCCAAGCCTTCGGTCAAGTCGACCGCCCGCGTGCCGATCGCCAAGATCGATACGACCGTCGCCGGCGGGGCCAACGCCTCCCCGGAAGCGCCGTCGCCGTCCCCATCGCCGCTGCAAATCTTGCCGACTATGCTCGAAAAGGCGGCCAGGGCCGTGAGCGGTCAGCCTTCGACCCAGGTCGCGTCGGCCGAGCCGGCCGCGCCTGCGGCGAGCGCGCCAGGCAATGCCGGCAGCTATTCCGTGCAGCTTGCCGCGCCGGGAACCGAGCAGGAGGCAAAGAGCGCCTCGGGTCGCCTGCAAACGAAATATTCGAGCGAACTTGGCGGGTTGCAGCCGGCCATTCATCCGGCCGAAGTCAATGGCCGCTCGATCTACCGGGTGCGCGTCGGCGGCTTGTCGAAGGCCGACGCCGTCGCTTTGTGCCTCAAGCTCAAGGCGAGCGGCGGCGACGCGGCCTGTTTCGTCGCGAAGAACTAGTCGCCCGCCTCTTTAGTCCCGCATAACCTTTGGGCGTCCATGACCCTGGCCTTCATCTGCGGTTGCGCCGGGACCGCGCTCGACGCGCAAGAGCGCGCGTTCATCGGCGAGAGCCAGCCCTGGGGGCTCATCCTTTTCAAGCGCAATGTCGCCGATCCCGCGCAGATGCGGGCGCTGACGGATTCGTTCCGCCAATTGGTCGGCCGCGCCGCGCCCGTCCTCATTGATCAGGAGGGGGGGCGGGTGCAGCGCATGGGCCCGCCCCATTGGCCAGCCTATCCCGGCGCCGCCAGTTTCGAGGCGATCGGCGATCCCGACGGGGCGCTCGACACGGCGCGGCTCTGCGCGCGGCTGATCGCCCACGATCTTGTCGGCGTCGGCGTCAATGTCGATTGCACGCCCGTCCTCGATGTCGCGCAAACCGGAATGCATGCGGTCATCGGCACGCGCTCGTGGTCGGGCGATCCCGGCCGCGTCGCCGCTTTCGGACGGGCGGTCGCCAACGGTTTGCTGGCCGGCGGCGTCGGGCCGGTGATCAAACATATCCCCGGCCATGGCCGGGCCAAGGTCGACAGCCATCTCGAGCTGCCCGTCGTGGAGACCAGCCGCGCCGAACTTGCCGCGCGTGACTTTGCCCCTTTCGTCGCGCTGCGCGATCTGCCGATGGCGATGACCGCGCATGTCGTCTATAGCGCCATCGATCCGGATCGGCCCGCCACAACGTCGCCGACCATCGTCGGCGAAATCATTCGCCGGCAGATCGGGTTCGACGGGCTGCTGATGAGCGACGATCTGTCGATGAAAGCGCTCGGCGGCCCCTTGGGCGCGCGCGCCGCGGCGGCTTTCGCCGCCGGCCTCGACATCGCGCTCCATTGCAATGGCGACCTTGCCGAGGCGCGCGCGGTCGCCGGGGTCTCGCCTAAGCTCGCGGGCGAGGCGCTAGGCCGCGCGAACGCGGCGCTGGCGCGTATCGCCGGCGGCTCCGAGCCGTTCGACGTAGAAGAGGCGAGAGCCAAGCTTGCGGCGGCGTTCGAGCCGGCCTGACGGCGCCCTCGCTCCAACGCCCTTCGGTCGTCCGGAGCCAAAAGCGCGTCGCGCTTTCATTCGCAAAAAAAAAACCTCGGAAATTGTCCGAGGGGCGATGGAAACCGAGGAGCGTTTGCGCAGGCCGTCAGGGGCCGCCGAAGAAATAATTCACGCCGACTCGCGCGACCGACATCGGCACGTTGCCCCCTTTTGCCGAACCGCCGGGGATCGTCAGCGCGTCGCTTCCCAGAAGATCGACAAACAAATACTCGGCCTTCACGCTCCAATTGGGCGCCACCTTCCATTCAACTCCGGCGCCCACGGCAAATCCGACCCGAACGTTGTTGGCCGAAGCGCCCACCTGCAAAGCGGCAAGCTCGGCATTGGTCAAATTACCCGGCGTGGTCGCAATGCCGAACGTGTTGAACCTCGTGTTGACGTCGCCCCACGCCAGGCCGCCGGTGCCGAACAGCAGCATCTGGTCCCAGGCCAGCCGATCCGGCCGCGCGCCGCGCCGAAGTATTCGACACTCTGACTGAGGCCGACATTGCCCGTGAAATTGGCGATGTCGCCGCCGATCGTCCCGTTGACGAAGAAGGGCGCCGATGTCGAGGCTCGCATGCCGCTCCAGTCGACGTCGGCCTCAAGGCCCAGCACCAAAGAGTTCTGTTGCCAGTTGTAGCCGATCTGCCCGCCGCCGAGCCACCCTTGGGGATGGACGGAGAGGTTTATCGGGGGACTGGCCCCGGTCACCACGAACGGGCCGAGGGCCCCAATCGCCGCCGTTGCATAGGTCGCCGGATTGAAAGTGGCGCTGGCGGGATCCCATCCATAGCCGCCATTGGCGCCGATGTAGAATCCGCCCCAGTTGGTCACTAGCGCGACCGGCGGGACAAAGACCGGCGCTGGCTTATGGGTCGGCAAGTCCGCCGCGCTTGCGGCGCCGACACAAAGGGCGCTCAAGGCGACAATGCAAACTGCCAGTTTTTTCATCACGGACCCCGTCGGGTTTTTGACCCGCTCGACAAACAAGCGGCGCTTCAAAGATGTCATAATCTAGCAGTTTTGGCCTAATTGTTGTGTCCTTGAGGCAACAATGCGCAAGATTCAGTCGGCGTCCCACCGACGACGGCTCGGCTCGCGCGCGATCAATGCGGCAAACCCTTGCGCCAATTGGCGAATGCGGGCGCAAGAGCGCTGTTCATTGATTGGCCTTCGCGGCCTCTTTTCGCTTTGGGATCGGCGTCTTAAGGGATCTGCCCGGTGACGGCGATGAAGCGGCGGTCGCGGCCCTCATGGCCTTGACTGAAGCGCTGCACGAGCACGGCGATGACCGACGGCTTGCCCTTCACTCTGTATTCGTAGACTTCCGACAGGCTGTAGGAGGTCGGGCAATTGCGCGATTCCGGGACCGATTTGTCCTCGTGCAGCACTTTCAGCGGCGCGCCGTCCGGCGCCTCGAGCGTGAGGCGAAACCCGAGCGCCTTGCCTGTCTTGTCGCCTTGCCGCGCGGCATCGAAGCTCGCCGAGCAATCCTTTGCGCTGTCGGCGAGGATCTGTTCGAGCTGGACGGTTTCGAGCAATCTCTCCGAGGCCTGTTCGACGCGCGCAATGTCGCCGTAAGCGATCATGTCGTCGGGGAAGGTGAATTTATCGGCGGCCGTTCGCTGGCCGCGCGCGGCGATCGAATATTTGGCCAGTAGCGGCGCCGCCTGCGCGGTCGCCTCGGCGCGCGCCTGTTTGAGCGGCGTCTCGCCCTTCTTCTCCTCGACAACTACAAGGATCGGCTTGCCGCCCACCAACTGATCGGTCTGCGTATCGATGATTGCGATCTCCGACCAGCCCGAATGCGATTCGGTCTGGTCGAGCAAGCCATATTGCTCGAAAGCGAAATAGCCGCCGTCGGGCGAAAACCCGATGATGCGCCGCGCGGCGGCGTCGCCGGCCTCGGCGGCGCCGGCGCAGATCGCGAGGAGGGCGGCGAGCGCGGCTGGGAGGCGCGACGTGTGCAGGATCATCGGGCAGTGGATTCCGGGGGCAGGGGGAGTTTCAGAGAGCCTGAAACTGGGCATATAGTAAAGTTTCCGATGAACCCGCAACAACGAGACACGCTCGTGGCGATATTGCCCTAACGCGCCTGTCGAAAGCCTTGGCGATTGGCGCTTTGGCGATTTCGCAGACAGTTCCCGCGGCCCATGCCGGCCTCTATCACTACCCCTGGTGCGAAACGGTGCGGCAGCGATGTTTCGACAAGGCGCTCGTGCGCAAGGCCGAGTGCAACTGGCGATATAATTACGCGAAAACGCATGAGCTCAATGGATTGAGCAAATGGCCAAAAGGGACCGCCAATTATTGCTACATCTATTCGGACAGCCATCCGCAATGACGGGGGGAGTCGCGACGCCTGCCGCCGTTCGAACCTTTATTTCAGCTCCGCCGACAGCGTCCATAGATTGACGCCGCCCTCGGTTGCAAAACCGTCGATCTCGCGCAATTCGGCCTCGGAGAAGTCGAGGTTTCGCACCGCCCCGATACATTCGACGATCTGTTCGGGGCGGCTCGCCCCGATCAGCGCCGACGTGACCCGGCCGCCACGCAGAACCCAGGCGAGCGACATTTGCGCCAGACTTTGACCGCGTCGCTGCGCGATCGCGTTGAGGCCCCTTACTTTGTGAAGATTGTCCTCGCCCAACATGCGCCGATCGAGCGATTTGCCCTCCGAGGCGCGGCTCTGCTCGGGCACGCCTTGCAGATATTTTGCCGTCAGCACGCCTTGCGCCAGGGGCGAAAAAGCGATGGAGCCGATGCCTTCCTGCGCCAGCGTATCGAGCAGTCCGTCCTCTTCGACCCAGCGGTTGATCATCGAATAGCTCGGCTGGTGGATGAGGCAGGGCGTGCCCAATCGCCGCAGAATCGCTGCGGCCTCGCGCGTGCGGTGCGAATTATAGGAGGAAATGCCGGCGTATAGCGCCTTGCCCTGGCGGACGGCGGCGTCGAGCGCCCCCATCGTCTCCTCGAGCGGCGTGTCGGGATCGAAACGGTGCGAATAGAAAATATCGACATAGTCGAGCCCCAGGCGCGACAGGCTTTGATCGAGGCTCGCTAGCAGCGACTTGCGGCTGCCGAATTCGCCATAGGGGCCCGGCCACATGAGATAACCGGCCTTGGTCGAGATCACGAGTTCGTCGCGCAGGCCCGAGAAATCGGCGCGCAGGATTTCGCCGAACGCAGTTTCGGCGGAACCGGGCGGCGGCCCGTAATTATTGGCGAGATCGAAATGCGTAATGCCGCCGTCGAAGGCGGCGCGGCACAAGGCTTTCATGGTTGCGAGCGACTTGTCCTCGCCAAAATTATGCCAAAGACCCAAGGACAGCGCCGGCAATTTCAAGCCGCTGCGCCCGCATCGACGGTAGGGCATTTCGTCATAGCGGCTGGCTGCGGGCAGGTAAGGCATCGTCTCTCCGGGGTGGGCTGGGCGGCGAACCGGGATGCGTCAACCGCCGCGCATTTTGCAACTCCCTAGCCTCGATGCGCGTCCTGTGCAACGCAGCGATGGGAGAAGGCGGCGGTGCCCTGTCTACCGCCAAAGGCGGGACAAGAGAAAGCGGGCGCTTGCGGATGACCGCCGCAACAGTCAACATTGACCTAAGTCTATGCAAGGAGTGATTCGTGGCGGGCCTGTTGGCTTTCGAGGCGGAAGAAGCGTTCGATCGGGGCGAGGGCGAGCCGGCCTTCGTGGTCGATATCGACGGATTCGAGGGGCCGCTCGACTTGCTGCTGGAGCTTGCGCGGCGGCAGAAGGTTGATCTTGCGCGCATTTCCGTCTTGGCTCTGGCTGAGCAATATCTTACCTTCATCGAACAGGCCCAGCGCGTCAGACTGGAGCTTGCGGCCGATTATCTCGTCATGGCCGCCTGGCTCGCCTATCTCAAATCGCGTCTGCTGCTGCCCGACCCGCCCAAGGCGGAAGAGCCGGGCGCGGCCGAATTGGCCGAGGCGCTGGCGCGCCGCCTGCAGCGGCTGGAGCAGATACGGCTGGCCGCTGAAAGGCTCATCAACCGGCCAAGGCTCGGGCGCGATTTTTTTTCGCGCGGCGAGCCCGAATCGATCGCGGTCACGAAGCGATCGCAATATGAGGCGAGCCTCTATGACCTATTGGCCGCTTATGCGCGCCAGCGTCAGAAACAGGCGCTCTCGCGCGTTCAGTTACATCGCCGGGTCGTCTGGTCGCTGGCCGAGGCGCGCGAGGCTTTGTCGCGGCTGCTGGGCGTCGCGCTCGATTGGATCGACATGGATCATTGGTTGATCGCCTATTGCGGCGATCCCAAAATGCGCCGCACCATGCGCGCCTCGTCCTTGTCGGCCTCACTCGAACTGGTGCGCGAAGGCAAACTGGAGCTGCGCCAGGATAAGGCGTTTTCGCCGATCTGGGCGCGGGCGCGTCCCGACAATTCGACGCAGGCGGCATGACGTCAGGCGGCCGTGTATTACTGAGAGGCTTGGATGGGTGAAGTCGCACAATTATTCGACCGGCTGATCATGGCGCCGAAACTGGAACCCGAATCTCTGCGCATCGCCGAGGCGCTGGTTTTCGCCGCCGCCGAGCCGCTCGACGAAACGGTCATCGCCAGCCGGCTGCCCGATGGCGTCGATGTTGCGGCCGTGATGGCCGAATTGCAGCGCATTTATGCGGGCAGGGGCGTCAATCTCGTGCGCGTCGCGCGCAAATGGACCTTTCGCACCGCCACCGATCTATCCTGGCTGCTGGCGCGCGAAGATCGCGAACAGAGAAAGCTCTCGCGCGCGGCGATCGAGACGCTGGCGATCATCGCCTATCACCAGCCGGTGACGCGCGCCGATATCGAGGATATTCGCGGCGTCGCCGTCTCCAAGGGCGCGCTCGATGTATTGATGGAGGCGGGCTGGGTGCGCATGCGCGGCCGCCGGCGCTCGCCGGGCCGCCCCATCACCTATGGCACCAATCAGGAATTCCTCATCCATTTCGGCCTCGATTCCATTGGCGACCTGCCCGGGCTCGATGAACTCAAGGGGGCGGGAATGTTCGATGGCAAATTGCCGACGGGCTTCGGCATTCCGCTGCCCAGTGACGATGCCGGCCTCGCCGAAGACGAGGAGCCGCTTGAAGCGGCGGTCGATCTGAAGGAGGTCTGGGGCGAGCCAGGCGAAGAGGAAGAGTCGTAGACGAGGCTCCAAGGTCTATCCTCGCCTCCGGAAATGCTGCGATGGCGCGCCAAAATCTCACGAAAAGAGCGTTGACCGGGATCGGCTGGCTTGCGCTCATGCTCGCGGCGCTGATCTTCGGCCCGGCATGGTCGCTGACCTATTGGCAGGGCTGGATTCTATGGTTTCTGTTCACGGCGAGCTGCCTGGCAATCACTCTGCATCTGTTGCGCCATGACCCGGCCCTGGTCGAGCGGCGGATGAAATCGGGCCCGACCGCCGAGCGCGAGCCCAGCCAGAAGATCATCCATGCGTTCGCGAGCGTTTTGTTTTGCGCGATTATCGTTGTGCCCTCGCTCGATCACCGGTTCGGCTGGTCGGCGGTTTTGGTCGCGCTCATCATCGTCGGTGATTGTCTCGTGGTCCTCGGCTTCTGGATCGTTTTCCTCGTGTTTCGCGAGAATTCTTTCGCCTCCTCCATCATCGAGGTGAGCGCCGATCAGAAGGTCGTCTCGACCGGCCCTTACGCTTGGGTTCGGCATCCAATGTATGCGGGCGCGCTTTTGCTGCTGGCGGGAATCCCGATCGCGCTCGGATCCTGGTGGGGCCTGGCGCCCGTCGCGCTGATCGGCGGCGCGCTCGTCTGGCGATTGCTGGACGAAGAGCAATATCTGGCGCGCCATCTCGCGGGCTACGAAGCTTACCAGCGCCAAGTGCGCTGGCGACTGGCGCCCGGCCTGTGGTAAGGCGACGATGTTACGCTGCCAAGCGCCGCGCGAGCGCGATCATCGGAAAGTAGTGCCGGTAGAGGTTGAACGATATCATGAAACCGCGCGACAATTCGGGGCCTTGGCCGAGCTTTTCATTCAAAGTCGGGTCGCGCAGGTCGGTCCGCGCGCCCACGCCATAGCCGGGAAAGCCGGTCGCGGTGTAATGGGCCTCGTCCCAGGTTCCATCTGAGCGTTGCGTGGCGCCTAGATGGTCGAAGCCGCGCACGATGGCGGGCGCGGCCTGTTCGCCGCCGGCCGCCATTAGCGCCATTAAGGCCCAGGCGGTTTGCGAAGGCGTGCTCTCTCCTCGCCCGATCCAATCGGCGTCCATATAGGAGGCGCAGCTCTCGCCCCAACCCCCGTCCGCGTTCTGCTTGGCGACGAGCCATGCCGCGGCCTTCTGGACTGCCGGCGCCGTCATATCCTCGCCGATCGCGGCGAGCGCCGGCAGGACGGCGCCGATGCCATAGATGTGATTGACGCCCCAGCGCCCGAACCAGGAGCCCTCGGGCTCCTGTTCGGCATAGATGAAGGCCAAACCCCTGGCGACGGCTGGATGATCCTTATCCATGCTGAGGGCGGCCAGGGCCTCCAGCACATGGGCGGTCACATCGACGCTGGGCGGATCCAGCGCTTCACCGAAATTGCAGAACGGAATCTTGGAGATGATCGCTTTATCGTTGTCGCGATCGAAAGCCGCCCAGCCGCCATTGGCGCTTTGCATGCCGAAAATCCATCCCAGCGCCCGCTCGATAGCCAATTCGACGCGCTCGCTCAGATCGCCGCTCGTCGCCCGCAGTTTGGCCAGAACCAGCAGCGCCAATGCGGTGTCGTCCACATCGGGATAGCGCATATTGGCGCGTTCGAAGGCCCAGCCGCCGGGCGCGACGCTTTTGACGGTCAGCGACCAGTCGCCGGGCTCCAGAATCTGATGATCGAGGATATAGAGCAGTGCTCTGCGCATAGCGGGCGTCGCGTCCAGCGTATGGCCGGCCTCGGCCATCGCCAGCAGGCAAAACAAAGTATCCCAAACCGGCGATTCGCTGGCCTGGATATGCGTGCCGCCATCCCGCTCATAGCTCCAATGCTCGCCGAGCGCCGTGAGGCCGCGCGCGATGACCGAGTGGTCGAGCCCGTAACCTTCCCCGCGCAGCGCCATCAGCCCATAAATCCACGGCGGCTGAATGCCGCCCCAGGCGCCGTCGGCATCCTGGTGGCGGATCATCCATTCCAGGCACAGCTTGATCGAATTTTCGCGAAAAGGAATCAGCCGCCAGCTCTGCAGGGCGTGCAGCGCCCGATCGATCCATACGAACAGCGCCTCCAGCGACCATGGCCGCGCCTTTTTGACGGGGACCTTGAAATCGAAATTGGCGTAGCCTTCGGGGAATAATTCCTCGAGCTTGCCCGCGTTTTTTAAAGGAAACACCGGCCTGCGCGCGCAAAGCACGGCGAGCGGGACCATGGTGGCGCGCGCCCATTGCGCGAAATTGTAGATGTTGAACGGAAACCACAGGGGAAAGCGAATAATCTCCGGGGGCAGGTTGGGAATATCCCGCCACGGCCAGATGCCGATCAACGCGAGCCAGTAGCGGGTGAACACGCGCACATTGGCGAGGCCGCCATAGGCGTGAATCCATGCGCGGGCGCGCGCCAGTTCGGGTCGCTCGGCCGGCTCGCCCATCGCCCGCAGCGCCGCATAGACTTCGACTGTCGAATTGATGTCGCCGGCCGGTGCGCCGGGATAAATGTCCCAGGAGCCGTCGGTGCGCTGGCGATTGAACAGCGTGCGAATGACGCCCGCCCGCATCGGCAGTTCGACGTCCATGACATGCGAGGCCAGCAGCCATTGCGCCTCGATGCAGGAATTGGATTCGACCATGCCGACCCAATAGCCTTCCGGCTTTTGGGCGCTGAGCAACCAGTTCGTGGCCGCCTCAAGGGTTTGTTCGACGCTGAGGGTCAAGGGCGGGTTTTCTATTTAAAAGGGGGCGGCGTGTCGGTGAATTGGGTTGACACATACAGGTCGAATTCACGATCTCTTTCGTTTTGCCAGCATTCATCGACCTGACCCGGGCGGCTACTTTTCACGCGAGGTCGGTATGCGTGAAGTCGTCGCCCTTATACAGCAATGACGTCTGGTGCGCCTTCGCGCAGGCATAAGCAAAACAATCGCCAAAATTGAGATCGGCGGGACTGCCGATCGCGGCGCCATAAGTCATGCAGGCCTCTTGCGCCCTTCGCCCGATGTCGCCGTCGATGATGACTTCGCGAGCGCCGGCTTCCTCCAAGAACCTATCTACAATCCGCCTCATCTCCTTCAGCAGATCCGGAGGTGTTTTCGCGCCCTTGCCGCCCAATCTTTTCGCTTTCTTCCGAGCCAGTCCCGTGACGGCCTCAAAAACCGCCAAGGGCGACACCAGCACCGGCGACGAAGCAGACTGGAGGCGGAAGGCGAGAAGTTTTTCTTCCGGTTCTCTGGCAATGATCGCGATGATTGCGGAAGCGTCGAGGAACATCAGCCGCTTTCCCACATTTCGTCGAAAAATGTCTTTAAGTCGACGTTGGGATTGTCTGGTCCAAGGGCGGCATATTCATCTTGGCATTTGCGAATTCGATCCTTGAGCGGCACGATTGTCCGCGCTCGCTCCATCTCATGCTGCAAGGCGGTTCGGACCGCCTCGGTCAGAGTTCGCGCTTTGATGATCTGTTGGACTTCGCGCGCAAGGTTTCCAACTTCGGCGTCGGCGATGTAAAGCGGCACGTGGCATATCTCCAGCGTCATCGTATCCTATCATCATTTTAATATGGCGACGAGAGCTGTTTTGGGACGACGATCCGGCGGCCGCCCTCTTGGACCGCCCTCTTGGCAAGAATTGCCGGGCGCCGCCGCGCCGCCACAATTAGCCTTGCCCGCCTTACGCGCTTGTTTTTGCGCGCCGTCGCGCTTAGGTTCAAGGGAGGATTAGGCTAGGCGGCGCGCCTCTAAACGCGCGGGCGGCCGTTTTGACGCTGAGGATGGCGAACATGGGTAGCTTTAGCATCTGGCACTGGATGTTGTTTGGGGCGGTCGCGCTCCTGCTTTTCGGCGGCAAAGGCAAGATTTCCGATTTGATGGGCGACGTCGCCAAAGGCATCAAATCCTTCAAGAAGGGCATGGCCGAAGACGACACGGAAGCCAAAGCGGGCAAAGCGGCGACCTTGCCGCTCGAAAATCGCGGCGTGACGGTCGAGGCCAGCGACAAGCAGAAGATCAGCTAACCCCAGGACGGAGCGAGCCGAAGCCAAGGCTGCGGGCGGGGCGCTGAGGCGACGCGCTCGTTAGGCTTGCGCTTGGCCGGACCATAGCCATGTTCGATATTGACGCAGGCAAGATACTGGTCGTTGGCGTTGTCGCTTTGCTCGTCATCGGGCCGAAGGATTTGCCGCGCGTGCTGCGCACCGTCGGACAGACGGTCGGCAAGATGCGGCGCATGGCTTCCGAGTTCCAGAACCAGTTCATGGAAGCGATCAAAGAGGCCGATCTCGAAGACGTCAAAAAGGAATTCACCGCGATCCGGGATCAGGCCGTCATCGACACTTCCTTCGACGCGGCCGGGTTGATGCGCGATGAAATAACCACGGCCGTCGAGGGACCCAAAGAGGGCGAGGCGCTCAAGGAGATCGGCCATTCGACGATCGATCTGACCGGTGAAGCGGGCGCCGCATCGGCGAGCGCCAAATCGGTGGAAGCCCCGCCCGCCTTGCCAGAGCCGGCCGCGCCCGAGGCGCTCTTGCCAGGGCCGGCGCCGGACAAAATCGAGGTCGCGCCCGAAGCGCTGATGCCCGGGCCGCCGCCGGACAAAATCGAAGTGGCGCAAGAAGAAGACGCCGGCCATCGCGTCGCCGCAGCCCGCCAGGGCGATGCGGGATGACGGACGAGGATATAGACGCGACCAAAGCGCCGCTGATGGATCATCTGATCGAATTGCGCGCCCGGCTGATCCGGGCGATCGCCGCTTTTTTCGTCGCCTTTCTCGTCTGCTTCTATTTCTCGCGCGGCATCTACAACATCCTGACCGAGCCCTATGTGCGGGTGGTCGGCGCGGAAAACGCCAAGCTGATCGCGACCCATTTCCTCGAGCAGTTCTATACCAACATCCAGCTCAGCATGTTCGGCGCCGGGGTCATCGCTTTCCCGATCATCGCGCAGCAAATCTATAAATTCGTCGCGCCGGGTCTCTACAAACACGAGAAACAGGCGTTCTTTCCCTATCTGCTGGCGACGCCGGTGTTTTTCGTGCTCGGCGGATTGCTGGTCTATTTCGTCGTCATGCCGCTGCTGATCCGCTTTTCCGTGTCCTTGCAGCAGGTCAACGTGCCCGGCGAGGCGACGATCGAATTGCTGCCCAAGGTCAGCGAATATCTCTCGCTGATCATGACGTTGATCTTCGCCTTCGGCATTGCGTTCCAATTGCCGGTGATCCTGACCTTGCTCGGCCATGTCGGCATCGTCGATTCGAAATATCTGGCCTCCATGCGCCGCTATGCGATCGTCGCCGTGGTCGGCCTTGCCGCGATCCTCACGCCGCCCGACCTCATCAGCATGTGTTCCCTCGCCCTTCCCATGCTGCTGCTCTACGAGGGCTCGGTGGTGGCGGTGCGCTGGGTCGAGAAGCGGCGCGCAGCAGCGGCCAAGGCGGCGGCCAATCCTCCGGGCGGATCCTCGACCTAGTGTGACGGCCGGCCGGAGCCTCTCATGAAGCCTCGCGACATATGGGCGGCGATCCTTGCCGCCATGGTGCTGGGGATCGCTTTCATCGCCATCAAGATCGGCGTTCGCGAGGCGCCGCCCTTGCTGCTGACCGCGCTGCGCTTCGTCTTTGCGGCGTTCCCCGCCATCCTTTTCATCAAGCCGCCGCGCGCTTCGATCGGGATGGTCGCTTTATATGGCCTGCTGATCGGGGTCGGCCAATTCGGCCTGCTGTTCCTGGCGATCGGTCTCGGCATGCCGGTCGGGCTCGCCTCGCTTGTCATTCAACTGCAAGCCTTCGTCACCGTGTTCCTCGCCTGGATCGTGCTCGGCGAGCGTCCGAGCGCCGTCCAGTTGATCGGCGCTGGCATCGCGTCTCTCGGCATTGTCGCGATCGGCGCGACGCGGCTTGGCGGCGCCAGCCTTGGCCCGTTTCTGATGGTGATCAGCGCCGCGATCTGCTGGGGCGCCGGCAATCTCATCGCCAAACTCGCCGGGCGAATCGACATGTTCGCCTTCGTCATATGGTCGAGCCTGGCCGCGCCGATTCCCCTGTTCGCGCTATCGCTGCTGTTCGAAGGCGGGCGGACCTTGCCGGCGCTGGCCCACCCGAGCCTCACCCTCGCGCTTTGCGTCGCCGGGCTCGCCTATGGCGGCACGGTGCTGGGGTTCGGGCTCTGGTGCCGGCTGCTCGCCCTCTATTCGGCGGCTCGAATGGCGCCTTTCGCGCTGCTGATTCCGGTCGCCGGCATGATCGCCGGGCGGCTGGTCTTCGACGAGCCGCTCGGCGCATTTGAACTTTTGGGCGCGGCTCTGGTAATGGCAGGGCTTAGTTTCAATGTGTTCGGCGATAGGCTGATGGGACGTCGGGCGTTATAGGGCAGGATGATTTGTCGTGGAAGCCGTTGCTCGTCATTGCGAGCGGCAGCGAAGCAATCCAGACGAGGGTCGTTGCAGCCTTCGTCTGGATTGCTTCGTCGCTGCGCTCCCTCGCAATGACGGCTGATCGGTCCCGTCGAAAATCCTCCTCTTCCAGTAGTGTGCATCAACCAAATTCAACGGTGGGCGTGGTTGTCCTGTCGATACTAGAATATCGGATCAAAGCTCGTGCATGACATCAAGACGATCCGGGACGATCCGGCGGCGTTCGACGCGGGGCTCGCAAGGCGCGGGCTCGAACCGCGCGCGCGGGAACTGATCGCGCTCGACGAATTGCGGCGGGCCGCCATCGCTCAATTGCAAAAGGCGCAGGAGCGCCGCAACGCCGCCTCCAAGGAAATCGGCCAGGCGATGGCGCGCAAGGACTTGGCCGCCGCCGAGGCGTTGAAGGCCGAGGTCGCATCGCTCAAGACCCTGATGCCGAAGATGGAGGCGCGGGAGAAGGCCGCGCTCGCCGCGTTGGAGACGGAACTCGCCGCCATTCCAAACTTGCCTGCGCCGGATGCGCCGGACGGGCGCGACGAGAACGACAATGTCGAGGTCCGCCGCATCGGCGCGCCGCCGCATTTCCCCAGCAGCTACAAGCCGCGCGAGCATTTCGAGATCGGAGAGGCGCTCGGCCTGATGGATTTCGAGGCCGCCGCCAAAATGTCGGGCGCGCGCTTCGTCGTGCTGAAGGGCGCGCTCGCGCGGCTGGAGCGGGCGCTGATGCAATTCATGCTTGACCTGCACACGGGCGAGCATGGCTACGAAGAAGCTAGCCCGCCGTTACTGGTACGCGATCAGGCGATGTTCGGGACGGCGCAATTGCCGAAGTTCAAGGAAGACCAGTTTGCAACCAATCGCCCCCTTAGCGAACAAGATTGGAAGGAACGCGCTAGCAATCTCTCCGCGAAGTTGAGTGATCAGCTTATGGCACGCATTGCAATCTTGCAGGCGGAAAATGCCAGCGCGGCCATTCTTAAATATGAAATAAGTCGCCACTATGAGGACATCGAACGTCGACTGTATTTGTCCTGGGCGCTGATGGAAGGCGTCGAACGGATGTGGCTCATCCCCACCGCCGAAGTCCCGCTCACGAATCTCGTGCGCGAGAGCATCGTCGACGAGAAGCGCCTGCCCCTGCGCTATACCGCCGGCACGCCCTGTTTCCGCGCCGAGGCGGGCGCGGCCGGGCGCGATACGCGCGGCATGATCCGCATGCATCAGTTCAACAAGGTCGAACTCGTTTCGATCACGACGCCCGAACAATCGGCCGACGAGCATGAGCGCATGACGCGTTGCGCCGAGGAAGTGCTCAAACGCCTCGGCCTGCATTTTCGCACCATGGCGCTCAGCACAGGCGACATGGGTTTCGCCTCGCAAAAGACCTATGACATCGAAGTGTGGCTGCCGGGGCAGGGGCGCTTTCGCGAGATTTCCTCCTGTTCGGTCTGCGGCGATTTCCAGGCCCGCCGCATGAACGCGCGCTGCAAGGCGGCGGACGCCAAGCACACCCGCTTCGTCCACACGCTCAACGGCTCGGGCGTCGCGACGGGCCGCGCGCTGGTGGCCGTCATGGAAAATTATCAGAACCCGGACGGCTCGGTGACGATTCCCGACGCGCTCTCGCCTTATATGGGCGGGCTGACGCGGATCGAGGCGCGGGGGTAAGGGCGCGCTCTTCTTGCCGCTGTCGCGCGAATCATTGGGGCGCGCTAGAAAGAGAATCACTTTGTTGGCGCGCCTCGGCGCGGCCCGAACGGACTGTCCATGCGCATCCTGCTCACCAATGACGACGGCATCCATGCGCCGGGCCTGGCCATATTGGAGGCCATCGCCAAAAAGCTTTCCGACGATGTCGTGGTGGTGGCGCCCGAGACCGACCAGTCCGGCGTCGCCCATTCGCTCTCGCTCAACAATCCGCTGCGCCTGCGCGAGATCAGCCCGCGCCATTTCGCGGTGCAGGGAACGCCGACCGATTGCGTCATCATGGGCGTGCGCAAGATCATGGCCGAGGCGCGGCCCGACCTCATCCTGTCCGGCGTCAATCGCGGCCAGAACGTCGCCGAGGACGTCACCTATTCCGGAACGATCGCCGGCGCCATCGAAGGCACGCTGATCGGCGTTCCCTCGATCGCTTTGTCGCAGGCCTATGGCGGCTCCGAGGGACATCGCGACATCCGCTGGGATTGCGCGGAAGCCCATGCGCCAGCCCTCATCACGAAAATCCTCAAGGAGGGCATCGCGCCCGGCATTCTCGTCAACGTCAATTTTCCCGCTTGCGCGCCCGATGAGGTGGCGGGCGTCGCGATCACGACGCAGGGCCGGCGCGACACCGAATTGCTGCGCATCGAGGAGCGGCGCGACGGGCGCGGCAATCCTTATTACTGGTTGATGTTTCGCCGCGGCGGCTTCACGCCGGAGGCCGGGACCGATATTGAAGCGATCGCCGCCGGGAAAATTTCGTTGACGCCCTTGCGCCTCGATCTGACCGACGGCGCGACGCGAAGCCGCTACGCTAAGGCTTTTGCTTAAAGGATGGTCGCTTTGGCGGGGGGAGGGGCTGGAATGGCTGGGCTGGGCTCTGGCGGGGGCGACATTTGAACGCCAATCCCGACGCCGAGGAGCGCGCGCAATTCATGTTGCGCATGCGCGCGCGCGGCATCCAGGATTTGGCGCTGCTGCGCGCCCTGGAGCGCGCGCCACGCTCTTTGTTCATGCCCCAGCGATACCAGGACATAGCGGCGCGCGACATCGTGCTGCCGATCGGCTGCGGCCAGACGGCGCCCCCGCCCTCGGTCGTCGCGGCGATGATCGAGGCCCTCGGCCTCAACCGCGCCCATAGCGTATTCGAAATCGGCACGGGCACCGGCTATGCGACGGCCTTGCTGTCGCAGCTCGCGGGCAAGGTTCTCTCGGTCGAACGCTGCCAGTCGCTGGCGCTGGAAGCCTCGACGCGGCTGGAAGCCTTCGGCGTCGTCAATGCGCAAGTGGCCTGGGCGGACGGACTTTCGCCAAGCGTGCATGTCGGGCGGTTCGACCGCATTTTGGTCCATGCTTTGATCGAGGGCCCCCCAGACGGCTTCCTCGAGCTGCTGAGCGCCGATGGCGTTCTGGTCGCGGCGGCGGCGCAGGCGGGCGGCCGCGAGCAGCGCATCGTGCGCCTGTCGCGCGACAGCGAGGGCCAATTTTTGGCCAACGACCATGACCCGGCGCGCTCCTTCACGCGGCTCGTCGAGGGGCTGACGCGCGGGCTGTGAGGCCGCGAGCCAATGCCAACCCCATCAAATCGCTGAATTTTCGTCAAATTTTACGAATTCGATTCATCTTAAACCTTCCCTTAACTGGCGGTAGGCACAATGACGCAGTGGTGAAGTGCGTTTTTGAGTGGATGAAGCGATGAGTGAAAGTGCAGCGTTGAATATGGGGCGAATTGCCGCGCGCGTCGCTCTGGCGGGCCTGCTCGGGACTTGGCTTGCCGGATGCTCATCCGACACGACCCGGTTCTCCGACCCGCTCATGAATCCGTTCTCCACGTCTTCCAACGAGCCGCCAGTTCCCGAAGCCAATCTGGCCTCGAACGCGCCGGCGCAGTCCAACGCCAATTTTGCCGCGGCCGCCCATCCGAGCCCCGTCGCCGTCTCGGCCTTGCCGGCGCCCGCGCCCGCCACGACCGGCGCGATCAAGCCGACCATCAACCAGCCGGTCACCGGATTTGGCAATGGCTGGCGCGCGGCCGGCGGCTCGCCGATCGTCGTCGCCGACGGCGACACCCTCGATACGGTCTCCCAGCGCTATGGCGTTCCGGCCTCCGCGCTTCTCAAGGTAAACGGTTTTACCTCCGCCTCGCAGGTGCATGGCGGCGTCCGGCTGATCGTGCCGGTCTATGACGCCTCGAGCAAATCGGCCTCGGCCGAAGCGCCCGAGTCGCCTGCGCCCAAGGCTTCCGCCAAAAAGCCGGCCCATGACAAAGCCGACAAGGCCGACAAAGCGAAAGCCGATGCGCCGGACCCCAAGGCCAAGGACAAAGATAAATTGGCGCATAAGAGGCCGAAGCCCGGCGAGGCCGTGAAGCCCGTCGCCGAGGCCAAGCCGACCGCGTCCGCGAAGGCGGCAAAGCCGGCCGAGGTCGCCAAAGCCGATATCGCGCCGCAATCGGCCGCCGCCAAAAAGAAGCCTGCCGCCGCCGATCCCGCGCCCACTGGCAGCGTTCACGCCGACGCCCCGGCGCCGACGACGCCTCTCACCGGCGCCCAGGCCGATGCGGCCGGCGTCTTGCCAGAATTCCGCTGGCCGGCGCGCGGGCGCATCATTCAGGGCTTCAAGGCGGGCGGCAACGACGGCATCAATATTGCCGTGCCGGAAGGCACCTCGGTCAAGGCGGCCGAAAGCGGAATCGTCGCCTATGCCGGCAGCGAATTGAAGGGCTATGGAAATCTCATTCTGATCCGCCATCCCAATGGCTTCGTCTCCGCCTACGCCAACAATGGCGAACTGGACGTGAAGCGCGGCGACAACGTCAAGCGCGGGCAGATCATCGCCAAATCGGGCCAGAGCGGCAATGTCTCTTCGCCGCAATTGCACTTCGAATTGCGCAAGGGCTCGACGCCGGTCGATCCCACCAGTTTTCTCGCCGGGCTCTGATTTTCGGCGGGAAATTATGTCCAGCCTCCAATCTGGACCCTTAAGAAAACCCGCAGGCCTATCGCGAGACACGTTCGGCCTGCGAGTATGAAGCGAAGGCGGCGGGTCCAAAGAAAGGCCCGCCGTCGTTTCTATTCGTCGATCCGGCGTCCGAGACTTCCGGCCAGATCCTGGATGAACTGCCAGGCGGTGCGCCCCGAGCGCGAGCCGCGCGTCGTCGCCCATTCCAACGCGTCGCGCTCCGTTGCCTCGCGCGGCGCCTTGAGCCCGTAATGATCGGCATAGCCGAACACCATGGCGAGATATTCGTCCTGGCTGCAGCGGTGGAAGCCGAGCCAGAGGCCGAAACGGTCGGACAGCGAGACCTTTTCCTCGACCGCCTCGCCGGGGTTGATCGCGGTCGAGCGCTCGTTCTCCATCATGTCGCGCGGCAACAGATGGCGCCGGTTTGACGTCGCATAGAACAGCACATTGCCGGGGCGCCCCTCGATGCCGCCCTCGAGGACCGCTTTCAGCGACTTATAGGAAGCGTCATTGCCGTCGAAGGAAAGATCGTCGCAAAAGACGAGAAAGCGCAACGGCGCATCGCGCAGCAGCGCCATCAGCTCGGGCAGGCTTTCGATATCCTCGCGGTGAATCTCGATCAGCTTCAGCCGCGGCGCGTCGCCGATTGATCGCAGGATCTCGGCATGCACCGCCTTGACGAGCGAGGATTTGCCCATGCCGCGCGCGCCCCACAGCAGCGCATTATTGGCCGGCAGGCCCTTGGCGAAGCGCTCTGTGTTTTGCGCCAGCGAATCGCGCACGCGGTCGATGCCGCGCAGCAGCGCCATATCGACGCGGTTGACGCGCGCCACCGGCGCGAGGCGGCCCTCGTCGGCGCGCCAGACGAAAGCGTCGGCCGCGGCGAAATCGGGCGGCGGCAGGGGCGGCGGCGCGAGCCGCTCCAAGGCTTGGGCGATGCGCGTCAGGAGCGCCTCGGCATTTGGCTTGATTGGCGGCGAATTCGACATAGGAGCCTTGCCTGGATGAGCGAGGCTTCCTCTGCCACGTTTGACGGCCAAGCTCCAGCGCGCTGGGCCGCGGCGCTGACGACGGACCGTAATTGCGCTAGGTTCGAGTTTTCGCGGCTGCAGGGGCGACAATGAAACGGGGCTTTGGTTTTGCAATGTTCGCCGCCGGCGCCATGGCCCTGTCGACGCTTGCTGCGCATGCCGATTCGGCGCCGAGCCCGCAGGATTTCACCAAGCGCCTGATGGGCCGCGCGCCCGGTAAGGGCAAGACATTCGCCTGTTTCACGCGCGCCTACGACGAGGCGCATCTGGCCGGCCACCCCTTGCAAAACGTGCGCGCGATGAAGCTGCTCGTTAAGATCGATTCCGAGGCCGGCGACGGCTACGATCTGGTCATCGGCGTCAATTTCCGCAGCCGCAAGTCGATGTTCGAGACCGAAGGCGATTGCGCCGCGCCGCATGCCGAGGGTGAGTCCGGCGCTCCCGCGCCCGCCGGTCCCGCCAGCGTCCATTGCGCTATTGCCTGCGACGGCGGCGCCATCGATGTCGCGCTCAAAGACAATGGATCGGTTCTGCTGACGATCCCCAACGGCGCCCGCGTCTGGAAGCCCGGATCGATCGACCCCGACGAAAACGTCCACGGCGCCTTCGGCGAGGACGACAAGCTGTTTCGCCTCGACCGGGCGAGCCTGTCGCAATGCGAGCCGCTCGGCGCCGACAAGTCGGAAAAGGCGACGCTCGCGAAAGGTCAGTAAGATTTGCGAACCGCGTTGCGGGAGGCCGCCATGGACCGTCGCCGTATTTTCAAGACGATCGCCGCCGCCGGCGTGGGTATTTTCGCGGCCGGCCGGGCGCTGGCTGAGAGCGAGCGGGCGACCCGGGTCGTCTATCACCTCGCGGATCTCGAAAAAGTCGCGTTCGTGCTCGGCAATCTGCGCAATCATCTGGAAGGAGCGGGCGGCGTCGCTCTCGCCGTCGTCGTGCATGGACCGGCTTTGGCCGTCTTTCGCCTCGGAGGCGCGAATCTCGGCGTGATAGAGGATGTCAAAGACCGAATGAAGGCCGGACTCGCCTTTCACGCTTGCTCCCATACGATGGCGGCGATGAAAATGACGTTGAACGACCTGCCGCCCGGTTTTGCAATCGCCGAAAAAGGCGGCGTCGTGAAGCTCGCCGATCTGCAGGCGCAGGGCTGGGCCTATCTGCGGCCTTGACGGGGCCTGTTAATCTCCTGCGGCCATTGCTATATCTGAAGGCGAATTCGCCGGGCCTTGAACCCGGTTGAAGGAGAGACCGATGGGATCGATAAGCTCCAGATTCAAAGTGATGACGCTGACCGAGGCGGCGGCCGCGCGGGTGCGCGAAATCATATCCGCCTCCGACAAGCCGATCGCCGGCTTGCGCGTCGGCGTCAAGAACGGCGGCTGCGCCGGCATGTCCTATACGATGGAATTTGCTGAAGCCGCCGCCCCGCATGACGAAGTGATCGAGGACAAGGGCGTGCGGGTGTTGATCGATCCCAAAGCGGTGTTGTTCCTGCTTGGCTCCAGCATGGATTTCAGAGCGGATCGCTTGTCGGCCGGGTTCGTCTTCCTCAATCCCAACGAGACTTCGGCCTGCGGCTGCGGCGAGAGCGTCGCGATCACGCCGGCCAGCGCCGATTCCTTGCCCGCGAGCGCCTGAGGGCGCGGCATGGACGCCGAAGGGCTGAAAGAATTGTTCGAGCCTTTTGGCGCCGTCGCCGTCCGGCGAATGTTCAGCGGGTATGGGGTTTATGCGGACGGGCTGTGCTTCGCGCTCAACCTTGGCGGCGAGGTCTATCTCAAGGCCGACGCCGAGACCGAGGGGGAATTCGCGGCCGCCGGATCGACGCCATTCGTCTATCAAGGTCGTACGCGGCTGGTGAAGATGGGCTTTTGGCGTTTGATGGCGAGCGCCTATGACGATCCCGACCAACTGCGGCGATGGAGCGGGCTGGCGCTAGGCGCCGCGCGAAGAGCGGCGCGATCGAAAGCCGCCAAGGCCCAGCGAGCAAAGACGAGCCCGGGAAAAGCAAAGAAGGCGGCGCCGCAGAAAAAGCGCAAGAAGGGTTGAGGCTTATCCCCGTGATGGCCGCCAAAGCTTTATAGGTTCGCGCCGCCCCTCATCCGTCATGCGGAGCATAACGGATGAGGGGCGGCGCGACGCTTGAAGGATGCGGTTGCGCCCTATTCCTCCGCCTCGACCTTGACCGGCGGCAATTTGACGGCGCGGAGGAGGAAGCTCGGCACGTGATCGCCCATGCCGAGGATCGGCGCGTCCGGATCTTCGGTATGACGATGCGGGCGGGGGGGCGCGGCGCTCTCGTGACGCGGGCGGGCCGCATCGCCGGGCCGAACGGGCTGGCGTGGGCGCGGCGCGCGCGGGCCGTCCTCACGCTCGGCGCGGGCGGATTCTCTCTTCTCCGGCTCAGCGTTGCGATGGCGTTCCTGGCGGCGGGGTTCCTGGCGGACGGGCTCTTGGGCCAGCGGCTCCTCGCTCGTCTCGACGGCGAGGCGAGCGGGCCGCTCGGCGCGATGGCGGCGCGATTCGCCGCTGGAGGCGCGGGCGCCGCGTTCGCGGCCCGCGCCGCGCTCGCGGCGGGGCTCTTCGATGGTTTCCTCGGGGGCGGGCTCTTCGCCGCCGACCTGCCATTCGATCTTATGTTCGATCAGCTTTTCGATGTCGTCGATGGCGCGCGAATCAGCGCGCGAAACGATAGTCAGCGCCGCGCCCGACTTGCCGGCGCGCCCGGTGCGTCCAATCCGGTGCACATAATCTTCGGCATGGTGCGGGGGATCATAATTGATGACATGGCTCACATCGGGAATATCGAGCCCGCGCGCCGCGACATCCGAGCAGACCAGCAATTGCACCGAATCGTTGCGGAACGCGTCGAGCGCGGCCATGCGCGATCGCTGATCGAGATCGCCATGCAGCGCGGCGACGGAAAAGCCGTGCTTCTCCAGCGAGCGGTAGACGACCGCGACATCGCGCTTGCGATTGCAGAAGATGATCGCATTCTTGAAATTTTCGGCGGTGCGAACGAGACGGCGCAGGGTCGCCCGCTTTTCCTCGGGCGAGCCGCCTGAGCGCACCAGCGTCTGCGCGATCGTGGTCGGCGAGGTCGCCGCGCGGGCCACCTCCACGCGGACAGGATTGTGCAGGAACGTATCGACGAGGCGGGTGATTTCCGGCGGCATGGTCGCCGAGAAGAACAGGGTCTGGCGCGTGAACGGCACCAGCTTGCAGATGCGCTCGATATCGGGAATGAAACCCATGTCGAGCATGCGGTCGGCCTCGTCGATGACGAGAATCTCGATTCCGGTCAGCAGCAGCTTGCCGCGCTCGACAAAATCGAGCAGCCGGCCGGGCGTGGCGATCAGCACATCGGCGCCGCGCATGATCTTGGCTTCTTGGTCGCCGAACGAAACGCCGCCGATCAGCAACGCGAGGTTGAGCTTGTGGTTCACGCCATATTTGGCGAAAGCCTCTTCGACCTGCGCGGCAAGTTCGCGCGTCGGCTCGAGGATCAAGGTGCGCGGCATGCGCGCCCGGGCGCGGCCCTTTTCGAGCCGCGAAAGCATGGGGAGCGTGAAAGCGGCGGTCTTGCCGGTGCCGGTCTGCGCTATTCCGAGCACGTCGCGCCCTTCAAGGGCGTAGGGAATAGCCTGTTCCTGGATGGGCGTCGGCGTGTCATATCCCGACGATTCGACGGCTTTGAGCACTTTCTCGCTCAGGCCGAGTTCATTAAACTTCATTTGTTCTGCCTAGATGGGGCGCTGTGGACGCTTGAGACGCGCCGCGCGCTAATAGCGCTATTCATGGGAGGGCGCGCTCTTCGCGCCACGCAACGCCGGACCCGCGCAAGGGCTCTCGGCGCGCGCAGCTATAGGGCCATTTCGAGCAAAGTCAATGAAATTGCGAATTTTCTTATGCGCGGGGCCGCAGCGCGCCGCGGCGAACCGGGCACGGCAAGGTCATGGCTGGTCGATCGTCAGCCGCTGAAATCCGGTTCCCCCGCGCACCGTCTTGCGCGCCGACAGGATGCGCGAATTGACGCCCGCCCAGCCGATTTCGCCCGAAAGGCGGCCATATTCGATTTTCGGGCAGCGGTTCATCACGATTTTGACGCCCAGCGCCTCGGCGCGCGCCGCCGCCGCGTCATTGCGCACGCTAAGCTGCATCCATATCACTTTGGGCAAGGGATCAAGCGCCAGCGCCTCGTCGACGACGCCCCCAGCCGCCTCGGAATTACGAAAAATATCGACCATGTCGATCGGCCCCGGCGCGTCGCGCAGCGAGCCATAGACCTTAATGCCGGCAATCGTTCCGCCCGCCAGTCCCGGATTGATCGGCAGCATGACATAGCCGCGCGCGGCCAGATATTTGAGGACGAAAAAAGAAGGCCGCGCCTCATTGGCCGAGGCGCCGACCATGGCGATCGTCTTCACCTCCGCGAGTATGCCGCGGATATAGGATTCTGGGTAGGAATCATGGTTCATGCGGGCGGCGAGCGGCGCTTCACGCGTCGCGCTCCCATTGCGGCGAGCGCTTCTCGAGGAAGGCGCCGATGCCCTCGCCGGCGTCGCCATGCAGCAAATTCTCCACCATGGCGCGCGAGGCGAGCTCGTAGGCTGCGGCGAGGTTCAGCTCCACTTGCGGGTAGAACGCCGCCTTGCCGATCGCCAATGTCTTGGCCGAGCGCGCCGCCAGGCCCGCCGCCATCTCCTGCGCCCGCGCGAGGGCGTGGCCGGCCGGAGCGACGCAATTGACGAGGCCGAAGCGCTCGGCCGCCGCGGCGGGATAAAGCGCGCCCGTCAAAGCCATTTCCATCGCGTGCTTGCGCGATATCGTTCGCGCTACGGCGACCAGCGGGGTCGAGCAGAACAGGCCCATACTGACGCCCGGCAACGCAAAGCGCGCGCCCTCGCCGGCAATGGCGAGATCGCATGCCGCGACAAGCTGGCAGCCGGCGGCGGTGGCGACGCCCTCGACCGCGGCGATCACCGGCTTTGGCAGATGGACGACCGCCTGCATCATCTGCGAACAAGCGCCCATCAGGCGCTCGTAGAACGCCTTGCCGCCGTCGCGGTCGTTGCGATGGGCGGCCATTTCCCGCAGATCATGCCCCGAGGAGAACGCCGGTCCTTCGCCGGCGATGACGACGGCGCGCACGCCCCGCTCATCGGCGATATCGGCGAAAGCCCCGCTCAAGACCTCGATCATCGCCAAGGAGAGGGCGTTGCGCGAATGGGGATCGTCGAGCGTCAAGGTCGCCACGCCGGCGACATCGCGCCGCCGCAGCAGGCAAGCGGGAGCGGCGGCGGGCTGGGGAGAAAGGCTCATGGCGCGAAGTTTCCTCCCTTCTGCGCAGGCGATCAAGCGATATCGCGCCGGCGCTCTCGGTCAGCCCGGCCTGGACGAAGGCGCCGCGACGGCGGCGGCAAGCGCGGCGGCCGAAAAGATCGAGCACTGCGCAAATTCGGTCGCGCCGCGACGAATGTCGGTCGCGCCCCGCTCCACGCCGATCAAGCCGGAATTATGCGCATCGTAGAGTTCGGCGACCAGGGCGGCATAATGGGGGCTCAAGCCGCCGCGCGTGAGGGCCGCAATCCAATCGGCTCGCGGTAATTCGCGCGCGACGATCGCGCGGCCGCAGGCGGCGCCGAGCGTGTTGGCGACGTCCAGCGGCGTGTAGCGACGCGGCCCTTCGACGTGAACGATGCGCGGCGATTGCCGAGGGTCGCTCGAGGTAAGAAGATCGGCGGCGACGATCCCCACGTCCGTCGCCGAGACCATCGGAAAAAGCTTGGTGAGCGGATGGTGCAGGCTTGGCAGGACGCCGGTTTCAGCGGCGGTCCGGAACAGGCGCGGCCAGTTCTGCATGTGCTCGGCCGATCGAAGCAGCGTCACAGCCGCGGATGTCTTGCGCAGCTCGGTCTCTAGATAGTGAAACGCGAGCGTGACGCCCGTCCCCACGCTAAGTTCGGCCCCATAATCGGAGATCGCGAGGACCCTGGCGGGCCGGGCGGCGATGACGGCGCCGCAGATCGCATCGATGATGGCCCGCATATCGGCCGCCGGGTCCTGGGCTCGCGGGCTGATCGGGCAGATCGCCAGCACCATCTCGGCGCCCTCGATCGCTTTTGCAAGCGCCGCCGTATCGCGCAGATCGGCGATTGCGATCTCGCAGCCCAGGGCCGCGAGGTCCTGCGCTTTCGCTTCGCTGCGCACGACCGCCCTTACCTTCAATCCGCGCTTGCGAAGTTCGCCGATCGCCGCTCGTCCGGCGTTTCCGGCCGCGCCAAGGATTGCCAACATGCTTTCTCTCCTTCTGCAAAGTCACGGAGGAGAATCGCGTAGTTTTGTCAGGCGGTCGCGCGCAATCGGCCGGCGTTTCGCGGATTCGGCCCAAAGATTTGGCGATGCCTCGGCCTCGCCCAAGCGGCTATTATTGCCGCATGGCGAGGAGGCGGCGCGGGGTAAGGCCCAGCACGCGCTTCATGCAATGAGCCATATGGCTTTGATGTGCAAAGCCCGCCTCAAGCGCCACCTGGCTGATCGGCAAGTCGCCGGCGAGCAGCAAGGATTTGGCGCGCTCGACGCGCCGCCGCAGGACATATTGGTGGACCGGCGCGCCCATGGAGATCGGGAACAAAGCCTTCAACTGCGACAGGCTTACGCCAGCGACGGCGGCCAGATCGGCAAGAGACAGTTTTTGGCCGAGATTGGCCTCGATGAAAGCCAGAAGCCGTGATTCCTGGCGCGGCGATAGAGTCTGCCGGCTTGGTCGGGAGGCGCCGCCGGGCTGGCCGACCGTCAAATGGACCAGGCGCGCCGCCAACGCCACGCCGAGGCTGTCGGCGTAAAGGCGATCGGTGAAACTTGTCGTCTCCAACTCCACCTTCAGCGCCCAGGCGATATGTTCGATGCCGGGATCGCGGAGTTGGAAGCGCGGCGCGAGCGCGACCCTATCCGGGTTGACGCCAAGATCCTCGGCGGTCTGTCGCAGCAGGGCGGCGCTTAAGGAGAGGCGCAAAATGGTGCAATCGGCGTCGTCTTGCCATTCCCCATCGAGCCCCGCGGGCACGAAATCGGCGTCGCCATGCGATTGCACCCGCCGATGGACGCGGCCATCGCAGCGGCAGTGGGCGTTGACGGGCGCGCCGTAATGCACGCCGAGCCGATGCGAGAGGGTCGCTGCGACTTTCGTCCGGCCGGCCGGGATGCGGCGAAATTCGGCCTCCAGACCGTTCCAGCCGCGACCCAGGCTCGTCAGCAGCGCGGGGGCGGCCGGGGTTTGCGAAAGAGCCCGCGGCGCGATTGAGGGATCGTCCATTTCAACTCCGCGATGACGCGATGGCATTTGACGCGATGCGCCTTTCTCTACCGGAATTCGGTCTTTTCAGCGACCGGCCAGACGAGGGCGCCCGATGGCGCTGGGCGCCTGTTGGCGCTATGGCTTTTGCTTTCGCCCCCACGGAAGCCAAATGGATACGATCGCCACGCCGCCCATCCTCAGCGCGGAAGAAGTATCCGCTTATCTAGCGAAGGAATTTCCGCAGATAGGGATTGGGCGGAACTTCAGCGTCGAGGCGGTCGGCCCGATGAGCGCGCGCCTTCGGCTTCACTACCGCGCCGATCATTTGCGGCCGGGCGGCACGATTTCCGGTCCCACCATTTTCGCGCTCGCCGACGTCGGGCTTTATGTCGCCATTCTCGCGCAGATCGGCCCGGTCAAACTCGCGGTCACCACCAATCTCAACATCAACTTCCTGCGCAAACCCGGCCCCGCCGACCTCGTCGGCGAGGCGCGGCTGCTGAAACTCGGCAAGCGGCTGGCGGTGGGCGAAGTGACGATGTTTTCTGTCGGCGAACCGGAGATCGTCGCCCATGCGACGGGGACCTATTCGATCCCGCCGCGCGACGGCGGGGATGTGGTATTATAACACCGCAACTCTGAATCCCCTGAATTTGCTCGCCCTCGCGCGCCCGTAACATCGCGATTTGGCATTGACGCGCGGCCTGCCGCCCCTCTATAAGCCCGCCACGGCTCGCCGCGACGGCGGGCCGCTTCGCTTTCACGGAATTTCGCTTCATGTTCGGTAAGACCCATTCGACCAAGACGGCCGATGTCGAGAAGAAATGGCTTCTCATCGACGCCAAGGGTCTTGTCGTCGGGCGCCTCGCGACGATCGTCGCCATGCGTCTGCGCGGCAAGCACAAACCCTCTTTCACGCCCCATATCGACGATGGCGACAATGTCATCATCATCAACGCCGAGAAGGTGGTGCTGACCGGCCGCAAGCGCGACAAAAAAGTCTACCATCACTATACCGGCTATATCGGCGGCATTAAGGAGCGGTCCGCGAAATCCATCCTTGAGGGGCGCTTCCCCGAACGCATCGTCGAAAAGGCCGTCGAGCGCATGTTGCCGCGCGGGCCGCTCGGCCGGCAGCAATTCGCCAATCTGCGCGTCTACAAGGGCCCCGATCATCCGCACGCCGCCCAGACGCCTGTCGCCTTCGACGTCGCCAAACTTAACGCCAAGAACAGCCGGAGCGCTTGACCGATATGGCCGAAACTCTTTCCTCGCTCGCGGATCTGAAGGGTTCGGACGCCGCCCCGTCCGAAGCCCCCCATTATGTGCAAAAGCTCGACAAGCAGGGCCGCGCCTATGCCACCGGCAAGCGCAAGAACGCGGTCGCCCGCGTTTGGATCAAACCCGGCAAGGGCGCGGTCACCGTCAACGGGCGCCCGCTCGACGTCTATTTCGCGCGCCCCGTCCTGCGCATGATCCTCAATCAGCCGCTCGTCGTCGCCAACCGGCTCGCCCAATACGACCTGATGATCACGGTCGCGGGCGGGGGTCTGTCCGGGCAGGCCGGCGCGGTGCGCCATGGCCTTTCCAAGGCTTTGACCCATTACGAACCCGATTTGCGCCCAGCCCTCAAGAAGGAAGGCTTTTTGACCCGCGACTCGCGCGTCGTCGAACGCAAAAAATACGGCCACAAGAAAGCCCGCGCGAGCTTCCAGTTCTCAAAGCGCTGATTGGCTTCGTTATTTACATTGCGACAGGGCGGCTTCGGCCGCCCTTATCTTTTTGGGCCGTTCGATGGGCCCGCTTTCTCCACGCGCCGGGGGCTCCGGTCCATCGACACGGGTTGCTTTTTCGGGCATCTTCCCTTGCGTCAGAGCTTGAGTCTTGAGCGTCCACAGCAAGGGGGGCGCGGGTTCGCGGTTTGGCGGTGGCCGTCCCGCGCGCCCGCTTGGGCAATCGTTTCCGTCGAGGGAGTCTCATTATGCTTCGCCATTCCAGACGTCAGGTTTCGTATGCAACGATCGCCGGCGCTTCGCTTCTGACGCTCGCGCTGGGCGTCGGCGCCTTTCCTCGGATCGCCGCCGCATGGCCGGTCGGGCAAGATGGGACTGTGACGCTCGACGATTTCACGGTTACCGCCGCGAACGGCAATATCGTCACGATCAAACACGCCGAGTTTGAGGGGACCAATCTTACCGAGGAAGAAATCAAAAAACTGCTGACGCCCGATACGCCGGCCGATGAGGAAGCCGCCCTCGCGCAAAAGTTGAAGGCCGGCTCGATCTCCATTCCGCTCGTCGACGTCGCCGTGAAAAAGGGCGGCGCCGTGCATATTCACGACGTTACCGCGAGCGACATCGATTCGGGCAAGATCGGCAAGTTCGGTTTTGCGAGCGTCGACGGTTCCGGGACGGACGAAGATGGTCCGGTCAGTATCAAGTCCGGCGCCTTCAAGATGGAGAATGCCGATCTCGCCGATGCCCTGGGATCGTTAGGCAATCCCTCGCAGATCTCGCCGACGAACCATCTGGGCTACGTCTCCTGGCAAGGCGTCGATTTCGTCGTCCCGGACAAAGAGGCGGGAGCCGGCAAGACAACCCATATCGCGCTTACGTCCTTCGAACTGCGCAACAATTACGATGGCGCGATTCTCAAGGACGCCGCGATGAAGCTGAAAGGCCTCATCATCGAACCGTCCAAGGGGTCGGAATTCGCCAATAATCTGGCGATGATGAATTATACCCGCCTGGAGCTCAACAGCACTATCGCCGCTCATTACGATGCGGCGTCCAAGAAATTTACGCTCGACGACTTTACGCTCGACGACGCTGGCGCCGGCGCGATCGGCCTGAAGGCGAGTTTCGAAAACATCGACCCGGCGCTATTTGGCGCCGATTCGGCGGCCCGGATGGGGGCGGTGGCCGACGGCGCCATTTCTTCGCTGGAAATCAAAGTCGTGAATGCCGGACTTTTTGAAAAATCGATTGCCTTTTTCGCCGACCAGCAGAAGACGACCGCCGCCGCGCTTAAGAAGCAATGGACGGACGCGGCGGGACAGATGTTGCCGGCGGTGCTGGGGGGCGACCCTTCCGCGTTGAAAATCGCCGCGGAGGCGCAAAAATTCATCGGCGCGCCGACCAATCTGACGATCGCCGTGCACCCGAAATCCGGCGCCTTGAAATTTTCGGACGCGATGGCGGGCGGCGATCCCATGGCGCTGGTCAGCACGCTCGACATTTCAGCGAGCGCCAACAAATAGGCGCGCGGCCTTAACGGCGATCGCGGGCCGCCAAAGCGCTCTTGACCAACGGGCTCGTTTGCGGCATTTGCAGGGGATGATCCTTGCAAGCGCCGCCAGCGAACGACGACGATAATCGCCGCCCGACCGGCGCGCGGCCCAGCCGCGCGCGCCGATGCGGCCGATTGCGCCGCGACGCTCCGCTCCCGCGTTTCGAGACGATCATGACAGCGACCGTTTTTATTGACGGCGAAGCCGGGACGACCGGTTTGCAAATCCGCGAGAAGCTGGCGGCCCTCACCGGCGTTGTTCAGCGCAGCTTGCCGCCCGAGGCGCGCAAGGATCGCGACGCCAAAATGCGGCTGCTCGCCGAGGTGGACCTCGCCATTCTCTGCCTGCCCGACCCGGCGGCCAGAGACAGCGCCGCTTTGGTCGAAAGCATGGGCGCGGCGGGTCCGCGCCTGATCGACGCCTCCTCCGCCCATCGCGTCGCCGCTGGCTGGACCTACGGCTTTCCGGAGATGTCGCCCGGGCAGGGCATGGCGATCGCTTCGGCAAGCCGGGTCTCCAATCCCGGCTGCTATGCGACCGGCGCCATCGCGTTGCTGCGCCCGCTTGTCGCGGCCGGGTTGATCGCGCCCGACTGGCCGATCTCGATCAATGCGGTCAGCGGCTATTCGGGCGGCGGCAAGAGGATGATCGAGGCTTATGAAAGCGGCAAGGCGCCGCCTTTCGAACTTTACGCGCTCGGGCTCGAGCACAAGCACATGCCCGAAATCGTCGCTTATTCCGGCCTGACGCGGCGGCCGGTTTTCGCGCCCTCGGTCGGCAATTTTCGCCAGGGCATGCTCGTCAGCATTCCGCTTGATCTCGACGCGTTGCCTGGCAGGCCCGGCAGCGCCGATGTTGGCGCGGCGCTGCGCGATCATTACGAGGGCAGCGACTTCGTGTCGGTATTTGCCGCCGGCCATGCGAGTCACGCCGGCGGCGCGATCGAGCCGCTCTCGCTCAACGGCACGAATGAGCTGCATTTGCATGTGTTCGCCAACGAGCCGCGCCGGCAAGCCGTCCTTGTCGCCAAGCTCGATAATCTGGGCAAAGGCGCCTCGAGCGCCGCGGTGCAGAATCTTAAGCTGATGCTGGGCCTCTAGGGCAAGCGGTCAGGCCGGGGCCGGCCTCGCGCGAGGCGGAACAGCGTCCGCGCGATCCATTCCAGCGCGCTGCCAACGATCCAGGCGAGCGCACAGCAGAAAATTACGGCGCCCAGCAGCTTGGCGCCGTCCTCGCCGGTCATGTCGAACGAGCCGCCGGCGAGGCAGCGCATCGTCAGCACGAAGGGCATGGCGACGAGGATGACGCCGAGATCGGCGAACCATTGGCCGACGTGATGGCGATAATCGACGTAGGCGAGGATGAAGGCGATCGCATAGAGCGCCGCGAACACGGCCCCGGTGATCGATCGTAGCGGTCTCATGAGGCGCTATCCCGTTTCCGCTCGCGGCTTCTTGGCCCTGAAGGGCGCCACGATCAGGCCTCTTTTTTCCAGGCGACGATGCGCTGCGCCTGCTGGCCGAGCCCGTCAATGCCAAGCGAAACGGTGTCGCCAGCCTTGAGGTAGCGCGGTGGTTTCTGGCCCATGCCGACGCCCGGCGGCGTGCCCGTCGTGATGACGTCGCCCGGCTCCAGAATCATGAAATGCGAGATATAGGAGACCAGCTTCCGCACATTGAAGATCATCGTCGCGGTCGAGCCCTTCTGCATGCGCTCGCCGTTGACGTCGAGCCACATGTCGAGCTTTTGCACGTCGGCGATCTCGTCGGGCGTGACGAGCCACGGCCCCAAGGGTCCGAAAGTCGGACAGCCCTTGCCTTTCATCCATTGGCCGGAGCGTTCGATCTGGAATTCGCGCTCCGACACGTCGTGGCACAGGCAATAGCCCGCTACATGCGCAAGCGCTTCGTTTTCGGCGACATAGGAGGCGCGCGTTCCGATCACGACGGCAAGTTCCACCTCCCAGTCCGTCTTGACCGAACTTTTCGGGATGACGACATCGTCATAGGGACCGACGATGCAGGAGGGGGCCTTGTTGAAAAGGATAGGCTCCTTGGGGATCGCCGCGCCGGTTTCGGCCGCGTGATCGGCATAATTGAGGCCGACGGCGATGAAATTGCCTACATTGGCGACGCAGGGACCCAGTCTGGGCTTGCCGCGCACGAGCGGCAGCGCTTCCGGCTTGATCTTGGCGAGCCGCGACAGAACTTTGGGCAAGAGCGCGTCCCCGCCGACATCGGCGATAATGTCGCTCAGATCGCGAATCTTGCCGGCGCCGTCGACGAGGCCAGGCCTTTCCTTGCCCGATTTTCCGTAGCGTACCAGTTTCATGGCGTTTCCCCAATTTCGCTCAGACCAAGGCGCCGGGTCGCCGCCGCATCGGCTTGATCGACGACCCGTTGAGGCCAAACCATGCCTGCAACAGGTTTTGACGGCAAGTCGCGTTTGCGAGCGAAAATGAGGTTGCGCGCAAGATTTATCTTGCGCTGCAACACTGTGGCGCCAATAGACCATGGCAAACCGGCCAATTGTCCATTTTGCGACGGTCTAATTGCGTGCGCCGCCGTTTTTTTCGGATTAATTGGAATGGGTTGCGAGCGGACAATTAAATACGAATTAGTCACGTAATGAAATGATCGATTAATCCTCTTGACTTCATTCACGTCAACGAGTTGATAAGTCTTGGCGTCAGATATCTGACGACTCTGATCGCGTTGCAGAAACGCAATCGACCCAACGCTAGGTTGAACCGGAAACGGCAAATTGGACCGACAGTAGGGAGGTCTATTTCTCGGCAAGGGTTCGCGTTTTTATACTCTAGAATTGAACCAATCAAGAGATATTTGTTATGTCGCAACAAGAACGAATTGCTCTTTTCATAGATGGAGCAAATCTTTACGCCAGTGCGAAATCACTTGGCTTTGACATCGACTATAAGCGCCTTCTTAGAGAATTTCAGGGTAAGGGCCGACTGATCCGCGCGTTTTACTATACCGCGCTTGTAGAGGATCAGGAGTATTCTTCCATCCGCCCCTTGGTGGATTGGCTCGATTACAACGGATATTCGGTTGTCACCAAGGCCGCGAAGGAATTCGTCGATTCGACGGGTCGCCGCAAGGTCAAAGGCAATATGGATATTGAACTTGCCGTCAATGCGATGGAGATGGCTGACCACATCGACCATATGGTGCTGTTTTCGGGCGACGGCGATTTTCGCTCGCTCGTCGAAGCGATCCAGCGCAAGGGCGTGCGCGTTTCGATCGTCTCCACGGTCGCGACCCAGCCGCCGATGGTGGCCGACGAATTGCGCCGCCAGGCCGACGAATTTGTGGATCTCACGCAGATGATTGCGCGCATCGGCCGTGATCCGGGCGAGCGCGCCGAACGCTCGGCGCGCCAGGGCGACCATCGTCGCCCGCAGGTTCATCTGGCGACTTCCGCGCAGCCGAACGACGAGATCGTCGACGATTGAGGGTGCGCTCCCGCCCGGAAGGTCCGCCTTGTCGGAGGCTTGATGGCGTTCGACGTCAGCCCACCCAGCGACTGCCAGGATTGCCCCCGGCTTGCCGAATATCGGCGCGCCAATCGCGCTGAATTTCCCGATTGGCATAATGCGCCGGTCGCCTCCTTCGGCGCGGCTGACGCCCGCCTGGCGGTGATCGGCCTTGCGCCCGGCCTTCGCGGCGCCAACCGGACGGGACGGCCTTTCACCGGCGATTACGCAGGCGATTTGCTCTATGCGACCTTGCTGGAATTCGGCTTCGCCAGCGGGCAATATGATCGCCGCCCCGACGACGGCTTGAGGCTGGAGGATTGCGCGATCGTCAATGCCGTTCGCTGCGTCCCGCCGCAAAACAAACCGACGCCGCTCGAGATCGCGACCTGCCGGCGCTATCTCCTGGGCGCCTTGGACGCGCTAGGCAATCTGCGCGCGATCGTCGTGCTGGGGCGCATTGCTCACGAAAGCGCCTTGCGGACCTACGGGCTGCCGCTGGCGCGCTTTGCGTTTTCCCATGGCGCGGCTCATGAATTGCCGGGCGGCCCCCGGCTTTTCGACAGCTACCATTGCTCGCGCTACAATACCAATACGGGCGTCCTGACGACGCAAATGTTCCGGGCGGTGTTCGCCGGCGTGCGCACGTATCTGTCTGAAGCAAGCGCAGGCGTGCCGATTCGATAGGGTTAGCGGACGTTTCGATCGATTGTCTTGCTTTACCAGGCTCTCCGGTGTAGGAGCCCGTCAACCCTTTCATTGCTGACCGTTTTTAAGGAGTTGCCATGGCGCGAGTCACCGTCGAGGATTGCATCGACAAGATCGAGAACCGTTTCGATCTCGTTTTAATGGCCAGTCACCGCGCGAGGATGATTTCCTCCGGCGCGCAGATCGCCGTAAACCGCGATAACGACAAGAACCCGGTCGTCGCTTTGCGCGAAATCGCCGATTCGCATCTGGCGCCGGGCGATCTGAAGGAAGACCTCATCCATTCGCTGCAAAAGCATGTCGAGGTCGACGAGCCCGAGGCCGAGGCGGCGCCGCCCTTGGTCAACAACGCCTTTGCCGGCCAAGCCGATGCGAGCCCCGACGCCCAGTTCGATCGCATGACCGAGGAAGATCTGTTGCGCGGTCTCGAAGGCATGGCGCCCCCGCCAGAGCCCGACGAAGAAGCCGAATAGAGCGCCAGACGCTTCGCCCTAGAACGGCGTGCGGCGGACCGGCTGTAGCGGCAGGCCCGCGGCGATCCAGGCGTTTCGGCCGCCGCGATACCAGTAGACTTGCGAATAGCCGAGCGCGACCGTTCGCACGGTTGCGTTACGCGACAGCCAGCACATCTTGGAGCAGCAAAAACACGACCGGTTGCGCCTTGTCGCCGTGGGTGAATTCCGCCAAACGCGCGGCAAGTTTGCGCTGGACGTCGTCGCCCAAGCCGTATCCCCACCCCGCGCCGGGCAACCAGACCGCGTAGTCGCGCGGCGATATTGACGCCGTCCCCCATCAGGTCGCCGTCGCTTTCCTCGACGACGTCGCCGAGATGGACGCCGACGCGGAACTCGATGCGGCGCTCTTGCGGCAGGCCGGCGTTGCGCTCGACCATGCCGTTTTGCATCTCGATGGCGCAGCGCACGGCGTCGACCACGCTGCGGAATTCGACAAGAATT
>Ga0182024_10002528_pt1 | contig 45182 bp, 33 predicted proteins | sample P32metaG_FD_120480 | JGI IMG/M metagenome (GOLD analysis project Ga0182024, IMG submission 120480) | Permafrost microbial communities from Stordalen Mire, Sweden - P3-2 metaG (Illumina Assembly) | ecosystem: Environmental > Terrestrial > Soil > Wetlands > Permafrost | place: Sweden: Stordalen... | reverse complement strand
TAAACGGGGCTGGTCGAGCGTCGAGGTTTCCCACCCATTCGCGCGAAAAACGCGAATGGATGGGGCACCGAGGATCTTTACCAGTCGGCCTGATGTTCAAGGCAACAGAATGCGGACGATTGCGCCGGGTTCCAGGGCGTGAACGTCTTCAGGGATTACCAGAAAGCAGTTGGAACGGGCAAGGGCAGCCAGGTCGCCTGATCCATGCCAGGGGACAAGCGCGACCTGCGGTAGCTGTCCTGCGGCCGGATTGAACTGGCCGGATGCGGGCAGAAAGCGTGTGAGGCCGGGTTTGGCCGCCGCGGCGGCCCTGTCGGTCTCGTTTTTTAATTGCGCCAGGACAAAGCGTGGGCCGGACTCAATACTGCCTGCAAGAGCAGCCAGCACTGGGACACCGAAGAGGAGAAAGGTGACGGCCGAAGAGATGGGGTTGCCGGGAAGTCCGAAGACCGGAATCGTTCGCGCCCCTTCTTGAGTATGTGAATTGACGGCGGAATTGCACGGAAGCTCCGCGAAGACCAGCGGCTTGCCGGGCTGGATGCGAACGCCGGTGAAATGGAACTTCGCGCCTGCCCGAGCCAGTGCCGGTTCCACCAGATCGAACTTGCCTGCCGAGACGCCACCTGAGATGAGCAGCAGGTCTGCCTGAGCGGCTTCGGCGAGCGAACGGTCGAGAGCGTGCGCGTTGTCAGATGCAGTGGGCAGGAGCCAGGGCTCGCCACCGGCAGTGGCGACCAAGGCAGCCAGCATGGGTGCATTGGAGTTGCGAATCTGGCCTGCGGCGGGCGCAGACTCAACGGAAACTAATTCATCGCCGGTGGTGAGGATGGCCACGCGTGGGCGGACGAAGACGTCGAGAGCGGAGTATCCGCACTCCGCGGCGCAAGCAATGTGTGCGAATGCGATCGCGGTCCCGGCGGGGATCAGTTCATCGCCTTTGCGAGCCTGAGCGCCCTGGGCAACGACGTTTTCGCCTTCGGATACTTTGCAGGGCGGGAGCAGCCTGACCCGACCGCTCGCTAACTCAACATACTCGATCATGATCACGGCGTCAGCGTCGGCGGGAATCGGTGCGCCGGTCATGATCTCCCATGCGGCGCCTGGCGGCAGCGGACCTGATGGAGGATCTCCGGCACGGGTTGCGCCAGCCAGTTGCAGGAAGGCATGCCTGGAAGCGTCAGCCGCGCGGCAGGCAAAGCCGTCGCGCGTGGAGCGGGAAAAGGGCGGCTGGTCCCGATCCGCGCAGATGGGTTGGGCGAGTATCCGGCCTGCCGCCGCAGCGAGTTCAGCGCGCTCTATCCGGTGCGGCTGCGTGCGCACCTGTGCAGCAATGCCCGCAACCAGTGCCGCAGCTTGCTCGTAACTGGGTAGGGCAGAACTCATGGAATGGATTGTAGAGGGTCCAGTGCACGCCGGTCAGTGTTGCCAGGCAAAGACAGAGACACGAAGAGCGCCCGCCGCGGCGAACGCTCTTCGTTGCCAGGACAGTCAGCTTTAGGTTGACTTCTTTTTGGCCGGGGTCTTGTAGCTGTTGTCGATCGTCTGGTTGAAACCGGCCAGAATGCCCTTGACCTCACCGGCATAGGGGCCGTCCGGCGCCAGTTGCAGATACTTCTGGTAGGCTTCCATGCATCCAGGAGGAGCCACCAGCTTGTTGGTTTTGGGGTCCATGGTGGTCTTGCCCACCAAACCGTTGCCCTTCAGGTAGTAGAGGATGGCCTGGTTCGGATCGAGCGCGATGCCTTTGTCGGCCGCAGCTACCTGGGCGTCAGGCTGGTTGGTCTGGAAGAAGATGACGGTTTCGTTCTTCAGGTAAAAGGCGCCCAAGGTTGGATTAACTTTGGCGGCAGTGTCATAGGCGTCGTTCGCGTCCTGAATCTTGCCGGTACGCGCATAGATTTCGCCAAGGCCACTATTGGCCAGGCCCTGGATGGCAGGGTTCGGCTTCTTTGAATTAGTCTCCAGATCGAGCACCTTCTTGAAAGTCACCAGGGCATCGTCATACTTCTTCAATCCGACTTGCGCCTGCCCCAGCTGAGCCCACAGGATGGAAGCATCCGGCTTGGCCGCGCTGTCCTTGGTCATGAGGGTTTCGATCTCGGTGTACTTGGCGGTCTTGATCTCCGCTTCCTTGGCGTCGATGGCTGCTTTGGAAGCAGCCGCCCCCAGAGTGGACACGGCCGTCGCATGTGCGGCATCCGCGTCCTTCACATCCTGGGTGACGAGCTTCAAATCCGCGTTGAGGTTCTTGATGACCTCGTTGGCCTTCATGGCTTCAGAGTTATGCTTCCTCAGATCCTCCAGTTGCTTTCTTTGTTCCGGAGGCAGGGCGTCGACGTATGCCTGCCGGGACATATCGACATCCTGATCCAAGTCCTGACCTTGCACGATCTTCACGTTATCAGCGTGGTCGGCTTCCTTGTCCGGCGGCATGCCCGGCGTGCGGTAGACGAGCCTGTAGCTGCCAGGGGCAACTTCACCGGAGTATTGGCCACTCGCGTCCACGTTGAAAGTAGCCTTGGCCGCTGTTCCGGAAACAGCGGCAACGCCGACCGCCAGCAGGCTGACGGTGCCGCCGTTCTGCGGCGCCCCGGTCGGATTAGTCACTTGACCGTGGATTTTACCTGTGGGCCCGGCGGGTGTAGCGGGCGCAGTTTGCGCATCAGGCGCAGCGGGCGCGGGCGTCTGGGCAAGCGCTGGCAATAGCGTGATTGCCAGCAGGGCCGCCGCGGCGGGCAGGCCCAGCCAAATTGAGATGGTGCGTTTCATGTTCTTCTCCTTGGGAGCGGCGGGGACGAGGCGCCCCGCAAGCTCAAAAAAGTCTTGTTTGGCAACTTGCGCCGCGGATTACGCCACCGGCGTTTCCACAATGCGTGTGCCTGTTCAATCGAATCACAGCATTCAACCATAAAATGCCTGATTTTGCCGCTGTTCCGGCAGCCAATTGCATTGCTGACCACGCCATGATCGCGTAGAACTCCGCTCACGGACTGTGTGATCGGCAGGACCCAAGGTAAATCCAATGGACTGCCCAACACAAGGGCGAGTAGCAGTATGTGCGACTGGAGGTACAACTTGCAATGCATTTTCGTTGAATCGACTCGACTCGATTTGAACGCAGCACGTTGTAAGACCCAGTGTATTGGATGTCAAGCCGAATCTGAATTCCGGATAACCGTCTCCAACCTAGCGGGCCGGAAAGCAGGCTGCGGGTGGCCTGTTTCAGACACTAGAATACCTGCGTCGCGCACTAGAATAAGAGTATGGCGACCACCATTCGCAAGGCAACTCCGGCGGACATTCCGCAGATTCTGACCTTCATTCGCGCCCTTGCTACCTACGAGCGCGAACCGGACGCGGTGACCGCGACAGAGGCCGACCTTCTGAGCCATGGATTTGGCCCCAACCCTTTCTATTTCTGTTTGATAGCTGAGCATGAGAGCCAGCCGGCAGGCTTTGCTTTCTACTTTTTCAACTACTCCACATGGAAGGGCCGGCCGGGACTCTATCTTGAGGACCTGTTCGTTCAGCCTGAGTTTCGCGGCCTGGGGATTGGGCGAGCGCTGCTCAGAAAGGTGGCGGCCATCGCCGTCGAGAAAGACTGCCCGCGCCTGCAATGGGAGGTTCTGGACTGGAACACTCCGGCAATTGAGTTCTACAGTGCCATGGGAGCTGAGTTTCTGGATGAATGGCGCAATGTGCGGGTATCGGGCGAGGCGCTGGAACGGCTTGCGGGAGCGACGGACCAACCAACGGAGGCCACGGAGTGAGAATCCGCGTCATTGGAGGCGGACTGGCTGGCCCTGAGGCCGCACTAACTGCCGCGCGGCTGGGCTGCCAGGTTGACCTCTACGAAATGCGGCGCGTGGTGGACGGAAAGCCGCAGCTGACACCGGCCCACCAGACCACCGAATTTGGCGAGCTGGTCTGCTCCAACTCGCTCAAGAGCGAGTCACCCAACACCGCGCCCTGGCTGCTGAAGCAGGAGATGCGGCGTGCGGGCTCGGCTTTGCTGCGCATTGCGGACGAGACCGCCGTTCCTGCCGGCCATGCGTTGGCTGTCGATCGAGTCGAATTCTCCCGCCGCATTGCCGAAGCCATTGCCGCACAGCCGCTGATTCGCGTGATTCGCGAGGAGGTGACTTGCCTGGACGAGCCCAACGCGGCAGATGGTGGGCTGACGATTCTTGCGACGGGACCGCTGACCTCCGACGCGCTGAGCAGGGAGATTGAGCGCATTACCGGCTCCGGCCACCTGGCTTTTTACGACTCCATTTCACCCATCGTCGACGCTGAAACCATCGACATGGAGCGGGTCTACATGGCGGCTCGCTGGGACAAGGGGACGGCCGATTACATCAACTGCCCCATGGATCGCGCGGAGTTCGACTGCTTTCTGGATGCGCTGCTGGCGGCCGAGGCCGCAGAGGCCAAGGAGTGGGAGAAGCTGGACTATTTTGAAGGCTGCCTGCCCATTGAAGTGCTGGCCCGGCGCGGGCGCGATACGTTACGGTTTGGCCCCATGAAGCCTGTGGGGCTGCGTGATCCGCGAACCGGCAAGACGCCGTGGGCCGTGGTGCAATTGCGCAAAGAGAATCTCCGCGCCGACAGCTACAACCTGGTGGGCTTTCAGAATCACCTCAAGTTTGGCGAACAGGCGCGTGTACTGCGCCTGATTCCAGGGCTTGAAAACGCGCGATTCCTGCGCTACGGCCAGATTCATCGCAATACGTATATCCAGGCGCCGCTGTTGCTGGACGAGAACCTGCGGCTGAAAAAGGCGCCGTGGCTCATGTTTGCCGGACAGCTTGCAGGAGTCGAGGGCTACACGGAATCCATTGCGACGGGGCTGTTGGCGGGAATCTATGCTGCTGCGCTGGCCCGCGGCGAAGAGCCCACGCCCGCTCCACGCGCAAGCGCGCTTGGCTCACTGGTGCATTACATTACGCACGCCGACCCCAAAGACTTTCAGCCGGCCAACATCACATTCGACCTGCTTGAGCCTCTTGAAGAGGAGTTGCGCAAGAAGATTCGCGACAAGAAGGAGCGGCATCGGATGGTGTGCGAGCGGGCGTTGGCCGCGTTCGATGCTTGGTGGGCGTCTGATTTCGCGCCCGGCTGCGGAACTTCGCGCGTAAACTCTGCGTAGTTTTGTGGTACGCTGTGCTTCCGCTGAAAGGTCTTGCCATGAGCGCCATCTCTGCCTTCGATTCCGTTTCGCCTGCCATTCAACGCACCAGGGAATTTCTTTTCAGGCCCTTCAACTGGGGAACCTATCTGAAGCTTTGCCTGGTCGCGATCATTACGGAGGGTCTGGGAAGCAATCTCCAGTCCTCATCGCATAATGGTCAATCCGCAGGACACGGACCCAACCTGCCTTATCCATTCCATGATGCTCAGGTGTGGATCATGGCATTTTTTGCGCTCGCGCTGGTCGCGGTTTTTCTCTCGTGGATTTTCTATCTGGTCACGCGGCTGCGCTTCGCCTACTTTCACTGCCTGATCAACAACACAAAGGAGATTCGGCCGGGTTGGTGGCTCTATCGAGAGCAGGCGACGCGCTTTTTCTGGCTGAACCTGGGAGTTGGATTTTCCTTTCTGCTCGTGGTGGTGCTGGCCGCGCTTCCCTTCGTTGGTGGATTTTTGCGGCTGTTTCGTCAGATTCAGCACGGTGGCCAACCCGACATGGGGTTGTTGCTGTCTCTCGTATTACCTTTGATTCCGCTCATCCTGCTGCTGGTCCTGCTTGGCATTGCGACGGATGTGATTTTGCGGGATTTTATAATGCCGCATTACGTTCTCGAAAACGCATCGGCCGGCGAAGCGTGGTCCCGAGTATGGGCTACGATCAAGGCCGAGAAGAGGCAATTCATTGCCTATGCGCTGCTGCGGGTGGTGCTGCCGGCGATTGCATTGGCTGGTTTATTCATGGTGCTGATTATTCCAGGACTCTTCCTGGCCGGCTCGCTTGCGGCAGTTGAATTCGGCCTTCATTCGGTCTTTGCCGATGCGACGGGCGTACCCGCGCTTATCGGGAAACTCCTTCAGGTTTTCTTTGGCGTAATATTCTTCGGATTCGCGGTGCTGGCGGGCATCTGCCTTGGAGGGCCTGTGAGCACCGGGGTACGGGAGTATGCGCTCATCTTCTACGGCGGCCGTTACCGGCCGCTGGGAGACATACTCTACCCGCCGATCTACCGCTCCGCATGATGGAGGAATGCTGGCAGAAAGGGCCTGGCTTTGCGCGGAAACCCCGAAGGGCATACCTCAGGGGCTGAAACCCGCGTTCATTTCGTTGGGCCTTTGCCGGGGATAAATCCCCGGCCTACCGCACGAATGAGTTTCTCCGCAGCCTGCTACTGAATGCATAGAGACGCCGGCCGGTTATCGAGACTTGGAGGGATTTAGACTTGCCCAAGCCCTGATGCGTTCGAGCGGTGTGCTACGCTGAGCAGTCCCGGAGCATGCGCGATGACAGTCTATTCGGCCTCGGCAGCAATTTGGCCCGCCCTGGAGCGAACATACTCCTATCTATTTCGTGCGTTCAAGTGGGAGACTTTCCTGAAGCTGGCAACTGTGGCCACCATCAGTGAGGGGTTCATTGTCAGCTTCAGATTTTCGGTGCCCAACGCGTTCCCGCTCGACGTCGACACAGCTGCACTGAAGTCTTTTCTGCTCGCCCCGGAGTTTCTGCCGGTTACGATTCTTGGGGCGATTGCAATGTTTTTGATCGGCGTTTATTGCGTTTTCCTGGTTACACGCATCCGTTTCGGTTTCATTCACTGCCTGATCCATCAGACCAGGGAGCTGCGAACGGCTTCGAATCTTTACGCCGATGAGGCCGAGCGTTTTTTCACGGCATCCATGCTGGTCTGGCTCGCCTTTCTGGTGCTCACTGTGCTGGCATTCGTGGCCTTCTTCGTTGCCAGCTATGTTGTGATTGCGTCGCCGACGCCTGAGGGCAAGCTCGATCCTGGCAATTTTCTGATTCTGTTTTTCCCTTGCATTGGAATCGCGTTTGCCCTCATCCTTGCGGTCTGCGCCGCGCAGGTGGTGCTCAACGACTTCATCCTGCCGCACATGGCAATTGAAGGTGCGCCTTTCAGCAGGGCCTGGGCTGAAGTCCGTGTGCGGATTGCGGCGAACCGAGAGACGTTTTTGTCGTTTTTTATCCTGCGCCTGGCCATGCCGCTGATTGCGGGAATGATCCTGGGATTCATTGCCTGGGTTCTGGGGCTGATCGTCTTTGGCATTCTGGGCATGTCCGCGGCAGGGTTCATTGCCATGCTGGACGGCACCACCGGCGTGCGCGCAATCCTGCTGACCGCCATCGAGTGGTTGTTTGTTCCGCTCGGCCTGGGCGCGGGTTGGGTGATCGCGGTAAGTTTCGGCGGACCGCTGGGAGTCTTCATGCGCAGCTACGCGCTGTTCTTTTATGGAGGCCATTACAAGGCGCTGGGGAACCTGCTCAGCCCTCCGGCCCCGCAATCCGTGGCGATTGAACGGATCGCGAAGCTTCCCTGACAGCGGCCTCGCGCCGCGGAACAGCGTTGCTTGATTCCATGAACTTGCTTCGCGGGCGCGCGACTCACTCTCTCATGAGCCAAGCCCACCGCGAAACGATTGTGTGGGATGATGAGTCAATAGACATTGGAGACGGGCATGAGTGACCCGGCACAACTGCTTTCAAATCCCGCCGTGGCAGTGGCTCTGCGCAGCGTATTGGGCGCCTATGTCATCTACATGGCGCGCAAATTCTACGCGGACCCGACAGGCTATTTCAGAAAGTCGGCACGGCGAATAGTGGATCTTCCGTGGCTGGGGCCGATCATCCGGGCACTGGCCTGTTTCTGCCTTTGGGGCGGATGCTTCATTGTGGCAACCGCCATTGCGGTGCAGATTCTTGGGCTGCATGGCGATCTGCTGGCCCTGGCTCTGGTGACGGTGGCAGCCATCGCCGCCTGGCTCTTGCTGCCGAAGCAGAGCGCCGAGGGTGCGGAAGATCAGTCGAGCGTCAAACCATGACGTTGGAACCTTTTCGGCTCTTTCAGGGTCCAAATGAAGGTGGAGTGCAAAGCAAGCGCCGACGATTGGTCGTTGTTGCCGTGGTGATAGCGTGTACCCTGAATACCGGAGTCTATTCATGCGTTGGATGTCTATCTTGACTGGTTCTATTCTGGCTTGTTCCGCGGCGTTGCTTGGCGGCGCAGCCATTGTCGAAGCGCAGGCAACGCCGGCAAAGGCACCGGTCGAGCCCAAGACGGCTCAAAAAGTTACCCCTCTGCAAGTTGCCCCTCCGCCGGCACCTGCTCCGCTGCTGCCGGACTCCTTTGCAGGATGGGTGGCAGCCCAGCCTGCGAAAGCGGTGACCGACCCTGCCCAGGCTGACCCGACCAACGCAGAGGCCCTCAAGGAATACGACTTTACCGACGGCATGATTGCCAGCTACAAGCGCAGCGGCGAGACCCTCAGCCTGCGTGCGCTCCGGTTCAATGACGCCAGCGGCGCATACGGCCAATATTCGTTTTACAGGCAGAATGGCTGGCCCAAGGAGGAGATCGGAACCGGCGCAACCTCCAACCACAATCGTGTGCTGTTCTGGCAGGGGAACACGGTAGTAGACGCAAATTTCTCTCGCATCGGTCCCATGTCAGGCTCAGAGCTCCGTGACCTGGCCAGCCAATTGCCCGTTCTGGACGGCCCCAGAGCCGCGCCCCCTCCCATCCTGGGCAATCTGCCGAAGGCTTCGATGGACGGACAATCCACGCACTATGCGCTGGGGCCGGCGGGCTATGCGGGGTCGGGCGGCGTGCTGCCGCCGGACCTGGTGGGGTTCGATCGCGGTGCGGAGACCGTGACGGCAACATACTCGTTGCGGTCTAATCCCGCGACGCTAACAATTATCGACTACCCCACGCCACAGATGGCCGCAGCGCAGGAATCGAAGATTCGCGCTTACATCAAGAATGGAAACTCTGGGGCGGGAAACCAGGCCCAGCCGCCCTGGACTAAGCCGCTCCAGGACTCCGACCCCGCTTCGCTCGAAGTGCGCCGCAGCGGCCCTCTCGTGGCACTCGTCAGCGGCGACGCCATTCCCGATGAAAGCCACAAACTGCTGGCCATGGTGCACTACGAGGCCGACCTAACCTCCCTGCCTCCGCCAAGCGGAGATTCCGAGGTGGCCAAAACCGCCAAGCTGCTCCTCGGCATTGCCTCGCTGGTGATCATCGGCGTCAGCGCGGCCCTTCTGCTTGGGTTCTTCCTTGGCGGCGGCCGGGCGCTCTACCGGATTGCACGTGGCAAGCCGATTTCATCGGTCTATGAAGAGGAGTTCATTCGGATCGATTTGCGGGTCGACCGGATTGAATCGATACCGTATGTTGACAAGGCGCATCCGGAAGGTTAATACGGCCTGTTAAACCTGTGGAAATCAAGACATTAACCCTAAAAACCCCACGAAAACGGGGCAAAACACGGGAGAATAGGAGCGAAGGCCTAACGAAGATGGGCCCTATGTCCTCCCGAATAACTGATTCGTAAATAGTTGAATTCAGTATGTTTATTTCGCTATCGATTTGTCCTTGACACTCCCTTTCCCCGCCCCTAGTATGCAGCCAGAAAGTTCTGATGGTTTTGCCTCCGTTGGAACTATTCTCCCTGAGGAAAGAGCTGCCCTGTTGCCGGGCGGCTCTTTCCGTTTCTTGAGGGTTCACGGGTCGGCCTGGTCCGGCTCCCCCTCAACGTCGTCAGCCGACTCGGTCCACTGCTTCCCGCAGGCTTCACATCGCCACGTATTGACAGGATCCACAGCTTCAAGCACCGGGTCTTGGGAGCCGCATTTCGGACACCCCGGAGCTTCGTACTCCGGCACATCTTCGCGGGATTGATCGAGGATGTCCTGCGGGATTGGCCTGCTGGCGATCTCAACCGCTTCCTCAAGCTGATCGGCAGCCACAACGACCCGGGGAACGCTGCTGGCCCAACGCGAGCCCGGGCGCTCGACCCAACTGTCAATTCCCGCTCGCTTCAAGACCTCGTGAATCTGCCGTGCCTGATCGGTGGTTTCACACTCGCAGAGCGGCGTCTTCCAGGTGTACTCACGCGGAGGATCTTCGCCGTCATTCCCTCCGGCGTCATTTGTTTGACGGCCGCCGGCATCCGGTTCGACGTGCCCGGCAAATCGCGGAGGCGCATCCGGCTGCTTCCGCGCCTCGGTGCCTGTTTGCGGCTCGGCACTTCTTTGTGGCTCGGCTTTGACTTGCGGCTCGCGCAGGCCGCGGTTCTTCATTTCGTTGCGCAGAACCTGCTGGGCTGTTTCAGTGAGATCGACGAAGTAGGCGGCCAATTCTTCGAGTTCCTCGTCGCACAGCGAGCGATAGTGTTCCGTTAGATTTTGCCAATCTGCTATCGGGTTGCCTTGCATGAGCAGCAGTATAGCTGCATTCCCCCACGCCCGCAGCCCAAGAAGCTTTACCTGCGGCCAACGCAACGATACAATCGGAGGAGCAGCAAGCCGACGTAGCTCAGTTGGTAGAGCAGCTGATTCGTAATCAGCAGGTCGTCAGTTCAAGTCTGACCGTCGGCTCCAGCATAATTAACACAAAATAAAGGCATCGCAGGCCGAACTGGTCCCGTCAACTCCGCTCTGCAGGATTAGGTAGTGTCTGACGAATCAAATCGGGTGAGAGATGCGGCACGCAAAGGCCTACCTCAGGGGCTGAACAGGCTGCGGAAAAAGTCCCTCGATCGAGCGAAAATCCCGAAGAGCATACCCCAGGGGCTGAAGCCCACGCTGGTTCTATTGGCCTTTTGCCGGGGATAAATCCCCGGCCTACCGCACGATTGAGTTTTTCCGCAGCCTGTGAAGCCCCGCACTTCGGCGTACTCGAATGTCAGGGATAAATCCCTGACCTACCAAGGGTGACCGCGTTCGAGACCTGACCACCAAGGGTGCCCGCGTTCGAGATTCGTCAGACACTGCCTAGTCCAACTGGTAGACTACGTCGGGGAGGCCAGGTAGATAATCATTTGACGGGCATTTTAAAGCGGTACCGATCGATTCCATGCAACATTCGGCGACAGGGTGCGTCATTGTTCTGAAGCCAAGGAAAAACCCTATGCGTTCCATGCGCTTGTTTCCCCTTCTTGCCATCTTCGGTGCATTGCTTTCAGGCGCTTCGTTGCGGGCCCAGGCGGTTGCACCGGCAGTGCGGATCGTCAACGCAATCGACGAAAACAACCTGGTTACGCTGAAAGGCAACACGCATCCGTTTGCCAACGCGAAGAACGACCGTGGCCGGGTAAGTCCCGATCTGCCCATGACCGACCTGATTCTGGTATTGAGCCGCGACCCGCAGCAGCAAGCGGCGTTCGATCGGTTTGTGGCCAGCCAGTACGAGCCGGATTCGCCCAACTTCCATCATTGGCTTTCACCGGACGAAGTGGGGGCTGACTTTGGGCCTTCATCGACTGACATAGACCTCATTTCGAAGTGGCTGACGGGGCATGGGTTCTCAATCGGAGAAGTATCCAGAGATCGCATGTCGCTTCGCTTCAGCGGCACGGCGGCGCAGGTGGAGAGCACGTTCCACACCGAGATTCATAACCTTGAAGTGAAGGGCGTTTCGCATATCGGCAACATGAGCGACCCGCGGATTCCCGCAGCTCTGGCGCCGGTGGTGGAGGGTGTCAAGTCGCTGCACAACTTCTTTCCGCGCCCTCTGCATCGGACGGGCAGCAAGGTTACCAGGGACGCGGCGACAGGGAAGTGGCAGCGGGCTTCAAACTTGCCGGCCGACTCCACGGGAAAACCCCCTGCTAACGCCCCGCGGCCGCAGTTCGGCGTCAGCGTACCCGCCAGCGGCAGCAGCAGCGCCTACCTGGTTGAAGATGTTGCGCCGTACGACTTTGCCACCATCTACAACATCCTTCCGCTGTGGAATGCGAGCACGCCGATCGATGGCACCGGACAGACTATTGCCATTGCCGGGATCAGCGACATTGCGCTCTCGGACGTGACGACGTTTCGCAGCACGTTTGGGCTGCCAGCTTACACTTCAGCAAACCAACCCACTGTTGTTTCCGGCAACAGCCAGCCTCTCACGGTTTGCACAAACTCCGCCCAATTCTGCAACCAGTCAGACTTGATCGAGAATTCGCTGGATGTGGAGTGGGCCGGTTCGACCGCCCCAGGCGCCAGCATCGTATTGGTCGCATCCTATCCGGCCTCGGCAACGGATGACGGCCTCTACGATTCAGAGAGCTACATCGTCAGCAATCAGACTGCTCATATCTTGAATGTCAGCTACGGCCTGTGCGAACTGGGCAACGGCACTGCAGGCAACGTCGAGTACTACAACCTGTGGCAAACCGCATCTACTGAGGGGATCGCTGTCTTTGTAGCTACAGGAGACGGCGGCGCGGCTGAATGCGATGACGGCGGAGATTCGGTCGGGAATCCCTATTCCGCACAATATGGGCTTGCGGTCAATGGGTTGGCGTCCACGCCGTATAACACAGCAGTCGGCGGCACCGACTTGAACTGGTGCAACCCCGGTTCAACGACAGAGTGCACGGCCGCGCCCTACTGGAACACGACCAACGCCGCCAATGGGTCCAGCGCCATTGGGTACGTGCCGGAGGTTCCGTGGAACGACACCTGCGCAAATCCACTGGCGGTTTCGCTTTTAGAGAATTGGGCCACCAGTTCGGCTGCCGGCAACGTCGGTGGCGTCACCGACCCTGAGAGTGCCTGCAACTTTGTCTACAACAAGTGGCAGTTGGTTCTAACCAATACTGGCGGCAGCGCAAGCGGCGTAAACCTTTCCTACTATATCGACACAGTGGGCGCGGGCGGCGGCGCCAGCGGTTGCGTCGTCGGCGATGGCAGCAACACATCCAGTTGCCTTTCTTCCATCACAACTACCGGCACTTCCAATGGTTCAATTACCCTTGTCAAAGACGGGTGGCCCAAACCCAGTTGGCAAACAGGCGTCGCGGGCATTCCCAGCGATGGAGTGCGCGACCTTCCCGATATGGCCTTCTTTGCATCCGACGGCTTCCTGTCGTCCAGCTCATACCTGATTTGCGTCTCCGCAGTGGCAGCCTGTACCTACAGCACCAGCAGCGAGCCAATTGCGCAGGAGGTGGGCGGCACGTCGGTTTCGACGCCGGCCATGGCGGGCGTCATGGCGCTGATCAATCAGAAGGCCGGCGAGGCGCAGGGCAGTCCCAACACGGAGTTGTACAAGCTGGCATCCAAACAGACGTATGCAAACTGCAGCGCGAGCAGCTCCACTACCACCAACGGTTGCACCTTCAACGACATCGACACGGATACCATCGCCTTGCCCTGCAATAACGGCGCCACAGAGGGCAATCCTTCCCAGACGGGCATTAAGTCGCCCAACTGCTCGGTGGCAAAAAGCGGCGACCTGATTGGCATTCTGTCCGGCTACACTGCGGGGGTTGGATACGACCAGGCTACCGGCCTTGGATCGCTGAACGTAGCCAACGTGGTGAATGCCTGGCCGGCCAGTACGGCCACTGAGACGGCGACAGTGACGGTGACGCCGGCGCAGACCACACTGAGCGCGAGCAGTACCCTCAGTGTAGCGGTCACCGTGGCTGCCTCAACCAGTGGCGGAGCCACCCCGACGGGAACGGTGACGCTGCTAGGCGGGGGCTATACTTCCGGGGCGCAGACTCTGGCCTCGGGGGCATACACCTTTTCAATTCCAGCCAACAGCTTGGGCGCCGGAAGCGATGTGCTCACCGTCTCTTATAGCGGGGATACGACGTACGCCGCAGGGACCAGCACAGCCACCGTTACTGTGACGACAGCTACTGGCACCGGGACCGCGACTGTGACGGTGACACCCGCGCAGACCACGCTCAGCGCGAGCAGCACCCTCAGTGTTGCGGTAACAGTGGCTGCCTCAACGAGTGGAGGAGCCACGCCGACCGGAACCGTTACGCTTTCCGGAGGCGGCTACTCGTCCGCGGCGGGCACGCTTTCGTCGGGGACTTATACCATTGCGATTCCCGCCAATAGCTTGACTGCCGGAAGCGACGTGCTCACTGTCTCGTACAGTGGTGACACGAACTACGCCGCTGCCACCGGCACGGCCACGGTTACAGTAACGGGCACCAGCTCTGGGGCGACATTTACTCTGTCGGCCGGCGCCACGACTGCTGTTGCGCCTGGAACGTCGACCTCGTCAACCATCACCGTGACCACGACAAACGGTTATGTGGGAACAGCCACGGTGAACTGCGCGCTGACTACGTCCAACCCCAGCAACGCGGTGGACGTGCCCACATGCGCAGTCTCACCGACGACGGTGGCGTTGAGTTCATCCGCCACCAGCGGCAGTGTCACTGTAAACATCACCACTACCGCCGCGACCGCTACCACCCTGCTCGCCCATCCTTACCAGCGCGGCAAGGGCCGGGGATGGGGGGGCGCCGGCGGCGCAGTGCTGACTTTCCTGGTCTTCTTTGGGATTCCGTCAAAGCGGCGTAGTTGGAGATCGATGTTGGGTGCTGTTGCCCTTATAGTGGCGCTGGGCAGTCTGGCTGGTTGCGGCGACTTCTGGCAGGCTCCAGGGGGAAACACCGCGGACGGAACCACTGCCGGCACGTATACCTTCACGGTGACTGGGACCGGGGATCCGCAGGTCACTGCGGTCACAACCACATTTACTGTGACGGTGAATTAGACCGGTCTTCCAATTTATGCGGCCTCGCGCTGGGTTCGCAAGGCGGCGATTGCCAAACGGAAACGGGGATTGCCAAAACTAAATCGCGGATTGCCAAATGGAATCGCACAATACTTCTCACCACCCGTTCTGCTAAGCTGAATGCGCTTTCGCAAGAACAGTTGGACGAGGAGGATTTTGATGCAAATGCGACTGATTGCTGTGTGTTGTGTGTTGAGCATGGGTACGCTGGCGGCGACGGCGCAGATGAGCGCCAGCGGTGCGGCGCCCGCGGTTGGAACCATTGCTACGCCATCGAGCGCGTTCGATTCCGAGTTGAACATCATTGAGGGGGAGATGATGGGTGCGGTGAAGGCAATGCCGGCAGAGAAATTCGGATTTGCTCCCAGCGCGGCGATCTTTGTGCCGGGACAGAAGACGGAGTTCGCAACGGTGCGGACGTTTGCGCAACAGGCCACGCATGTGGCGGAGGCCAACTACTTCATCTTCGGCATGGCCACTGGTCTGAAGCCGGATGTGGATGTGAAGGGAATTGAAAAGCTGACCAGCAAGGATGATGTCGTGGCCGCGCTGGCAGGCTCGTTTTCATTTGCCCACAAGGCCATTGCGACGTTGACGGCGGCCAACGCGTTTGAAGTGTTGAAGTCGCAGGAGATGGGATTACAGACGCGCGCAACGATTGCCGCGTTCGGCGTTGCGCATGGCTTCGATCATTACGGCCAAATGGTTGAGTACCTGAGAATGAATGGCCTTGTGCCCCCGGCGAGCGCAAAATAGTTCAAACCGCGCCGATGCACCCATTCGATGCGACGGCATGATTCATATGGCTGTTCAATACCAATACATAAAATGTTGCAAAAGAGATAGTCGGGGTGATATACCTTGGCCGCGGTCGCTAATCGCTCGTAATCCTGTTTGTATTCGATGGGAGTGGTGTGGGTGCTATCCGCGAAGGAGTCTGCTATGAGCCTGCTTCAAGCTTGGAAAGTCCGTGGCTTCGACCGTCTGTTGATTGTGAGCCTGGTTGGCATTGGAATGACCGGCACGCTCTACGCACAGAAAACGCCTCCACTCACCATCAATTGGGACAAGACCACGGTGGTTTCCAAGTCCACGCCGACTCTGCAGGTGGTGGTAAACCCGCCGCTTCGTCACGGCGATCCGCTCAGCGTGGCCTCTTACAAAGCCGTGAAAGAACTGGGCGCGGACTACGTCCGCTATGTGCCGTGGCTGCCTTATCCCAAGCTGGGCGTGGCCGAACTCGAGCCGCCCTCGGCGCAGAAAACTTCGTGGGACTTCACGCTCATCGACCCCATGACCAAGGACTTTCTTGCTGCTACTGAAGGCCATTCGAGCATCCTGAATTTCAGCACTATTCCCACCTGGCTCTTCAAGACCGACAAGCCCGCCACCTATCCGGACGACCCCTATAAGGTGGCCTGGGACTACACGCAGGGCTCGGACTTGCGCGACCCCACCGGCAAAGATCTTGGCGACTACTACGCGCGGTTGGTGAGCTGGTATGTCAACGGCGGATTCACAGATGAGAACGGCGTTCGCCATGATTCCGGCTACCACTACAAGCTGCCCTATTGGGAAGTATTGAACGAAATCGACTTTGAGCACAGCATGACGCCCGAGCAGTACACCGCGCGTTATGACGCAATCGCCAGCGCGATTCACGCGGTCTCGCCGGAGACAAAGTTCGTAGGCCTGGCGCTCGCCATGCCGAGCCTCAAACCAAAATACTTCGAGTATTTCCTGGATCACAACAACCATCGGGCGGGCATTCCGCTGGACTTCATTTCGTACCATTTCTACGCCTCGCCGGGAAGAGGACAGACCATCGATAACTGGCAGTTCACGTTTTTCGACCAGGCTGACGGTTTTCTGAACACTGTCCGCTACGTCGAAGCCATTCGCAAGCGCCTGTCACCGGAGACTCGCACCGACCTCGACGAACTGGGAGTCATTCTGCCCACCGACAACACGCCGGAAGACAAGGTGCCGCCGCCGGCAGCCTATTGGAATCTGGCCGGCTCGCTTTACGCTTACCTGTATATCGAGCTCGCTCAGCTGCAGATCGATGTTGTGGGCGAGTCGCAGCTGGTGGGCTATCCGACGCAGTTTCCCAGCGTGAGCATGATGAATTGGGAGAATGACAAGCCCAACGCGCGCTTCTGGGTGCTCAAGCTAATCAAAGATTCTTTCCACCCCGGCGACACGCTGGTGGAAACGAAGCTTGGCGGCCCCGTCGCTGAGAGCGTAGCTGCGCAGGCCTTTGTTACACCGGCCGGACGCAAGCTATTGGTGGCCAACAAGCGGAACCACGCTGTTGAAATTCCGCTGCCCGATGCCGACAAGGCCAGCGCACTCACGGTGGATTTGGAAACCGGCGATGGACCTGCGCGCAGCGTCAAGCCGGAAGGCGGAAAAATCAAGCTCGAACCCTTCGCTGTTACGGTGGTGAGCTGGTGAGTTCGACTGCTGAACCAGTTCTTCGCGTTGGCCTGTGCGGCATTGGGCTGGATGCCTACTGGCCCCAGTTCGCGGGCCTCGAAGACCGGCTCAAAGGATATGTTGCACAAGTGGCGGCGCGCTTCGAACGCTCCGGCGTCACCGTGGTGAACCTTGGCCTTGTTGACACGCCTCTGCGCTCCAACGAGGCCGGCCACCAGTGCCGGCGCGAAGACATCGATGTTCTTTTTCTCTACGTCACAACCTATGCGCTTTCAAATACGGTACTCCCACTTGTACAGCGGGCGGGCGTGCCGGTCGTCATCCTGAATCTACAACCCGAGGCGGCCATCGATTACAAGGCCTTCAATCGCCTCAAGGATCGTACCGCCATGACGGGCGAATGGCTGGCGTTCTGCTCCGCCTGTCCGGTCCCAGAGATCGCCAACGTCCTGGCTCGCGCGCACATCGCCTTCCACCAGGTCACAGGCGTGCTGAATGGGCAGCAGACATGGGCGGAGATTGAGGAGTGGCTTGCGGCAGCGCGCGTGCGTTCTACTCTGGAGGCAGGCCGGCTGGGATTGATGGGCCACTATTACAGTGGAATGCTGGACATCATGACCGACGTGGCGCTGGTCTCGATTGTCTTTGGCACGCATGTCGAGATTGTGGAAGTGGATGAGTTGAGCGCACTCGCGGCGGCGGTCGACGACGAAAAGATTGCGCGGCGGGTTGGCGAATTCCAGAATGCATTCGACGTGCAACCCGACTGCCCTCAGGAGGAGTTGCGCCGCGCTGCACGAACATCGGTGGCCCTCGACAGTTTTGTCGCGCGGCATGGTCTCGACGCGTTGGCCTACTACTACATGGGCTCGGGCAACGTGGCCAACGAAGACACTATGAGCTCCATCATTCTGGGCACATCGCTGCTCACCGCACGCCACATTCCGGTGGCCGGTGAATACGAAGTGAAGAATGTGCTGGCCATGAAGATCATGGATACGCTAGGCGCGGGCGGATCGTTCACCGAGTATTACGCGATGGACTTCAACGACGACCTGGTGCTGATGGGCCATGACGGTCCCGGACATATCGCAATCGCAGAAGGCCGGACCAAGGTGCGGCCGCTCACCGTCTACCACGGCAAAGTGGGCCGCGGGTTATCGGTCGAGATGTCTGTGAAGTACGGGCCAGTCACGCTGCTTTCGGTGGTCGAGGATCCGGAGACGGGCTTCAAACTTTTGGCCGCTCAGGGAGAATGCGTGGCCGGTGAGATTCTCGAGATCGGCAACACCAACAGCCGATATCGGTTCCCGCTCGGCGCGCGCGGATTTGTGAACGCATGGAATGCGCAGGCGCCCGCGCATCACTGCGCCGTGGGTGTGGGCCACGTGGCCTCCACGCTCAAGAAGACCGCGGCGCTGATGGGAATCGGCTTTCACCAGGTTTGCTGAGGCGGCCCGCCGCGGGCACTAATGTTGTGACGGTGACGATCGGTGGTCTCCCAGGTCTCAAACGCGAGACCTGGGGCACCCGACTTTGAGGTTGAATCAGGAGACTACATAGCTGCAATGCTTGCTATTTGACTGGGTCCGATTCAAGCAAGGTTATGGGGCCAAGAATTCCGGAAGGCAGCGGCTGCAGATCCTTCATGTCCTGCGGCTCAAAGAGTCTTCCATATCGATCCCACAGCAAACGATAGTCCGGCAGCCGCTTTCCCGTCATGCCGTTGATGGCCGTGTTGCCCACCACAATCCGCAGTTCGTTCGAACCGGCTTGCAACTGAGCGGTCACATCGATTCGAAACGGCGGATGCCAAACCACGCCGGCGAGCTTACCGTTCACATAAACCTGTGCGGCGTCGCGCACGGGCGCGTCGAGATAGGCCCACATATTGTGTTCCCCTGGAGGCGAAGGAAGCGTCTTCCTGGTTCCCGCGCCGAAATCCAGCAGAAACTTCGCTCCTTGTTGCGCGCCGTCGCGAGTGAATTTGAATTCCTTTTGGTAGGTTGCCAGGCCCGAGTAGTATTTGGTCGCCGCGTCGTCGCTCCAGGACGCAAGGCGGTCCATGTCCTTGTTCAATCCCGTATCGCCAAATGTTACTTTCCACTCTTTCGATAGATCCGCCTTCGCTGTCTCGTGCCGTACCGGCTGCACTGTCGCGGCTGTTGCAGCGTCTGAAAAGAAGATCAGCCTCGATCCGTAGGCTTCAAGATTGAGGTCAATCTCAGCTGGGTCGGGCAGGCCCGCAATCTCACCGGTGAAAGCGTCCCATACTTCCGCTTGGCGGGCTGCGCTGCGAAACTGCACGCGCACATGCTTCGTTTCGTTGGCTGTGTTGGCCACAAAGTACAAATCGCCGCCGGGCAGCTTGCGATGAATAAAGCCGACCTCCGGCGTGGCTGGAGACAGCTTCATATCAGGTGCAGTGTCCTTGGCCAACTCCGCGCCGAGCGCAGTATCGTCCGAAACAAAATGCGCTGTGGCTACGCTGCCATGAAATAGTGCTTGCGAGAGCTCCTTCAGCCGCGCGGAATCCTGCTCCGCGTGCATCAGACCGGGAGCCGTGGCCGGCGTGCGCCGCGTGGCAATCACAATGCCGCCGTGTTGCGCAAAGGCCAGAACCCTCTCATAGGTTGCAACCGGCAGCCTGTCGACGTTGGGCAGAATCAGCGCGCGATAGGGAATGCCCACGCTGTCGATGGTGTCGGCATCGATGAAATCCAGATTGAATCCGGCATCGAGCACCTGCGCGATCACCTTTTTGCCGAGGACATGATCCAACTGCTCATCGATCGTGGCGTTCGATCCCGATTCGTTGAAGCCGAGGGGCGAGGCGGGTGACGCCATTCTCTGGTACCCTGCGAAAAAAGTGGACCACACATCGTCGTTGGGCAGCAGCAGCGCCACATCGTTGGCCGGTTCTCCCTGGCGCAGCGCATAGCTCACCCGCTGCAGATAGTGCGTCAGGTCGGGCATGGCGATGAACCATGGGTTATGCGCATTCAGCGCAGCCGCCGCGTACATGCGCCAGCCCGGCTCCCCGGCGCTCTCAGGAGAATAGGGCCAACCGTGGCCGACCAGCTGGTTGATGCCTTGCAGAAAATGAAGATCCGCCTCGGCCTTCATGTCCAGCGGAGTGGCGCGGAACGCCGGCGAGTGCAGCCAGGTCCAGGTCTCAGAAGAGATGACCTGCCGATGGAACAGGTGGCCGGCTGAAGCCGCCCAGCGCGTGTCGGAGAACTCCCTCCACATGTTGTAAGTGGCCTTGCCTTCGCCTTCAATCAGGTCGGCAAGGCGGTTGCTGAAGAGCGTGACGGGCGGAAAACCATAGCTCTGGGAACGCAACTGCGTATGATGCTGCTTTGCCCAGGCCTCAGTCGGCGCAAGAAAATTCTCGTCTGCCAATTCAGTCAGCGTTCTTCCCCAATCGTGGCGAACCGCCGCGGCTTCCGGTGCGTCTCGCATCACCAGCGCCAGCAGGTGCGGGCGAAGATCGTAACCGCGACGGCGCTGGAATTCGTTGAGTAAAGCGGGCGTCCAGTCGGAGGCGTAATCCTCCAGGCTGTCGCTGAACACTGCGTAAGGCGGCTGATCGCCGAAGGCAGAGAGCAAGCGGTCGCCCACGGCACGCAGGTGCTCTTCAGTGGCCGCGCGGTCGTAGTGGTCGAGTACAAAACCCGCAGCCCCGGCTGACGGCCGTTTCACCATCATCCCGGTTCGGCTGGAGACAAACCAGATGAGCTTGCGAGGCTCGGCGGCGGCCGGAAATGTGTACCGGCCGGCAACCGGCGGAGCCAAAGGCACTGCGTTGGCAACCTGTTCGCCTGAAGCTTGATCCGGGAGCAGGTATGCGGAGATCAACTCTTCTCCAGAATCGATGTAGGGACCCTGCGCGGAGGTTGCGCCGGCTTCGACTGCGCGCGACTCGACTCGCAGCTTGCCTGCAGCCTCGGTGACCGGGATCTCCGGACCACCGAATGGCCAGCCGCTGCATAAGGTCATATCCACACGCAGGCCCAGCCGGCGCGCCTCCTGGGCTGCAAAGCGCAGCGTATCCAGATGCTCGTCCGACAGGAAGGGCGTATTCCGAAACCCAGTCTTCGGATCGTCCAGCGCCAGAGGGTAGAGGTTAGCGATCTCCACGCCGCCAATTCCAGCGGCCTTCATCTGTTCCAGCTCCCTGGTCAGCTCTGGCTTGGTTGCAGCGGGTCCAAACCACCACCAGCGCACCATGATCCGGGCGGAATCGGGCGGGTTTTGAAAGCTCCTATGAAGATCGTCCAGGCTCGATTCCGCCTGAGCATGTGCCGTTCGGCAAGGGGCCAGTCCAAGGCCACATAGCAAAAATACTGCCCAGGAACAAGCTGCGATGCCGACGGTCCGGCGTGATGGAGCGAGAAATCTGAACATGACGGGAGATTCCCTCCTGAGCCTGCGCAAATGAGCCTGGACTACGGTCCCTGCTCGATTCAACAGGCGCATCCTTCATATCAGAAGGCAAGGGAACCTGCAATGCACCGCTTCCGTACTGCATCCCCATCCCGTACCTCATCCTGTCCCGAATCCGTCCGGTTCGGAATGAGCTATGCGCGCAGCAGGTGAATCACCATTGGCGCCTTAACCACCGCAAGCAGGGGAAGCTACCACAGGAACCGGGCTATACTGAATGCAGCCAACCCTTCGGCGAGAACAAAATAATTGAATCAAAAGGGGTTATCCACAACGCCGTTCGGTCAGAACTCACTTGTCGGCTCGGAATCATCCTGGTTCTCAACGCATTGAGATCCGTCTCCGCAACGGCGAAACATGGACGCCCGGGACCGTCTCGAAGGGAGCGACGGGGTTCGGCTGTACTTTCGAGACGGTGAGGCGATCAGAACCAGGGTCCGGTGCGGGCGAATCAGCAATCTGGTATTTGCCGGCCTCACAGCCTTCCGGGATGCCCAATCTTCATCGGCTCAATCCAAGTGCCGCCGCCACTTGCGTAACCACGACGTTGACATATCAGTAACCCTCCGGGCGGTACGAACGGCTTATGCCACATACAGAAAAGAAGCATAGGCATAGCTCTCTTTGAGCATCAAAATGAGTATGTTGCTCACTGACTCTTCGGCGAGCACACAGTATTCTGAGCGCCACATCGAAGCAACCACTTCGTTTGGTGCGGGATATCGCCGAACGGGAATCGGGGCAAGTCTCAATCGTTTGTGGCATGGCGATTCATAGGGCTGGGGAACGGCTGAATGGTCTCTCCCCAGGAGTCGTTGTGACAAGTGAATCTGAGATAAGGTCTTCGGCTGGGTACCTGTTCCAGGGGGCAGGGTTTGCCTGGCCGTCAGTACTTCAACATCTGGGGCAGTCAACAGTTGCCTTTTGCGCTCGTCCGGATGCCAAATCCGGCGCTCCTCATATCCTTGATTGAAAGGTGAAAAATGAGTTCAATTACACTCGCTCCGCAGTTGCAGGATGAATCGCACATAGATTCGATTCAGGAACAGATCGCGGTCATCATCGACGATCTCATCGCACAGCTTCCTAACCCGGAGCGGCTCACCAGTGAGCAGCGCCGCGACATCATCGCACGTTATAGCGCGGTACTCGAAAGCAACTTTATCTATTGGATGACTGCCACTTACATTGCCGTCAAGTCCGACGAAGTGCGCCCCATTCTGGCGGAGAATCTCTTTGAAGAAGTTCGCGACGCCCATCCGGTCATGCTGCGCAAGTTTGCAGTTGCCGCGCACGCTTTCCCCACCGATACGGATGCGTTGGCGATCGATGCCGATCTGAAGAATGTGCGCCTCTTCCTGGGCAAGCTGCAGGGCGTGCAATCCGTTCTGACGATGGCTTTCTTTGAGGGCTGGATTCAGCGTTTCATGGCTTACCTGGCCGATCTGGCTGGGGCGCAGGGTTCCTCGGAGCGCGAATACACCGATGTTCACGGCGTCTGCGACATTACGCATACGGCTGAACTGTACCGCGCGCTTTCATTGGAGATGGCAGTGAACCCCATCGGCCCGGATGCGGATCTGTTCGAGGGCGTGGATCTTCTTCGCACTCTGATCGTCGCAATCGTTCAGGGTCCCGCTCACAACGCCGCGGCCTAACCGAATCGACAAGGGATGGCAGTGCAAACTCAGGTCCAGCCGAACCAGCACCTTCTCGAGCGCGCCGGATACTTTCCAGTTTCCGGCGCGCATCTTTACTCCGTGCTTCACGAGGTGAAGAATCCGGTTGCGCGCGTTCTGCTGGTTGGGCCATTTGCTTCCGAACGCCATAATTCTTTTCTCCCCTGGGTTCGCTGGGCGCGCTATCTTGCCGAGGGAGACATCGAAGTTCTGCGCTACGACTATCGCGGAATTGGAGAAAGCACCGGCGCATTCGAGCAGATGACCTTCGCGGATTGGCGCCAGGATGTTCGGCTTCTTTCCGCATGGCTTGCAGCTCGCTCGCTGCTTGTGCCGCTTGTGCTGCATGGGCTGGGTCTCGGCGCCGTTCTTGCCGGCGACGCGTTTGACCAGGGCATTGGCGAAGGCTTGCTGCTCTGGGCTCCGCCCAAGAATGCGAACCAGGCGCTTCGAGCTACGCTCATGCGCTGGGTGGGCCTGGAGCAAATCTTCAAATTCGGCGACGATCGCAAATCCGCGTCGGACTATATTCGAGAGCTTGAACGGGGTTCTTCCCTGGAAGTCGATGGCTATCGCTGGTCGGCCGAGCTGTGGCGGGAATCCTCCGGCTTCGCCCTGCCTGCGGCGCTCGAAAGCGAAGAGAGCGCTGCTTCGGCTTACCAGCGGCCAGTTAAAATCGTCAGGCTCACCAGCGACGCTGCCCCTTTGGTTAAAGGCGGGCTGGTGGGATACGACGACCTCAAGGACTTCAGTTGGCTGTACGCTCCGAACCGGGAATGGATCGCCGCGATCGCATTGCAATGCAGCACGGGGGTTGCTCATGCATAATGCCATCGAGAACCGCGAACTGATTGTCTTGGACGGGTTAGGAATTCGTATTCAGGGCACGTACCATGCCCCTCCCAGTGTGCTCTCGCACGTGCCATTGGGACAGCGCAGCCTGGGTCGTACTGGTGTGCTTTTTCTAAACTCTCTTTCCCTGCCCAGAGCCGCCAGCGGCGATTCCGCGGTACACTGGGCCGATTCAATTGCGGAACACGGCTATCCGTCGTTTCGCATTGATTTGCCCGGCTTGGGAGACTCCGGAGGGAGCGCTTCTACAGACCTGTTGAACTTCATCAATTCCGGAGGGTTCGCGCCTGTCGCGGCTGCCGCGGCCAAAGAACTGGTCGACCGGTTCGGGCTGTCTGGACTAGTGATCTTCGGACACTGCGCCGGCTCCGTTTCCGCGCTGTACGCCGCTGCTGCCGGCAGAGAAGCTAGCGGGCTCATCCTTCTCGATCCATACTTTCACCTGCCACAAGCCAGAAGGCCCAAGGTGAGGCAGGAATTGAGTGATTGGGCGCGCCGCAGCAAAGTTGGCAGGCTGCTAAGCAATACTTACGATTGGGCCAAGAATCTTCTCCTGCTCCTGCGTGGAAGCGCGCTGCCGGGCAACGCGAATTCCCAACTCCTGGCCGGTTGGAAGCAGGTAGCGGCCGGAGGCTTGCCCATTCTCCTTCTCAAGGCTCCGGGGATCAAGGCACATGGTTTCAGGCCCAGAGTTGGCGAGTTCGACTACACCGGCCATGCGCTGAAACTGGCTGGCCGCAAGAGCCGGGTCTCCGTCGAGTTTGTCGAAGGCGCCGACCATTCGTTCGCGAATTACGGCGGCCGCGAGCCGGTTCAACGGCATATCGAGGACTGGCTGGTTTCGCATTTCCCTCTGGAAGATTTCAATCGGAACGCCAAGCGCGCCGCCCCTTTGCGCGCCGGCGAAAAGCAAAGCGATTCAAGAAAGTCACCAACGGCGCCTGCCAATCTGGGATGCGCTCTGAAAGGCAGGTAAGCCGGAACATGGATGTCAAATCGGAGATTATTGCGCAGTTCAGACAGGTGGCTCAGCAGCAGGACAAGCGGCTTGCACCTCTCACGGACGACCTCGCCTTGCTCGATTCGGGGCTGGATTCGCTCTGCTTCGCCATCGTCGTCGCCAGGCTTGAGACTTTGCTTGGTGCGGATCCATTCAGCGACGATGAAGATGCTCGCTTTCCCGTGACATTCGGCGACTTCATTCGATTCTATGAAAATGCCGCAAAGTAATCCGCCGTCCCTTTGGTCCGCGATTGTTGCCTCCGGCAACCTGTCGTCGCGCATCCTGGTGGGTCTTAACGCAAAGGCTAACTGGGCCGATCTGGTTGAAGGGTCGATCCTTGAAAGCCCGGTCGATGAGTTGCGCGGCAAATCCATTCTGTTGGCGACCATTGACCAGTTTCGCGCCGCCGCCGCGCTCATCGAGCTCGACGGCATCGCACGCCGCGTCGTCCTCTTTCCTCCCGACGTGTCGCGGGAGCATCTCGCCTACGTGGCGAAGACCGCCGAGGCAGATATTCTGGTGACGGATCAGCCGGAGATCGCATCCATGCATCACGGAATCGGTCGCGTGATTTCCTGCAAGCAGAGCATCGCACCAGTGCATGGTGACCGCGGCGCGCAAATCGAGACCGAATGGATTCTGCTCACCTCCGGCACTACGGGGGTTCCCAAACTGGCAGTGCACACTCTGGCAAGCCTGGCAGGCTCGGCCCGGCACACGGAATCCTCTCCAACTCCGATTGTTTGGAGCACGTTTTACGATATGCGACGCTACGGCGGGCTGCACATATTTCTTCACGCCGCCCTCACCGGCACCTCGCTCGTGGTTTCGAGCGCGCGGGAGTCAGTCGCTGACTTTCTCACACGGGCCGGCTCACATGGAGTCACGCACATTTCCGGAACGCCATCCCATTGGCGCCGCGCGCTGATGAGCCCCTGGGCCAATCGCATCGCGCCCGAATACGTTCGTCTTTCGGGAGAGATTGTCGATCAGGCCATTCTGAGCCAGGTCCGGTCGCAGTATCCGCACGCCAGGGTGGCGCATACATTTGCCTCGACGGAGGCAGGCGTGGGCTTCAATGTGAACGACGGCCTGATGGGCTTTCCCGCCGACGTGCTCGGTAGCAATCCATTGGTCGAAATGAAGGTGAGAGATGGCACGCTGAGAATCCGCTCGTCCCGCACGGCCTTGCAGTATCTCGGCGCAGACAGCCCAACCTTGAAGGATGCAGACGGCTTTGTGGATACAGGCGACACGCTTGAATTGCGCGATGGCCGCTACTACTTTGCCGGACGCCGCGATGGGATCATCAATGTCGGTGGCTTCAAGGTACACCCCGAAGAAGTTGAGGCGGTGATCAATCGCCATCCTGTGGTTGCCATGTCGCTGGTAAGAGCGAAAAAGAATCCCATCACTGGCGCGCTTGTGGTGGCCGACGTGGTGCTGAAAGCGATGACTACCGACAACGGCGCAGGCACGCAGCAGGGCGACATCCTGCAGTTTTGCCGTGCGGAGCTTGATCCCCACAAGGTTCCCACTGCGATCAACATCGTTTCCATGCTGACGATCGGTGAATCCGGAAAGCTGGTGCGCCGCCATGCGTAACGTAATCGTGACAGGCGGAAGCCGCGGGTTGGGCCTCGGGATCGCGCGCAAATTGGTGGAGTCAGGATTTCGCGCAATTGTAATTGCGCGCAAGCAAACCGCCGAGTTCGAGGCAGCCAGGCTCGAGATGGAACAGGCCCATCCGGGATCGATCCATTTTGTGCCATTCGACCTGGCGGCTTTGGAGAGCATTCCGGGACTGGTGAAGAAACTGCGCAAGGACTTTGGCCCGATCTACGGCCTGGTCAACAATGCAGGCATGAGTGCCGATGGCGTTCTGGCCCTTACTTCGACGAATCAAATCGAACAGGTGGTGCGTCTGAACACAACTTCGCCAATGGTGCTCACAAAGTACGTAGTTCGTTTCATGATGGCCGACGGAGGAGGGCGAGTCATCAATATTTCTTCGGTCGCCGCTTTCACCGGCTACAACGGCCTTTCGGTTTACGCAGCCACCAAGGCTTCACTGATAGGCTTCACGCGGTCGCTTGCAAGAGAAGTGGGCCGCGCCGGCGTCAACGTCAACGCGGTTGCTCCGGGGTTTGTCTCGACCGAAATGACGAAGAGCCTCACGGAAGAGAGCCGCCAGCGCATTGCGCACCGTAGCGCCCTCAAGCGGCTTGTAGAGGTGGACGATGTGGCCAATGCAGTGGACTTTCTGCTCGGTGAAGGATCCCGAAACATTACCGGCACGGTCGTGACCGTGGACGCGGGGAATACAGCATGATGGCGACTGAAGAGAGAGGCGTGATTCCGGCCACCATCGCCCCGGCGAAGGCGTGGTTGCGCGCTTTGGAGATGACTGCGCCGATTACGCGCAATCGTGATCGCGTTCTCCCCACCGTCATTCAGGAAGTTGCGGCGCGAATGGGCGATGCGCCAGCGTTGCTTTCTAACCGGGAATGCCTCACCTACCGGGGCCTTGCCGAGCGGGCAAACCAGTATGCGCGATGGGCGCTCCATCAGGGTCTCGCCAAAGGAGACGTCGTTTGCCTGATGATGACCAATCGGCCCGAGTATTTTGCCATCTGGCTCGGCATCACCAGCGTCGGCGTCGTTGTCTCTCTGCTCAACACCAATCTGGTTGGATCATCGCTTGCGCATTGCATCCGCATCGTTTCGCCCAAGATCATCATTGTGTCTGCGGAGTATTTTGACACGCTTTCCGCGACCTTGCCGCAGCTTGGGCAGTCTCCTGCGATCTGGACGCACGGCCAGGAAGGCGCACCGCACCCGCGCATCGATCGCGATATTCAGCTTTATTCAGGTGAGGCGCTGCGAGGTAGCGAACGCCGCGCTCCCGCAATCGAGGACCTGGCGCTTTTTATTTACACGTCCGGAACCACCGGCATGCCCAAGGCCGCCAAAGTCAGTCATGTTCGCACAATGCAGTGGAGCCACTGGTTTGCCGGCATGATGGATGTGCAGCCCACGGATCGGATGTATAACTGTTTGCCTATGTACCACAGCGTTGGCGGAGTGCAAGTGGTGGGTGCGATGCTTGTGGCCGGTGGCGCAGTCGTAATTCGCGAAAGGTTTTCGGCCAGTCAATTCTGGGACGACATCGTGCGCTGGGAATGCACTTTGTTTGAATACATTGGCGAGCTTTGCCGCTACCTGCTGCACGCGGCTCCGTCGGCCAACGAGACCGCACATCGCGTTCGCCTTGCCTGCGGCAACGGATTGGCGCCTGAAGTTTGGGACGCGTTCAAGGACCGCTTCCGTATTCCTCAGATTCTGGAATTCTATGCCGCGACGGAAGGCAGCGTTTCCCTTTTCAACGTGCAGGGAAAGCGTGGAGCCATCGGACACATTCCTCCTTACCTGTCTCATCGATTCTCGCCCGCACTTGTATCGATCGACATCGAGACCGGCGAACCGGCTCGCAACAAGCAGGGATTCTGCGTTGCATGCGCACCGAATCAAGCCGGCGAGGCGCTCGGTAAAGTAGTGAACGATCGTTCAAACCTTGGCAGCCGCTTCGAGGGCTACACATCCGAGGAAGCATCAGAGAAGAAAATCCTGCGCAATGTATTCGAACACGACGACGCATGGTTTCGCACCGGCGACCTGATGCGCAAGGACGAGAAGGGCTACTACTACTTCGTCGATCGCATCGGCGACACGTTTCGCAGGAAGGGTGAAAATGTGGCCACCACCGAGGTTGCTGAAGCCATCTGCGAATTTCCGGGAGTCAGACACGCCAATGTTTATGGAGTCGCCGTTCCCGGCGTAGAAGGCCGCGTGGGCATGGCAACTCTGGTGATTGATGGCGAACTCGACCTGGCTGAATTCCGCAGACATCTGGCCAGTTGTCTTCCTCCTTACGCAAAACCTGTGTTTCTGCGCATTCGCAACCAGGTTGACCTGACGGGCACGTTCAAGTATTCCAAGACCGAACTGGTCCGCGAGGGCTTTGATCCAGGCGTTTGCGCCGGCCAGCTATACTTCGACAGCGCTGAGGCCGAGGCGTTCATTCCGCTAGACAAAGAATTGTACCGGCGCATTCAAGACGGCGAGTTTCGATTGTAGTTGTTCCAACGGCATGCAGTTGGAAGTTGATGTTCCACGAGGGATGAGATCAAATGCGCATCGACCAAATCCGGGATGAATTCGAAATGCTGGAGTCTGCGATTGCCGACGGACCCATCGTTCCGAATGTGACGGCGGCAGAGATCCGCGCCTACCTGGGGTCGCGCTTCGACTTCAAGCAGGCCATGCCACTGGATGAAGTGGTGGTCGATGTGGAGCAGATGCTGCGCAAATGGCAGGTGCAGGTAACTCACCCGCGCTACTTCGGCCTCTACAATCCAAGCGTGACGCTGGCCTCTGTTGTCGCGGACACCCTGGTGGCCATGTATAACTCGCAGTTGGCCAACTGGCGTACCTCGCCCGCGGCCAATGAAATAGAGCGGCACACGCTTGCCTGGTTGGCCGGCAAGTTTGGCCTGCCGCCGGATTCCATTGCTACTTTCACCAGCGGTGGTTCGGAAGCAAATCTAACTGCTGTTGTGGTGGCCCTGACGCGGGTCTTCCCCGAATACGGCGAGTACGGGCTTCGACGCCTCTCGGGCGATCCGACCATCTACCTAACCGAAGAGACCCACCACGGCTTCAACAAGATTGCGCACATGGCGGGCCTTGGACGACGAAACCTGCGCATGGTTGCAACGGGGTCTAATCTGAAAATGGACATCGACGATCTCGCAAAGTTCGTGGCCGACGATCGCAAAAATGGCCACCTGCCTTTCATGGTCATCGGCACCGCTGGCACAACGGCCGCCGCTATCATCGATCCTCTTCCAGAGATCGCGCGTTTTTGCAAGGAGCAGCGCCTGTGGTTTCATGCCGACGCCGCCTATGGCGGCTCCGCTGTTGTTTCGCCAAATCTCAGGCACCATCTCGCCGGTATTGAAGCTGCTGACTCCATCACCTGCGACGCGCACAAGTGGCTTTCGGTTCCCATGGGATGCGGCATGTTCTTCTGCCGCCACCGCGACAGCGTTGCCCAGGCATTCCGCTCCGACGTGACTTATATGCCCAGCAAACCCGCAGGCGGCGACGCGTTCACCACTCTCAATCCGCTCACACACTCGGCACAATGGTCGCGCCGTTTCATCGGGCTCAAGCTTTTTATGGCGCTGGCGCAACAGGGCGAGGCAGGCTATGCGGCAATGCTCGATCACCAGGTGCTTATGGGCAATGTGCTGCGCGAGTCGCTGGTTGCCACTGGTTGGCGGATCGTCAATTCCACGCCGCTGCCGGTAGTCTGCTTTACCCGCGATGGAATTGTTCCATCCCAATTGGTTGCGGACCTTCGCGAGCGTCAGATTGCCTGGATGTCCGATGCGCAGCTTGGCGGAGTGCCCGTTGTGCGTGCGTGTATCACCAGCTTCAGGACGACGGAAAACGATATTGAGTGGGTTGTGAGCCAGATGAATGAGCTGGCATCGAAAGTGCCGCGCCGGAAGACAGCGTGAATGACGGAGCTGACTCTGCGCAAGCCGGGAAGCAATAATTTAAACGGAGTACTCGAAGGACGGATGGACCAATGAAACCGGAAACGATCGCGATCCATAGCGGCTACGAAGTCGACCCGACGACGAAGGCCGTTGCTGTGCCGATCTACCAGACGGTCGCGTACGCCTTCGACAGCGCCGATCACGCCGCCGCGCTCTTCAATCTTGAGGCCGAGGGGTTCCGATACACGCGCATTCAGAATCCGACAACCGCAGTGCTCGAACGGCGCGTCGCCGCGCTTGAGGGCGGGCTTGAAGCGATGTGCGTCAGCAGCGGGCAGGCGGCAGTGAACTATGCGGTACTGAACGTCACGGAACTGGGATGCAACATCGTTTCTGTTCCGCAGCTTTACGGCACCACGCACACTCTCTTCGCGCACGTACTGCCTGGACAGGGAGTAACGGTTCGCTTTGCTGAGAGCGACCGCCCCGAGGCAGTGGCCAAACTCATCGACGAAAAGACGCGAGCGGTCTTTTGCGAAAGTGTTGGCAATCCAGCGGGAAATATCTGCGACATCGAGGGAATGGCACGCGTGGCCCACGATCGTGGAATTCCCTTCATCGTAGACAACACTGTTGCCTCGCCCATTCTTCTGCGCCCCATCGAGCACGGCGCTGACATCGTGGTGAATTCGCTTACGAAATTTCTCGGCGGCCATGGCACCACGCTCGGCGGCGTCATTGTCGACAGCGGAAACTTCGACTGGAAGCAGAACTCATCGCGCTTCCCGGCCTTCACGGAGCCAGACCCCTCGTACCATGGTCTGGTCTACACCGACCACTTCGGAAAGACCGCGTATATTGCGCGCTGCCGCAGTGTTTATCTGCGCACAGGCGGCGCCGTTCTGTCGCCATTGAGTGCCTTCCTGCTGTTGCAGGGAATCGAAACGGTCGCGCTGCGCGTGGAGCGCCACGTGGAGAATGGCCGAAAAGTTGCCGAGTTCCTGCGTGCCGATTCCAGAGTTGAGTGGGTCAAGTATGCAGGATTTCCCGAAAGCCCCTACCATGCGCTGGCGCAGAAATATCTGCGTGGCCGCGCTTGTTCGCTGATGTCTGTGGGCCTCAAGGGAGGCTATGCTGCCGCAGTAAAATTCCACGATGCACTCAAGCTGGTTATGCGACTGGTGAATCTGGGGGACGCGAAGTCGCTGGCTTGCCATCCGGCCTCAACAACTCATCGGCAAATGTCGGCCGAGGAACAACGCAACGCGGGAGTATTGCCGGAGATGATCCGGCTCAGCATTGGCATTGAACACATCGACGACATTGTCGAAGATCTGGACCAGGCGCTCGCTGCCACCGCGTAGCCAAGCAGACGCCGGGGCAGCGAGGAAGAAGTTTTTTTGAAAGGGGAAGCAAATGGTCGTCAACATTGACTCGAGCCGCTTCAACTATGACCGGCCGGCCGGCCGCGCGCGCTCGTTGCGCCGCAAAGTACCGTGGCAGCGGCCTGAGCGTGCCAGCCGATGTGTGACCATCGGGCTCCTCAACAATATGGCGGGGGCGGCCTTCAGAGCTACCGAGCGCCAGTTTGTCTCTCTGCTCGATTCGGCGTCCGAAGGGATTCCTATCCACGTTTCGTTTTATACGCTGCCGGGATTGCCGCAGACCGCAGCAGGCGGCCACCACTTCGCCAGCCACTACCAAAGCGTTGACGCACTTTGGGGCACTCACCTGGATGGCCTGATTGTGACCGGCAGAGAACCGAGGATGCCCGATCTGCGCGACGAACACTACTGGGATAGCTTTACGGAAGTGCTCGAATGGGCTCGGACGCATACCTACTCGACCGTGTGGTCATGCCTGGCCGCGCACGCCGCAATTCTGCACATGGATGGCATCGGCCGCCGCAAGAGCGAGGAAAAGAACTTCGGCGTCTTCGAGTGCGATCGTGTCTCAGAACATCCGCTGACGCAGGGCTTGCCTCCCCGCTTTCAGGTTCCCCACTCCCGCTGGAATGGCGTACCTCAAAAGGATTTGATCGACCATGGGTATACCGTTCTTTCGCAAATCACCGGCAATGGAGTTGACGCATTTGTCAAACAGGAAGAGAGCTTGTTTGTTTATTTCCAAGGGCATCTGGAATACGAGTCCGATACCCTGATGCGCGAATATCGCAGGGATGTGGGAAGGTACGTCAAAGGCGAGACGGACACCCATCCATTGCTTCCGCGCGGCTACTTCGATCACAACGAGGAGCAGGTCTTGACGGTTTTGCGTAACAAGGCTGTCTCATGCCGGACCACGGAACTGTTGGCCAGTGTTACGACAGCATTGAAAAATGCGAGAATCGAGAATGCATGGCGACACTCGGCGGTACGCATCTACAGAAACTGGCTGCAATGCATCTGCGCGCGAAAGAATGAGCACAAGGGCAAACATCATTCTGCTGCGCTCTCAATGTCGCGATAAGCTTTGCTCAGAAGCAGCCTCACCTGAGTTGCTTGTGCGCTATCGAGAGAGACTAGCGGTCGGTGCGATCGTTCCCCTTCGCTCCCTGCGCCTCAATGATGCGAAAACTTCCGCTGCAATGCATCATGCTCATCAGGTAGAGCATGCCGTCGTAATAACGCTGCTCGCCCGACGGAACCGGCGTATTCCAAAGCTCTTCGACAAACGCTTTTGCAATCGGCCCCGGCGTTGCGGCAAGGCTGCCCACCGCGGTCGTCGCAACCATGCCGACAGAATGTCTTGTTGAAAGCGGCTTGCCATCCAGCGTGTAGCGATCGGCAAATTTATCGATGCCCTGACCGGCCAGAAACTTTTGAATGCGATCGCTCAACGCCGTCTCGCGCGGATCCTTCTGCCACCAGTCGTAGTCCACTGACCAATTGCTTGCACTTCGCCATGAGTCATAACTGAAAGGCGTCAGCGTACCGTCGCGGCCAATGACCTCGGTCTCGTCAAAGTTATTCCGATCCGGGGTAAGTCCTGTCTCCGGCCCTGTCACCTTGCTGAACAGATCGCGACTCACGTCCGCAGCCTTGGCCCAGAAAGCGCGGTCCTCGGTTGGGCCCCAGCGCGCCCATAACTCATAGAAGGCCGGCAGATGATAGGAGGCATCTGTGTTTCCACCTGTAACATTAGCCACAAAGCGAATCATGAAGTGCGACTCATCCACCATGGGTCCAATTGATTCTGACTGTGGGCCGCGATTAAACCGGAACATCTGAGGACTAGCTGTGGCTGCGCTGCCACTTGCCGCCGCCGCTCGCTCGCGATCTGTATTGGTCGGGCTGGGCCACGGATGATCGGGCGGGGTGAACGGAGAATCGTCCGGATGAATGCGGAAAGGGCCGGTCGCAGTCAATACCGGGTGGTGGCGCATTTTACGAAGTATCTTGTCTGCCTCGGCCTGATAGTTATAGATACCCTTGCCGTTGCCCCAGCGATGCGCGGCAAAGTAGAGCGCCATGGTAAAGTATTCTTCCCCGTCCGGCGCTGCGCCAGTCGAGCGCGGCGTTCCGTCCGTGCTCATTGACCAGGCAAAGTAACCGACAGAAGGGTTCTTCGGGTCGGTAATCAGCATGTAGGTGTTGGCCCAGTTCCATAGGGCGTCGAACTCCCGCTTCTTATTCAGTTCGACGGCTATCATCATCCCGTAGCTCATGCCCTCGGTTCGCGCGTCGTTGTTGGCCCAGTCGGTTATGTAGGCCAGTGGTCCATTCGCATTGGCTCCGGTCTCGAAGTACAGCCGTTCCTCCTGGCCGTCTCCGTGAAACAACTGTTGAAAAGCCTTGTCGATCTTTGCCTTGCTTTCTGCCGCCGTGTGACCTTGTTCGGCAAACAAATCGCGGTACTGATGCGTCTTGTAAGCACCATGGCCATCGCCTGGCATGCTCGGAATGTCGCCAAGAGGGGTATTCCCATGTGGCGGCAATGGCGGTCTGTAAGTGGGCTGTGCGGCAGAAGGAGGACCGGCGGGAGGCTGCGCGAGTGCGACACGGGCCAGAGTCAACGAAGCACCGAATGCAAAGCAGCAAAGGCGCAATTGCGAAGCCAAGTGGACGACCTTTCTTTACGGACAGCGCCAGCCGACAGCAATTGAGGCGCTTGGGCGACGCACTTATTCCACTACAAAGGAGATGCTTTCGTCGAGTCCCAAACCGAGAGTAAGTCAGTCGATTGGAGCCCCCCAATCCGTGATCAGGATGGATAGAGCTCGAAGCATCATGGAAACTCGCGCGCAACTCGGCCATCTCGCCGTCTTGAATGCGGTTGGATCGCACCCCCTAGACGCTTAACTTGGCGTCGGATCCGCAATTTGAAGGCTTGTGTTTGCCGAGAACTATGGAAGCGAGTATTGTATCTGAGACAGGTAATGAGATCGGCCGGCGTCGACACTTGGCCATCGGGATGACATAATTGCCTGCATCCAATCTGGGGGTATCCATGGCAGTTTCAGAAATTCTTGCAAGCATCGATCGCGAGATAGCTCAGTTGCAAAAGGCGCGCGCAGTATTGGAGGGGGTCAACACGCCAGCCGCAAAGAGGAAGGCAGGCAGACCGAGGAAAGTTGCTGCCGTCGTTGTACCCGCGGCAGCGAAGCCCGCAAAGAAGAAGAAAAGAAATCTGTCGCCTGAGGGCCGGAGGCGCATTGCGGAGGCGGTGAAGCGCCGTTGGGCTGCGCAAAAGAAAGCCGCCGCCGTAGCCGCAAAGTGACTGGAAATCCGACTATGCGGATAGTTACAAGACGTCGCTTGTACCTCACCAAGGTCTTGGTTCATCCCTTCACCCACCACCCGTCTGGCGGCATGGCTGACAGTGCAGGAATACCACGCGTTTTTCGCAAGCTATAAGGAAGGCCCTGCTTCATTACGCCAAATGCTTTTTCAGAAAGCTCAGCGATCGCACGCGTGCTTCGTCTGCAGCCCCTTTGTTGTAACTCCCTCGCGCATCGCAGTTGAAGCCGTGTCCCGCGTCGTACCAGTAAATTGCCACCTCGGGGTGTGCGGCTTGCACCTTCGCAACTTCCTCCGGTGGAATATGCGCATCCAGCTTACCGAAGTGCAGCATCGTCGGCGCAGACAGCGCCTCGTTGGCATAGTTTGAGATCCGGCCTCCGTAGTATCCCACTGCTGCCGCCACATGCAGCCGCGTCGCCGCTAGCCACGCCATGGTCCCGCCATAGCAGTAACCGATTATGCCCACCCTTTTGCCCGTCGCACTGCCGGCAAACTCGATCGCCGCGGCAACGTCCGACAGAGACTTCTCGGTGTCGAGCTTCGGAATAAAGTCCCTCGCCCGCTGCATATCTGCGCCTTCGTAGGCCAGTTCAACCCCTCGCTCAATGCGGTCAAACAGCGCCGGCGCCACCGCAAGGAATCCGTCCTTCGCATAGCCGTCCGCCACCGAACGAATATGCCGATTCACGCCGAATATCTCCTGCACTACGACGAGCCCCGCAATTGGTTCGCCCTCGGGCCGCGCCACGTAAGCGCCCAGTTCGTGCCCGTCCGACGTCTTCAAGGTTACGTATTCGCTCATGTGCACCGCTTCTCTTTTGCTAGTATCCACACAAACACTCATTCCCTTCAAGGACTCATGCGCATGGACATCGGCACCATGAAAAAGCCGAGCGCGGTTTCTTATGATTGGTATACCTCGCCGAGAGTGGTGTGGAGGTTTATGACATTCCCGGCGACCACCTTACCATTGTAGTTGAACCCTATGTTCAAGGCTTGGCTGAAACCCTCAAGCGCGTACTACCGTCGTAAGTCCCCTATAACTCGCCGCTTCGATTTTAACGGGCGTAGACTCAGGAATGCGGAAACCACTGTTGCTTAACACCAGTCATGCGGCGCGGAGTCATGCTGCGAAGTCGCACATCCCGCACTTGCAGCGCAGGCGTGGTCCCGCTCTCAACCATCATCGCAATGCAGTGACCTGCATACTGCATCAGGCAAAACCGCCAGCGCCCTGGGTCATCGCCCACACTCGAATCGAGTGCCATGCGAATTCCCCGTGACCCGCCAAACAGGAATGAGAAGTTGTTGAGTGGCAATGCCAGGCCCATGCCACGGGCTTTAATGTATGCCTCCTTCAGAGTCCATAGCTGCAAGCAGCGTTCTGGTCTTTCATCTTCGCGCAGGCTTTCAAGCTGTTCCAGTTCGTGCGTAGAAAACATCCTTGGGCCAACTTCCGCAATCGATGCCGCGCGCTCGCGCGGTTCCAGGTCCACACCCACCTCAGCGTCCTCTCCAATGAGGCAAACCACCAGGCCAGGCGAGTTCGATAGGTTGAATCGCAGCCCGCTCTCGGGGTCGGCCGAGGGCTTGCCGTAGGCGTTAATCTGAAATCGCCACGCCTCAGGACTTAGCGCATGATTGTAAGACAGCGCAATGCGCGCCAAGGCGTGCGTGGCAAGGTATTCGCGGCGGTGCCGGTCAAACTTGAATCCCTCCCAGCGTGCGCGTTCGTCTTCGCTCAGCAACTCCAGGCATGCCTGTGCAGCCTCCGCCGCCAGCAGATCGTCAGGGTATGCGCACCAAAGGTGGAATGTTTCTTTTTCCATGTTAGTGCCAGTTATCCTGCCTGTATACTCTGCCCAAGCAAGCCTCTCAGGTAAGTCGCGCCATGAAATGCAATGTCTTCCGGCGACACGTTCAGGTCTCCCCCCGCCTCAATAGCCTACCGCAGCGGCCTTGCTTCTATCCTTCCCGGGACCGCTCCCGCTGCAAATGCCGCCAGGACCATGTTGCTGTAAGAAGACACGCTAGAGCTTTTTCCGGTGCCAAAGGGTATAATTCGGCCCATGGCGACGGGTACACAAACCAATCTCCCCGAAGCTGGTCAGGCGCAGATTTCCTCTGCCGGCCAGGCGGAGACAGCTTCAAGACTCAGCGCTCTTGAGGCGCGCCTGGCGCAGTTGGGAAGCGTCATGGTGGCATTTTCCGGCGGCGTGGATTCGGCCTTCCTGGCGGCCACCGCGCATCGCGTACTCGGTCCCCGCATGCTCGCCGTGCTGGCCGATTCACCCAGTCTTGCCCGCCGCGACATGGAGCAGGCCTGCGCATTTGCCCGCTCGCTCAACATCCCGCTGCAGGTCGTGGCCACGGATGAGCTCGAGCGCCCCGAGTACCAGCGAAACGACGCCAATCGCTGCTTTCACTGCAAAGACGAGCTCTTCGCCGTCATGGAGTCCCTGGGCGCCAAACTCGGCTTCACGATGATCGCGTATGGCATGAATGCCGACGACACGCGCGACTTCCGTCCGGGCCAGCGCGCCGCGGAACAGCACGCAGTGCTGGCGCCCCTGGCTGAAGCCGGCCTCACCAAGCTTGAAGTTCGCGCGCTTGCCAAGGCTGCAGGTTACCCGCTGTGGGACCGCCCCGCCGCCCCGTGCCTCGCCTCACGCGTCGAGTATGGCCGCACCGTTACCCGCGAAGTCCTTGAGCAGGTTGAGCGCGCAGAAGAGGGTCTGTGCCAACTTGGCTTTCGCGAGTTTCGCGTCCGGCATCACGGCGATCTGGCTCGCGTTGAAATCGCTCGCGCGGAGTTGCCTCGCGCCCTCTCCATGGAGATGCTTGACGCCATTACCGCGGCCCTCAAGCAGGCTGGCTACCAATACGTCACGCTCGATTGCACCGGCTTCCGCTCCGGCTCAATGAACGCAATTCTGCCCGCCGATATCCTTGCCCGGCGCGGAGCATAGCGGACAGTTTAGAATCGCTCTCGATGCGTATTGGATATCTGGAATGCTTCTCCGGCATTAGCGGCGACATGCTGCTGGGCGCACTAGTTGACGCCGGCGTCCCTTTTGCCTGCCTTGAACAGGCGGCCGCTGCGTTGGATGTGGGCGCGCATCTTGAAACGCGCAAGGTGATCCGCGGCGGGATTGCCGCAACCAAAGTGGACGTTCTCACTCCGGACCATGGCGCGCATGAACCAGATGACTCTCATTCCCACTCCGACACCGACCACACGCACGAAGCTCACACTCACGGGTCGCACAAACATACAGTCCATGCTCATCCCACTCACACGCACGCTGCGCACCGCTCCTTGTCTGCAATCCTCGCCATCATCCGTGCTGCTCCGTTATCCGAGACGGTAAAATCCCGCTCAACCCGCGCCTTCCAGCTTCTGGGTGAAGCCGAAGCCGCCATTCATTCCATGCCTATAGAACAAGTGCATTTCCACGAGGTGGGCGCGGTGGACACGATTGTCGATATTGTCTGCGCCGCCGCTGGATGCGAAGCCCTTGGCGTCGATGGCTGGCTCGCGTCGTCACTCAATGTAGGCAGCGGAACTGTCGTCTGCCAGCACGGGACGCTGCCAGTGCCGGCGCCCGCCACACTCGCGCTCCTCGCCGATGCGCCCGTCTACTCCGCCGGGCCGCCGATGGAGCGCGTGACCCCCACGGGCGCGGCCGTATTGAGAATGCTTGACGTGCGCTACGCGCCGCTTCCCACCATGCGGATCCAAGCAGCCGGCTATGGCGCGGGCGGCCGGGATATGCCGGGTGAGCCCAATCTGCTTCGGCTTCTGCTCGGCGAAACAGAGGATTCGTCCAGCGGAGAAGCTGAATCCATCGCCATCATCGAGACCGTCATCGACGACTCCAGCCCGCAGTTGCTCGGCTACGTGAGCGAATTGCTGCTCGCCTCGGGCGCATGGGATGTCTATCGTGTCGCTGTGCAAATGAAAAAAGGCCGCACCGGCGTTCAGCTCACGGTGCTTTGCCGCCCGGATCTTGTTCCCACTTTGCGCGATCTCATTTTCCGCGAGACCACCACCATCGGCCTGCATTGGCGCGTCGAAAACAAGATTGCCCTGTCCCGCGAGTTTCTCAGAGTGCAAACTCCATGGGGCGATGTGCAAATCAAAATCGCCAGCTGGCCCTCCGGAAAGGTCGCCAATGCGTCGCCGGAATACGAAGACTGCCGTCAGATTGCCGCACAGCACGGACTCCCACTCAAGCACGTCATGCAGGAAGCCATGCGTATCTACGTTGCCAGCCGCACGGGGGCAGCCGGCCACGCGACGAAGGAGCTTTGATGGATCGCACTCAAATCGAGACGCTGCTGAATGAAGTGCGCGAAGGCCGCATTGCCGTCACCGACGCACTCGACCGCCTTCGCGACCTGCCCTTTGAAGACATCGGTTTCGCCAAGCTCGATCATCACCGTGCCCTCCGCACGGGCATGCCCGAGGTGATCTTCGCTGCCGGCAAGACTGCCGCACAGGTAGCGCAGATATTCGCCCGCATGGCCCAGCATGGCGGCAACGTCCTGGCCACGCGCGCCTCAGAAGAGATGTTTCGCGCCGTCGGCGAAGCAGAACCGCGCGCCGAATTTCATGAGACAGCCCGCTGTATCACACTCACTCAGGCTTCCGCGCCTGCGGGCAAAGGAACCATCGCCGTAGTCTGCGCCGGCACGAGCGATCTGCCCGTAGCCGAAGAAGCCGTGGTCACAGCGCGCCTCATGGGCAACAGCGTCGAGCTCATCGCCGATGTAGGCGTGGCCGGCATCCATCGCCTGCTGGCGCAGAAGGCTTCGCTTCAATCCGCTCGCGTGTTGATTGTCTGCGCCGGCATGGAGGGCGCTCTGCCCACCGTCGTCGCAGGCTTGGTGAACGCCCCGGTTCTTGCCGTCCCTACCAGCGTCGGTTATGGCGCATCGTTTGGAGGGGTTGCGGCGCTGCTCGGCATGTTGAACACGTGCTCGCCCAACGTTTCAGTGGTCAACATCGACAACGGCTTTGGCGCAGCCTGCATAGCGTCGCTGATCAATCGGCTCTGAAACGCGAGTTTCCAGTACCCCTAGAGCGTTTTCGTTATTAGCGTGCCCTTGAGTTGTATTGGTATCCCACCCATTCCGCAGAAAAAAGCGGAATGGATGGGGCACAGAGGGCTACAGCAAAAACGAACGTGCTCTAAGGCCGATCATAGAAGCGGAAGAACAGCGACGGCTTCGCCACAGGCTCCGCCCGCGCCACCAGCTCCGTAGTCTGCCCATCGCTCAGCGGCGTAAACTCTCGTGCCAGGTGCACGTTCTCTTCCAGTTGCGCCAATGTATCGCACCCAATGATGATCGTGCTAACCGGCCTCGACAGCGTGTAATACATCGCCTCGCGCATGGTCAACGTGCCTGGCGTGGGCGCCGGCACCATACCCTCCCACTGGTGCTTCTGCTGCTCCAGCGTCGGTGGCGTCCACGTGGACAAAATCCGCCCGCGTCCCGGCACCTTCATCCCGATGATGCCCATCTGGCGCTCTACGGCCAGGGGCAAAAGCTCCTGGTTGAAACTGAAGTGGTGCGGGTCTGCAGCGTTCATGGCCATCAGAATCGCGTCGAATGGATACCGCTTGATGCCTTCCATCAGCGCATCGGGCCGGTAGTGGCCAGTGAGCCCGAGGTGACGGACCACCTTCTGCTCCTTCATCTCCAGCAGCGCTTCCATCGCGCCGCCCTTGGCAAACACTTCGTTCACATCGAACAGTGTGCCGATGTCGTGCAACTGCCACAGGTCCACGTGGTCGGTCTTCAGAAGCTCCAGCGACTTCTCAATCATCCGCATCGACCCGTCACGCGTCCGTTCCTTGGTCTTGGTGGCCAGAAACGCCTCGTTGCGGCGGTGCGCCATCACCTTGCCCACGTACTGCTCACTCCAGCGCTCCGGGCCGCCGTAGATCGATGAAGTATCAATGTAGTTCACGCCCATGTCGAGCGCCCGCTCGATAATCGGCACTGCCACATCGAAGTTGTTTTTGAGCTCCAGCGAGGCCTGCCCGCCGAGCGAAAAAATTCCCACCTTGTAGCCCGTCTTGCCCAGATTCCGCGTCGGCATTGACGTCGGCGTCACCGGGTTCACGGGCAGCCCAGGCATTGTTTTCGGCGTATCTGGCTTCATTGCGGAGGGCGCCAGCAGTGCTGCTGTTACCGCTCCCCCAGCCTTCAAAAACTCCCGCCGCCCCTGTTTCCGCGCCTGCGTATCAGCCATAATCCCCTCCGCCGGCAAACCGGCTCTTCTCGTCAGACCCATGATAAACCTGTGTGGCAGAGTTGTGGGCTACATAGGCTGCGGAAAAAGGGCGCAGTTGGGTTCAAACGCACCAAGAGCATCCCGCAGGGGCTGAAGGCCACGTTGATTTTGCGGCCCATTCGGCACGACTGAAGTCGTGCCCTGATACAAGACGTTCATGAATCCACGCTGAAATGAGTTTTTCGGCAGCCTGTGGAAGGCAGGTGAAGAGTAGGCCGCCGGCCAATTGAAGCGCGGGGCAATTGAAGCGCGGGTTTACCTGCCTACTTCACAGGTTGAACAATAATGTTCTGCGGCTCACTGATCGAATAGGGAGACCCTGGAGCCTCACTGTGGCTTGTCGCAGTAATCGTGAAGACAAACAGCTTGCCGGCTGTCTTGCTGATCGCGTAGAGATGGTGATCGTTATCCCAGAAGAATTGATCGACCTCATCCTTCGTGAGAAGTCCGGTGTATGGCTTGATCGGTTCGCTTCCGTTGAAATGGAAGATCTGCAACCCTCCCGTTCCGCCAACAGCCAGTAACTTGCCCGATGGGGACATGTTGAGATCTTTCACGGCGCCGACCGAAGTCTCAGGCATATTGCCGCGTGTGCTGGTCGTCGTCAGATTGCCTTCGGCATCGGCTGAATATGTGGCCAGCTGCGCCGGTGTCAGAGGGAACTCGAAACTCGACGGCTGCATTGAGATGGCTACATGATTGGTCGGATCCGCTGCAGCCTGCGAAGGGCAATAGAAGTACCCCTCGGCCGCCTTCGGAACCCCGGCCGACACGATTCCGTTCAGCTCCCCATTTTCTGTGCGCTTGTATCCCCAAATCCCCCAATACTCGTCCGCAATGCAGGATGCCGTGTAAGCGTATTCGTTGTTGCCAATGAACGTTGCCGGCAGCGAGAGCCAGTCGTTGGCGTTATTGTTTCCAACGATATCCAATCCGCCTGTAGCCTTATCGACGGGGAAAGACTCATACGTGTTATTGGCGCAGCCCCCTTCTGCGTACCCAAGGCCGTATAAAGACGTCCCGGTATGGTCAAGAAATAATTGGCCGACGACATTGCAATTGTCAGGAGACTCAGTACCTGTCGTCATTGCGTAACGAAGCGCGCCATTGGATTCGATCCGGTAAGAGTCAATGTCAGCTCCGTAACCGTCCACGGCGAAGAGATACTTTCCATTCACCGCCATGCTCGTAGCGTTCTCCTGGAAGGGCGAGCCGGGCACGGAGGTAAGCTTTCCATTGGGCGCCGCAGAGAAGGCTCTTATCTCATTTACTTTGCCGCCCGGGACAGTGCTCGATACGTATACATAGGCAACAGGCGAGGCACTTATTGAAGCGCGGATGTGCTCGTCAATTGGCGAGGATGCGGTTTGGGCGAACGCCTCGGCGCATAGGGTTAAAGTTACACAAAAGGCTAGCTTTAGTTTGTTTTTCACCAGGCAACTCCAGTTTTCATGTAAATACACTATTACAGGTACTCGATCCGGTTCGATAAGCCGACCGAACAATATTAGCGGAAATTAATGCCCCATCCAATAGTTAGATGCAAACGGAAGGCAAAAGGTCGTTTGGATGCCCAAGAGCGAGTTAGCCCGAGGGAGTTGAAAGACTACGGTTTTTAGGTTGTGTGCGGGAAAGCCAGGGCGGCTTCATGGTCTTACACCGTTGAATCATCTGCCGCTGTGGACGACTGAAAGATGGGTTTCTCAGGCTCGTGATTCGGGCGGAAGAGGAATTGGAGCGTGGGCTGCCGGCCGGGTCAATTGTGAGAGGATTGACGCACAATGGCGGAGATTTCTTCTACATCCCCCGCGGAACATGGGTTGAAGCGACAGCTTGGACTGCGCGACCTGGTGTTGGCCCAGGTGCTGTGCGTGGTAGGGAGCGGCTGGGTGGGCGTGGCGGCGGGATTGGGCCGGGGACAGGCGCTGACCTGGGTGGCGGCCATGCTGCTTTTCTACTTTCCAATGGGGGCGGTGGTGATCGGCCTCAACCGGATCATGCCACTTGAGGGCGGCCTTTATGTCTGGGCGCACAGAGCATTTGGCGGGCTGGGCGGCTTTCTGACGGCGTGGAACCTTCGGGTCTACGGAATTGTGATCACGGCGGCGATTCTGTATGCGATTCCTACTGAGCTGGCTTACTTGATTGGTCCCAGGGCCGCGTGGCTACCTGAGGATCATCGGGCTTCGCTGGCGATTGTCACCTGCCTCGTAGCAGCGCTAACTCTGGCGGCGGCGCGTGGGCTGGAGTTGGGCAAGTGGATTCATAACGTCGGCGGTATGGCGATGATCACTGCGTTTGTGGCGCTGATTCTGCTGCCTGCGTGGGCAATTTGGCGGCATCGATCTGGCCAACAAGAGCTGGATCACGGGATGGAGTCTGCGTTGGCGCTGCCAGCGCTCAATCTGCTCTCGCTGGCCCTGTTTGGGCAGATGCTTGTGGGCGCGCTGAGCGGCCTTGAGTATATCGCCATCTTTGCCGGCGAAAGCCGCCACCCGGCGCGGAATATTGCGCGTTCAGTTTGGATCGCTTCGCCGATTATCTGCGCGATGTTCATTCTGGGGACGGGTTCGGTTGCGGCCTTTGCAAAGCCCGGTCACATTGACTTCATTGCGCCGATTCCGCAGACACTCCGCATTGCGCTGGGCAATTCTGGAGTTGGGAATCTGATTGCAATTGCTACCATTCTGCTGGTGCAGCTAAGGCTCCTGGGCGCATCGAGTTACCTGTTCACCGGCGTAACACGCTCGCCGATGGCGGTGGGTTGAAACCATTTGTTGCCGGAGTGGTTTACGCGATTGCATTGGCGATGGCGGACACCGTTGAATTCGATCCTGTGCACGTCAGGTTTGGTCATGCTGCTGATGGTGCTGGCAAGCGTGGGGGTTCATGCGCAGGAGGCTTTTCAGGTACTTTCAAATGCCGGTTTAACGCATTACGAGCTGATGTATATGGCCATGTTTGCGATTCCCGTGGTTGGAGCGGGAGCGTTGCGTAAATCGCTGCCTGGTTGGCTGAAGTGGGTCTCGGCAATGGGGTTTTGCGCTTCGCTTTTCAGCTTTCTGATTTCGGTGTATCCCTTTGTCAGTGTCGTGAATCCGCTTGGATATGCGGTGAAAATAGCAGGGACGGTGCTCGCCAGCAATATTGCAGCTATCGCATTTTACAAGCTGCGTAATCGAGGAGAGCGAAGTTAGAGCATTCCCGATTTCAATATCACCACCAGGAAATCGTGCAATGCGCCTTTTACTTTCAGCGGCACTTGCGCGCGATGCCGGCCGGCGAGCCATCCAGATTCGCAAGACTTGAATCACGCGCCTCTGATTGTGAAAGCTCCCACGCGATCAAGCCGGTCGGATTGCATGCTGAACGGAAGTTCAGGCAGGTAAGGGTCCATCGGAAAGCC
>Ga0182024_10002527_pt1 | contig 45183 bp, 42 predicted proteins | sample P32metaG_FD_120480 | JGI IMG/M metagenome (GOLD analysis project Ga0182024, IMG submission 120480) | Permafrost microbial communities from Stordalen Mire, Sweden - P3-2 metaG (Illumina Assembly) | ecosystem: Environmental > Terrestrial > Soil > Wetlands > Permafrost | place: Sweden: Stordalen... | reverse complement strand
TGTACTCCATGGTGATGAACTTCATGCCATCTGCTTCGCCGAGGTCGAAAATGCGGATGACGTTACGATGAGTCACCTGGCGGGCTAGAACCAGTTCCTGTTTGAAGCGATGCAGCGCGTCTGCGTTCTGCGCCAGCTCAGGACGGATGACCTTCAGTGCTATCAGGCGGTCGACTTCCCGGTCCCGCGCTTTGTAAACCGTGCCCATCCCGCCTTCCCCGAGCATTTGCAGAATCTCGTAGCGGTGGCCTAGCACGCGTCCGGGTTCGATAGGTGTCGAGGCTCCCGCACCTACCGCGGCGGCTGGAGCCGACCACCCGCTCATGCCGTCCGCCTTGCGGTCGGAAGCCCCTGGCACGCCGGGAGTGGCGCTTGGAGTGATCGTAAGTGTACGGTCGCTAACGGGCAGAGGAGTACTGCACGCAGTACAGATAATGATGCCGGGAGGGTTTGTTGATCCGCATTCCGGACATTCCATGCAACTGCCTCGCTATTTTGAGTTTACGGTACACCCGCAAGGAGGCCTTTACAATAACCATGACGTCAGAAGTTTTTTCGCACCTTTCGCGGTTAACAAAGAGTGCGGGCGGGTGGCACACCCGCCAGTCAGTCTTTCAACAGAGGCGAATCGGGGGACCAAACACGCAGGAAGTCGCGATAGCAGACCTGCATCGCCTCTTCCAATCCCTCAATTTTGAAATGTGAGCCTTGAACATTAAGGGCGTTCAGGATGCAGTTGTGGGCTGTCATCAGTGAACGATCTACGATTTCCGGCTGAGCATCAGCGATTAAGCCCATGCGGCCGTCTACCTTGTCCAGCCGTTCACTCAAGCCGCCGAACGCAGTATGAGCGTGACGCAACGGCAAGTAGTAACCTGTATCTATGTTCGGATATCTTTATTTTTCCCTGTCGTACAGCGCACCCAGGGCTATTCCATAGCGGCGCAAACTGTTTTTGCACAACATTTTTATGCGCCTGCAATAACTGTAAAACTCGAACCAAAGTTTACGTAGAGAAACAAGGAGCGAGCGAAGGCAATATATTAGACCTTTTTCGCGAACCATTCTTTATCCGTTCCCTGCCATGCGGTCATCCGATCGTTCCACTTCCTCGATCGGAGTATCAGATTGGGAAGGTGATGGATCCTATTGCGTAGCAAACGAGTGGTCGCTGTGCTGCTCTTCGGTTGCTTCAGCTCGTCGGGCATCATCTGATTTGCTGGGGAGTGCGCTCCATTGCGGCTGTTGATGTTGCCAATCCCGACGATGTGATGTGACGGTTTTCACTGACAAAGTTTTGCTTCTTGTCGGGCAGGCTGTGCAAGCGATCGAGAAAGTCCGCAACGCCGCGGTACAGGCCCTCGGCGACGCGCTGGCGCTGACCGCTCTCGAGCAGCAGGTTCTCGTCACTCGCGTTGCTCGCGAAAGAAATCTCCGAAAGCACCGCAGGCATTTCGGCGCCGGTCAAAACGATGAAGGGCGCCTGCTTCACGCCGCGGTTCGTCTCGCGCGGGCTCACGAGCTGGAGCCTTTGCGAGAGCGCGTTCTGGATATCCACGGCAAGCTGTTTTGATTCCACAATCTTCTCGTTGCGTGTAATCTTCTTGATCAGTTCCGGAAGATCGCGGAGGGAAGATTGCGCGAGCGCGTTTTCGCGCGTCGCGAGCTCCGCGGATTCCCGCGAAGCTGCCAGACTCAGGGAGTAGGTCTCGACGCCGCGTGCTTCGCGGTTGTCGCTAGAATTCGCGTGAATCGAGATGAACAGGTCCGCCTTCGCGCGGTTGGCAATCGCCGCGCGGTCTTCCAGCCGAACGTACCTGTCGTCCGTGCGTGTGTAGACCACTTCCGCACCCGGAATGTCTTGTTCGATCAGTTGGCCCAGCCGCAGTGCCACATCGAGGCAAAGGTTCTTCTCAAGCAGACCATGGGGTCCGATCGTGCCCGTGTCGTACCCCCCGTGGCCGGGATCAATCGCGATGCGGTTGATCTTTAATCCCAATTCTCGTGTCAGTGAGAGTTGACTTTCGTGGCTGGCACTTGCCTCCGGCGACGCCTTGGCCACGTTGTACTTCAGGGTGTCCGAGCTCAGACCGCGTGGCAGGACGAGGGCCGCCGAAAGCAAAACGACAACGAATGCACCCACCCAAAGAACCCAGTTAGCCACGCCAAGCTCCGCGAGTGGTGCGTATGAAAGCTCGGTTGTCGCAGGAATGCCGGCCGCCTCCGCAGAATCGGTGCCCGCATGTGAAGGCGATGGCGCCGGCATCGGCTTCGGCGTCAGACGAGCAGCAGCCACGACATCCAAATTACGATTCGCCTTCTCGACAATGTCCCGCGACACCGTGTGGCACCCTCGGGCATGTCCTTCCAACAAAGCGTCGAAGCAGATCTTGTTGATGTTCCTCGGGATTCCGCGGCTTCGCTCGGCGATTAGTGTCAAGGCCTCCGGCTCGAATAGCGCTTCACCGCAATGGCCCGCCACTTTCAGCCGGTGCCGGATGTAACCGGCCGTTTCCTCCGGCGATAGAGCATCCAGATGCTTCACCACCGCAATGCGCTGCAACAGTTGCGCCTGCCGCTTCTGTCCCAGTTTCTCCGCGAGTTGGGGTTGCCCGGCCAGAACGATTTGCAGTAGCTTGGTGTGCGACGTCTCGAAGTTCGAAAGCAGCCGGACGGTTTCGAGCACCGAATCGTCGAGATTTTGTGCCTCATCGACGATCAGGACAAATCGCTTGCCCGCCAGCATTTCCGCGAACAACATTTCATTCAATTTGTTGTGCATGGCCACCAGTCCCATGCCCGTCGAATCGACGCCTAGCTCGCTCAGAAGGTATTGGAAGAATTCGCGGGAGTTGCACTGCGTCTGGAACAGGAACGCGGCACGCGCCGTACCGCGCAGCCCTTCGAGCACTTGATACAGGAGCGTCGTCTTGCCCATGCCCGGCTCCGCGATCAGCGCCAGAAACCCTCGTCCCTCGAGGATTCCCTCTGCGAGCGAGTCGAGCGCCTCACAGTGCGTCCGGCTCGGGTACAGAAACGCCGGGTCGGGCGTGACGCCAAACGGCTGCTGGTGCAAGCGATAGAAATCGAGAAACATCGGCATGACCTCCTTCTCCCGGCAGCGCAGGCAGATAGCCTTGTCTGCCCGCCTGATCGTGGTTCCCGCAAAAGGTCGCGCGGCAGGACGGCTCTGTCGGCAGTTATCGCTCGGTTCGCGGGGGCGGGAGAGGAACTGCGCGCACCTTAGGCCATCTGCGCCGTACAGCGCATTCTGCTATAGCCAGTCTGTGACCGCAAGTGTCAGCCCACTCGGTGAACGCAATTTCTACCGGAACTTACGATAGGGATCCGAAAGACTATGGCCCCGGATTTCTTGGACACTCGTTGCTGACTGCCGACCGTCAGATCCGTCGGTCCAAAGCTGTTCAGACGCTTTGGTGACAACCCCGCGAACGAGGGGGCTGGTCCTTTGGCATACGTATTGCGCTCCGCGTGATCGATCAAAATATTCCGCCGGCACGTGAAGACTGGCGACTGATCAAGCATCTTCAGTACCACCGCTTTCTGCTGACCGAGGGACATCGGTCCGCACACTAAGCGACGTGATCGCGATGCTGTGCTTCAGCGAGAAACATATCGCGCGCGGTTTTCTTGGGTTTTGGTAGCGGCGGTCTTTCTACAATACCGTGCACCCGCGCCAGGTGCTCTGCTACGTCAGCCCGCTCGAATCACGCGCGCGCTGTACACCGCAATGAAAAGAAAGCCGAGCGACGCTAATCATGTGGACGAGTACCACCAATTGCGGCAGTTGCCGACGGAAACAAAACGGGTAAGATTTTCTTACGATGCAGACCAGGACTTCCACCAAAGGTCAGGTCGTTCTTTCCTATCCGATTCGCCGCAAACTGGGGCTTTGTGCGAGCGACCCACTGGACGGTAAAGGGGAGGGTGGACGCATTGTGTTAACACCATGCAGAACTCGCTCGCAGAACCTGAGAATTCTCCGTGATGCCATCACCGATTTTCTCGTTCTTAGCGGGGTTCCGGACGCTCCCGTCTTATGACTCTGGCAGGTGTCCACGCCTCCAAGTCCGCCACTCGCACGCGCAGCTCCGGCAGAACCGTAACAACAAATGCAGGTTGCCTGACGTGATCCATTTTCGACGCCGTTGAGACCCGAAAGCTCCGGAGACGGATCGCGGGATCCCACGTCACCGCGACTGCGGATTGAACGCCGCAATCTTTGCGAGTTCGTCCTTCTTGGCCTTTCCTGTGGGAGTTAGAGGCATTTCGGCAATGAACAAGATCTGCGAAGGCCGTTTGTAGGGAGCGAGATTTCTCGCGGCGTGATCCGCCACTTCGGCAACGGTCGCAGGGGAACCCGGCGACAATTGAACGAAGGCGATTACCTCTTCGCCTCCTTCCACTCCCTGGACGGATCGCCCAATCACGGCAGAGCGGACCACCGCTGGATGAGTATTCAACACCGCTTCGACTTCAGCGGGATAGACGTTCATCCCGAAACGGACGATCAATTCCTTGGTGCGTCCCACGATGAAGAGATGTCCATCCTCCAATCGAGCGAGGTCGCAGGTATTGAACCATCCATCCGGGTCAATAGCAGCGGCGGTTTCCTCCGGGGCGCGGTAGTAACCCTTCGCCACATTCGGCCCGCGCACCGACAACTCGCCCACTTCGCCGTCGCCTACCTGTTTTCCATCCGTACCTACCAGCTTGATTTCAACCCCGGGAAGAATCCGACCGACGGAGAGGTCACTTCGAGGCTCCTCCACCCTGGCCTGAGCAATCGTTGGCGAGCATTCCGTCACGCCGTAACCATTGTGGAGAGTCATGCCGAACAGGCTCTCGACGGCCGATTTTACCGCCGGTTCCAGCGGTGCGCCGGAGGACGAGATGATCCGAAGCGCAGGAAATTTCAATGGCCCTGACAAACCCTTCGCTCTTGCGTAGTCGGCCAAGAGGGCGAACATCGCTGGCACGCCGAGTACGATGGTCAGCCGATCTCGTTCCAGTGCCGCGAGTGCCGCGACTGGATCGAACCGTGGCGCTAAATAAAGCGTGGCGCCGCTGAGCAGTGTGCCGAGCAGAACCACGGAAAGTCCCACAGCGTGGGACATCGGCAGAACACCATACAGACGGTCATCCGGAGTGAGCGAACGGATTCGTGCCGAAACCGCTGCGATGAACAGCAGGTTCCTATGTGTCAGCACGACTCCTTTGGGAAGCCCGGTGGTGCCGGAAGTATAAATCAGCGCGGCCACTCGATCAGCGCTGCTGCTGTTCTTCTCGATTGGCTCCGGTTCAACCCGCTCATTCAGAGGACCGAAGCCGATGATACCCAGTCCAGCTGCTTCTGCGATGACCGCACCATGCCGCTTGGCATGTTGCGTGGCATGCGGCGAGACACTCGTCATATAGATCACGCGGCGGGCACCGCAGTGATCACGAATATCGCCAATCTCGCGCGCCGACAGTCGCGCATTTGCGAGCACCGGCCATGCATCCATCCCAGTCAAGGCGAGGAAAATCGCAATGAACGCGCGGCAGTTCTCGCACACCAGCATGACTCGATCGCCAGGGCGCACACCCGAGTCGCGAAGCCACGCACCGGCCGCGGTTACTGCGGCATCGAGTTGGCTATACGTCCAACTTCCGCTGTTTTCGACTAAGACTAGCCGGTCGGGCGAGCGATCGGCCCATGGCTTGATGACATCGCCGATACTCTCGGGCAGGGATTTCAACAGTTCGGGCGCCTGAATATCAATCATGGCCGTTCATCATACCAGTTCATCGTAAACCGCTTTGAAGCGCAACTGGACTGCTGCGGCGCGTCCGACAATGGATTCTGAAGCGAGCGACGGAAAAGCGTAGGCGGAATTTGAACGCAGAGAGTGGCTACGGATAGACGATAGACCCCGGATAATTCTGCGTTCGCACATCTTGTTTTCGCGAAGCTACAGGCGTGCGGCCGGAGTCATCGCCGATAGTGTCGAAGCGTCAGCCTTTATTGATACTAAGAACTGCAGCCAGTTGCGATATACCGATGCGGCCGAAACCTGCCAGGTGCCACGCACTGCACCGGAGACAGCTGCCTCGGGAAACCTTGCCAGGTGCTCCTCGCGCGGCTCTGCGACAACAGACTTTTGAAAGTCGGAGAGAAGTCTTGCAGCCGCGGCATCGAAATATCCGTGCGGCATGGTGGGATACGTTTCTCTCTCTCGACGGAGAAATCTCTTTATGTCTCTGCGGTATTCCTTTAGCAAGGTCCGTGTGCCGTATTCCGGATGACCCTGGAAGTGCACGAAGAGACTGCCTTTTTTCTTTTTCACAAACAGATCAACGCCCGCATCCGCGGATTGCGCGAGCACCTGGTAACCGCAGGAAGTCAGCGCATCTGCTCGCACTTCATTCCAACGGGAATGTGGAATTTGCATCATCTCGGCAGCGCCGTCCGTAAGCGCATGCTTCCGAATCGTTTTGTACTCGAATACGCCGAACTGCTTGTCGGCGAGCCGGTGTCGGGGAATGCCATCGCTGTAGAGAACCCCGGCATGCGCCGCCAGGCACGACAAAACGGTGGACGTTGTATTCTGCTCGGCCCAATCCAAAACTTCGGTCAAGGCAGACCAATAGGGTTCGTTTCGCAGGTCGGCTTCGCGTGGCTCGGTACCAGTCATGATCACGCCATCAAAACGGCTGTTCAGCAGGTCGCCGATGCCGGAATAGAACTTGCTGAGATGTCGCTCTCCTCCATCCGTGTGGGGAAGTTTTGGTAGAGAATAAAGTTTAAGCGACACCGGAATGTCACCGGCAGCAGATTCCAGGAGTTCAAAGAATTGGACTTCGGTGTCTTCCAGCGCCGAATCCGGCATGTTATTAATCAGCGCGATCCGGACGCTACCCGCTTGGGCATCCTGGCCGCCTGCTGGTCTTGCGGAGTGCGTGCGGTTCTTCCGCGCTAGAAGATCGGGAACTCGCCCTCCGTCGATCACGATGGACATTCACTATCTCCCAAGCCAAGGAACACAAAAGTCTCGTCAGACTTACTGGGTCGTTTTGTCGAGCGCCTGCTCAAGGTCGGCGATGATGTCGTCAATGTGTTCGATGCCCACGCTCAACCGAATCATCTCGGGCGTCACGCCCGCCTTCATTTGTTCTTCCGGCGTTAATTGACGGTGCGTCGTGGACGCGGGATGACAAGCCAATGATTTTGCGTCGCCCATGTTGACCATGCGCTTGAACAAGCGCAGCGCATCAAAGCATTTTACGCCTTGCTCGAAGCCGCCCTTCACTCCGAACGTCAGCAGAGAGCAGAAATTCGAGCCCAAATATCGGTGCGCCATTGGGTACAACGGGCTATCGGGAAACCCCGCGTAATTTACCCACGCCACTTGCTCATGATTGCGCAGAAACTCCGCCACCTTGCGGGCATTCTCCACGTGGCGTTCGACGCGCAATGCCATCGTCTCGACACCTTGCAGCAACAAGAAGCCGTTGAACGGTGAGAGTGTAGACCCCGTATTGCGCTGTGCCACGGTCCGGCATCGCGCGACATATGCGGCCGCCCCGTAGTGTTCGGTGTAAACGACACCGTGATAGGCGATTTCCGGCTCGTTCAACATGTAATAGCGCTTCGGATGATCGCGCCACGGAAACTTTCCGCTGTCTACGATCATTCCACCGAGCGTAGTGCCGTGTCCTCCCATGAATTTCGTCATGGAATGCACCACCACGTCCGCACCGTACTCAATCGGCCTCAACAGGATTGGCGTCGCCACGGTATTGTCAACGATCAACGGCACGCCGTGCTTATGCGCGACCCGCGCCAATCCTTCGATATCGGCAACATTCCCCGCGGGATTGCCCACGCTTTCGCAGAAGACCGCTCGCGTCTTCTCGTCGATCAACTTTTCAACGGCTTCGGGACTGTCGTTCTCCGCGAACCTTCCCGCGATTCCCTGTTTCGGCAGGATGTGCGCCAGCAGTGTGTAGGTCGCGCCGTAGAGTTGTGGAAGTGAAACGATGTTGTGACCCATCTCGGCGATGTTGATCAGCGCATAATGGATCGCTGCCATTCCCGAGCTTACGCTCAGCGCCTCCACGCCGCCCTCGAGCGCGGCAACTCGCTTTTCGAGCACTGTATTGGTCGGATTCCCAATGCGCGTGTAGATGTTTCCCTGAACTTCCAGATTGAATAAGGCCGCCCCATGCGCCGCGTCGTCAAATTCGAACGCAACGGTCTGATAGATTGGCACGGCCACGGCTTTTGTCGTGGGATCGCCATCATAGCCCACATGAATCGCGATGGTTTCTCGCTTCATGCTCTACACATCCTCGGCGTTACAAAGATGGCTGAGGGAGCTTCAATTCTCTGCGCCTCGCGATCGATCGCGCCGGAAGCAACTGCAGAGGAGCTTCGTTGAGTCCCTCATTCAGCGATCGTCGACATGCGCGAAGCCGGAACGGACGCTGGATTCCGCGCCAGTGATTTCATCATCGTCTGCGTCAGACGTTTTGCGGCGAAGCCGGCGCCGAAAGCGAAGCGCATCACCGGTCCAAAGCTGTTTGCCGCCGCAATCCCGACGAAGTAAAGGCCGGGAACGGATGACTCAAAGCTGGACGACAGCACCGGGGCGCCGTTGACGCACTTGAGCTTCGAGCGAATCGCTGGATTGAGGAAAGCCAATCGCTCCATATCCACTTTGTACCCGGTCGCCGCGATAACGTGTTCCGTAACCATTTCGCGCGCCGAGCCATTCAATCCACGCAGGTGCAAGTGTACTTTGCTATCTCGGATCTCGGCGCGCTCCACGTTGTATCCAAGTTCGAGAGGAACTCGCCCCATCACCTTGTCCTTGACGAACCACCCTGCGGATGGACCTAGCGTTTTTCGGACGAGATCGACACGCAAACTCTCCGGAAGATAATGAAACAGCGCGGGTGCATCGGAAAAGAAGCGCGAGCGCATTCCTGGACCCAGCCCCGAGTCCGGGTGCCGCAAGCGCTGCCACCAGGACCGGCGTTTGCCCGCCTTTGGCCCGGTGTGAAATTTCAACACGGTAGCACGAGCGACCAGTTGTACATCCGCATCGGCGTCGCGCAACAATCCGGCCATGTCAATGGCCGAAGAACCAGCTCCGAGCACCACCACGCTGCGGCCCTTAAATTCTGCAAGATCGTGATGACGGTAGCTATGCGACAGAAACTGCGCCGGCAGATGCGCCAGGTTACCTGGCACGTGTTCGAAGTGCGTGATCCCCACCGCAAGCACCACTCGCCGTGCCTTGACCACTTCACCATCGTCCAATCGCAATTGAAATCCATCAGCAGAGCGCTCGATGGCCGTAACGACCTTATCTTCCAGCTCCGGCACCATTCGATCCCGGAAGGCGAGCCCGTACTCGCCAAACGTCTCGAGACGCACGGGAATCCCCATGTCGGCGTACTTGATCCCGCGCTCCGCGCAAAATTGCTGCAAAGTGAATTTGGCGTCTGGATCGTAGATGTTTGAAGCGAAACCGTCCGACTTGAGCATCATGCCTTTCGGCATATGCGCCAGCCAGCTGTCCATCGGCCGGCCAAAAATTCGGAAGGGGATACCGCGACTGCGGAAATGCGCGGCGATCGAAAGTCCGTAAGGACCCGCGCCGACGATTACCGTTTCAATCATAGTGTTAGGAAAGAACCTCTCTCTGTGGTTTCTGTCGATTGCCGCGGTCGGCGTGAACCGCAGACGGGGGCAATCTCCAATGCTGGCCCGGAATCGGGCAATTGTCCAGGCACTCCGCTCGGGGCTGTAGCTTGCGAGACAGGCCCGTACACCTGTTGACGTGCAATCTTGTTGCCTGCCAGAGATTATGTAACGATCCTAGAATCAGTAGCATACACGATTCAGAAACGCCCCGTGAGGGAAATTCTTTTCCCTATGCGCCACCCGATTACCCTTGAGGTGGCGACATCGGTTGGCGACTCGAAGGCGTCGATTATCTTGCTTCCGTTTCTTGGCCCACTAGGATGGTTCGACGACCGCAGCCTTGGATCGATTTCATTTAGTGTACTGGTGTTTGCGTTACCGCCTAGCGTTCTCAAACCTTTTAAGGTCGAAGAAAAAATGCAGTTTCCTCTCCCGCTTCCGCGGGATCGGAATGACAGATTGATCTTTTTGAAATCTGCTAAGGGAACCCGGGCGTACGCTATGCAGTTCAGGAAAACAGAACGCAGTTCGGCAGCCGAATCGCTGCGCCTGACGACGCGCCGCTAGGCTTTCGCGCCCAGACTCGAAAACCTCTCCGGGTTGGTGTAGCGCAGCTTCAGGTGCGTCACCATGGCCTGCTCCGGAGTTTGCTTGGATGTGCCCTGCACAACCTGAAGCAGCGAGCGATGATGTTTCAACGGCCAATGCAGGCGATCGTGCGTGATGTATTCCAGAGCCTGATGCGCGAAGAGCACGGGAACCAGGGAGTTCAAAGCTTTCTCGAGGTACTCGTTGCCGCTGTTGCTCCAGATGGTGCGGTGAAATTCCAGATCGAGAGCCGCGGCGTCAATTTCCGAGCTGGCTTTCCAGCGTTCCATTTTCTTCACCAATTCCAATAGCTTCTTTTCGCAGGCCGCGGTGAGGCGCGCGCGGCATAGCTTCAAGGCTTCGGCCTCCAGAATGATGCGCAAGCCGTTGATTTTCTGGCAATCCTCCTCGCTGAGCGTGTTCACAAACATTCCGCGGCGCGGATGGTTCATCACCAAGCCCTGCTCCTGCAATTGTTGCAGGGCTTCGCGGACCGGAATGCGGCTGACGCTATATTCGCGCGCGAGCCTGGTTTCATTGAGGCGGTCCCCGGGCTTGAATTTTCCGGAAATGATGGCGTCGCGCAGAATAGCGACGAGATGGGATTTGAGAGTGGTGGTGGGAAGGATCGTGGCGGCGAGATTCATCAATTCGTGCCTCGGTGCAGCGGAGAAGAAGCGGGAATATACGCTCGATTCGGCGCGATGAATAGTATACCGTATGCAGTTGCTTCCGTGGCGCGCTCGTTTAAGGGAAGGCCCATGCATCTGCACAATCGAATCCTCTGCGTTTTACTTTGTGGCGTCTTCGCGTTTGCGCCGTCCGTTTCGAGAAGCCAGAGCCAGAGCGCAAGCCAGCCCTGGATGAATGCCAAGCTATCTTCGGACGAGCGCGCGGACCTGCTGCTGAAGCAAATGACGCTCGATGAAAAAATCCAACTGCTGCACGGTTCCTTTGGCGCGCCGCTGGGTAAGCTGGTGCCCACGGCTCCCCCGCGCGCCTTGGGTGGCGATGGCTTCGTGCCGGGCATCCCGCGACTGGGCATTCCGGACTTGAATCTGATCGGCGCGGGATTGGGCGTAACGGACCTGGGGCACCGAGTGAACGGGCAATCCACTGCGTTGCCATCGTCGCTGGCGGAAACGTCCAGCTGGGACCCAGAGATTGGGTATGAAGCGGGGAAGGTAATTGGGGAGGAGACGCGCGACGAGGGCTTCAATGTGTCGCTGGGCGGCGGAATCGACGTGATGCGCGAACCGCGCAACGGACGGAATTTTGAGTATCACGGAGAAGACCCGTTGCTCGCGGGAAAAATCACCGGACAGGAGTTGCGGGCCATTCAGGACCAAGGCGTGGTGGCGGACATCAAGCATTACGCGATCAACGACCAGGAGTCCGGGCGTTTGACGGTGAGTTCGAACCTAGACAAGCGCTCGATGCGCGAAATCGACTTACTGGCGTTCGAGATTGCCATAAAAGATTCGGGCGTGGGCACGGTGATGTGCGCCTACAATCGCGTGAATGACGTTTATTCCTGCGAGAACGACTACCTGCTGAACGAAGTCCTGAAAAAGGATTGGGGATTCAAGGGCTGGGTGATGTCCGACTGGGGCGCGACACATAGCACCGTGCAGGCCGCGAATGCCGGACTGGACCAGGAATTTTTTCTGAACCAGTATTTTTCCGCGCCTCTGAAGGAGGCGGTCGAAAAGGGCGAAGTCCCGATGGCGCGGCTGGACGACATGGTGCACCGCATTCTGCGCACTTTGTTCGCGGTAGGAGTGATGGACCATCCGCCGGTGGTCATGCCGATCAATGTGAAAAAGGACGCGGACGTCGCGCAGCACATCGCAGAACAGGGCGCGGTGCTGCTGAAGAACGACGACGGCCAGCTGCCGCTCGATGCATCCAAGGTTCGCTCGATCGCGTTGATCGGCTCCCATGCCGATATCGCGGTGCTTTCGGGCGGAGGATCGGCGCAGGTGAATCCCGTGGGGGGAAATGCGGTGCCGGCGAAGCCAGTGGCGGACGACGATACCGATGCTTTTCTGGCCATTCAGGTGTGGGACCCATCCTCACCGCTGCGGGCCATTCGCGCGAAGAGTCCAAATAGCAAGGTTGCATTTGCATCGGGCCTGGATGCAGGCGCGGCCGCGAAGCTGGCGGGCAATTCGGAGGTGGCCATCGTTTTCGCGCACCAGCACACGCACGAAAACGCCGACCTTGAGAATCTTGCGCTGCCCGACGAGCAGGATGAATTGATCCGACAGGTCGCGGCGGCGAACCCGCACACGATCGTGGTGCTGGAGAATGGCGATCCGGTGCTGATGCCCTGGCTGGGCAGCGTGAAGGCCGCCCTGGAGACATGGTATCCGGGTGCGCGCGGCGGCGAGGCCATCGCGAACATTCTATTTGGCGACGTGAATCCGTCGGGAAAATTGGTGCTGTCGTTCCCGAAGAGCGAGGCCGACCTCCCGCGGCCCGTTCTGCAAGGGCCGCCTCCGCGGCCGACCGGACAAAAGACGGACATCCTGACTCCGGGTGCGTTTTTTGATGTGAATTACAGCGAGGGGATGAAAGTAGGCTACCGGTGGTACGACGCGGAAAATAAGGTGCCGCTATTTCCTTTCGGGTTCGGACTTTCCTACAGCAGTTTCGCGTACGCGAAACTTCACGTCGAATCGGCGAAGCAGCTGAGCGTGTCGTTCACCTTGAAAAATGCCAGCGGCCGCGCCGGCGCGGAAGTGGCGCAAGTGTATCTGGGATTGCCGGCGAGCGCGGGTGAGCCGCCCAAGCGCCTGGTGGGATGGAAGAAGGTGAAGCTTGGTCCGGGCGAAAGCCAGGAAGTAACCGTGAACATTGAGCCGAGGGCTCTCGCGATTTTTGACGATGCGCGGAATGTGTGGGAGATTGTGCCGGGCGAATACCGGGTGTTCGTGGGAGGATCTTCGTGGCAAACTCCGCTCACACAGAGTTTCCGGATCGAACCGGCGCAGGCAGTTGCGCTTCTCAAGCAGGACTGAAGGCATAACGCCTTCGTGGCCGCGGCGCCGCAGAGTCTGGCTTTGGCTCGCCGCAATCGAGCCTTCTGAATCGGAGATCGCCAGTGGAAAAGGCTGATCAGGGAATGGCGTGAAAATTACACGGCTGAAAACCGCGGTGGTGGAAGGCAATTTCGATTGGACGTTCGTGCGCATCGAGACGGACGAAGGCATTCAAGGGTTGGGGGAATGTTTCTTCGCTCCGGGACTTACGGCGATGCTGCGTGCGCTGGAGCCGGTGATTTTGGGCGAAGATCCCCGAGACATCCACCGGCTGTTCCGCAAACTGCAGCTGGCGACGTCCGGCGCGGGGTCTGTCGCGGGAATCATCTATAACGCGATCAGCGGAATTGATGCCGCGCTCTGGGACGTGCTGGGGCAATCGCTGGGCGTTCCGATTTACCGGCTGCTGGGCGGCAAGTTTCGCGACAAGGTGCGCCTTTATGCGGACTGCCACGGAGGAGAGGCTCTGGAAAGTTTGGATGAAGTGCTGCGCTCGCGTCCTGCATCGTGGGCGCCACAGCGTGCCGGGCACATTGCCAAAGACTATTTCGGCGAAAGCGATGCGAGCGAGCCGGCGACTTCGGAAGCTTATCGCCAGCAGGCGCTGGCGAAGCGGGCGATGGGTTTCACGGCGCTGAAGTTTGATCTGGACGTGCCCGGCACAGAAGGCGGCGACCCGCACAACCGCAGCCTATCGAATCGCGCGATCGATCGCATGGTGACGCTGGTTGCGGCGGTGCATGAAGCGGTGGGCGCGGACACGGATATCGCGCTGGATTGTCACTGGCGGTACAACGTTTCGGACATGGTGACGGTGGGGCGCGAACTGGAGCCGTTTCGTTTGCTGTGGCTGGAAGACCCCGTGCCCCCGAACGGCGTGGCCGCGCTGAAAGCGGTGAGCTCGAAAATCCGCGTGCCGATAGCCACCGGCGAGAATCTTTTTCTGTTCGAAGGCTTTCAAGAAATCATCGAGCAGCACGCGCTGGACATTGTGACGCCCGACCTGCAAAAAGTGGGCAGCCTGGCCATCGCGCAGCGCGTCGCGGATTTTGCGGACCTGCATACGATGCCGGTGGCGCCGCACAATATCAGCAGTCCGGTGGGGACGCTGGCTTCGGTCCATTTCTGCGCGGCGATACCAAATTTTCTGGCCCTGGAGTTTCATGCAGCGGACGTTCCTTTCTGGAACGAGCTGGTGGAAGGGCTGCCGTCGCCGATCATTCAAAAGGGATTCGTTTCCGTGCCGGAGAAGCCCGGATTGGGCGTTACTTTGAATGAACAGGTTGCGCGGCGGTACGCGCGGAAAGACGAACCCTTTTTTGTGTGATGGCGAATGATGGCGCGCTCTCGGGCATGAGGGTATCAGCAATCTGCGGGCGGAGTTAGATCCGAAAAGTACGAGAGCTCGAAGGTCAGGACGGCGAATGACTTCATTGTGGAAAAACGACGACGAACTTTTCGCGCTGGTCCGCCGCGAATTATTTACGTGCGTGGTGGGCGACGTGATGGACAAGCTGCAACTGCTGCACCAGTTCCTGCCGCCGCAGATTCACCCGCTGCACGCGGAGATGGTGACAATTGGCCGCGCGATGCCGGCGCTCGCGGCGGACGTATTCGCTGAAAAAGTTTTCGGTTCGGCGAACGCGCTGATGGAGAAACCATTCGGGCTGATGCTCGAAGCACTCGATGACCTGCGCCGGCACGAGATTTACGTGAATACTGGTTCTTCGCCGCGCAACGCTTTGTGGGGCGAATTGATGAGCACGCGCGCGAGCAAACTGGGCGCGACGGGCGCCGTGGTGAACGGATATGTGCGCGACACGAAAAGCATTCTGAAAATGAATTTTCCGACTTTCTGTTTTGGTTCGTACGGGCAGGATTCGGCGCCGCGTTATAAGGTGATCGATTTTCGCGTGCCGATCGAGATTGGAGGGGTGGTGGTGCGTCCGGGAGATATTTTGTTCGGAGACATTGACGGAGTTTGCGTGGTTCCCTGCGAGGCCGCTGAAGAAGTGTTCGCCAAGTCACTGGAAAAGGCGCGCGGTGAGAAGCTGGTGAAGAAAGCGATCGAGGAAGGAAGCAGCGCCGTGGACGCATTTCAGAAATTCGGAATCATGTAGGACCGGGGATTGGGTCAGAGCAAAAACGCGGAAGTGCGACGCCGGTCGCAAATGGTTCGCGAGTTTCTGAGCGGCCAAGGCCTCCAAGCCGGGGTGATCGTGACCATCGAGCCGGGAGTTTACGTTTCCGAGTACGGCGGAGGCGCGCGAATCGAAGACGACGTGCCGGTGACGGAAAGCGGGCACGAAGTGCTGTCGCAGGATTCGCGACGGCCGGAAAGAGCGCCGCAAAGAGTGACGCAGAGTGTGGAACGAAGATGATTGGCATTGACCTCAAAGGCAAAACCATTCTGATGACGGGGGCCCTCGGAGCCATCGCCGAACACATGGTGCGGAAATTGGGCGAGGCGGGCGCGACGCTCGCGCTCACCGACATCAAGGCGGAGGAAGCAGCCCAGCGCACGCTGGACGAATGGAAGATTCCGCGCGCGTCGTGTTCGTATTTTGCAGCGGATATCACGGATGCGGGCGCCGTCGAGCGGCTCGTTGAAAAGGCTTTCGAGCGCTGGCCCGCGCTGGACACCGTGCTGGGCCACGCGGGCGGATGCGGCCTGCATCCTTTCGCGACCACGTCCGCGGCGGAGTACGAGCGCATCTTTCGCTTCAACTATTTCGCGCAGACCTATCTGGCGCGCGCCACCCTGGCGCAATGGACGAAGCGCGGGATCGCGGGCCATTTGATTTTTACTTCTTCTTATGTCGCGCGCATGCCGCACACCAAGATTCCCGCGTACGCTTCGGCCAAAGCGGCACTGGAGAATTTTGCACGCTGCCTGGCGCTGGAGTACGCCGCTACGGGCATTCGCGTGAATGTGGTTTCGCCCGGAAATGTGGCGGCGGGAAGTTCTCTGAAAGTTTTCGAAAAAGACCCGGCCTACCGGGAGTTCGTGCTGCGAGTTTCGCTGGGCAAGCGCAATAGCCCGGAGTCAATCGCCGACGCATTCGTTTTTCTGTGTTCACCGCTAGCGAACGAGATTAACGGGCAAGTGCTGAGCGCGGACTACGGCGGGGGGATCGGGAATCGCCTATGAAGGTGGGTCTGGGATTTTACCGGCACATGCTGAAGCGTGAATATTACGACTTCGCGCGGCAGGCGGGCTGCACGCATGTGGTCATCCATCTGGTGGATTACTTCCGGCAAGGCTCCTCGAACCCCGCGAACAACCAGCCTACTGGCGCCAAATACGAACCGTGGGGAGTGGCGGGCGATCCCGAGAAATTGTGGACGGTGGATGAAATCAAAAACATTCGCAAGGAAATAGAGGATGCCGGCCTGACGCTCGCGGCCATCGAGAACCTGGACCCGGCGCACTGGCACGACATACTTTTGGATGGCCCGAAACGCGCGCAGCAAATTGAAAAAGTTAAAACGATCGTTCGCCGAATCGGAGAGGCGGGCGTGCCGGTGCTAGGTTACAACTTCAGCCTCGGTGGCGTATGCGGGCGCGTGACTGCGGCGGAGGGCCGGGGAGGAGCGGTGACGTTAGGGATGGACGGTCCCGCCGAAGAGGTGCCAATTCCGAACGGGACAATCTGGAACATGATCTACGACCCGGACGCGGCGCCCGGGACGCTGGCTTCCATTTCTCACGAAGAACTTTGGAAGCGCCTGCAGAGATTTCTGGAAGAGGTAATTCCCGTGGCTGAAGAATCCGGCGTGCGGCTCGCCGCACATCCAGACGATCCTCCCATGCCCACCATGCGGCAGCAGCCGCGGCTGGTGTATCAGCCTCGCATGTATCAAAAGCTGATCGATCTTGTCCCCAGTTCCAGCAACATGCTGGAACTTTGCGTGGGAACTCTGGCCGAAATGACGGAAGACAACATCTACGAAGCGATCGATTCGTACAGCAGGCAGAACAAAATCGCCTACATTCACCTGCGCAATGTGGCGGGGAAGGTTCCGCATTACCGCGAGACATTTATCGATGAAGGCGACGTGGACATGCTGCGCATCCTCAGGATCCTGCAGCGAAATCATTTCGACGGCGTTATGATTCCCGATCACACGCCGCAAATGACCTGCGCGGCGCCGTGGCACGCGGGAATGGCGCACACGCTGGGTTTCATGCTGGCGGCGAAAGCCATGCTGGAATCGGCAACCAGCAATAGTAGCGAGAAGTCGCTTGCCGTTTTCGGAGATAAATGACTCCGGCTTCCGCAGTGACGCCGGGCCATTCGCGCGCGCCCCTGGCCATCGCCTTGACGGTGTCGACGCTGGGCGGGCTGCTTTTCGGTTACGACAATATCGTCATCAGCGGCGCAATCGGGTATCTGCGGAATCTGTTTCATCTGGACGCGGCAGGAGTCGGCTGGGCCGCGGGATGCGCTTTAATTGGCTGCGTGGTGGGTTGCGCGGGCGCGGGAACCGTGGCGGATTTTCTGGGAAGAAAAAAAGGGCTGGCGCTGTGTGCGGTCTGCTTCACGCTTTCTTCCTGCGGAATGCTTTTTGCCGGCAGCCTGAATCAATTTGTCGGTTGGCGGCTGCTGGGCGGCTTGGGAATCGGCGCGGCATCGGTGATTGCGCCGAATTACATCGCGGAGATTGCGCCCACGCGGGTGCGTGGCCGCTGCGTCACGCTCTACCAGATGGGAATCGTAGTGGGAATCTTGGCGGCGGTATTCGTCAACATGCTCATCCAGCGAATGGGGGATGATGCGTGGAATACGGCGACCGGATGGAGATGGATGTTCTTCGCGGGGACCGTGCCGGCGGTGCTTTTTGGGCTGATGATCATTCCCGCTGTGGAAAGTCCGCGCTGGCTGATGAAGGAGGGCCAGCGCGAGCAGGCGCTGGGCGTCCTTACAAAAATCAACGGTCCTGACGTGGCGCGGAGCGAAGCGAGCCAGATCGAGGAAACGCTCTCGCTGGAAGAAGGGCGGCTCTCGGAACTATTCACCACCTTTCGCCGCCCGTTGCTTTTGGGAATTATGCTGGCCGCGCTGCAGCAGGCGAGCGGCATCACGCCGCTGTTTTCGTTCCTGCCGGAGATTTTCCGTTCCGCGGGCGCCGCCACCGGGGATGCCTTCCGGCAATCCGTGATGGTGAGCGTGATCAATTTGCTGTTCACCTTCGTGGCGTTGTGGCTGATCGATCGCGCAGGCAGAAAAACACTGATCCTGGCCGGGACCGCTTTGCAATTCGTTTCCTTCGCGACAGTGGGCTGGCTTTATTACGTACACGGCAGCGGCGTGGCGATTCTGATTTTCGTGATGAGTTTCGTGGCGGGGCATGCGGTGGGCAACGGCGTGGCGTGCTGGGTGATTATTTCGGAAATTTATCCGACGAAGGTTCGTGGGCGAGCGATGTCCATCGCCACGACAGCGTTATGGCTCGTCGGTTATCTCGGCAATCAATTATTTCCGGTGATGCAGAAGAATCTCGGCTCGGATGGGACGTTCTGGTGCTTCAGCGCCGGTGCGCTGCTCACGATCATCCTGGTAGGCTTGCTAGTTCCGGAGACAAAGGGACGCAGCTTGGAAGAAATCACCGAAATCTGGACGCCGCGGACGGCACTTTCCAGCTCGACGCATTCCTCTTAACGCTGCGGGCGATCGATTCAAGAATCCGGCGATCCCCTGCGATGCAGGAAAGGCATGGAGCGTCGCGAGGCGGTTTGTAATTCACTGTTTTTCGGAGCTCCTTTGCCGCGAACGGACCCGAGCGCTTCCAGCGTACCGCGCAGGCGGTGGCGCATCGCATTTCTGCTAGCCCTGGGAGTTTTGGTCAACTTTTTCGATCGCATCAACCTCTCGGTTTCCCGCGACGCGCTCAACATTTCCTTCGGAATGTCGCTGATTGCGTTCGGCTACCTTTCGAGCGCGTTCAGCTGGACGTATGCGCTGATGCAGATACCGGCGGGAGTCCTGCTGGATCGGCTGGGAGTGCGCCGAGTGGGGCGGGTCAGCACTTTGCTGTGGAGCCTTGCGTCCTTTGGCGGGGCGCTGGCTCCGGGACTGAGCTGGTTTCTTGGCGCGCGGTTGCTCTTGGGGGTAAGCGAATCCCCCACGTTTCCCGGGAATGCCAAAGCGATCGGTTACTGGTTCGGCCGCGCTGAAAGAAGCCTGGCAATGGCCATCACCGATGCAGCGGCAAAGTTCTCGGCGGCCATCGGAGTCCCCTTCATCGGTTTGCTGGTCTGGCATTTCGGCTGGCGCTGGAGCTTTGCGGCGACGGGGCTCATCAGTCTTCTTTATTTCGTATTGTTTTATGGGATCTACTGCAATCCCAGCGAGGATCGCGGGCTTTCCGCCAGGGAATTTCAATTGCTCGCCGAGGGTGGGGCGCAGCCGGAAGGCGCGACAGCGGAGCAAAGAGGCGCTTCGCTCGGTTATCTGCTGCGCCAGCGCAAAGTGTATGGCCTTGCGCTAGGATGGGGCGCTTACAATTACACTTTCTTTCTGCTGCTAAACTGGCTGCCCAGTTATCTTTCCATTTCGCAGCATGTGGATTTGCTGCACTCTGTTTTCTACACGAGCGTGCCGTGGCTGTGGGCGACTTTCACTGATTTGCTGGTGGGCGGATGGCTGGTGGATGCTTTGATTCAGCGGGGATGGAATGCCAACCGGGTCCGCCAAACCGTTATGGTGGGAGGAATGGCGCTGGGTCTGGCGATTCTGGGCACGACGCGGGCGCATAGCCCGATGGCCGCGCTGCTGTGGATCAGTCTGGCGCTGGGCGGCCTGGCCGCAGCCGCGCCGGTAGCGTGGACGGTTCCTTCGCTGATTGCGCCGCGGGAGAGCGTGGGTCGAGTTGGCGGGATTGTGAATTTCAGCGGGCAGATCGCCGCGATTTCCGCGCCCATCGTGACCGGCTACATTGTCTCCGCGACACAGTCCTTCGCGGCGGCTTTCGCTACCTGCACCGTGATTCTTTTTCTGGGGATTGTGGGTTATATCTTCTTATTGGGGCGCATCGAGCCTATTCCTGAGCCGGTGGAAAATGAAGCGCTCGGATAGCGCGTGGAGTGCTCGGTTGCGTCCGGCAAACATTTTTGAGGTGCCGCGAATGTCATTGATGCGATTTTTTCGCCGTTCGACAGCGCTGACTTTCCTGCTGCTGCTGGCTCTGGCGCTAGGTGCGCTTTCCGTAACTGGAAATGCACGCAAGGCAGCGCGGCAGAAACATATTTTTTATGTTGGGACGTACACGGACCACGGCAGCAAGGGAATTTATGCGTACCGCTTCGACTCCGCGACGGGCAAGTCCACTGCGCTGGGGCTGGCGGCCGAGAGCTCCGAGCCTTCGTTTCTCGCGATTGCCCCGGGCGGACGATTCCTCTACGCAGTCAACGAGATCTCGCAATTCAACGGGCAGCCCACCGGGGCGGTGAGCGCGTTCGCCATTCAACCGAAGACCGGGAAGCTTACGCTATTGAATCAGGTTTCGTCGCGCGGCGAGGGGCCCGCGCACATCGCACTGGATCGCAGCGGCAAATACGCGCTGGTTTCCAATTACGATCAGGGAAGCGTCGCCGTATTTCCGCTGCTGAAGGACGGGCGCCTCGGTGAAGCCACGGCGTTCGTGGAGCACAAAGGATCCAGCGTGAATCCGAAGCGCCAGGAGGGGCCGCACGCCCACGCCGCCGTTTTCTCGCCCGACAATCGTTTTGCAATCGTTGCGGACCTGGGGCTCGATCAGTTGCTGGTGTACCGATTCGATGCGGCGCAGGGAACTTTAGGCAGCGATCCACAAATCGTGAGAGCCGTGCCGGGCGCCGGGCCGCGGCACCTGGTGTTTGATCGCGCGGGCCGACATCTATATCTGATCAACGAAATGCAATCCACGGTGGTGACGTATGCCTATGACGCGGCGAATGGCACGCTCAGTGAATTGCAGATTGTTTCCGCACTCCCCAAGGGATTTGCGCGAACCAGCGAAGCGGCGGAAATTGAGATGCATTCTTCCGGCAACTTTCTTTTTGCTTCGAATCGCGGGGATGACAGCATCGCGGTGTTCGCAGTCAACGCGAAAGACGGTACTCTGACGCCGGTTGAAATTGACTCGGCCGGTGGAAAAACGCCGCGCAATTTCGCGCTCGATCCCACGGGAGCTTGGTTGCTGGCAGCCAACCAAGATTCCGACGATGTCGTGGTTTTCCGCGTGGATCCCGGCAGCGGACACCTTACGCAAAGCGGACCAGTGCTGCACGTGCCGTCGCCCGTTTGCGTGCGGTTTGTTCCGGACCGGTAAATTTGCAATGACGCGATCCCGGCGAAGCGCCGCAATGAACTGGAACGGGCCGTTACCAGCAGCCTTTTCGATTTATTTTGAAAAATTCCCACCAAAGGGGAATCACGCTAATGAACTTTCGTCTTTTCGCTCTGCTTGCGGTTGTCCTTCCGGCATCCTTATCCGCGCAGTCATCAACGCAAACGATTGATGGCTGGACGATGCAAGACTCCGCGAAAGTTGCGGCCGAGGCCACGGTCATTTCGACCGCCGGTTTCGAACCGCAGGGCTGGTATGCCGCGACCGTCCCGGGAACCGTGCTCACCACGCTCGTCAACAACGGCGTGTACCCCGAGCCGCTGTATGGCGAAAATATGCGCGCCATTCCGGAGAGCCTGAACAAAACCAGCTATTGGTATCGCACCACGTTTAGCGTGCCGGCGGCCTACAAAGGCCGGCATACGTGGATTCATTTTGGCGGCATCAACTATAGCGCACAGATCTGGGTGAACGGCCGCGAGGTCGGGACGATGCGCGGCGCCTTCATACGGGGTGATTTCGACGTCTCGCAGTTTGTGCAGCCGGGGCGCCGCGCGGTGCTGGCTGTGCTGGTTGCGCCGCAGCCGCACCCTGGCGTTCCGCACGAACACACCGTCGCGCTTGGCGTAGGCCAGAACGGTGGCGAGACTGCCATCGACGGTCCCACATTTCTCTCCACCATCGGGTGGGACTGGCTTCCCGCCATTCGCGATCGTGACACCGGCATCTGGCTTCCGGTCACAATGGATGCAACTGGGCCGGTCCTGGTAAAAGATCCATTCATTACTGCCGATTTGTCCTCGACGCACGAAAGCGCGGACCTTCACGTTTCCGCTACGCTGGAGAACAAGTCACCTAAGCCCGTCACAGGCACGCTTACAGGCGTCATTCGATTGCAGAACGCGCAGGCCCAGAACGCGCCGTCGCAGAATCCGCAAAACGGTGAAATTGCCTTCCACAAATCCGTGACAATTGCAGCGAACGGCGCGGAAGCAATCGCGTTGGAGAGCAAATCCACACCGGAATTGCATCTTTCCGATCCGAAATTGTGGTGGCCCAACGGCTACGGTCCGCAGAACCTGTACACTCTCACGCTGCGTTTCGATGTGGGAGCAAAATCTTCGGACATCACGACACAGCAGTTTGGTATTCGCAAGATCGAGTACCAGGTCGCTGACTCGGAGAACCTTACGCTTTCAGTCAATGGAGTTCGCGTCATGGCGCGCGGCGGGAACTGGGGCCTCGATGAGGGAATGAAGCGGATTCCGCGAGAGAGATTGGACGCACAGTTTCACATGCACGCGCTGGCGAATCTGAACATCATCCGCAACTGGGTGGGACAGAGCACCAGTCCCGACTTCTACGACATGGCAGACAAATATGGAATCCTGCTGTGGGATGAGTTCTTCCAGCCCAATCCGCTGGACGGTCCCGACGTGGGCGATGTTCCCACCTATCTTGCCAACGTCACCGATAAAGTGCTGCGTTACCGCAACCATCCATCCATCGCGCTCTGGTGCGCGCGCAATGAAGGCTATCCGCCCAAAGAGCTTGATGACACCTTGCAAAAGCTCATGAGCCGCCTGGATCCGACGCGGCTCTACCAATCGAACTCCTCCGCCGGCCGCGGCGTCGCTTCCCATGGTCCTTATTACTGGCGTTCGCCGCGCTTCTTCTACGTTATTCATGAAAGCTTTAAGACCGAGACGGGCTCAGTCTCCATTCCCACAATCGAGTCCATCCAGGGGATGATGCCGCAAAAAGATTGGGAAACGATCAACGACGACTGGGCCCAGCATGACATGGCGGCGGGCGCGCAACGCGGCAATGAGTTCCCCACTTCCCTCGCGGTGCGCTACGGCCACATTCGCAATCTTGCCGACTTCGTCCAGAAGGGCCAGCTGGCCACCTATGAAGCTTTCCGCGCCATGTATGAAGGACGAAACGCCGAAATGTTCAAGACCACTACGGGCGTGATCACCTGGATGAGTCACCCGGCCCAGCCCAGCTTCGTTTGGCAGCTCTACCATTACGATCTCGAGCCCAACGCTGCCTTGTACGCAGTGAAGAAGGCCTCCGAGACTGTGCATGTGCAGTTCAATGAAGAAAACCGGGACATCGAAGTGGTCAACAATCGTCCGGGTGCGCTAAGTGCGCTCCAGGTCAAGGTGCTCATCTATCGTTTTGACGGCACGCTTGATTCACAAAAAACTTATCCGGTAGCGCAGGCTCCTGGCAGCAGCACGATCCAGGCCGCGCAAATCGAGGTGAGCGCGCGCATCAGCCCGCTCTACTTCATCAAGCTCGATCTTGCCGATGCGAGCGGAAACCTGCTCTCCAGCAACTTTTACTGGCAGCATGTGGCTCAGGATCAGTTCGAAGGTCTAATGAATCTTCCCACGGTCATGCTCGACGCCGAAGCCAGCACTCGCGTCGAGGGCGACAAAACGGTGGTGACCGTAACGTTGCACAACGCCACAAACAACGTCGCTCTGCTCTCGCACCTGCAGCTTCATCAAAAGAAGAGCGGCCGGCGAGTGCTGCCTGTCTTTTACTCCGACAACTATATTTCACTGGTGCCCGGCGAATCCTCGACTGTTTCCATCGAAGTGGCAACGAAGGACCTGCAGGGAGACTTGCCGCTGATCGAACTGGATGGATACAACGTGGATGTGAAGCCTGTTGACGGTCCAGTCTCAATCATCGCGAATGTCAACGCGCAGCCATCCCACTGGCCCGCATCCAACATCGTTCCTGACAGAAGGTAAATCCGATGCACCTGTTTCCAGAACGGGGCATGACAAGTGAACAAGCCCGCGTATGGGAATTATTTCCGAGGCGCCGACCATCCAGGAATTGATCGGTTCAGTCTCTTCGAGCGGTAAAGAAAGTGCCAAGAAGAATCCCCCAACTCGACGCCGTCCGCGGTCTGGCAATTCTGGTCGTAATGTTCCATAACATCAGCCCGAAATATCCCCTGTTTCATTCGGACAAGTTGTTCAGCAATGGTTGGATGGGAGTCGACCTGTTCTTCGTGCTGTCCGGTCTCTTGATTACAGGGATTCTTTTAGACACGAAACATTCGGCGGGCTATTTCAAGAATTTCTATGTCCGGCGCTGCCTGAGAATTTGGCCGCTCTATTATTCGTTGCTCTTTTTCATGTTCGTAGTCGTTCGTTTCCTGAATCCTTCCGAATACCATGTCGTCGTTCAGACTTCATCGCCCTGGTGGGCCTTTCCCCTGTTCTTACAGAATTTCTTGCTTCCAATTTCAACCAATGCAGCGGGGCCCCTGGGTGTTACTTGATCCCTCGCCATCGAAGAACAATTTTACCTGGTTTGGCCCCTGATCGTGCGATTCTGCTCGTTCGCTCAACTACGCCGGCTCGCCGTCGCGGAAATTTGTCTTTCTCCCGCGTTGCGTTATTACCTCTCGCTGCACCGCGTCGATCTCTAAACAAACATATTCTGCCGGTTGGATGGCCTCATGGCCGGCGCGCTTCTTGCGCTCCTTATACGGTCCGAAAATTTTGTACCGTCGAAGCTACTGAAGCGATCCTGGATTCTGCTCCTCATCGCGGCGCCGCTCGCATTTCTGACGGAGGCCTTCCATGCGAGATGGATTGTCTTCTCGTTTACGGCGCTAGCCTCAGCAGCGTTCGTCTATGTTGCGATGTTCTCGGGACAAAAATAGCTCCAGACGATAATGACCAACCGATTCCTGGTTTACACCGGGACCATCAGCTACGGGTTGTACTTGCTGCATAAAATCCCGTTCGGTATGGTGCACGTCCTTCATCTGGACCGCGATCCCTATCTGCCCCTACCCATTATTGTCATCGTGAGCTATGCCCTTGCGGCGCTCTCCTGGAATCTGCTCGAAAAACCATTCCTTAGCCTGAAACGATTCTTCGATTCGAAGCCGCTCGCCACAGATCGGGCGAATCCCTCGTCCGGGCTTGTCATGTAAGGAATAAATTGCGCTGTTGCCAGAACCCAAAGGCACGCCGAAAAACTACCTATGGAGCGTTTCCGCCGTACGCCAGTGGAGTCTTGTACTCGCCGCTCCCGTTGCTACGGCATGGCTGCTGAGGCTTCATTGGAATTGACGCTTTCGCGGCCTAGCGCGTCTACTGCCCGAGTCACATAGTAATAAGTTAGACCGTCCTCCACAGTGTTGTCAGTGAATGTAGTTCCCGGAACAGGCGAAGAATTGATCCGAACGTAATTGCCTGCGGGAGTCGTGCTCCGATACACGTTGTATCCCGCAACCTGCGAGCTGCTGGCCCGCCATTTCAGCTTGACCGTGTGGTTCGTGCCAGTCGATCGCAGACGGATCAGGGACGGCCACCCACTGGTCATACGGACCCATTGCGCGCTTAACAGTAAGACAACGAGCACCGCGCTCCCTGTCCCAACTTTCATCCAAACGGAGGCGCTTCGGTCCTGGGTCAAGAAAATCTGACACATTACCAGGAGCGCCAACGCAACCCCACCGACCATAAGGGCCAGAAACCAGCTTCCGCTGAGTGCCTCTGGCACCAATGACGGTAACTTGTGAAACCTATGTCTCAACCAGGGATCGATCCAGATATTTTCAACTGTGAAGAGAAAGAGTAGCGACGCGAGGCCCCATGCAATCAACGTCAACCTCGACCTTTGATCCGAGGGGCGCAGCGAACCTCCACCCATTGGACGCTTTCTCCCGATGCGAATCTCGCCCAAGTGTAATTCAACCTAAGGACGCGTTTTGGAAGCAACGACCGCCTTCGGGTACATAATGAAGTCATATTTGCTTCTCAGATTCACCCCGGCGTCGAGCTCAACCGGCCTTGATGCAACGTATTCGAGCCGCAGGCATCTGGCGATAGTCATCAGATGAATCTGCATTTCGATACGGGCAAAATGCGTCCCGATGCAGTTTCGCGGACCTGCAGAAAAAGGAATCATCGCCATTCGATGCCGGTGTTTTGAATTCTCAGGTCGAAAGCGATCTGGGTTAAATCGGTCCGGCTCCTCCCATAGATCGGGATGTCGCTGTATGAAGTAGGGTGGTACATAAAGCTCGGTTCCCGCCGGAACGAAATAGTCCCCGAGCCAATCATCACCCAACGCTTTACGGCTCAGGGACCAACCGGCCGGGTACAAGCGCATGGTCTCCTCGATGATTTGTCGCGCATAGGGAAACTTAGGCAGATCATCGAATTCGAATGGTGTCGGCAAGGTTTCGAGCTCGTTGGTTAACCTCTCTTCCACTTCGGGGTGCTGGGAGATCAGATACCAGGCCCAATTCAGTGTGCTAGCCGTGGTCTCGTGACCCGCAACGATCAACGTGAGGGTCTCGTCGATGAGTTGGCGATCCGGCATGAGCTCGCCGCTTTGCGGGTCACGCGCCTGCATCATCATGCCCAATGCATCAGTGGCGGGTGCCGAATCCTTTCTTTTTCGATTGACGATTTGAAGGATGACTTTCCCTAAGGCTCGAAATGAGCGTGCAAATGCCATGTCGCGAGTCTGTTCGACGGTAAGAATTTCAAAATGGGAGCTAGCCTCTTGGTAGTCTTCGCCGAAAATAAAGCGAAGCACGACCTCCAGGGCCATGCCGCTGACGTCGTGCGTGACATTTACACTCTCGTTTCTCTGTGCTGCCAATTGCCATTTCCGGAGGAGTCCGGAATTCACCTCTACAATCACCTTAGTCAAGGTTACGATGGATTCCTGATTGAAGGCAGGCTGTATCATTCGTCGCTGCCGCTTCCAGAGTTCCCCCTCGCTCACCATTAGGCCATTGCCAAGGAGCAGTGCGACGCGTTCGATGTCCTGACCTTTCACATAGTTCTGCCAGTTCTCTACAAGCACATGATGGGCAAACTCGACGTTCCTGATCACATAAGCGCTAGATCCAGATATAGAGGCTTTATAGATGTCACCGAAGATCGCGAATTGACGACTCATCCACTCTAGGAGGTCCTCCTTGGCTCTATATTTCTCTTGGGGACCAGGTGGTATGCGCCCGTCTTTCACGTCCAAATCCCCGGCCTTCCGTTTATCTGGGATCCCCATTTTGCCTTCCCAGTAGCAGACACTCTACACCCCACACCCTGTTCCGAGTCAACAGACGGTAGCCAGGCAAGCTTCGACGGTGCGGTTAAGTCCTTCCATCTGATAAACGCGGGAACCGTCCAAGTGGATTGAAGCCGTGAAGAAATCGGCACCGAGAGTAATGAAGTAACGGCCGGAGCACATCATTACCGCACAACCTACACCTGCAGAGCCCGCATCTCCAAGAAGCGATTTTCCCAACTGGGAGGCGCTAGCCGATCGCGACGGACAACAAGAGTTCGACGCTTTCTCAGGGTTTGCCGCGTTACGATGTTACCAGTCCCGATTCGATCGACAGGAATTGATTTTCGCGCGATCCGCTCTACGACTTTGCAATCCGGCAGGAGCTCGCAATCGCCAGCAGGAAAAACAGCACCGCACCGTGCAAGAAACTCGTGTGGGAAATTGCATTCCGGCCGGAAGCAGCCATGAAGGGCGGAATAATGTTCAGAACATTGAACCCCTTAAAGATCAACGCAAGGACGGTACAGATCAGACCTAGCCAATAACCTACGACGGAGAGCTGCTTTTCCATATCGTTTCCCCCTCTTCAGCTTTCTTCTGGTTTCGCCCGTGTTGTTTTGTAAGTTACGCCCCGCCAGCTATCGAGTCAAGCCAGGATCCGCCACTCGATCGCGAGATTAACCGAGCGGTCTCGGTGCATGAAGATTGAGAGAGATCTGCTATGACAGCGATGGAGTCTGGTGATTGATTTGTGCCAAACGCGGCTAACGGTTCCTTGCACCTGCGGACTTGGCACGCGCAGACCGACGGCTTCCGAAATAACCTTGTTTAAGCTGATCCTCAGAGACGCTGATCCGCTCCATCTCCGTGATTTTTACGGTGAAAGCGTTGTCACAAGCCGGACAAATCAACTCGCGCATTTTTCACTACGCCAATGAACCTCGCCCAGTTCACAACCGACTTCAGTTTCCAACTGACCAATCCGAGCGCCGACGGAATCACGTTTACTGTTCAAGGCACAGCAGCTACGGCTGTCGGTCCTTCCGATGGCGGCCGGGCTAGGGCCCCGACAATGTCACCAACTCTTCGGCAAGTAGCAAGACACCCATTGGGAAGAGCGTCGCCATTAAATTCGACCTCTATGGCAACGGAGGTGAAGGCGTTGACTCCACCGGCTCATATACAAAAGGCGCATATCCCACTACCCCAGCCGTGGATATGGCCAGTTCGGGTGTCAATCTCCAGAGTGGAGACGACTTCAATGTACACATCGCGTACAACGGCACCACGCCCAGGCAATTCTTCTGTTGGTGCTTTCCGGAATCACCGTATAGTCTTGGTCTCATAATGCGCAGGAGCTTTGGCACAAATGACAAATGACAAACTTGCAGGCACGTGGAAATTGGTGTCCGCCTCGAGCACAACATCCACCGGGGAGCGCATCGAAGCCCCCTATGGCCCCGGCCCTGCGGGTTTTCTCACCTATGGTGCGGACGGCAGAATGACGTCCCTGATCAGCTACGGCGGTCGAAAGCCACTCTCTTTCGGCGGCGGGACTCGCTCGTCGCAGGAAGAACAAGCGGAGGCGTTCAACACATTTCTTGCTTATGCCGGGCGATACACGCTCGGCGATGACAAGGTGACCCACCACGTGGAAATTTCGTCGATTCAGAACTATGTAAATAAGGACCTGGTGCGCAGCATCAAATTCGAGGACGATCGAATCACGTTGGTTACACCGCCAATGGCAGTGAACGGAAAAATCCAAACCATCGAATTGATCTGGCAGCGTTTACCGGCCGGCTCCTGATTCGGCTATTTTCTGGAAAAGTGGATTCGCGCCTACAGAATCACCGCAAGACTCTTGAGTCCCCTGAAGCCAAATGTCGGAGCCCACTCCGGCGGCGGACCGGTGAGCCTCATCTCCGGAAAGCGCTGCACCAGATTCAAGAGCGCGATCTGTCCTTCTAACCGCGCAAGTTGGTTTCCTATGCAAAAATGCGGACCGGCACTGAACGCCAGATGCTGATTGTTCAGCCTTTTCAGATTTAACTGATTCGGTTCTTTAAATTGTTTTGGATCCCGGTTCGCCGCACCGAGCATGCACAGAATTGACCATCTCTTCGGTATCCGCTGGCCGCAAACCTCGATATCTTCCTTAAGCACCCGAGCTGTGAATTGCACCGGGCTCTCATAACGCAGAATCTCTTCCACTGCCGAGCGGATCATCTCCGGTTTCTCGCGCAACTCCGCGGTCTCTTGCGGGTGCTTCAGCAGCGTGTACATGCCGTTGCCGATCAGATTTCGCGTCGTTTCGTGCCCTGCGAAAAGCAGCGCGATACACTGCGCGTACAGCTCTTCTTCCGTCAGCACCTCTCCATCTTCCTCGATGTCGATGAGCAGGCTGATCAAGTCGTTTCCTTTATTGCGGCGGCGTTCCGCAACAGCCTTGCGAAAAAAATCGGTCATCGCTATCAGCGCATCTTGCGCCGCGCGCGCCTGCTCCACTGTGCGTTCCGGATTGCCGCGAAACACCGCAATGGCCCGGGACCAATTGACGAACGTATCGTGCAGCTCCTGCGGCACTCCGAGCATTTCCGAAATGATTCGCACGGGCATGGGGTTCGCGAACTCCTGCATGAGTTCGACTGTGGAGCCGCGCTGCAACGGCTTCAACATGCCATCCACGATGGCTTCGATTTGCGGGCGCAAGCCTTCGACCGCTGCGGGTGCAAATCCTTTATTGAGAAGTTTGCGCAGACGGGTGTGTTCGGGCGCGTCCATGAATATCAGCCACAAGTTCAGCATCCGCACCAGTTCGCGGAACTCGGACTGGCTGCCGGGCGGCAGAAGCGCCAACATTTGCTGCGCGCGTTTCGCGGAAAGTCTCGGGTCTTTCGCAATCGAGGAACACTCAGCGTGGCTAAAAATCGCCCACGCCCCCCATTGGCCGTCAACATCCAACAAATGCAGTTGGCCTCCTTCGTGCATCCGGGCGTACATGGGATACGGGTCCTGCAGGGTTTCGCCGCCGAACGTAATTCTTTGAACGCTGACCTTGGACAACCCTTACCTCCGCGCACTGGCAAAATTTCCGTCACGCAAGCCGTAACGCATTGATCTGAATTTTAACATGCTTGTACGGGGAACTTGGCGGGGCGGCTTTTCTCGCGTTCTCTTTCGTGCAGTTATTAATAACTCGCAGCTAAGCCGGCGGATTGGGTCCTGCCAGGAATCCACCATCCAGAACCAATGGCTGGCCGGTCATAAAAGATGCGCGCTCGGAACACATCCATAAAACGGCCTCCGCAACCTCCGTCGGCTTTCCAAAACGGCCGAGAGGCTGGAGACCGATCGCGTATTTCTTAACTTCCGGCGCGCCAAAAGCTCGCTCGCCCATCGCCGTTTCGACCACCCCGGGGCACACAGCGTTTACCCGAATCCTATTCCGCGCATTTTCGAGTGCGGCAGCCTTCGTCAGGCCGATTACCCCGTGCTTACTCGCGCTATATGTCGCTCCACCAGCCCAGCCTGTCAGCCCTAGGACCGACGCCATGTTGACGATTGCTCCGCCGCCACCCTGCTTGAGCATCTGCCGGATTTCGTACTTCAAACACAACCACACGCCCTTCAGATTGATGTTGATGGTGCGATCCCAGTCATCCTCGGATTGGCTGATGATCGGCCCCGACTTACCCTCAATCCCGGCATTGTTAAAGGCCACATCCAATCTGCCAAATTTCTCCACAGTCTTCTTCACAAGGTTCTCAACTTCCGAAGCCTTCGACACATCGGTCTTCACAAACAAGGCCTCGCCACCAGCGGCGCGCACCAGCTCCACGCTCTCGTTCCCTTCCGCCTCCCGGCGCCCCGCAACTACGACCTTCGCCCCAGCCTTCGCGAAAAGTACCGCCGTATCACGGCCGATTCCAGACGTCCCGCCGGTCACCAGCGCAGTTTTGCCCTCTAACTCCCTAGTCATAATTTCCTCTCGCGGATCAAGTCCGCCTAGACGCAGGGCGGAGTCTAGGCTTTGGGTGAAGTGCGCGTCAAGCGCCCGCGGAGCTTTGGCCAGCACACGCTCTGCCCCCAGTGATTATCACAAAGGCGGCCTAGGGATGAAGTGCTCGCTGTCCCTTGAAGTTCGCGAGCAGCCGCTCGAATCGTTCCGCCACGTCTTTATTGGCAAGCTCTTTTTCGGCATTGGCGCTAGCCTCCCCGTGAGGCATCAATGGAGGCTGGGAAGCAATTTGCCACAATAAGGAAGTGTTTTCATTCACCCTGCGCGCTTGACAGTTCTTGAGGCGGCATAAGTCAGATAACTATCCTATCGTCATTATGATAGACGGTGCAGAGTTCCATTCACATTTTCCCCTTTTGGTTCACGGATTGCGTTTTAGACGGTCGTAGAGTTTTCGATTCTGACCGCCCGCCGCAACATACGGTTTCTCTGTGCTGCGACCGGGAGTCACGTGGAGGCTTAGAGTACGGTGAACCCAACGGTCCTGATTGCCACCACGACTCGCTGGTTTCCGACTGCTCGATTGGCTGTGGCCCTTGCGAGCGCGGGGTTTACCACCAGATCGGCCCCTTCGCGAATTTCGCGGGAGATAAACTGGTCGAAGACATACGTCCGGCTACCCATGCTCATTCGTGCTTGTTGCCCTGCGACAACGTGTTGGCGATTTGAAAGCCACGTTCTCCCGCCAAACGTTCGGCGAATCGGTCGCGGAACAAGGCGTCGGACCGGTGCGTTTCGCGCGCCCTAAAGTAAGCTTCCCAACGGGGTGTATCTGAGACATTGCGAACGGAAGAATTTTCCTGATCCCTTCTAAGTACCCTTGGGATTCAAGAGACACATTATGAGGAAAACCAGACAGTGCGTGTTAGAGGATTCGCGATTTTCCTTTGGGGAGCAGATTGTTGTCGAGCCTGCCGATGGACTGAGTGTCACTACGAGGAGAATGGCGGCGCCACCAGCAGCGAGAGTTGACGGTCTACTAAAGCTTCCCCCGTTCTTACAACGGGCCCTCTCTCCGCCGTCGAGTTCCTATACCGATTTTGCTAACGTGCTGTTCTCACCGCTTTCCAAGGCCCATTAACACGACAGGATCGAGGAGTGTGACGTGAAGCGACGCCAACCGGAAGCCACTTTGCAATGCTCAGTCGAGTAGTCGCGTCCCGATGCAGACAACGACGGGTGACTCGGCCTAGAATGGGCCCACATGACCTCCCAAGGTGGGAATCGTTCGGCGGGAGTCGAATCAATCCGCGCTGTACCGTTCTAAAAATGGGACCTTCCACAATTTTGGATAATCGCTCAGCGGGCGGGCGAAGAGCATTCCGCCGGCCAGCGAGAAGGAGGAAAAATGTTCCGAGAGATTGTGGAGAAAATACTGTTCTATCGTGACGGGGACAAGACATTTTTCGAGCCCGAGGCGTTTCCATGGGTCGCCGACATCGAAGCAGAATGGAAAACCATCCGCAAGGAGTTAGACGCGCTAATGGTGCACCGCGAAGAGATTCCCAATTTCCAGGATATTTCCAAGGCACAGAAAGCCTTGACGAAAGGAGACGAGTGGAAGACTTTCATTTTCTACACGTTTGGCAACAAGAATGAAGAGAACTGTGCGCGATGTCCCGAGACCGACCGGCTCTTAAATCGCATTCCGGGGATGAAGAGCGGGATGTTCTCGATCCTGGCGCCCCGAAAGTACATAGCTCCACACCGAGGGCCCTATAAGGGCGTGCTGCGTTATCACCTTGGATTGATGATTCCAACCCCGGAAGGCAGCAGCAGAATTCGCGTTGGAAGCGACGTCCGCGCCTGGGAGGAAGGTAAAAGCATGATTTTCGACGACAGCAACGAGCACGAAGTTTGGAACGACAATGATTCCTATCGTGTAGTGCTGTTCGTTGACTTCGTGCGCCCGACTATCTTTCCTCTCTCGATGGTGAATCGCTTGATTATCTGGGCGCGTGGCCGCTATCCACTCTGAGGCCGCCCGAGACGAGGGCTGCCGTAGACGTTGATGCTATCGGACGAAGAAGGTCACTTCGCCTCGTTGGTCAGGATGAAAACCGATTGCGGCGGCCTCGACGACTGACCGGCATCCAGGCCTTATACGGTCATGCAGTTCGATAGCGATGATACGGACCTTCTTGATCCAGTCGCCCGCCGCGAATACCTCTTTCTCCGCACCTTCTATGTCCACCTTCAACAGATCAATCTTCTCGATGCCAGTTTCGCGCATCAGTGTATCCATCGTCATGGCAGGGACGCGCGTGTCGCCATCGCCTGCGTACTGCTGCGGAGTCCGGACGGAGAGCGATCGACACTGCGTTGTAGTGAGGACTGAGAACGAATTTGCCACTAAGAGTAAGTGTTTTCATCCCCCCGTGCTCGCGCCCACCCCTCAGACGAGGAGACCTTGAACGTAACTAGTCTGTTTTCAATGTAGTAGATGACTAGCCAGGGCTCTTGCTTGGTTAAGCTTTGGTCCGCCGATTGCGTTTTGAAACGTCGTAATATTCCGGAGACTTGTTATCCTCCGCACCATTCTGTCGGATTGGACACAATCCGGAAATCTCAGGAGGCTTGAAGAGCGGTGAAACCAACGGTCTTAATTGCTACCACGACTCGCTGGTTTCCGACTGCTCGATTGGCTGTGGCCCTTGCGAACGCGGGGTTCACCGTAGACGCCGTCTGCCCCTCCGATCACCCTCTGAGCAAAACCCATGCGCTACACCGAATGGACCGTTATCACGGCCTCGATCCGATAACGTCGTTCGCAGACGCGATCGTCGCCACAAAGCCGGATTTGATCGTTCCCAGCGACGACCTGGCAACCCAACACTTACACGCTTTGTACCAACAGCAACAGCGCAAACATGGCGCAGCGACGCCGATTTGTGCGCTGATCGAGCGTTCGCTCGGAGCGAGCAAGAACTTTCCATACTTGTACGCGAGAACTAAATTTATGGAAATGGCCCAAGGAGAGGGCATACGTGTTCCGCAGACGGCAGTAATCGCCGACGCTAGCGACCTTCGGAATTGGCTCTCTCACGCAGGTTTGCCGACGATCCTGAAAGCGGACGGTTCCTCAGGCGGCACCGGTGTAAGAGTTGTACGCAGCCCGGAAGACGCCGAGCGGGCGCTCGAGGATCTGCAGGCTCCGCCGCTAATGGCGCGGGCGGCGAAGCGAGCCTTGATCGATCAAGATGTAACGTTGGTTTGGCCGTCGCTGCTTCGTCGTCGCTCCATCGTGAATGCGCAGACATTTATTGCGGGACGCGAAGCAACGAGCGCCGTCGCTTGTTGGAACGGAGAGGTCCTGGCCAGTCTCCATTTTGAAGTGGTCAATAAAGCGGGTTCGTCCGGGTACGCCACGGTCCTGCGCTTGATCGACAACCGGGAAATGGTGACCGCCGCCGAAAGCATGGTTCGCAGGCTCGGTCTTTCCGGCATGCATGGGTTCGATTTCATGCTGGAGGCGCAAACCGGAAACGCTTACCTCATCGAGATAAACCCGCGATCCACCCAAGTGGGACATCTGACGCTCGGACTCAGCCGTGATATTCCGGCGGCTCTGTTCGCGGCGGTGTCCGGACAGAAAGTTCGTCCAGCTCCAAAAGTCACCGAGGACGACACGATTGCGCTGTTTCCGCAGGAATGGATCCGCGACCCAGCCAGCGCGTTTTTGCAGTCGGCCTATCACGATGTTCCTTGGGACAGGCCAGAATTGATTCGCGCCTGTGTAAGCGCACGCCGCAAACAACGCGCTTGGTACTCCCAACAGAGTCGGCTTCAAGAGTTTTCGATGGCTCGTGCCCCTCGACTATGACTGCTCCGTTGAAAAATCGTGATATGTCGCTAGCTTCCGCTGAGACGCTCGCGAGGCCCACCGTCGGTTCGCCCGCTAGCCGCCCGCATCGCCTGATCCATGGGCCGCTCCACGAGCGTGCGAAGAAGTCTCTTCGCGTGATGAAATTTGGCGGTACGTCGGTCGCGGACGCTTCTTGCATCACGAAAGTCGCTCATATCGTTCGGGATTCTTTGCGTGAGGGCTCTGTCGTAGTAGTTGTTTCCGCAATGTGCGGCGTAACCAGCAAACTGGTGGAGGCGGCCGCCCAATCGGAAGCAGGAAACAGCCGCCGGGTCGCCACGATATTTGAAGAACTGCGCGAGCGGCACGCGTCAGTGGCAAGCGCGCTAGTCCGTTCGGCCCAGACGCGGAAGCGTCTCTGGCGCAAGATGCACGCACTCTTTCAAACAGCCGGCGTTCTCTGTGAGGACGTCCTGCTTCGACGCGCCTTGACGCTGCGTGCGCGTGATTCGATTACAGGTCTGGGCGAGCGCCTTTCGGTTCTTCTCGTCGCCGCCGCTCTCGCAGAACAAGAAGTGGCGAGCGAGGCGATCGAAACGACCGAACTAATCGTAACTGATGCCTGCCATGGGGCGGCGGAGCCACTCATGGATCAGACACGCGAACGCTGCGAAGTGCGCCTGCGCCCCGTATTGTTGCGGGGCATTGTTCCGGTGGTGACTGGCTTCATCGGCGCTACGGTGGACGGAGTCCTCACAACTCTTGGACGCAACAGCTCGGACTATTCCGGGACGATTCTGGGTGCAGCTCTTGATGCGGACGAGGTTACTCTGTGGACGGACGTGGACGGCATCCTGACTGCTGATCCTAAGATAGTGCCAGGTGCGACCGAGATACGCGAGATGTCATATCGCGAGGCGTGCGCTCTCGCGGAGATGGGAGCCAAGGTTCTGCATCCGAAAACATTGCGCCCCATCATGCAACGCGGCATTCCCCTCTTCATCCGCAACACGTTCGCTCCCGATCGCCCAGGCACGAAGATTACGGCCACCGGCCCGGGCGGCGGCGCTCGTAGGTAAAAATCGCTCGCGCCAGACTACAGCACCACGGGAAGCGCCTTCAATCCTCTAACTCCGAAATTCGGCGCCCTCTCCAGCCGCTGGGCCGCAAGCTACGTCTCCGAAAATCTCTGCACCATCCGCAAGATTGCCGCTTGGCCCACCAGTCGAGCCAGTTGATTCCCAATGCAGAAATGCGCGCCCGCGTGAGCCTGAGCGCTTTCGGTCTTCGATCCTGCTCAATACAATTTCGCGAGTAGAGCGCGGGCCGCTTTCCAAGCGTATAGCCTGACACCAAGAAAAGTCCCTAGAGTATTCGTGATTAGGTCCGTCGTGCCCGAATCTCGGGTTGGTAGGTAAGACTGCGCTACCTCAATCGTCAGACTGGCAGCGAGTCCAAAGACAACCGTCGTCAAGTTGGGATGTTTAATCGCTCGCACGGATGACCAATAGGCACAGAAGAAGAAGCCCAGAGGGATGAAGCCCACGATGTTTACAAGGATATCTTTCCAATAGCTTGGGCTCGGCCGGAATTCCGTCCAGAAGGGTTCCAGGAACTGCTGATGCAAAAGTTTGAAGCGTTTTGGAATATACAAGTCGATTCCAGGACGGACATCGTTGTGAACGATATTTCCAGCACGTTCATTGAACAAGTAGACCCCAATCGCGCGTTCGTTTCCCGAGAGCCCGGGCCGCCCCTGTGTTGTCCAGGTTTGATAGTGCCGAAGAACTTCTTCCGCAGTGAGCTCCTGCTGGTAAATGGCAAGCCCCTTGAGCTGGCCGGACCAGCTGCTCTTGCCGACCGGTGACGTACCGATTACCAATTTGCCGGCGCATTCCTTGCCGATCCGAATCCCCGGGAACGATCGCACGAGGTTGCCATCAACGTACATCGAGGTCTTTTCTTCGCCTGACGTTATCGTGACAAATACCGGCTCGATCCGCAGGAAAACACCGTCGGTACCGATTATCTGCGTCCGGTTCTGGTCCTCACGGGTTTGGCGGCTCAGTATGAGGAGCGCATGATACTGCTGCAATAAAAACTGCAGAGGATCTTCCCGCGTGTAGAACGCAAGTAGAGTGCTCGAAGCGCTCGTACTCTCAGGTTGCAACCAGATCTCGAGACTACAGGAAGGTTCACCTTGCGCATCTGCCACCGCAAATGCGCCGGAACTCCAGATGGTTCCATGCCGACCAAGACGAACGCCATTCTCGTTTCCCAGCCATGTCACCGCGTTCCGGGGTCGCTCGAACGGCACGAGCCCAGCCACCAAAATGCCCACCAAAACCAATATACAGATTAGGCCCGGTATTCTTGCCCGAATCATTTTCCTCGTTGCTTATGACGTTGCCGGTCGAAAACTAGCATCTGGGTTGATAGATTACAAGCCTGGTCACGTGAAAGTGAGCCATGCCGCACTTGTCCTCGTTTCGCGAAAAGATCGAATGTTATCCGGCGAACCAGAGCAGAAAATAGCTGATCCGTTGTTGGCCCGTTTCGCGGTCGCGTAGATGTCATCGCTGCCGCGCTCCATCCGCGACCTCCTCGGCTCCCACGACTCCGTTTATGGCAAGCGACGGGCGCTTGGCCGGTTTGCGCGTTTATCGGGAGTTGTTGATTCTCCGCTTGATGATGCAGGAGTGTCCTCGCTCGCCTGCCAGACACCTCGAACTGCTCTTGAGTTGATTACTGCAATGACGACAGAATTTTACGACAGACGAGAAAGGCCAACCGCTAATTCGATTATTGACGTAACCAGAGTTGCACGATCGAGAGGCCTATAGGTGCCGGCAGCCAGGGTAGTTTCCGACTCGGTCAAACTGCGAAGGCCCGCTCGCGCTGGGAATGACCAACCGGTGGTAGACTGCGCGTATGGCTACCAAAAAGAAAACCAAGAAGAAGCAGACGAAGTCGAAGAGAACTGCGGGCAAGAAGGTGGCGTCGATGAAGAAGACATTTAAGAGGAAGCTAGCTGAGAAGAGGGCAACTCCCAAGAAGAAGTCGGCGATGAAGAAGGCAGCCCCGAAAAAGGCGGAAGTGAAAACGAAGGTCGGCGGCAAGAAGACAACCGGCGGGAAAACGGCGGGCGCACCTAAGAATCAGGTTCGGGGGAAAAGCCAAAGCGTGGATACGTTGGCATTCGCACGGGAGGGACTGGGAGCACGGTCGGGCGAGCAATCGGGAGATATGCAGGGATTGTCCAACGTCGAAGGTGCGGATTCGGAGAGTGTGGACGAGTTGCTCGAGGAAGGAAACGCGTTCGAGGCCGACGTGGTGAAGGGCGTGGAAGACGCCGGGGACGCTGACGAGGGGGAAGTTCGCACGCATGAGGTGCCGCAGGATGATGTTCCCGGCGAGTATCTGGATAAAGAGCAATGAGTGAGCGGACCATGCCGGTGCGGAACGATTCCGGTAAACGCATCTTGGAGTCCATGCCGCGGCGATGTTGCCGCAAGGCAAAGAAAAGCGCGCGGTTGGTAGCGCGCAACATGTCCCGAAGAACCCTCACTGAAGTTTTAGGGTTTAGGGTGCTTCAAGTATCTCTTGAGCCGAGTTTTTAGCCACCCGCCAAGTGCGCCGTAATCGCGCTGGCTTAACACTCGCGCTTCTTCAGGAGTTTCGCCAATTTTCAGCAGCAAATCCCACCTCTGCTTACTGTCGAGGCTATTGTAGTGCTGTTGTGCCGTCATGCCTTCTCCATTACTTCGCGAGCATCACGTTGCTGGCGAGTATATCCAATTGAAAGGCACGATCTGACGAAGCCTCATCTTGGACACTTTTCCGTGCCAACCGCAATGGCTTGGCGTCGACCCCTGACGGTAATGTCTTTGGAGACTTACGCTGCAAGCTGACCTTGTGGCCGCCTTTCGGGCATTCAAAAACAACTTGGTAGGCTTTGCTTATACTCCATTGTGGGCCCGATTGCCTCTATGGAGCGGTCTTTTTCACTCTTGTCGTGATCTGTTGGTTCACATTCTCTTCGGGTGACGCGTAAACTACAGCGTGCCGCTGATATTGGGTGCAGCCCTGCCCAGAAAGATTTCCTTTCGAACTTTTCCATTTTGCTCGCAATGAATTCAAGAGTTATTTCCGATTGTCATGAGTATTTTCCAGGATAGCCGCGAGTCTATTTCAAAACCCTGTAGACGCTTTTCGGCGCATGTTCTAATGCGTCGGGATAGTCGCTGAGCGCGCAAGACCGAAGATTGAGAAACGTAACCTGTGGGGACTTTTGTGGGGACCTCTCATACATCTTGGCGCATCTCGCCACATCTCAAATCAACTCGCAACAACTACTGAACTGGTTGAACCTGAGAGGGTTGCAGGCCTTGCTGCCTTCCGTTCAACAAGTTAGCTAAATCGCCTGAAATGGTCTCCGGAACCAGAGGTCGGAGGTTCAACTCCTCTCAGGCGCGCCATTCCTCATTTTTCGCCCGTTGAAAGATCACGTCGAAGGGCTTTCTGTAAGTAGGATAAACACTTGTGGCATCCACTTTGCAGTACAAAAGTACGATCCGGAGCAATCTCCCTTGTTCCGCCGGTGGCTGCCTAAGGTAAAGAAAATAAGCCTTATTCGCGAGTTCTAAAATCCTGACGCCGTCTAGGATTCTCTCTGGAATCTGCTGCCCAAGTCCCTGAAGCGCGCCCAGAATCTGCTGTTCCTCTTGGTTCCACGCTGAGAACCTCGCTGTCCAGAATTCGGCAGTGATCTTACCGTGCAGCTTGTCCACGTAAGCCCGTTCCAGGCGTCCTCGTACCTGCGCCAGACGCTGTACCAATCGTTCCCGCTCCGTAGGATCACCTTCTTAGATTCCGGCGAGGGAAGCTGGCATTCTCGGCGGACCGATTTTTGCGGGGGGCCAACTGCGAGCGTGATAACCTCTTGGCATGGAAGCGGACCTGCATGCAGCAATTAAGATGCTCCAGGGACAAGGCCATACAGTCCGTCCATACATCCGCTACGGTACGTTATGGTTTGAGATAGACGGAAACATGTTGGCTACCCGGCAGGAGATGCTGGAATTGGCTGACGGCGTGTACTCGTTGCAGGAACTGGCCGAACTATTCGCGCGGAGGCACGCTGAAGAAGAGAGCAGGCCCTAGCCCGGACACCAGCAGCGTGCGTCGGGGAAGTGCCAGTGGTCTGGGGGCAGCCATAATTGAAGCCCCCTTTGCGACTAGGAAGGATAAGAGGATCGTACCGCGCCGCAGCAATAGGCATTCAAATGCTATTGTCATTGTAATTGTGATTATCCTTCTGGCCTTGTTCTTGTTGAGACGGACCCAGCAGGCCGGCTTGCGATATTCGCCACCGGTGGCCGCGCGCCCACGTTGATTTCTTTGTCACACCCACAACCTGAGGAAGATCCTTTAGCGCCGAGAACGGAGTTTTTGGTAGAGACAAGTTGATGAATTCGCGCCGGACGCATTATAGAATCAGGCATGGAAAAGTCAAAAATCCCTGTTTACTGCCAGCATTGCAAACAGAAACAGGTTGTTCATGTCTTTGTACGACTGGGACGAAGTCCGATGAAATCCCAGACCGTCAACTGCATAACGTGCAAGAAAGAATTTGACGTGCTGGTTTCCGACCCGATCATCGGCGGCCCATTCCCAGAATAGAAATTCCGCTATGCCATGCAGCTTGACCTCTGTAATACCTGCTAGTGGAGAGTCTCGACCAAACATGTTCGAGGGAACCAGAGCAATCGACTGGGTGAGGTTGGGTGTTGAAGGTTTGGTGGTGCTTCTCATTTTATATGAAGTCGTTGTTGGGGAGCTAGCTGTTCACATTGATACACCTTCAAGCATTATTCATCGATTTCGGAAGCGCGGAGGATAACATCCAAATTGTGTGGAACACTCTTGCCGGTCAGTGCCCTGATTTCTTTTTCCAGAACGCCCTGGATCAGTTGCCCTTTGTATCGTTCACCGCCGTTTGGGATGGGGACCAGCAGACCGAATCTTGTATTTCATAAGTCAGTCCATTGAGCCAACAGCCCTGAACTGTTCGAACCTCCATTTCAACACGACTCCTCTGAGGTTGCCGAGTTTCCGTTGTTCGCGAGTTACCTCGGAGCAACCGAAAGCGAAACCGAGCCCGGCCACTATTGTTAGACTTGCAATGCATGGGCCTCGCCGTGCTGCCCGATCTGGCGATCCAACACCTCCGCATGTGTACCTTTCGGAACAGCTTTGCACTTCCATTGATGTTAAGTTCGCCGCCTAGGCTAGCTCCCGCAGAAAGTAGGAAGAGCGACGTCTCGGTTGACTCCCCGTCTGATTGTTGTGGCTAGAAACAAGAGGGCGCCGGCGATAAATCTGTTCCTTCTTCCGCAGCGTGATCAAACTGGGAGTTTTGTCCATCGGTTTAGAAGGTTCAAGAGGCCGCAAAATGAAAAAGCTACACGTTGCAGTACTGGCATTGTCGGTAGGAATCCTTGGCGCTCCGGTCCTCACACACGGAAAGCCTCACGAAATGAGTCAGGATGAGAACAAGCCCAAGTTGATGAACATAAAGGGCACGGTGCATGCGGACGGCGACAAAATCACGTTCGTCGCCGACGACAGCGGAAAATCATGGGACGTAGTTAATCCTGAGATTTTGAAGGATCACGTCGGACACCACGTAGAACTGAGCGCTCATATGTATGTAGATAAAGACCAGATCCGCGTTATGAAATTATCGATGCTCTAGGGACCTCCGCCAACTTGGGTTTGCGCAGAGCTTCCCCGATCTGATTCACTAGCGTCTCGCGCGAAAACGGCTTGTTGAGGAAGAAAGCTTCCTTTAGAAAGTCGCCATCGGTCTCGTTGGGTTCGAGGTATCCGGAGATATAGATAACCTTCAATCGAGGCTGCGAGCGCATCAGCCGCTTGGCGAGTTCCGGTCCTCGCATGCGCGGCATCACAACGTCGGTCACCAAGATGTCAACGTTTTCATGATCAGCGATCTGCAGCGCCCGCTCGCCATTCTCCGCGGTCAGCACGCGGTAACCTGCGGAAGTGAGGAATTCACGAGCGACGGCGCGCACTTCACCCTCATCTTCCGCTAGGAGCACGGTCTGAAAAGCGGCCTTGCAAGGTGGAGAAACCTGCGAAAGCACATCGATGTCGAGCTTCTCATGCACTCGGGGCAGGTAGATTTCAAATTTACTGCCGACACCTAGTTCGGTATCGACCAATATGAATCCGCCGGTTTGCTTCACAACGCCATAGACCGTCGCAAGACCTAAGCCCGTTCCCTTGCCGGGTTCCTTCGTCGTGAAAAACGGTTCGAAGATATGAGCCTTCGTTTCGGCATCCATTCCGGTTCCAGTATCGATCACGGCGAGCTTCACGTAATCTCCCGGTTGCACCGAGGGGCGGGTCCGCGCCAGTTCCGAATCGACTGTCACATTGTGTGTTTCAATGGTCAAGTTGCCGCCGTGCGGCATCGCGTCGCGTGCATTGACGGCCAGATTCAACAGCACTTGCTCCAGTTGGCTCACGTCCGCTTTCACTCGTCCGAGCGATTCCTGTGACCGGAAAATCACCTCAATGTCTTCGGGGATCAATCGCTTTAACAATTTTCCGATGTCCTCCACGAGCACATTCACGTTCAATACCTTCGGTTGCAAAGCCTGCTTTCGACTGAACGCAAGCATCTGTCTTGTCAGCGTCGCGGCACGGCCGGCAGCCTTTCGAATCTGATGGCCACTGACTGATACGGGATCGGCGGGGCGCACGCGGTCCGTGATCAATTCGCTGTGCCCTTTGATCACCGTCAGGAGGTTATTGAAATCGTGAGCCACACTACCGGCCAACCGGCCCAGCGCCTCCATCTTCTGTGATTGACGAAGTTCCTCCTCAAGCTTTCGCTTGTCCGCTTCGTTTCTCTGCAGTTCGTAGCGCATTCGAGCAAACGCCCGCGTCGTATGGGCCACCTCATCGCCGCCATGGGCGTCCCTTGGATAAGTGTAATCGCCGCGCTCTAGTGCCCGGAATCCTTTCAGGAGATTTGCCAGAGGGCTCGTAAGTGTCTCCGAGATTAAGAACACAAATCCAGCATCTACCAGCACCGCCAGAACGCCAAGCCCAAGCTGCAGGTTATTTACGCGCGTAAGGAAAGCGGCAGCCTCACTATATGATTTCAACACGGCCAGGCGCGCGACGGGTCCGGGTCCTTTGTTAAGTTCGAGCGAATCGACAAAGAATTGATCATCCGCAATCTCAATTTGCCTGGGCGACGACGCATTCTGTAATTTTTTGCCCGCTTCTTGCTCCTCGATCGGACCGAGCGTGCTCGCGACAAGATTTCGGTCGTAGCTTAAGACCACCTGACTTGCCGAGATTCTTCCCATGTCGTGAACCGTACGATAATCGATCTCACGACCTACGACAATCGTGCCCGAGCGATGGCCGATTGGCTGCAGTGCGACCTGATAAAGAGAGCCGTTGACATACCACCAATCGGACACACAGCCTTTATCGAGCGACCGGCGGAGCATTTCCTGCGCCTCGACGGCTCGAAAACTCGACTGGCTGGCATGAAGTACAGCGATCTTGTTGGATGCATCCGCCACTGCGATAAGATCGCTCCCATCGGATTCCAACGTATCGGAAGAATCTTGCGCAGCGTCGATGTCCTCCCCGTCCCCGACCATCGCTGCCTTGGTAGCTAGAAGGTCTGCTTTTCGAGCCAGAGCTTGTTGATGTTGATGGAGCAGCACAGCAAAGGTCAGCAGCGACGTGTGGACGCTGGCCACGACTTCTTGCCGCGCGTGCTGCTGCCCTGAGTAACTCACGACGAGCAAGGTCGCGCAGCTGAGGACGGCGGTAGCCGGGACCAGGAAAAACAGGAGTTTTGTGCGCAACCTCAAATCTCTCATCAAATTAGGCCATTCTGGCGCCACGGACGGAATCCTCCACAAGACCAAGTCTTCGAAGAGCTTGTGTTGAATCTTGGATTCTGTGGCTTGGGACCAAGATGGGAAATAGCCCGTCGGTACCCTTTGAAAGGCACTCGTGATCAAGGCCAAGCTATGCGCGATTTAGGCTTGCGAAGAAGACTTTCGCTCGTAAAGCAAATTGCGGGGTGCGCGGACCTTTGCGGTTGGCCGCTTGGAGGCTGCGCCGGCCGCCAGGTCCAAGTCAAACGACTCCGCATTGATCTACCGACGTGAATCGGCCGAATATTTCCGAACTGTGCGAAATGCGACTGTATGGCTTCCGTCTCGATGTCATCATGAGTGCATGCTGCATAAGAAAAGTAAGAAAGAACTAAGGAACGCGACACGTGCCGACGTCAAGAAGGAAATGGCGAAACCGCGCATGGCGAGGTCCGCTAGGATAGCGGAACTGAATCTGGATACTGCGCGAAATCCAGAGCAGCCAAGCACGACCATGCCCGGAACCGTCAAGAAAATCATCCCGTCGCCCCGTGCGAACCTACCGGGAAAGGCACAGATTGCTGTCGCCGGGGCACCCGGCCCGTATCGAGATCTCCGCATCGAAAATACGTTAACCGACGAACACGGCGATGATGTGAGGCTCAAAAAGGGCGCCCACGTTG
>Ga0182024_10002526_pt1 | contig 45199 bp, 37 predicted proteins | sample P32metaG_FD_120480 | JGI IMG/M metagenome (GOLD analysis project Ga0182024, IMG submission 120480) | Permafrost microbial communities from Stordalen Mire, Sweden - P3-2 metaG (Illumina Assembly) | ecosystem: Environmental > Terrestrial > Soil > Wetlands > Permafrost | place: Sweden: Stordalen... | reverse complement strand
GAATCAGACGCTTGCCACCCTCCTCGTCATCCCGGCGAAGGCCGGGACCCATGTCTGCCGTGGATACCGGCCTTCGCCGGTAAGACAGGGTATGGGTGCGTTACGTTAAATTTCATCCACTAGCTCGGGGTCAAGTCTCGGCCAACGTTTGTGGTACAGGCCGCGATCCATTCATCAAGCGGGGCGTGTCTGCGGAGCGCCCCCAACGTATTGCAATCAACTGCACTTTCCAGAACCCAGGCCCGTACACCATATGGGCATCATCCCTCGGGCGGGGAATAAGGGGATGGCAGAAGCGAGATAAACTACCCACAACGTTTATCGTGGTTGCCAGGGTGGCAAAAAATTGGCAGGGTCGGGTGGCAAACGTCCTTCACTCGGTGCGCCGAAACCGGTAGAATCCCTTGACTCAGGCCCCCCCTTGGCCGGGCTTGACCCGTGGGCCTTCAGCCCACGGACTTGATCCGTGGGCACCCACGTCTTCCTGCTGTGCGCCCACCGACAAAGACGTGGACCCGCGGGTCAAGCCCGCGGGAGGGGATAAAGAGTCGGCGCTTCAATCTAAGCGGATCACGCATTAGTTTAGGGGACCGGGAGCAAACCTCAAACGGCAGGGCGCGAGGCGGCGGGCTCTTCCGCGGGCAGGCGAAGCCGGGCCGGCAGACGGCAGAGGATCGTGGTTCCCGAGCCCGGCTCGGAGGCGATCGCGATCGAGCCGCCATGCAGCTCTATGAGGCTCTTGACCAAGGACAGGCCGAGCCCAGCGCCGGATTCGCGAGAATAGGGGCTGCCGCGCTCGAATTTTTCGAACACCCGCTCATGGTCGGCGGCCGGGATCCCAACACCAGTATCGGCGACGCCAAGGATCAGGTCGCCGTCATCGAGCCGTGCATCGAGCCGGACCGACCCGCCGGCGGGGGTGAATTTGATGGCGTTCGAGATCAGGTTGAAGAGCGCCTGTTTCAATCGCCGTTCATCCGCCTCGATCGCATCCAACCCGGCCGGGCAGCTCATCGTCAGCGACAGGTTCTGGCTGCGGGCGCGCTCGTGAGTGAGCGTCATGACCGACTCCAAGAGGTCGTTCACCTCGATCCGCCCGACCTCGAGCGCCATGTAGCCGGCCTCGATCGTCGCGAGATCGAGGATATCGTTGATCAAGGACAGCAACCGGTGCGAGCTGTCGAGAATGCCCTGGCTGTAGTCGAGCTGACGCGCCGACAGCGGCCCGAAATACTGGTTCGCGAGGATCTCGGCGAAGCCGATGATCGCGTTCAATGGCGTGCGCAGCTCGTAGGAGACATTGGCGATAAATTCGCTTTTCAACCGCCCGGCGGTTTCCAAGGCCTCGTTGCGCTCGCGCAGCGCGCGCTCGACGCGGGCGGTGTCGGTGACATCGAGGTAAGTCAACAAGACGTTGCCGTCGGGCAGCGGCACCGTCGCGCGCCGCAGCACCGACCCGTCGCGCCGGTCGAGCGGGCCGCTTGAATGGGCCTGCGCGGTAACTTCGGCGATGATCTGGTCGCGCAGCGCCGGCCAGTTGCCGCGATCTTCGTAGAAATCGCGGGTCTTCTCGACGATGTCGCCGACATGCGGCTCGCCGGCGAGGTCGGCCTCGGCCAACCCCCAGATCGTGCGATAGGCGGGATTATAGAGTTTGAGCCGGCCATCGCTGCCGAACACGGCGATGCCTTCGAACAGATTGTCGAGCGTCTCACGCTGAACCTCGATGAGCGTGTTGTACGAGCGTTCGAGCGCCAGGCGGTCGGTGACATCCTCGTAGACAAAAATGAGGCCGCCCAACGGATGCGGCGATACCGACACGCTCAGCGTGCGATCGTCGGGGCGATGCATCAATTCGGTGTGCGGCTCGATGAGCGAGGTGAACATCTGGAGCTGCTGGCGCTTGAAGGCGCGAAAGTCGGCGTATTCCGGGACCCGGCGGCGCTCGCGCAGCTGCTCCAGCAATTCGTCGAGCGACGGCTCGCCGGCGAGCCATTCCTCTTCGATTCCCCACAGCCGGACAAACGCCGCGTTGAAAAAGCTGAGACGCTTGTCGGCGCCATAGATCGCGACGGCGGCCTGGATGCTTTCGAGGACCTGGCCATGCGCATTGACATGCCGCGCCAATTCGCCCTCGGCGCTTTCAAGATCGGTATAGTCGATGGCAAAGCCGGTCGTGCCACCCGAGCGGTCGGGCGCTTCGCTCAGTTCGAGCAATCGGCGCGAGCCGGCGATGACGACATGGCTCCGCTCGCTGCGCACGGTCCCGGCGGCGGCGGCCCGGACGAGCGCCAGCGTCCGGTCGCGCTCGTTCTCAGGGGCGAGCTCCGAGGCCTGCGACAGCACCCCCTCGCGCGGCAAATCGAGCGCCGCGGCGTAGGCGGCGTTGCAATCGACGACGCGCAGGCCAGCGTCGCGACGCCAGACCGGCATCGGCAGCGCGTCGACCATCGCGCGCAAACCCGCCGCCGCGGCGATCGCGGTGCCGCGCGCCTCCTCGGCCTGCCGCATCGCGGTGATGTCGGTCACCCACAGGAGCGCCTCTCCGATAGGACTGCGGCGTCCGGCGAGAGCGACGCTGGCACCGTCCTTGCGCGCCGCAGCGAGGTCGAAGGGGCCGCCACTCGCTCGCAACTCAACGAGCGCCCCCTCGAGCTGCGCCGCCGCCGCGGGTTCGAGCCCGGCAACGAATTCGGCAAAGGATTGGTCGCCGGCGGCGATCGCGATCGCGTCGGCGCTATGGCCGCGCCACAGAAAACCCACGAGCGGAGCCGCGACGAGATTGGCGGCAGCCCTCGCCGCTTCGGTCTCCGCCGCATCGCGCTGAGTTTCGGCAGCGACCCGCCCGGCCCGCGCGCGCCACCACAGGGCGGCGCAGACCGCCGCGGCGAGGACGCAGATTCCAGCAGCGAACTCGATCACCATGTGCCGCCTCTCGGCGCTGCGCGCTCAACCTCTGGTGGACCCGGTCCGATTGACTGAAAAATTCGGCGTTCTTCTGAAAAAGAAAAGAGGCGAGGGTCCCGTCGGTCAGGATCAGTATCGATAGTGGTCCGGCTTGAACGGACCGGCGCCGGGCACGCCGAGATACTCGGCCTGCGCCGGGCTCAGCCGGGTGAGCTTGGCGCCAAGCTTGTCGAGATGCAGATGCGCCACCTTCTCGTCCAGGTGCTTGGGCAAGACATAGACCTTGTTCTCATACTTGCCGTGGTTGGTCCACAATTCGATCTGGGCCAATACCTGGTTGGTGAACGAGGCGCTCATGACAAAGCTCGGATGGCCGGTCGCGCAGCCGAGATTGACGAGGCGCCCCTTGGCGAGGACGATCAGCCGCTTGCCGTCGGGAAAGACGACTTCGTCGACCTGTGGCTTCACTTCTTCCCAGACATAGTTGCGCAAGGCGCCGATCTCGATCTCGCTGTCGAAATGGCCGATGTTGCAGACGATCGCGCGGTCGCGCATCTGGCGCATGTGGTCGAGGGTGATGACGTCGATGTTGCCGGTCGCGGTGACGAAGATGTCGCCGATGGGCGCGGCCTCGTCCATCGTGGTGACCTGGTAGCCCTCCATCGCCGCCTGCAAGGCGCAGATCGGGTCGATCTCGGTCACCATGACGCGGGCGCCCTGGCTCCGAAGGCTCGCCGCCGACCCCTTGCCGACGTCGCCAAAGCCGCACACGACGCCGATCTTGCCGGCGAGCATCACGTCGGTCGCGCGCTTGATGCCGTCGACGAGGCTCTCGCGCACGCCATAGAGATTGTCGAATTTCGACTTGGTGACGCTGTCGTTGACGTTGAACGCCGGTACCTTGAGGGTGCCCTCCCGCATCATCTCGTAGAGCCGGTGCACCCCGGTGGTGGTCTCTTCCGAGATGCCGCGAATTTCGCTCAAGAGATGCGGATGGCGATCGTGGATGATCTTGGTCGCATCGCCCCCGTCGTCGAGCACCATGTTGGGGGTCCAGCCACCAGGCCCGCGCAACGTCTGCTCGATGCACCATTCGTATTCTTCCTCGGTCTCGCCCTTCCAGGCGAAGACCGGGATGCCGGCGGCCGCGATGGCGGAGGCGGCATGGTCTTGCGTTGAAAAGATGTTGCACGAGCTCCACCGCACGCTGGCGCCGAGACTGACCAGCGTCTCTATGAGGACCGCGGTCTGGATCGTCATGTGCAGACAGCCGACGATGCGCGCGCCCTTGAGCGGTCGCGCCGCTCCGAACTCCTCGCGCAGCGCCATCAGCCCGGGCATCTCCGTTTCGGCGATCGCGATCTCGCGCCGGCCCCAGCCGGCCAGAGCGATATCCGCAACCTTATAATCGGTGAACTCGGGCATGCGGCTCATCTCCCTTGGCGCGACGAGGCGTCGGATGAATTGAACATATAAAGATATCTTTAAGTCGTCAACGCTTCGCACGCGGGCGGGCGTCAGCTTGAAATTTCCGGTTTCGATCGCGACCGTCCGTTCAGCGTGTGTTATCCGACAATCCGCGGCCCTGTGTGCTTATGCCAAGATGCCTTGAAGTGCCATCGGTGTCCTCATGCGTGGATGGGGGGCCAGGACCTGCATCAGCCGCCCACCGGCACAGTGGCACTGATGCGGGGAACTCCCACCGAGCGCGTCGTGTGGCCCCGGCCTGTGAGATCGTCGGCGAGGACTACATCACCCGGTCCAAAACGGCGCGTGGTGCCATCGCCGATCCCGATTTCCATCTGCCCCGCGAGAATAAAAATGTATTGCCGCCGGGGCGCGGTGTGCCAATTGCTGAAATAGTCCGCCGGGAAACAGCGGAACACGAGATTGGCACCCGCCTGAAGCGCAAAATTATGGCTCTCCTCGGCCGGCAGAGGGAGATCTTCAAAATGGGTCTGGCCGTCGTGGCCCGTATAGATCCGTACGATCATGCGCGTGCTCCTTCCCACCGAGAGATCATCGTGCACGCAGTGGCGTACTCCGCGTCACATTGAAATCGTTTTGGGGCTCTTTGGCAGCAATGGGTCACCGCCCCGCTACCATTTGTAGACTTTCTGCAACGTTCCTCCCATGAGCGCTGCCTTGTCGTTCTCGGACAGGCGTTTGGTGTCGCGGAACGGCGCGACGCCCTCTTCATAAGTCAGCATGCCGATCGTCCGCGTCCAGTCGGTGCCCCACATGCAACGATCCAGCCCGAACGCATCGATGACCCGCAGCACCGGCTCCCAGATATCGGCGTATGGGAACGGTTGGTGCGACATCGTGCAGGCACCACTGATCTTTACCCTTACATTCTCGTATTGAGCCAAGGCGAGGAGCTTCGGAAGATCGGCCCAAACGTCGGCGGGGACCGGCGGGCGAGCAGGTTGCAAGAGGCCGAGATGGTCGATAACGATGACCGTACCCTGGTGTCGCTGGATGTGCGGCAGCCCTTTGTCCAGGATGCCCCAGCAAAGCAAATTGACAGGCAAACCGTGTTTGGCGGCGGCAGCGAAAGCGCGGTTCAAACCGGGATGGTCCGCGTCCATAGGCAGGCCGTCTCGCATTCGTATGCGAATGCCGCGCGCGCCTGGTGTCGCCGCCCATTTCGCCACTACATCGTCAACCCTTGGATTGGTCGCGTCGACCGGCGTCACAACCCGAAACTTATCCGGATAGGTGTTGTAAACTTCGAGCGCGTAGCTCGGATCGTATTCATAGGCGCTGAACGACGAGACCATGATCGCCCCGTCGACGCCGACACTGTTCATCGCAGCGACCATCTCTTCGCCGGTGGCGGAGTTGAGTCCGTGCGAGGGACTGGCCCAAGGCCGGCCGGGATGATTTCGATCAAAGGGATGAACCTGAACGTCGATGACTGGCATGGCCGTCCTCCTGCTTGCGCTCTACCATGAACCGGTGTTGGCCATGCTGGTCCAGGGTTCGGCGGGCGGCAGCGCTTCGCCGGCCTGCAGCAGCTCGAGGGAGATGCCGTCCGGCGTGCGGATGAAGGCCATGCGGCCGTCACGCGGCGGGCGGTTGATCGTCACGCCGCGGGCGATAAAGGCGCTGCAGGTGTCGTAGATGTTCTCCACGGCATACGCGAGATGGCCGAAATTGCGACCGCCGGTGTACGGCTCGGGATCCCAATTGTAGGTGAGTTCCACCGCAGCCGCCTCGTCGCCGGGGGCGGCGAGGAACACGTTGGTGTAGCGGCCTTTCTCGTCCGGTCGGCGGCGGATCTCAACGAGGCCGAGCACCTCGAAAAAGGCGATGGTGTCCTCCAGCGAACTGACGCGGATCATGGTGTGCAAATATTTGGTCATGGGGTTGTCCTCCGGTCAGCTTGTCCGTGGCGGCGCGGCAAAAGGGTGGAGATGTGGTGATAAGGATGATCAGTGGCCGCCAGGATTATCCAGATCGCCTGATACGACAATGCGAAACGTCCCCCCTCATGCAGGGGTATCGCATTTGGCTTGCTCACTCCCTCCCCCTTGATGGGGGAGGGCCGGGGTGGGGGTGAAATGGCCGCTTGGCATGCCGACCGAGGTGGAGAGGCAGCACGATCACCCCCACCCAACCCTCCCCCATCAAGGGGGAGGGCTTTCAAATGCGATTGTCCCCCTCATGGGGTCGGCACGCCGATCGACTTCAACCGCGCATGCGCACGGGCGGCGCGCGTTTTCATCCCGTCGAGATACGTGCTGACGTCGTTCCCCGGCAGGTTCAGCACCTTGCACCCGAGCTGCCAATATTCCTCGATCTGCGCCTCGGTCTCCGCCGATCCGCGAGCCAGCTTGCCGTGTGCATTGCAGGCCGCCGCGATCCGACGCACCGCCGCCTTGAAGGTCGGGTGTTCAAGATTGAGGTGAACCCCGAGCTGGGCGCTCAGGTCGGAATGTCCATACGCGATCATGTCGATCCCTTCGACCGCCGCGATCTCCTCGACATTCTCCAGGCCCTCGAGCGACTCGATCGACGGGAATATGATGATGTTCTCGTTGGCCCATGGCGCGTATTCGGTGGCGTGGCGCGGTCCGTAGCTCTTGTATCCGGTGTGCGGCCCCTGGCCGGAGATGCCCCGGTTCCCGATCGGCGGATACTTCGCCAGGCGAACGATCGCGCGCGCCTCCTCGGCGGTTTCCACCTCGGACACCTGGATGCCCATGATGCCCTGATCCAGGATGCCGGGAATTAGATGCGCGAATGACTTGTGGATCCGAACGATGGCCGAGACGTTCGTGGCCTGGAACCAGCTCGCCAGGTTCGCGATCGTTTCCATGTCGAACGCCCCGTGTTCGTGGTCGATCGCGCAGTAATCGAAGCCGGCCGCCTCGATGATCCAGGGAACGCCGCGCGAAGCGAACTCCTTGAGCCCGGTGCCTAGCGCCGCGCGTCCTTCGCGCACAGCCCGCCGTATGCTGTTTTCTTTCATGGCTCGCTCCAGGCCGCCTTCATATTTGCCCGTCATCCACGACCGGAATTGATATGCAAGGCCTATTCGATCCGGGGCACCTCAGGGCTTGCCCGGTTTGTATCAGATCCGTACGTGACAATCCCGGCCTATCCTTGGGCGATCAGCGGCAGCTTGGGGCATGAAGAGCCAAACCAAGGTGCAAGACTGAGTGACCGAGAAGGGGGTCGAAAGCGGATCGCAAGATTCGTACTCTGTTTGTTCTTGACAAAATGACAAATTAATGTATATACTGCACAATATCACAATCCGGACAACGTCGCCGGGTCATAGAGGAGGAATGGGGATGCCTGCTGATTCCCAACAGATGCAGGGGGGACCGCAACACGGAGAGGGGTATCGGTCGACCCAATTTAGGCAATTAGCGAACGGTACTGACGCGTTACGCCGGCTCGGCCATCGCGTTGAAATCGTCGAGGAGGGCGGCGATGCGGCCTGAATCGGCCTGGTCCATGATCGCCCGGGCGCGCCTCGTCGCGGCGACCATGTCGAGCGAACGGATGCGCTGCTTGACGCGCGGGATGCTCTGCGGCGCCATCGACAATTCGCGCAAGCCGAGCCCGAGGAGGAGCGCGGCATAACGCGGGTCGCCGGCCATCTCGCCGCAAACGCTGATCGGGATCTGGCGGCGCTCCGCGGCCTCGACGGCAAACTGGATGAGCCGCAGCACCGCCGGGTGCAGCGGGTTATAGAGATGCGCGACCTGTTCGTCGGAGCGGTCGACCGCCAGGGTGTACTGGATCAAATCATTGGTGCCGACGGCGAAAAAATCAGCCTCGCCCGCGAGCGCGTCGGCGGCCAGCGCGGCGCCCGGCACCTCGATCATCGCGCCGAGCGGCGGCAGCGCTTCCGGCAGCCTGACGCCGCGGCGGCGCAGCCGGCGCGCCACCTGCTCCATCGCTTCCCGGGTGCGGCGCAATTCGCCGATCGTCGAGATCATCGGCAGGAGGATGCGCACCGGGCCGAGGCTGGCGGCCCGCAGCATCGCGGCGAGCTGAGTATCGAGGAGCCGGCGTTCCTTCAGTGACAGGCGGATCGCGCGCAGCCCGAGCGCCGGGTTGGCCGAGTCGGCGGCGGCGTAGTGGGCGAGCGCCTCGGGCAATTTGTCGCCGCCGACGTCGAGGGTGCGCAGGGTCACCGGGCGCCCCTCCATCCCGGCCACCAGGCCCGCGAAAAACTCGTATTGCTCGTCCTCGCTCGGCAGGTCCTCGCGGTTCATGTAGAGAAACTCGGTGCGCACGAGGCCGAGCCCCATGGCGCCGCTGGCCAAGGCCTGTTCGAGCTCGACCGGCAGTTCGAGATTGGCTTCGAGGCGGATCTCGACGGCGTCGCGGGTGACCGCCGGCACGCGCCGCATCCGGCCGAATTGGCGCCGCTCGCGGGTGAACTCTTCGTGGCGCTCCTCATAGTCGGCCACGGTCTCGGGCGAGGGATCGATGATGACGGTGCCCGCGGAACCATCGATCACCAGCCTGGCGTCGGCGCGCGCCCGCTCCAAGAGGCCGGGAACCCCGAGGACCGCCGGCAGGCCGAGCGCGCGCGCCATGATCGCGGTGTGGCCTTCGGGCCCCCCGTATTCGGTGGCGAAACCGCCGATCCGGCGGGGATCCATCAACGCGGTGTCGGCCGGGGTAACCTCCTCGGCCAGGATGATCGCGCCGCCGCTCAACCCGGAATAGGCGATGTAGGGCTTTTTGAGCAGATTGCGAATGAGCCGCGCGCCGACCACCCGGATGTCGTCGATGCGCGCCGCCAGATAGGGATCCTTCATCGCCGCGAAGGTCTTGCCGATCTCTTCGATCTCCAGCTGGATCGCCCGCTCGGCATTGATGCGCTGGCGGGCGACGCGCTGGTGAACGCCGCGGACGAGGCGCGAATTGGCCAGCATCGCGAGATGGGCGTCGAGCACGTAGCCGATCTCGTCGGCGGCGGATCCCGGAAGCGCGGTGGCGCGCGATTTGAGCTTGCGCAACTGCTTGGCCGACGCCGCGACGGCCTCGGCAAAACGCGCCCGCTCGCCTTCGATGTCGGAGTCGCCGATCCGGCTCTCACTGACCGGCAGCTCGCCGCGGTCCCCGATATAGGCCGGCCCGATCGCGATCCCCGGAGATACGCCGATCCCCGATAACCTGTGTTCCTGCCGTCCTCTTGTCAGGGGGGTCTCGTCAAGCCTCATCGAACTTGCATTCGATCAGGCGGGCGAGCGTCTCGACCGCTGTCGCTGCGTCGCCCCCGGTCGCGCTGATTTCGATGACGGTCCCCGAGGCGGCGGCGAGCATCATCAGCCCCATGATCGAGCGGCCGGACACCGCGGTGCCGTTCTTGCGCACCTGGATATCCGAAGCGAACTGCCCGGCGGTCTTGACAAAGCGGGCGGCGGCGCGCGCGTGCAGCCCCTTTTGATTGCAGATCGTGCAGGTAAGCCGCACCGTTGCCGCGGCCCCCGCCGCAGCGCCGGCAAGCTGTTCGGGCGTGCCGTCGGGGTTCATCGGCGCGCGTCCGCGAGCAGTTGGGAGGCGACGTTGATGTATTTGCGCCCGGCCTCCTGGGCCCCGAGCGCGGCCCGGCCGAGGGCTTCGGTCTGGCGCAGGCTGGCCAGCTTGATCAGCATCGGCAGGTTGACCCCGGCGATGACCTCGATCTTGCCGCGGTCCATCACCGAAATCGCCAGGTTTGATGGCGTGCCGCCGAACATATCGGTCAACAGCACCGTGCCGTCGCCGCTATCGACATCGGCGATCGAGCGGAGGATGTCGTGGCGGCGCTGTTCCATGTCGTCGTCGGGCCCGATGCAAACGGCGGCGATCTGGGTCTGCGCGCCGACGACGTGCTCGAGGGCGGCGACGAATTCGGTTGCCAGCCGCCCGTGGGTGACCAAGACCATCCCGATCATCGCGATCCCTTCGCCGGGCGCCGTGGCGGCCGGACGCGCGGACGCGCGTCGGCTGGGGCACGTCCGGCCGTGCCGGCGGCGCCGCAGTTCAAGCTCGTGATCATGAAGTCGGTACGGTTACGCAGGGCGGATGCCACTTGCCGCTCGCGCCGGAGGCGGTTGGGGGTAACCCCGCCGGCGGGAGTATGAGGGTATGCAGGCTCGATATAGCGCGGCGCGAGGCGTCCGTCATCACGCTTGATGAACAGCGGCCGCCGCGACCAATCGCGCAGCTCCGACCGCGCTCAACCATTGGCCGCGGTGCCGAAGACACCGTCGCTCGTCATGTGTCCATGATAGCCGGAAGCCCCGGCTCGGTAAACGCGCGCAGCGCGACGCGCAATTTGGCCGCAGCCGAGGCCTCCAACGGCGCCAGCGCAATGAACGGGAGGGCGAGCCCAAGGATTGTCTCGGTGAGCCGCGCCGGGAACCGCTCGAGGGTTTCCGCCGGGACCAGATCGACGATCAGCGCGACCGGGGCCTCGGCCAGCGCGTCCAACTTGAAGATGCCGATGCCGCGCACCTCGAGGAGGCCGGCGATCGTCGCCGGCGCACGCACGATGACCCTGTCGCCGCGCCGGTACAGCTCGCTCTGGTCGTCGGCGACCAGGCGGGCACCGGCGTCAATCAGTCGCAGCGCCAGATCGGACTTGCCGGACCCCGAGGCGCCGCGCAGCAGGACGGCACGGCCTTCGATCGCGATGGCGGTGGCGTGAAGCAGCAGGCGATCGGTCATGGCAGGGCGGTCATGGCAGGGCGGTCATGGCAGGGCGGTCATGGCAGGGGCGGTCATGGCACGGGCGCTCACGATTGGACCGGCAGGCGAATCAGGAAGCGCGCGCCGCGGACCGCGCCCCCATTGGTGCCTTTGCCATCGGTCCGGTTCTCCGCCCAGATGCGGCCGCGATGCGCGTCGACGATCTGTTTCGAGATCGACAGCCCAAGCCCCGAATGCGTGCCGAATTTCTCGCCCGCCGGCCGCTCGCTGTAGAAACGGTCGAAGATCGCGGTCAGCTTGTCCGCCGGGATGCCGGGGCCTTGGTCTTCCACGGTGACGAGAACTGCCCGCCCGTCGAGGGCGGCGCGGATGCGGATCTCGCCATCCGGCGGGCTGAACGAGACCGCATTGGCGATGACGTTGAGAAAAATCTGCGACAGGCGGCTCTCGACGCCGGGCACGACCAGGCCGCGGCCGCGGCCGTGCGGGTCTGCCGGCAGGTCGAGGACCAGGCGCGGCGCACCGTCCGACCGGGTCGTGTCATGCATATCGACGAGCGCGCGCAGCATCGCCCCGATATCGGTCGGCGACAATTCGAGGCGGCCCAATTCAGCATCGAGGCGCGAGGCATCGGAGATGTTGGTGATCAGCCGGTCGAGGCGCTCGACATCGTCCTGGACGATCGCCATCAACCGGCGCTGCTTCAGCGGGTCGTCGAGGCGAGCGGCGGTCTCGACCGCGCTGCGCAGCGAGGAGAGCGGGTTCTTGATCTCGTGCGCGACGTCCGCCGCGAAGCTCTCGATCGCGCTCATCCGCTGCCACAGCGCATCGGTCATCTCGCGCAACGAGCCGGCGAGCTCGCCGATCTCGTCGTTGCGCCCGGTGACATCCGGGAGTTCGATGCGCACGCCGCGGCCCTGGGCGCGCTGCGCCGCCATCGCCAGCCGGCGGATCGGCCGGGCAATCGTGCTCGCCAGATAGAGCGACAAGAGCACGGTGACGAGCAGCGTCACGCCAAAGATGCGCAACAGTTCGAGCCGCACGGTGCGCAGCTCTTCCTCGATCTCGCGGTTGCTGGTCGACAGCATGACCGCGCCGAGCACCTGCTTGTAGCGCTCCAGCGGGACGGCGACGCTGATCACCAGACCGCCGGTCTGCGCGTCGCTCTGCACCGCGGACCCGCTGTCGCCGCGCAAGGCCTGCAGGGCCTCGCGATAATCCTGGGCGGTGTGGCCCTCGCGGTACGCCGGATACTCGTGGCGGCCGGGCAATAAATTGGCGATCCAGTCGTATATCCGGTCGGCCAGCCGCAAGAACAGGCCCTTGTGCTCGGCCGCGGGCAGTTCGGCGACCTGCACCGCGTCGCCCGACCCGCGCAACAGGCGGCTGTCGGCGATCAGCGCGCCGGCGGTATCGAACAGGCGGGCGCGGGTGCTCGTCGGCTCGACCAGGCGGCGCATCATCTGGCGCGCCAGATCGGGCAGCAGCACTTCGCCTTCGTCGGCCGAGTCGAGCACCGCCCCCTCGCTCAGCGCAGCGGCAAAAATCTCGCCCTGGGTGCGCAGCGACTCGATCTGCTGCCGGATCAGGGTCGCCTCGAATTTGCCGAGATAGAGAAAGCCGACAGCCAATAGCGCCAGCGGCAGGACGTTGACGGCAACGATGCGCCGCGTCAGCGGCGACACCGAGGGCCAGCGCAACCGGCGTGGCCGCCCCCCGTCGGCCCGGGGATCGATCCGCGAGGCGCCTCGGGCTTCCCCTTCCGAAGACCACTCCCCGTCAGCTCTCGGGGCTCCCGGGCGCGGCGATGCCGGTTCGGGCGGTTGGGTCCGCGGCGCGGCCGCCTCAGCGTTCGCGGTATCGGTAACCGACGCCATAGAGCGTTTCGATCTGCGCGAATTCCGTATCGATGGTCTTGAACTTCTTGCGCAGGCGCTTGATGTGGCTATCGATCGTACGGTCATCGACATAGATGTGCTCGCCATAGGCCGCATCCATCAGCTGGTCGCGGTTTTTGACGTGCCCGGGGCGCTGGGCCAGCGATTTCAAGATCAGGAACTCGGTCACGGTCAGCTCGACCGGCTCGCTGCGCCAGGTGCACAGGTGGCGCGCGGGATCGAGCGTCATCTGACCGCGGACGACGACCGGCTCGCCCTGTCCCTCCTCGCGCTCGCGCGCCAACTCGCCGCGGCGGATCAGCGCGCGAATGCGCTCGATCAAGAGGCGCTGCGAAAACGGCTTCTTGATGTAGTCGTCGGCGCCCATGCGCAGGCCGAGCAGTTCGTCGACCTCGTCGTCCTTCGAGGTCAGGAAGATTATCGGGATGTGGCTCTGGCGGCGCAGCTGGCCCAAGAGCACCATCCCGTCCATCCGCGGCATCTTGATGTCGAGGACGGCGAGATCGACCGGTTGCGCGGTCATCCCCTTCAATGCCTCGGCCCCGTCGCTGTAGCAGCGGACCGCAAATCCCTCGGCCTCGAGCGCCATCGACACCGAGGTCAGGATGTTCCGGTCGTCATCGACAAGAGCAATCGTGCTGGTCACGGATAGTCCCCCAAAATTCACCGCCGCGGCCGCAACGCACCGCCGAGGCGGATTGTCTTGCGCCTAAATATGGCCGCTCGGCGGCAAACACAAAGGGCCTGACCGCCGCTCTATGATGTAAGCTGGACGCCGACATGGGTCATTGCGAGGGCGATTATGCTTTACTTGACTAACCGGGCCTGTCATACTGCCTCCTGTCGAAAGGGAGAGCCGACATGGCCCGCGCTAAACAACCCAAGCAAATCAAGCAGATGACCATCCCGGAATGGGAAGCAGCCTTTCCGGACGAAGACGCGTGTTGCATCTATCTCGCCGAGCATCGCTGGCCGGAATTCGTCGTGTGCCCCCGCTGCGGCAATCCCGAGATCAAAGCGCACGGCACGATGAAATGGAACTGGCTCTGCAACGCCTGCTCCCCGTCCGCGACCAACTACCGCTTTACCCATATCAGCGGGACAATCTTCGAGAACACGAATAAGCCGCTCCGCGAGTGGTTCCGCGTGATCCATCTCATGCTGACCAGCAAGAAGGGCATCAGCGCGTTGCAGGTCTACCGCATGATGGGTTTTGGCTCTTACCGGACGGCTTGGTACATGTGCCATCGCGTCCGCGCCGGCCTCGCCAGCGAGGACTTCTGCAAGCTGATGGGGATCGTCGAGGTGGACGAGACGTTCGTCGGCGGCAAGGCTAAGAACCGGCATTGGGACAAGCGCGGCGGGAGCGGGCGCGGCGGCACCGGCTCGGGCAAGATCCCGGTCGTGGGCGCGGTCAGTCGCAAGGGTAACGTCGTCGCCCGCGTGATCGGCAGCGTGGACGCCACTACGCTGAAGGGCTTCGTGCGCGGAGCGGTTTCGGAAAAGGTTAGCCTGCTCGTGACCGATCAGTGGGTAGGCTATCGCGGGTTGGACGCCGAGTACCCGCATGCGGTCATCAACCACAGCAAGGGCGAATATGTCGTCGGCGCGATCCACACCAACACCATCGAGGGCTTCTGGTCGATCTTCAAGCGCGGCGTGGTCGGCACCTTCCACAAGGTCAGCGCCAAGTACCTGCCGCTGTACGTCGCGGAGTTTCAGTTCCGCTACAACAACCGAGAGAACGCGGACATCTTCGGCGAGGCGATATAGGGAGTTTGATACAATAATCATTGAGATTGGTCGATCCCAACAGTTATCTGCTCAACCCCATTAGGACCGAGAGATGGTGAGATAAACACCCCTTTTGGCGGCATTCCTCCATATATTCTGGAAGAATTTCTTACTTCAAATCCTTTCAACCGTAAAAACTCCCGTATTTGATTAGCTAGCGTAATTGTTTCCACATCTAATTTATTATCACCTACATCAATTATTTTAGTATTCTCTGGTAACATGCTAAGAATTTTTTGCTCATCGGCTTCATTTAATACTCTCTGTAGTGGTTTTTGGGTGACAATAATATCCCCGGTCTGGCCTTGCGTTATAATGCCACTATTATTTGGGGCTACAAGGCCACCGGGCGTTCCGGTCTGCGCGAATCGCTCGTTGCTCGGCGTTCCTGCCACCACTTCAGGGAGAAGCCCTGAGATGATAAAGCTGCCCACAACTAGGCCGACAACGGCCAACCAGCGCGATGTTGACGAGTGAATGCGGATGGTGATGTCCCTCCAATTCGCCCAGCATATTACGGCAAGACCGAGCGCTATTGGGAGCCATAGGCGCAGGTGATCTACCGACCACATAGCGCCAGTCCACCACTTGTGAAGTTCGTCGGGCAGCGAGGCAATCCCGAGCATTTCAAAAATGCTTTTCGGCACGAACCCTTCAATGATCGGTTCGAGCAAAATAATCCACAGGCCCACTCCGCTGCCAACCCATCGGCGCAAATTACCCATGACGGTCCCTCTCCCGGGCGATTATGCCAGGATCGAGATAGGGTACCCCATGCTACCGCATAGTCAAGTCCGGCATAATCGCCATTGCGAGGAGAAAGCGACGACGCAATCTCGGTCGGGCGATGCTCCGTCCCCCGGAGATTGCTTCGCGGAGCCTGTCCTCGGGCGGCGCGGAGCGCCGACCCGCGGGCTCGCAATGACAGCTGTTGTTTCGGGAGCGACGGTGTCTTGCTTCGAGAAAACGTGATGGCTGCCGACAACCCGGATCGCGGCGCCGCGGCGCGGCGCCTGATGCGCAGCCGCGGGCATGCCGCGCTCGCCACCAGTCTTGCCGGCCATCCCTATGTCTCGCTCGTCGCGAGCGCCTGCGAGCCTGATGCGAGCCCCCTCCTGCTGCTGTCCGATCTCGCCCAGCATACCCGAAACCTCTTTGCCGACCCGCTTGTCTCGCTCTTGTTCGACGGCACCAGCGATTTTCCCGACCCGCTCGCCGGACCGCGCCTCACGCTCTTGGGCCGGGCTGAGCGCGTTGACGACCCGCGCAGCGCCGCCCGCTTCGCCGCCCGTCACCCGGCCAGCGCCGGCTACGCCGGGTTTGCCGATTTCCACCTCTACCGGGTCGCCATCGAGCGCGGCCATCTCGTCGCCGGCTTTGGCCGGATCGCCTGGATCGCGGCCGAGCACTTGCGCTTTCAGGGCGACCCGTCCGCGCTCGCCGAGGCCGAGGCGGAGATCGTCGCGCATATGAATGAGGATCACGCCGACGCGATCGCGCTCTACGCCGAGTGCCTCCTGGGGCAAAAAGGCGCAGGCTGGCGGATGACCGGGATCGACCCCGAGGGCATCGACCTGCGGCGACCGATGGACGCTGGCGGCGCAACGGCACGGCTCGATTTCGCCGCCCACTTCCATCGCCCGGTGCTGACCCCGGTCGCCGCGCGGCGCGCGCTCGTCGCGCTTGCCGAGAAAGCCCGGAGCGCGGCGCCGCCCGCTTAGCCCGTTCGCCGACTCTACCGGCGGTTTCGTCGCAATCGGTTTGCTTGCCGGCGCAATCCGCGGGGTTTATCCTGCCGCTCAATCTTTTGGCGGCCGCGACGGCATGTCCTATGCATGGCATGCCGGGCGACGATGGAGGAAGGCTTGGACCAGGCGGAAAAACCGTTGGCAGCAGCGCGCACGCCCCGCTTTGGCCTCGCCGAGCAGGGAATGCATCATCTTGGGCCCGTGCATTGGAACCTGACGGCGCCCTATCTTTATGAGCATGCGGTGCAACGGCGCGAGGGACAGCTCGGGCTTGGCGGCAGCTTTGTCGTGCAAACCGGGCGACACACCGGCCGCTCGCCCCGGGACAAATACATCGTCAACGAGCCGGGAACCAAAGACACGGTCTGGTGGGGCGACATCAACCAGCCGATCGAGCCGGACCGCTTCGCCAGCCTGCAGCAGCGCATGCTGGCCTATCTGCAGGGTAAGGAGCTGTTCGTCCAGGACCTCTATGCCGGGGCCGACCCGGAATACCGGCTGCCGGTCCGGGTGATCAGCGACGGCGCCTGGCCGAGCCTCTTCTCGCGCAACATGTTCATCCGGCCGCGTCCGGCCGAGCTGGCGGATTTCAAGCCGGCCTTCACGATCCTCCACGCGCCCGACTTCCGCGCGATACCCGAGCTTGATGGGGTCCGTTCGGAAACCATCGTCCTGGTCAACTATGCCACCGGGTTCGTCTTGATCGGCGGCACCCGCTATGCGGGCGAAATCAAGAAGTCGGTGTTCGGCTACTTGAATTTCGTCCTGCCGGCGCGTGACGTATTGCCGATGCATTGCTCGGCCAATGTCGGGCCGAAGGGCGACTGCGCGATCTTCTTCGGGCTCTCGGGCACCGGCAAGACGACGCTGTCGGCCGATCATTCGCGCACCCTCATCGGCGATGACGAGCATGGCTGGAGCCCCAAGGGCATCTTCAATTTCGAGGGCGGCTGCTACGCCAAGGTGATCAACCTGTCGCCGACCGCGGAACCCGAGATCTACGCGACGATCACCCGGTTCGGGACGGTCCTTGAAAACGTCGTGCTCGATCCGGTCACGCGGATGCCCGATGTCGACGACGACAGCCTCACGGAAAACACCCGGGCCTGCTATCCGCTCGACTTCATCGCCAATGCCGACGAATTGGGGCTCGCGCCGCATCCCAAAAACGTCATCATGCTGACGTGCGACGCATTCGGGGTTATGCCGCCCATCGCCAAGCTCTCTTCCGAGCAGGCGATGTACCATTTCCTCTCGGGCTATACCGCGCAGGTCGCCGGCACCGAAGTCGGGCTCGGCAAGGAGCCGAAGGCGGTGTTCTCGACCTGCTTCGGGGCGCCGTTCATGCCGCGCCACCCTTCCGAATACGCCAAGATGCTGGGCGAGCGGATCGCCCGCTACAAGGCCGATTGCTGGCTCGTCAACACCGGCTGGTCGGGCGGCGCCTACGGGGTCGGCAAGCGCATGGCGATCGCCCATACCCGCGCGCTTCTGCGCGCCGCGCTCGACGGCAGCCTCGCCGGGACGGCGATGCGCCAGGACCCGAATTTCGGGTTCCTCGTGCCCGAGAGCTGCGCCGACCTGCCGCCCAACGTGCTCGACCCGCGCGGCACCTGGCCCGACAAGGGGGCCTATGACGAGGTCGCGCGCAACCTGCGCGGTCGCTTCGCGCACAATTTCACCGAGTTTGAGCCGTTCGTCGGCAACGAAGTGAAGCGCGCCGCAATCCGGGCGGCGGCTTAGGCGGCGTGGACCGCGGGCGTCTCGCCCGCATGCGCCCACGGATCAAGTCCGTGGGCTGAAGGCCCACGAGACGGCCGCGGTCCGAACCACGCGCGGCTCAATGCCGCATGAAGTAGATCCGGCGCAGCTGCTCGCGGAAGCTGGCGCTCGCCTCGATCGCGGCGTGGAAATCGGTTTCGTCCAGAACGTAGGTCTCGAGCGGATCGGCCGCGGTCACGGTCGCGTTGCGCGGCGCGCCGCTCATCAGCGCGAGTTCGCCGAAGAACTCGCCGGGGCCGAGCCGGGCGACTTCGCCGCCCGAGCGCTCGATCTTGACCGCGCCCTCGGATACGAGGAACAGCTCGTGGCCGATTTCGCCCTCCTGAATGATGATCTCGCCCGGCATGTAGTGGCGCTTGGTCATGCGTTCGGCGACGTGGGTCAATTCGATCGGGGTCAGGTTCTTGAACCCCTCGACCCCCTTCAGGAACTCGCAGATGCGCAAGGCATCGTTGAGCATGATGTCGGAGACGATCCGGCCATCGACCATGTGAACCAGCCGGTCGGCCAGCTCGATGATGCGATGGTCATGCGTCACCATGACGATCGCGGTGCCTTCTTCGACGGTCAAATCCTTGAACAGGCGAATGACGTTGCGGGTCGATTCCGGATCGAGCGCCGCGGTCGGCTCGTCCGCCAGGACGAGCTTCGGGCGATTGGCAAGAGCGCGCGCGATCGCCACCCGCTGGCGCTGTCCGCCGGAGAGGGAGCGCGGCTTATATTCGGTACGAGCCCCGAGCCCGAGGCTCTCCAGGATTGCGATGCCGCGCTCGCGCATCGTCGCGGCCGAATGGGTGCCGGCGAGCTGCAACGCCATCTTCACGTTCTCGAAGGCGGTCAACGATTCGAACAAATTATGCATCTGGAAGATGAAGCCGATGTCGCGCCGGATGCGCACCAGCCCGCCCGACCCGAGCCCCGAGAGATCATGGCCGAGGATGTCGATCTGCCCCTCTTGCAGCGAGCGCAACGCGCCGATCAAGGTCAATAGCGTGGTTTTCCCCGAGCCCGACGGGCCGGTCATCACCACGAGCTGACCGGGCATGACGGCGAGGTTGATGTCGAACAGCACCTGGTTCTGCGCATCGCCCTCGCCATAAGCGAAATTGAGGCGGTCGACCCGCACCACCGGGTTCGCCTTGGGGTCGGGTTCGAACCAGAGGTGAGTGGCCATCAGAAGATCTCCGCCGGGTCCGCCGCGATCACCCGGCGCACCGCCAGAACGGCAGAGAGGAGGCACATTCCCAGTGTGAGACCAAAGCTGAGCAGCGTCAGCTCCCATGTCATGTGCAGCGGCAGGAGCGAGACTGCGCCGATCACCCGGTAGACCACCAGACACGCGAGCCACGCCGGCGCGTAACCGGCGAGCGCCGACAGCGCCGCCTGCGCGAGCACGGCCCGCACCAGATAGGAATTCTCATAGCCCATCCCCTTCAGGGTCGCATATTGCGGCAGCTGATCGGATAGATCGGTATAGATGATCTGGTACGAGATCAGCATCCCCACGACAAAGCCGACCATCGTCCCCATCCAGAAGATCGGTCCGGCGGACGAAACATCGGCCTGGAAGTCACGCTCGAAGGCGATCAGCTGAGGCCGGGTCAGAACCCGGACGTCGTGCGGCAGCGCAGCTCCCACCGCCTGCTGCACGCTCGAGAGATCCTCGCCCGGGCGGATCTTCACCATCCCGAATTCGACCGGCAGGTCGGCAGCGCTCAGCCGATTTCCGGGAAGCAGCGCGGCGAAGCTGCGCTCGCTCATCATCACGGTGCCGTCGCTCATGAAATCGGGACCGAGCGCAAAGCCGCCGACAATATGCACCTTGCGGCCGTTAATCTCGGTTTCCCCCGTCCCGCTCACCATTCCGAGAAAACGCCGGGCCCGCCGGTCGACGATCACCGAATCTTCTTCCTTGAGGCGCGCGGCATCCGCCGTGACCCCGGGCAACAGGAAGGCGGGATGGGCGGGATCAAAGGCGAATGCCTGGACGAGGTAGGACTGATCGCCCGCCGGATCCTTCCACGAGAAGCTCTGCCATGCGGCATAGAGCGGCGATACCGAAGCAACGCCGGCGACCTTCGCCGCCGCCCTGAGATAGTCGCGCGGAAACGGGTCGGCGGAGGCGAACCGGTAGTTGCTCTTGCTGATGATGACGAGATCGCCGTCGAGCTGGCGCACCGTCGCGAGCGAAGCATCGAAAAACCCGCGCTCGAAGCCGAGCTGCACCAGCATCAAGAGGACGGCAAACCCGATCCCGGCGCTCGAGCGCACCAGCCGCCCTTTGTTGGCCAAGAGATTGCGCAAGGCCAGCGGCACGGACCTTGGCTCGAATAAACGCGAGTGCGTCTCCGCTGCGGTCAAAATTCGGGCTCCCTCAGAAGACTTCGGCGGGGTCGGCCCGCCGCAAGCTGCCGAGCGAGAGGAAAGCGGACGCCGCCGCCATCACGAGGGTGATCAGCAACACCGCGCCAAGCTGTGCCGCGGAGAGGGTGAGCGGCAGCAATGTCTCGCTGCGGATCAGCGCATAGATGGCGAGCGCCGCGCCGAGGGCAGGGACAAACGCGACGGCCGTGATCAGGAACGATTCGCTAAGGACGATCGCGTCAAGATACCGGTTGGTGTGGCCGATCGCCTTGAGCGTGGCGAATTGCGGCAGCTGCCGGGTGATCTGGGTCGCCAGCGTCTGGTACAAGACCATGATCCCGACAACGAACGACACCACCAGCCCCGACCCGAAAATGAGCCCGGTGGCGGTCCGCGTGGTCCAATACGCGACCTCGTGGGCGACCAGTTCGGGGCGCGTGAAGACCTGCATGTCCGCCGGCAAAATCGCCCGCAACGCATCTGCGGCACGGGCGGGGTCCGCGCCGGGCTTCAAGCTGACGAGGCCGAGATTGACCGTATCGGGCGGGCGCTCCGGAAACATCCGGAAAAAATTCGCTTCGCTCGCGAGCGCGATGCCGAGCCCGAGAAATCCGGTGCCGAGCTCATAGACCCCACCGATCGTCATCCGATGCCCGCCGATGTCGACGATTCGCTCCGCCTGGAGCGGACCGAAGAGCGATCGGCTCGACCCGTCGACGAGCACGGTGTCGGGGCGATCGAGCACCGCATTCTGGCGCTCGATGTCGGGGACGGCGAAGATCCCGGCCTGCGGGTCGATGCCGATCACTGATATATCGACCTTGAGACCGCCGTTCGCATCCTGCCATTTTGCCCCGCCGAGATAGACCGGGCTCGCCGCGCTCACCTCGGCCACGGTCCTTGCCGCGGCGAGGCGCGCGCGCGGAAACTGCCCGGACTGCGCCTGGAACAGGTATCGGTTGGAGCACACCAAGAGATCAAAACTCATATGGTCATAGATCAGCATACCGCCCTGCGGCACCGCGACGAAAAAGCCGAGCTCGATGAATACGAGGAGGATCGCGATGAAGATGCCGCCGGTGGCGAGCGCGCTGCGCCCCTTCTGATCAACCAGCATTCGCCAGGCGACCTGGAGCGGCATTGATTTTCCACCCTTGGATGTAAACGCGCGATGTTCGCCGGGTGACGGTTAGCACAGAGCATCAGGGCGGAAAAGCCGTTAGCCCGCGGGCATGACCCGCGGGGCAGCGCAATTCCGCCAACATCGCGCCAGCAAGGTAAGGCGGTGGAAAAGGCTTTGCCATTCCGCCCGCCGGCTGCGGTAACGTGCTTCAGCTGAAGGGGAGGGACGGCGATGAAGGTCACCGGGCTCGAGGTGCTGCGCTGCGACGCGGGCTGGCGCAATTATTATTTCCTCAAGCTGTCGACCGATGACGGCATCGTCGGATGGAGCGAGTTCGACGAGGGTTTCGGCTCACCCGGCATCACCGCGGTCATCGAGCGCCTCGCGCCGCGCATCATCGGGCAGGCGGTGTTCGACCACGAGCGGATTTACGCCGAACTCTATTGCCTGACCCGTCCGGCCGCCGGCGGGGTCGTCGCCGAGGGGCTCGGCGCGATCGAGAACGCGCTGCTCGACGCCAAAGCGAAGGCGCTCGGCGTGCCGTGCCATGCGCTGCTCGGCGGTAAAATCCGCGATTCCGTGCGGGTCTACTGGTCGCATTGCGCGACCTGGCGGATCAACCATCCGAGCTACTTCAAGCCGGCAATCACCGATCTCGACGGCGTCAGGAAGATCGGCGCCGAGGCGAGGGAGCGCGGCTTCACCGCGCTCAAGACCAACATCTTCCTCCATGATGAGCGGCCGCTGCACGGCTGGCGCCCGGGGTTCGGCGTGCCGTTCGCGCCCGAACTCAACGTCGAGAAGCGGGTGCTGCGCAATTTGCGCACCCACCTCGAAGCGATCCGCGACGGCGCCGGCCCCGACATGGACCTGCTGCTCGACCTCAACTTCAACGCCAAGACCGAGGGCTATCTGAAGATCCTGCGGGGAATCGCCGATATCGAGATGTTCTGGATCGAGATCGACAGCTACGACCCCGAAGCGCTCGGCTACATAAGGCGGCAGAGCCCGCATCCGATCAGCTCGTGCGAGACGCTGTTGGGCTTGCGCGAATTCCTGCCCTATTTCCGCGCCCAGGCGATGGATGTCGCGATCATCGACGCGGTTTGGAACGGGGTGTGGCAATCGATGAAGATCGCCAACGCCGCCGAGGCGCACGAGGTCAATATCGCGCCCCATAATTTCTATGGCCACCTTGCCTCGTTCATGAATGTGCATTTCGCGGCTTCGGTGCCCAATCTGCGGATCATGGAGATCGACGTCGACCGGCTGCCGTGGGATGAGGAGCTCTTCACCCATGCGCCCGAATTCGTCGACGGGCATGTCGCGGTGCCGGACCGCCCGGGCTGGGGCACCGACCCCATCGAGGAGGCGCTCGCCGCGCACCCGCCGAAATCACCGGGCGGCCTGATGAGCTATCGGCAGAAGAGCTGAGGGGGGCGGGAAGCAGCTGGGCAATTAAATCAGACGAATGCTTTAATCACCAACGATGCGACCCCGGCGATTACGACTCCGAGCATCCACTTGAGCACCGCCAGATCCGTCTCGATTTTACCGAATCGAGTCTCGTACGCGGCCAATTCCTCTGCCGCGGCACGGGCTTTCTCCTCGGGCGCACCGGCCGCGACCAGCGCGTCATAGGTTTTGGAAAGCATTACGGCCATTGAGCGACTCTCGGAGGATGGGCCGCGTTAAATGTGGGCCGCAACGCCGAAGCAGGCAAGCGCTGCGTCATACCCGGAGTTGCGGCTCGGCCAAGACTATATCCCAACCTCTTTGCGTACCCGGGCGCTGATCGACTGGCGCAGCTTGGGCATCTCGGCCCAGGGGTCGGAGTTGAGTTCGGCGAGGCGGGCGGGCACGGTCAGCACGGTAAAGGCGTCCGGCTTTCCCCCCTTCTCGACTTCTTCCCAGGAGAGGGGGGTCGCCACCGGCGCGCCGGCGCGGGCGCGCGCCGAATAGGCGCCGATCGCGGTCGCTCCGCGGGCGTTGCGCAGGTAGTCGATAAAGATGCGCCCCTGGCGCGCGCGCTTTGCCATGTTCGCGGTAAAACGGTCGGGATAGGCGGCGACAAAGCGCTCGGCGACCCAGCGCGAGAATTCCTTGATGGCGTCCCAGCCGAGCTTCGGGGTGACCGGAGCGACGACGTGGAGGCCCTTGCCGCCGGTCGTCTTGACAAAGCTCTGGAGGCCGATGCCGGCGAGCGCCTCGCGCATTTCAATGGCCGCCGCGGTGACCCGCTCCCAGGGGAGCCTCTCATCGGGGTCGAAATCGAAGGTGATGCGGTCGGGGGTCTCGAGCTTCTTCGCGGTCGAGCCCCAGGGGTGGATCTCTAAGACCCCCATCTGCACCACCGCGACGAGGCCGGCGAGGTTCTCGATGACGAGGTAAGTCCGGGTCGCGGATTTGTCGGCGATCTCGACGCGGCCGACCATTTCGGGGACGCCGCTGCTGAGATGCTTCTGGTAGAAGCACTCCTTGTCGTAGCCCTCCGGGCAGCGCACCAGGCTCAGCGGGCGGTTGCTTAGGTGCGGCAGCGCCCAGTCCTTGATCGCGGCGTAATACTGCGCGAGGGCGAGCTTGGTGATGCCGCAATCTTTATAGAGGACGCGGTCGGGATTGGTGAGCCGCACCCCCTCGAAGCTGATGCTTCCGTCGCGGGAGCGCACGATGCTCGCCGAGGCACCGGCACCGGCCCCCACCCTTCCCTCCCCCGCAAGCGGGGGAGGGAAGGGGACGGGGCGAAGCGGGCGAGGCTTAGGACGGGTGCGGGTGGCCCGCCTCAGAGGGTCGGCCGGGCCGGGGTCATTGCCTGTCACATGGTGGTAAACGACCTCCGCGGCACTTTTGTCCTCGCGCAGGCCCTCGAACGAGGGGTGGCGCAGGATTGCGTCAGCAGTCCAGCCGCTGTAGCGCACCTCGGCGACGAGGCGCGGCTCGGTCCAATGCGCGCCTTTCGTCGATACGCCTTTGGGGAGGGCGGCGGGCGGGTCGGGGCGCCCGATCGCGTCGAGATGCGCCCGCAAATCGTTCAATTGGCGGTCATTGAACCCGGTGCCGACGCGGCCGGCATAGTGCAGCCGGCCCTCCCGGTCGTAATAGCCGAGGATCAGCGCGCCGAACCCGTGCCTTGTGCCGCTCGGCTCGGTAAAGCCGATCACCACGAACTCGTCGCGCTGCACGCATTTGATCTTACGCCACTCCGCGCTCCGCCCGGGCCGGTAGGGCCGGTCGCGGCGCTTGGCGATCGTGCCTTCGAGGCCATAGCGGCAGGCGTGGCGGAAGAAATCCGGGCCGTGGCCCTCCTGGTGGTCGCTATAGCGCACCATACCGGCCGCCTGGCGCGGCACGATCTCGGCGAGCGCGGCCTTGCGGTCTTCGAGCGCGACGCCGGTCAGGTCGTAGCCGTCGCGGTAGATCAGGTCGAAGGCGAAATAGACGAGGTTTGATGTGTCGCCGCGCGCGATACTGTCCTGCAACTCGCCAAAGCTCGTGGTGCCGTCCGGGGCGAGCGCGACCACCTCGCCATCGATCTGCGCGCTGTCGACCGGAAGCGCGGCAAGAGCGCGTGCCAGCACCGGGAATTTTTGGGTCCAGTCGAGCCCGTTGCGGGTGATCAGCCTAGCGTCGCCCCGCTCGATCCGAGCGAGCAGACGGTAGCCGTCGTATTTGATCTCGTGCAGCCATTCCGGCCCGTCGGGCGCGCTCTCCGCCGGGCTGGCGAGCTGCGGGACGATCCGGTCGGGCATCGCCCGCTTGCGCGCGCCGAGGAGTGCGGATTTCCGTGCCGGTTTGGGCGCCGGGGCGGCCGCCGTATTGCCGGCGATCTCGCCGCCGTGCTGCGAATCCCAGACCCGGTCGCGCTCGGCGGCGATCGCGTCCATCGAACGCCCGGTCGCGACGCTGAGCGGCTGATTCTCGACCAATGCCGCGCCGCTCTCGGGTAACGCCGCCGCGTCGCGCTCCTTGATCAAGAGCCAGTTCTCGTGGCCGTTTGCCGCTTTGGCGCGCTTCCCGTTCATGCGGACGAGCGCCCAATTCCCGTGCATTTTCTCGCCGTCGAGGCGGAATTTGAGGGAGCCCTTCCGGTAGGCGGCGTCCGGGTCGGGATCCAATGGCATCCAGGTGCCGCGGTCCCACAACAAGACCGTGCCGCCGCCATACTGGCCCTTGGGAATGACGCCCTCGAACCCGCCATACTCGATCGGATGGTCCTCGACATGGACCGCGAGGCGCTTTTCGCCGGGATCGAGGCTCGGCCCCCGCGGCACCGCCCAGCTCAGCAAGACCCCGTTGAGTTCAAGGCGAAAGTCGTAGTGGAGCTGGCGCGCCCGATGCTCCTGCACGACAAACGAGAGCGGCGCCGCTTCCAGCTTTTTGCGCGGTGCGGTGCCGGCTGGTTCCGGCGTCTTCCGGAAGTCGCGTTTGCGCTGATATTGCTCAAGCGCCATGGCAGGTTCGCTACTCTAAGCCCCGAGCTGGTCAGCGAGATCCTCGAAGCTGGTGGCAACATAGGTGAAATCGTGCTCGGCCTTGAAGTCGCGGCTCTGCTTTGCGCCGTGTTCGTAGGGCCGGCTGATATAGGCGGTCTTCATGCCGTGCGAGGCGGCGCGCACGAGGTCGTTGTTGTGCGCCGCCACCATCATCACCGCGCCGGGATCGCCTGACCCCAGGAACTCGATCGCCGAGAGGTACATCTCCGCGTCGGGCTTGTAGTGGCGCACGAGGTCCGAGCCGAGCACCGTGTCCCACGGCAGCCCGCAATGCTTCGCCATGTCGGTCAACAGCCGCACCGTGCCGTTCGACAAGGTGGCGATGATGTATTTCTTCTTGATCCGCGTCAGGCCGGGCACCGAGTCCGGCCACGGCGCGAGGCGATGCCAGGTCAGGTTGAGCCATTGCTTGTCGGCCTCGTCGAGCCCGGTGATGCCAAATTTCTCTAGCAGACTGTCGAGCGCCATCCGGTGCAGCGCATCGAGATTGGTCCACGGCAATTCGCCGGTGCGCACCCGGTTCATCGACGGCGCATAGGCGCCACGCCATTCGTCGGCAAAGCGCTCCCAATCGGCGGTGATCCCCCTGCGCGCGCCCAATGCCCGTCCATCGGCCGTCACCGCCGAGCGCCAATCGACAACGGTTCCGAAGACGTCATGGACCAGGGCTGCTATTTCGCTCATCTGAGGCTCCTGCGATTAGGCCAATCCGCTGAGGCCGCGCGCCTTCTCGGCCAATCCCAGGACGCGCCGGTAATAATAGCGGAAGCGCTGGTCCTGGGTCTGGCCGCGGACAAAGCGGATATAGATCTGCTGGATGATGACGGCGAGCTTGAAGGCGGCGAACACTTGGTGCCAGCCGATCTGGGCGACCTCGAACCCGGTGCGCGCGGCATAGCGCTCTATGGCGTCGGCGCGGGAGGGGAAGCCCTCGCGCCAGGTCGGCATCGCGGCGATCTCGCGCCACGCCGGATCGTCGCCCGGCTCGACCCAGTAATTGAGCAGATAGCCGAGATCGGTGAGCGGATCGCCCTGGGTGCACATGTCCCAATCGAGGACGGCCGCGATACGCCCGGGATCGCCGCTGTCGAGGAGGCAATTGTCGAGCCGGTAGTCGTTGTGCAAGAGGTGGGCGTGCAAGAGCGCGGCGCCGTGCGAGACCGCGAGATGATGCCCGAGCCAGTCGAGCACCGGCGCCATCCGGGTCGCGGCGCGCGCCGCCTCCTCGCCGCCCTCAGCCGCCTCCCAGCGCCGCATCCAGCCGGCGAGCTGGCGTTCGAGATAGCCCTCGGGGCGGCCGAGGCCGTCGAGGCCGATTTCACCCGGCATCACAAGGTGGAGGTCGGCGAGCCTATCGACCAGGGCCTCGCCGATGCGCCGGTTGAGCGCCGGTCGGCCGGCGAATTCAGGCGGAATGTCGTCACGGATCACGAAACCGTGGCGCCGCTCCTCGACGATGAAGACCGCGCCGATGACGCTTTCGTCCTCGCATAAGAGGAGGCTCCGGGGCGCCGGCGGATAGCGCCGATGCAATACCGAGAGGACGCGGTGCTCGCGGCGCATATCGTGCGCCCCCGGCGGGATCGGCCCCAGGGGCGGCCGTCGCAGCACGAATTCGCGGGCAGCTCCTTGGGCGCCGAAGCGCAGGAGGTAGGTCAGATTGGCCTTGCCGCCGGCGAACTGGCGCACCGACAGCTTCCCTTCGGCGCCCTCCAGACTGGCGCGCAGATAGGGGGCGAGCCGGGCCGTATCGAGGCGCTCGTCCAGGCGCTGGTCGATCAGCTCGGACGCTTCGAGCGAGGGGTGCATCAGCGCCCTGCGTACTTCGAGACGCGGCACTTCGTGCCGCTCCTCAGCATGAGGTGGGTTTTTGGTGGCGTCGACAAAACCTCCTCATCCTGAGGAGCTCGCCCCCGGGTCCGCCCTGTGGGCGGCCCGAGGACAGGCTCCGCGGGCGTCTCGAAGGACGCTCACTTCCGCAGTTCCACCCGGGCCACCGCGCGCTTGTGAACCTCGTCGGGCCCGTCGACGATGCGCATGATGCGCGAGCGCGCCCAGGCATAGGCGAGGCCGAAATCTTGGCTGACGCCGGCGCCGCCATGCGCCTGGATGGCGCGGTCGATGACGCTGAGGAGCATCTTCGGCGCCACCACCTTGATCATCGCGATCTCGGCCTGCGCCGCCTTGTTGCCGACCGTGTCCATCATGTGCGCGGCCTTCAGGGTCAAGAGCCGCGACTGCTCGATCTCCATCCGGGAATCGGCGATCCATTCGCGGATGACGCCCTGGTCGGCCAGCGGCCGGCCGAAGGCAACCCGGCTCTTGACCCGGGCGCACATCGCTTCCAATGAGCGCTCGGCCACCCCGATCATCCGCATGCAATGGTGGATGCGGCCCGGCCCGAGCCTTCCCTGGGCGATCTCGAAGCCGCGCCCCTCGCCCAGGAGGATGTTTTCAATGGGCACGCGGACGTCCTTGAATTCGACCTCGGCGTGGCCGTGCGGCGCGTCGTCGTAGCCGAAGACCGTGAGAGCGCGGACCACGGTGACGCCGGGCGTGTCGCGCGGCACCAGGATCATCGATTGCTGCTGGTGGCGCGGCGCGTCCGGGTCGGTCTTCCCCATCAGGATGAAGATCTTGCAGCGCGGGTCCATCGCACCGCTAGTCCACCATTTGCGCGCGTTGATCACATAGCTGCTGTTGCCTTCGCGGCGGATCGAGGCTTCGATGTTGGTGGCGTCCGAGGAGGCGACCGCCGGCTCGGTCATCGCGAAGGAAGAACGGATCTCGCCATCGAGCAGCGGCTTCAGCCAGCGCTCCTGCTGCTCCGGCGTCGCATAGCGCACCAGCGTTTCCATGTTGCCGGTGTCGGGCGCCGAGCAGTTGAACACCTCGGGCGCGATCGCCGAGCGCCCCATGATCTCGCATAAGGGCGCGTATTCGAGGTTGGTGAGGCCGGCGCCCAATTCGCTCTCCGGCAGGAACAGGTTCCACAGGCCGGCGGAGCGCGCCTTCCCCTTCAGCTCCTCCATCACGGGCGGGATCTGCCAGCGCGACGGCGCCTCATTGAGTTGCCGCTCGAACACCGCCTCGGCCGGGTAGACCTCGCGGTCCATGAATTCCCGCACCTGCCCCTCGAGGCGCTTCACCTTGTCCGAAGGCTCGAAATCCATTTTGGGCCACCCCTCACACGCCATAGGCCGCGCACCATAGCGCCATTCCCGCCAAGGGGTAATCCCGCGCCTAGCGGCCGGCGATTTCACCAAAGCGGATCACGTAGGCGTATCTGTGCCTATGCCGACGAGAAAAGCGTGATATGCCTATGCTTTAAAAGTTACGCCTATGGACGATGCATAATTTTTGGCGATATAACGAGGTCGAAGAGGAGATTGGCTATGATGCTAACGATCGATCCCGAGCGACTCAGGCAGATCCGGCAGCTGCGCCGGCTTAGCCAGGCAGCCTTGGCAAAGGCGGCGCACGTGGACAAGCAGACGATCTACCGGCTCGAACACGAGAGGAAGCCGAGACGATTGGAAATCCTGAAGCGTGTGACGAAAGCCCTGGACATTGAAGTCGCGGATCTGACCGGGGAGAAGCCGATGCCTGCGATTGCCCAGCAACCGAATACGACCTCGGCGGAACCCGCCTACCCGTTCCCTGTGCGCGTTCACCCCGCAATCCGCAATGCGTTCGAGCTGGCCGCGCGCCGGTACCGCGTGTCTGTGCCTACGATCGCTCGGCTCGCGCCGCTCCTGTTCGTCATTCTTGCCGAAGCCAGCCTCAGACATCGAAGCGGGAAAGCAGACGAATGCCGTGCCAAAATTGACGCGCTGGAGGAAGCGGCATCTGAGCTTCCGTACAGCGGTATCAGCGTCTGGGACGAGAATCTTCGTTGGGAAGAGGACGCCATTAGGGACAAAGATGTCTTCGGGGGACAACTCCCGAACGCTGGGGGCGACGGCTGGGACAGCGACAACCCGTTTGCCACGTATCTGGAAGCGCTGGCAGCGAAATATGCGGCAGGTGACGTGACCATCGACGCCATCGGGCCGACTTCAGCTAATTATCGAGTCTGCCGATTGGCAGCGCTCGCACTGGCCGGAGGTGAACAGGAACTCGCCGATTCGTTCCTCAGCGGGGGCGGCCTGATTCACCAAATGCTGCGAGGCCTATCGCAGGAAGAGCGTATTGCGCGGATGCGCGATCTCCAAGTCTCGGGAAGGGAAATAGAGGAAGAAATCCCGGACGATGTTCCGGAGGAGCTACCGGAATACCACAACTCTAACCTGGTGGTTGACTTTGACCTGTGAAAGGAAAAGCCATGAGCGCTTTAACTCTGACGCAGCACGCGATCGTGCGGATGTCGCAACGGGGGATCCGCCCCAATGACCTGGAGCTGATCGAGTCGATTGGGACCGAAGTCGAGGGCGGATATCTCCTCCGACAAAAGGATTTTCAGACCCTCGAACGCGAGCTGAAGACATTGCGGGATCACGCGCGACGCCTCGTGGGTAAGCGCGTGGTGCAAGCGGGGGACGCCATCGTGACCACCTATCACGCGAGCCGCACCGACGAGCGGCGGCTGCTTCGCGGAGGGTACAATGGCGATTGAGCGCCGCAGACTTGCGCCCGCGCCGGCGGCGCGCGGCCCACCAATGATCAATGCAGGAACAGCTTGATGAAGATCGCGATCTGGAATGCCAGCAGAAAACCCATCATCCATTTCAGCAGGAACAGGTCACGCTTGACCTCCACCATGTCCTGCTTCAGCCCGGAGACGTCGCGCTTCACTTCGGCAATATCGGTCTCGACGCGGACAAAGCGTTGCTCGTACACGTCGAACCCGGCCATCGCCTCGGCCGCCTTGCGCGCCTTGTCCTCGGGCGAGCCCGCGGCGACCAGAGCGTCGTAGAGCTCGGCGATCATCGTCGTCATGACGGCGAGCCTACCATCATCGTTGCCATAGGCCCATGCCGATCACACCGCCTCCAAGCGCCCGTAGGCGGCCTTGAGGCGGTCACGGTCGCGGCGGATATCGGCTTCGCGGCCGCGCTGCTCGTCGACGATCTCGGCCTTTGCGTTGGCGAGAAACGCCGGGTTGGCGAGCTTGGTTGCGACCTTTGCCAGATCGCCCTCGATTTTGGCGATCTCTTTGGCCAGGCGTGCTTTTTCGCGGCCAAGGTCGACGACGTCGCCGACATGGAGGGCAAAGGTGGCTCCTGCCCCGTTCGCCTGCACTGTGCCCTTGGCCGCGGAACCGGGCGTCGCTGCCGCGGTTTTGAGGATGACCCGAGCAAGCCGTTGAAAATGTTCGGAGTGGGCTGCGATCCGGGCCGCTGTCGCCGGGTCCGCGTCCCTGATTTCAACTTCGATGCGCGCGCCGGGCGGAATGTTCAGTTCGGACCGCACGGCGCGGATCGCCGACAGATCCTCGATCAACGCTTCCATCTCGGCCGCGGCGGCCGGGTCGGCGAGGTCGGGGGCGAGGTCGGGCCACGGCGCGACGATCAGCATCCCGGCGCCGGCGCCGGCCAGCTGCTGCCAGATCTCTTCGGTGAGGAACGGCATGATCGGATGCAGCAGATGGACCGTCTGCGCCAGGACCCACGCGGTCGCCGCCTGGGTTTCGGCGCGGGCGTCGACATCCTCGCCCTGGAGGATGGGCTTGGTAAATTCGAGGTACCAGTCGCAGAAGGTGCCCCACAGAAAGTGGTAGAGCAGGTGCGCCGCCTCGTCGAAGCGAAAGCCTTCGAGCGCCGTCGTCACCGCGGCGGCGCAATCGCGGGTCGCGCCGGCGATCCAGCGATTGACGGTGAGCCGGCATTGTCTCGGGTCGAAGCCCGGCTTGGGCGCGCAGCCATTGATTTCGGCGTAGCGCGCGGCGTTCCACAGCTTGGTCGCGAAGTTGCGCGAGCCCTCGACCCGGCTTTCGGCGAGCTTGATGTCGCGGCCGGGCGAGGCGAGCGCGGCCAAGGTGAAGCGCAGCGCGTCGCAGCCATAGCGGTCGATCAAATCGAGCGGGTCGATGATGTTGCCGCGCGATTTCGACATCTTCTGCCCGCGCTCGTCGCGCACCAGGGCGTGGATGTAGACCGTGCGGAACGGCACCTCGCCCCGCCCTTCTTCATCCTTCATGAAATGCAGCCCCTGCATCATCATGCGGGCGACCCAGAAGAAGATGATGTCGAAGCCGGTGACCAAAACATCGCCCGGATAGTAGCGCTTAAGCTCAGGGGTCTCCTCCGGCCAGCCCAAGGTCGAGAACGGCCATAGGCCTGAGGAAAACCAGGTGTCGAGGACGTCCTCCTCGCGGGTGAGCGCGACCGCGACGCCGTAGTGGGCGGCCGCTTCGCCCGCCGCCTCTGCCTCGCCCTCGGCGACGAAGACCCTGCCGTCCGGGCCGTACCAGGCCGGGATCTGGTGGCCCCACCACAATTGCCGCGAGATGCACCAGGGCTGGATGTTGCGCATCCATTCGAAAAACGTGTTTTCCCATTGCCGCGGAACGAACCGGGTGCGGCCGCTCTCGACCGCCTCGATCGCCGGCTTGGCCAGCGCGGCGGCGTTGCAGAACCACTGGTCGGTCAGCCACGGCTCGATCACCTCGCCCGAGCGATCGTGGTGCGGCACCATGAGGACGTGGTCCTCGACCTTCTCTATGAGCCCGGCGGCTTCGAGATCGGCGAGCACTTGGCGGCGCGCTGCGAAACGTTCGAGCCCTCGATAGGGCTCGGGCACCGCCTCGTTCAGATGCGCGTCGCGGTCGAAGATGTTGATCGCCTCGAGACCATGCCGGCGGCCGACCTCGAAATCGTTGAAATCGTGCGCCGGGGTGATCTTGACCGCGCCGCTGCCCATCAGGGGGTCGGCGTATTCGTCGGCGACGATCGGGATGAGGCGGCCGACGAGAGGCAGGCGCACCAATTTCCCGACCAGGTCGGCGTAGCGCTGATCCTCGGGATGGACCGCGACGCCGGTGTCGCCGAGCATCGTCTCCGGGCGGGTCGTGGCGACAATCAGGAAACGCCCGGGCTCGCCTTCGACGGGATAGCGGATATGCCACAGCGAGCCCTTGGTCTCGCGGCTCTCGACCTCGAGGTCCGAGATCACCGTGTGCATGACCGGATCCCAGTTGACCAGGCGCTTATCGCGGTAGATGAGCCCCTCCCGGTAGAGCGCGACAAACACCCGGCGCACCGCGGCGGAGAGGCCGGCATCCATCGTGAACCGCTCACGGCGCCAATCGGCCGAGGCGCCGAGGCGGCGCAGTTGGCGGGTGATCGTGCCGCCCGACTCCGCCTTCCATTCCCAGACCCGCTCGATGAACTTCTCGCGGCCGAAATCGTGCTTGTTGATCTGTCGCTCGGCGAGCTGGTTGCCGACGACGATCTCGGTGGCGATCCCGGCGTGGTCGGTGCCCGGCTGCCACAACGCATCGCGCCCGCGCATGCGCTCGAAGCGAATGAGGATGTCCTGCAGCGTGAAGGTCAGCGCATGTCCCATGTGCAGGCTGCCGGTCACGTTCGGCGGCGGCATCATGATCGTATACGGCTCTTTGCCGCTCGACGGATCGGCGGCAAACGCGCCGGCGCGCTCCCACGCCTCGTAGTGGCGGGTTTCCACAGCAGCCGGGCGATAGGTCTTATCCAGCATCGCCGAAGCGTCCCTCAATCAATCGTTGGGCAATCGTCACGCCGAAGGCGCCCGGACTCGCCAACGGCCCGGGCGATTTCAAGCGTGATCGAAGAAGCCGGGGCTAAGTTAGGGATATCCGCCGCTATTTGCCAGCGGAACGGCGGGCCTTATTCTTTCAGCCCGCCGCCGAACCCCAGCCACTTGTCCTTTACCGATTTGTAGTGGCGCTCCATGTCATAGAGCTGGACCGGGAGCTTCAGTTCCGGCGCGATCAGCCGGCCGGTCGCCGCCGCCAGGATGAACTCCTGAACCGCCGCGTCGTGCTGGGCGGTAACCAGCTGAGATTGGGTGGTGAAGAGCTGCTGCTCGGCGATCAGCACATCGAGCACGGTGCGCGAGCCGACGAGCGCCTCTTGCTGGGTGCCCTCAAGGGCGATTTCCGCGGCCTTCACCGCGCTGCCGAACGAGGCGATCGCGGCACGGTTTGCCTGCAAGGTCTCCCAGGCCTGGGTCGCGATCTGCACCGCTGCGCGGCGCGCATCATCGACCTGGCTGCGCCGCTGTCCGACGGTCTGCTGGGCGGCACGGGTCTGCGAATAAATCGCGCCGCCCTCATAGAGCGGCATCGTCACCTGGGCCGTCACCGAGGCCGTGTCCTGGCGCGAGTTGCGCAAGGTGAAGGACGGCGCATAGCTGCGGTTGAGATCGCCGACGATCGAGACCTGCGGCAACAGCTGTCCGCGGACGAAATCGACGTTGTCGCGGGCGGCTAGTTCGGTAAACGAGGCCGAGATGACGTTCGGATTGTCATTGCTGGCGAGGCTCAATGCCTCCTCGCGGGTCGCCGGCAACACCGGCCGCTCGCGCGGCATGATCAGCCGGCCGGGCGGATGGCCGACGGCCCGGGCGAAATTGGCCCGGCTGTTCTCCAAATTCCCCTCGGCCTGGATGCGCTGTGCGGTCGCCTGCGCCAGCGATGATTCGGCCTGCGCCACATCGGTCCGGGTGACTTCGCCAACCCGAAACCGGTCGCGCGTCGCATCAAGCTGCTTGCGCAAGACCGCTTCGTTGTTGCGCGCGACCTCGACCAGGGTCTGGTCGCGCACGACATCGAGATAGGCCTGGGCGACCGCCTGGAACACGGTGATCTCAACCGCGAGGGTTTGCGCCCGGGTAGCCTCCACCGTGTCGATCGCCTGCCGGGTCGCCGCCTCGGTGCGGCCGCCGCGATAGACCGGCTGGGTAACCCTGAGGTCGAGCGATTTGTTGACGAAATTGGAAAACAGCGTCGGCGTCGACGCACCGGTGAGAGGGTTTGGAGTCTCGAATCCACCGCGGTTGTATCCCGCCGCGCCGGTAAAATTCACCGTCGGCCGCCAATTCGACAACGCCTGGGGCACGCCTTCGTCGGTCGCCCGCAGGGCGGCGCGCTGCGCCAAGAGCTGCGGGTTGTTGTTATAGGCATAGGCAAACGACTCGGTCAGCGTCTGCGCCGACGCCGGTGCCCCGGCAAGCAGCAGCCCGGCCGCGACGCTTGCGACGCGGCTCGCCCAGCCCCCCGGCGACCGGTCGCGTCTGCGGCACCCCCTCGGCAGCGGCATCCACCCCCTCAAAACACAAAGGCCGGCTTCGCGACAAAACTCGGAAGTAGCGGCGTAGCGGCATCAAATATAACGCGCAGCGCGAGCGCTCCGCCAGTCCGTGTGATCAAAGTTGCGCGCCCGACACATTCATGTTGCCGTAAAACCACAGCGATATGCCCCCCTTCGGCAAGCTGGCTGTTGATTTCCTCAGGGATTGCCGCGACGGCGCCGGCAAACAGGATCAAATCATAGGGCGAGCGTTGACGGTGCCCCAAGGGCAGAGGCGCCTCGACATAGCTGACCGAGGCGATTCGGTGGTCGACCAAAGCCGACCGCCCGATTCGCGCGAGCTCCGGATCCTCTTCGAGCGCTATGACGCTGCGCGCCAGCTGGGCCAACAGCGCCGCCTCGTACCCGACCCCGGCGCCGACCACCAGCGCGGTATCCTTCGCTTCGACCGTCGCCGCCTGGAGCAGCCGCGCCGCCACCATCGGCTTCATCATGTAGCGGCCGCCGCCGAGCGGCAGATCGTCATCGACATAGGCGACGCCGCGCAGCCTCTCGGGCACGAACAGCTCGCGCCGGATCCGCATGAAGGCGGCGATCACGCGCTCGTCGGTCACCTTGTTGGGGCGCAGCTGGCTCTCGATCATATTGACGCGAGCGGCATCGTAGACGGTCATCGCAACACCGCGGCAGCCTCGACAGGCGACAGTCTTACCGGCGCCGCTTATATCGGTGTCCCGACACAACCACAATCACCGGCGCGCGGTTCTTCAATACGCCAAGCGCGCGAACCGGCTGGCCCGGCGGCAGGCGACGGAGCAGCTCGCTCGCGGTCATCCTAAGCCGAGGATGGCGCCAGTGGGGAAGGATCTCGGCCAGCGGGGCGAGGACGAAACGGCGCTCGTGCAGCCGCGGGTGCGGCAGCACGAGGCGCTTGGTCGCGGATTGGCGGCCATCGTAATCGAGCAGGTCGAGGTCAAGGGTCCGGGCGGCGTTCGCCACGCCGCACCGGCGCCCGAAACGGGCTTCGAGCGCCAACAGCGCGGCGAGCAGCGCCGGCGGTGCCAGCCGGGTCTCGACCAGAGCGACCCCGTTGACGTACCAGGGTTGATCCGAAGGCGGGACCGGCTCTGACAGGTACCAGCGCGAGCAGCCCAAGACCGCGGCGCCGATCCGCGGCAGTTGCGCCACCGCCGCGCTCGCCGTGTCCTGCGGCGAGCCGAATCGCGGCGCAGCAAGGTTGCTGCCGATGCCGACAAGGATCACCCCCGATCACCCCAGCTGGCGGCGCGCTTGACGGCAAATCTCATGCGCACGAGAATAACCGACATTGTCGATTTTGCCGGGGTTTCAGATGATTTTCTATCCACAAGAACGCATTGCGATATTCATTGACGGCGCCAATCTCTATTCCGCCGCGCGGAGTCTGGCATTCGATATAGATTACAAGCGGCTGCTCGACCTGTTTCGGTCGAAAGGGCGGTTGATACGGGCATTCTACTACACGGCGTTGATTGAAGATCAGGAATACTCGCCGATCCGGCCGCTCGTCGATTGGCTCGATTACAATGGCTATACCATGGTCACCAAGCCGACCAAGGAATTCACCGACCCGATGGGGCGCCGCCGCATCAAGGGCAATATGGATATCGAGCTGGCGATCGACATGCTCGAGATGGCCCGCCACATGGACCACGCGATCCTTTTTTCCGGCGATGGCGATTTCCGCCGGCTCGTTGAAGCGGTTCAGCGCCGCGGCGTGCGGGTGTCGGTGGTATCCACCATCCGCTCCTCGCCGCCGATGGCCTCGGACGATTTGCGCCGCCAGGCCGACAGCTTCGTCGAGCTGCAGGAACTGGCGCCCAGCATCATGCGCAACCATCACCCGCGCGACGAGGTGGCGCGCCCGCGCAGCGAGCCGGTCGAGAGCGAGTGCTGACCGGCGATCAAACTCCGGACCTGCCCGACCGCGACTGCCCGCTCTGTCCGCGGCTGGCCGCCTTCCGGGCGGCCCAGCGGCTGGCGCATCCCGACTGGTTCAACGCTCCGGTCCCCTCATTCGGCGATTCCGCGCCGGCGCTCTTGATCGTCGGCCTGGCCCCCGGTCTGCGCGGCGCCAACCGGACCGGCCGCCCGTTCACCGGCGACTTTGCCGGCGACCTGCTCTATCGCACCCTCTTGAAGTTCGGGCTTGCCGAGGGTGCGTACGGCGGCCGCGCGGAGGACGGGCTGGCGCTCCGCGGCGCCCGCATCGCCAACGCGGTGCGCTGCGTTCCGCCCCAGAACAAGCCCGACGCGAGCGAACTCGGCGCCTGCCGGCGTTTTCTCGCGGCCGAGCTGAGGGCATTGCCGGGCGTCCGTGCGATCCTCGCGCTCGGCGCCATCGCGCACGTTCAGGTGCTCGCGGCTCGGGGAATGCGACGCGCCCTTTACCGCTTTGCCCATGGCGCGACGCACGAGCTGCCGGACGGCATGGTTCTCTCCGACAGCTATCACTGCTCGCGCCTCAACACCAATACCGGCAGGCTGACGCCCGCAATGTTCGAAAGGGTGATTGCAGAGATCGCCGAGCGCCTCGCCGGATGAGCCTCACAACTCACGCGAGCGCATGAGGCGGGCGCGGCTCCTCTGCCAGTCGCGGTCGCGTTCGGCCTGGCGCTTGTCGGCCTTCTTCTTGCCGTGCGCGAGGCCGAGCTCGACCTTGGCGCGCCCGCGCGCGTTGAAATAGATCGCCAGCGGCACCACCGTGACGCCCTCGCGCCGGATCGCGCCCAGCAGCCGGTTGACCTCCTTGCGATGCAAGAGGAGCTTGCGCGGCCGGCGCGGCTCATGGCTGAAATGGGATGCGGATTTGTATTCGGGGATGTTGGCGTTGATCAGATAGAGTTCGCCCCCGGCCTCGTCGGCATAGGCTTCGGCGATGCTGGCGCCGCCCTGGCGCAGCACCTTGACTTCGGTGCCGTGCAGCACGAGCCCGGCTTCGAGTTTGTCCTCGATCAGGTAATCGTGGCGGGCGCGGCGGTTCTGCGCGGCGTAGCGGTCGGTCGCCCTCACGTCGCCGCCTGGCCCGCTGGTGCCGCCGGCTCCGGTTGATCAGCCCGGCTAGTTGATCAGCCCGGCGCCGCGCATTGCGGCCCGCACCTTTTCCTGGGTCTCGGGGCTGGTCTGCCACAGCGGCTGGCGCACCTCGGGGGTAGAGCGACCCAACAGCGAGGCAGCGTATTTGACCGGCGCCGGGCTCGTTTCGACGAACAGCGCGTCGTGCAGCGGGATCAGCCGCTCGTTGATCCGCCGCACCGTCGCCAGATCGCCCTTCTGCCACGCCTCGTGCATCTCCGAGCACAGGCGCGGGGCGACGTTGGCGGTGACCGAGATGACGCCGTCGCCGCCCTGCGCGAGATAGGCAACCGCAGTCCCATCCTCGCCCGACAAGAGGCAGAATGCGCCGTCGATCTCGACCCGCATCCTGAGCGGACGTGTGAGATCGTTGGTCGCATCCTTGACCCCGACGATGTTGGGCAATTTGGCGAGCCGCGCCATCGTCGCGTTGCTCATATCGACGGCACTGCGCCCGGGAATGTTGTAGATGACAATGGGCAGGTCGACGGCGTCGTGCACCGCCTTGAAATGCTGGTAGAGGCCTTCCTGCGTCGGTTTGTTGTAATAGGGACAGACGACCAGCGCCGCGTCCGCGCCGGCCGCCTTGGCGACGCGCGTCGCCGCGATCGTATGGGCGGTCGAGTTGAACCCGGTGCCCGCGATGACCGGCGCCCGGCCCTTCGCCACCTCGACGGTCAACGCGATCAGGCGCTCCTGTTCGTCATCCTCGAGCGCCGGGCATTCGCCGGTCGTACCAATCGGCACCAGCCCGTGCGTGCCCTGGCCGATCTGCCAGGCGACGTGTTCCTGAAACGCCTTTTCATCGACCGCGCCGTCCCGGAACGGGGTGATCAACGCGACAAGCGACCCCTTGAACATGGCTTCCTCCCGGCTTCAACAGCGGCCCGATACGAGCGCCCTGGCGAACGCCTGAGACGAACGCCCCGCGCGAACGATAATCCGCGCCGCCGCTCGCTACAACAGCACCGATCGGGGTTGGTTGCGTTCGGCCTCGCGCGGTGGTGTTACAGATCGTTACAGTCTCAACTTGCCGATCGCGGCGAGAACCCGTAAACACTAAAGCTACCGCCGTGACGATGCAGGGAGTGGGGGGCATTGCTCGCGCGATATTGCATTTTATTTCTGGTCGTCGGCTGCTGTGTAAGCGTCACGACACCGAGCCAGGCGCAAGGTCCCGACCACGATCAGGCGGCGCTCGCCGCGGCGCGCAGCGGCGAGTGGACCCAGGCCTATGCCCAGGCCAGCCAAAGCAAGGCCCCGCTGGTGGAGAAGGTGGTCCGCTGGCTCGATTATACGCAATCGAGCCCGGGCGGACGCTTTGCCGAAATCGCCAGCTTTATCGAGCAAAATCCGGATTGGCCGCTGCACAAGACATTGCTTCGCCGTGCCGAGGAGGCGCTGGCGGGCGAGAGCGACGACACCGCCGCGGACTGGCTGAAGCGGCATCCGCCGATCAACGGCGCGGGGCACGCGCGCGCGGCCGAGATCATGATCAATAAGGGGCACGTCGAAGTGGGCACGGCGGCGCTGCGCACGGCCTGGGCCGAGGGCGATTTCGCGCTGGCCGAGGAACACATCCTCCTGGTGCGGTTTTACGACAGGTTGCGGCCGGAAGACCACCAGAGACGGCTCGACTGGCTCTTATGGGACGGCCAGGTCGATGCGGCACGCCGCATGCTGTCGCTGGTGCCCGCCGATTACCGCGCCGTGGCGGAGGCGCGCCTCGCGCTGATCGGCGAATCGCCGACCGCCGAGGCCATGCTGGCAAAGGTTCCGGCGCAGCTGCGCTCGGATCCTGGGCTGGTCTTCGAGGAGGCGCGCTGGCGGCGCAAGAAAGGCGATTACGATGGCGCCGCCCAGCTGTTTCTCGCCCATGACGACACCCCGGTGCGCCCCGATTTGTGGTGGAGCGAGCGGCTGATGGTCGCGCGCCGCCTCTTGGCCGGCGGCAATTCCGATATTGCCTATCGGCTCGCCCAGCAGCCCGACTCGGCCGACGGCAACGCCAATTCCGAAGCCGAATTCCTCTACGGGTATATCGCGCTGCGCTATCGCAAGGACCCGTCCCTCGCCTTTGATCATTTCGCCCATATCCTGGCCCGGGTCACCAGCCCTTACCTCAAGGCGCGCGCCGCCTATTGGGGCGGGCGCGCCGCCGCGGCGGCCGGCGACCCGGAGCTGGCGGCGAAGTGGTATGCCGCCGGCGCCGAGCACATGGCAACCTTCTACGGACAGCTGGCGGCTCATCAGCTCGGTGAGGACGCCCCGCCGCATCCGGTGCCCGAACCACGCCCGGACAGCGCCGCGCAGGCCCGGTTCAACGGAGCGGAGCTGGTCCGCGCGGCGCGGCTGTTCCTGGCCGCCGGCGACCGCGAGCACGCCAAGTCCTTCCTGATGCAGATGGCGGACATGGCCAAGACGCCGCTCGACTTTGCGCTCTTGGCATCGCTCGCCGAGGGATATGGCCGGGTCGATCTGGCGATCGCGGTGGCGCGGCGCGCGGTCGAGGCGGGAATGCCGCTGATGGTGCACGGCTACCCGGTCACCACCCTGCCAACCGGCGGCGTCGCCGAGCCTCCGCTCCTCTTGGCGATCGTGCGCCAGGAAAGCGCCTTTGCCCCGGACGCGCTGAGCCGGGTCGGGGCGCGCGGCCTGATGCAGCTGATGCCGGCCACCGCCGCCGGCGTCGCGAAAAAGCTGGCGCTGCCCTATTCGCTCGCCCGGCTGACCACCGACGGGCTCTACAATCTGGTCCTCGGCCGCTCCTATATCGAACGGCTGATCGAGGATTTCGGCGGCTCCTACGCGCTGGCGATCGCCTCCTACAACGCCGGGCCCGGACGGGTGCGCCAATGGCTGCATGAGTTCGGCGATCCGCGCGGCCAGGACACCAGCATGGTCGACTGGATCGAGCTGATCCCGTTCGACGAAACGCGCGCCTATGTCCAGCGGGTGCTCGAAAACCTGCAGATCTACCGCGGCCAGGCCGGCGACACCGCAACCGCCTTTTCGCTGGCCAGCGATCTCGCCCGCTGACGCCGCGTCGCGGTCAACCGGCGGTTGCGCCACCAACATCCGCGTCGCCGAACCTGCAAGAAATAAGCAGCGAATCGCGTGAAGCCCTTGGGCTCGCGGCCACGCAGATTGGCACAAGAGTGATATGCCCGGCCTTCGATGGTGAAAACGGCGCTCGTTCTGACAATACGGCGGAACCTTCAGAACGGCAGCACGCAGCAGGCGCGAGTGATCTCTTTGCAGGTGCCATAGGCGCCTAATAAGAACCCCGGTCGCATCGTAACGTCGCTTTGGGTGATCCCGATGGAGCGGCGAAAATTATCATCCTGGCCAATCACCCAACTCGGATTGTCGATGCTTGTCGAGAGGCCATGGAGGGGCAATCCGCGTTCCGCGGCGATAGCGCAGAGCGAGTGAACTAATACTCGGCAGAATATGTGACATCTAATTGCAGATTACCCATTCTGATCCGAATTAGCCCCCTTCGGTCGCATGACGTCAACCTGCGGTTGCCACCGTGTAAAAAATCATTTATCATCGAACCAATAACAAAAAAGCAACTTTCGACGAGCACAAGCATACCACAGGATGAGGACGGCATGATTACCTGTTCGATGTCGCCGCGAAGGCCAAGAGACCGTTGCTTTCCCTCACTCCGCCGGACATTGAGAGGACGGTAAATTGACGAGATTGGGGAGCCGCGGGAAATGATCAAGCCGCCGGTTGGACTGAACGGGACCGAGCTGTCCGATCCCTCGCTTATCCAGCCCCCGGGTTCGCCACTGGCGGATTGGGGCCCGGGATCGTTGCCGATTGCGGGCGATGCCGCAACACCCGATTCGCCCGGGCCCGACTTGGTGAATGGTGGCCTGCCGGACGACTTGCCGATCGATCGGGCCGAACAGGCTGCCTCGATTGCGGGGCCGGGCAACGCACTCAAAACAATCGGCACCGAGGCCTCTCGGGGGTCGGATGCAACGGCCGGCTCGGCGGTGCAGTTCGTAGCGGCCGGCAGCGCAGACAGCACCCCTTCCGGCGCAGGCTCGGCTCCGATGGCGGGGCCGAGCGGCGGCTACGGGTCGGCGGTCAATCCGATCGGCGGCGCGCCGGCGGCGGATAGCGGAGCAGCCGCCCCTGTCCCCATGGCGGCGGGCGGCGGGCTCGTCATCAACATCAACTACGATTCGAGCGTCGACAGCGCTCCGGCGGCCTTCAAATCCGGCGTCACGGCGGCGGTCCAGCAGCTTGAAGGTCTATTCACCAACGTATCGGTCACGCTCACCATTGACGTCGGCTACGGTGAAGTAAACGGCCAAGCATTGAGCCCGGACAACCTTGGCCAAAGTGACACCTTCCTCAACCTCGTCGTCTATGACTATAGCCAGGTTAGAGCTGCACTAGTGGCCGAGGGTGCACCCGGTTCCTCCACGTTGCCAGCGACCTCGCCCTCGCCGGGCGCGGGGATACCTGCAACCAGCTTCGCCCAAGGAAAGGCTTTGGGGATCGGGGCCGATCCGAACAACACCAACGGCCGCGTCGATGGCGCTATCGGGTTCAGCAGCATCCTGCCATTCAGCTACGCAAACGGTGTCACGCCATCACCGAACGAATACTATTTCATCGGCGTGGTCGAGCACGAGATTACCGAGGTCATGGGACGATATTCGGGCGCGACGCTCGCCGGAACCGTGATGGATCTCTTCCGCTATTCTGCGCCGGGTGTCCGCGATTTCACTACTGGCGGCACCGGCAGCACCGCGTATTTCTCGCTCAATAACGGCACCACCAATCTGGGCACCTGGAACAACGACCCCAGAAACGGCGACCTTGGCGATTGGTTTCCCTCGGGTCCGGCGCCCGGGGGCAATGACGCCCTCAACGACTTCAGCAAGCCCGGCGTGATCAATGCGTTCTCGCAAACCGACGTCACCTTGATGGAGGCGATCGGCTGGGAACCGTCCGGATCGTCGCCCTCACCATCGCCGCCGCCTCCTCCTCCTCCTACTCCTCTGCCTACTCCTACTCCTACTCCTCTGCCTACTCCTACTCCTACTCCTATTCCTCTTCCTACTCCTCTGTCTCCTCTTCTTCTTCCTACTCCTCTGTCTCCTCTTCTTCTTCCTACTCCTCTGGCTCCTCTTCTTCTTCTTCCTACTCCTCTGCCTCCTCTTCTTCTTCCTGCTCCTCTGCCTCCTCTTCTTCTTCCTCCTTCTGTGCCTGTTCTTCCTCCGCCGCCGCCAGCAGCGACCGGCAACCTAATCACGGTCGGCGCGGGCCCGCAGACGGTGATCGGCGGAGTGGGCGACACGATCATCGGCGGTTCCGGCCCCAACCTGATCGACGGCCTCGCCGGGTCGGGGTCGATCATCGGCGGCAGCGGCGCCACCACGGTCTGGGGCGGTGTCGGCGACACCATCGCCGCGGGTTCCGGCGATACCTACGTCGACGGTACCGGTGGGGGAATGGCGATCGCGGTCGGGTCGGGCGGGACCGACATCATCGTCGGATCGACGGTGTCCGGCGGCGGCGACACGCTGACCGGCGGCACGGCGGTGGCGCAGATCCAGAGCCTCGGCAACGGCGATGTCGTCAACTTCGCCGCGCAAACCGGCAATGCGACGATCAACGCGATTGCCGGGAATATCAGGGTGACGCTCGGCGGCGGGCCGGCGACGGTCTATGGCGGCGTCGGCGACATGGTGAATTTGGGCTCGGTGGGCCAATACGTCGACGGAACCGCGGGCGGGATCGCGATCGCGGTAGGGTCGAGCGGCACCGACACCATCATCGGCTCGACGGCGAGGGCACCCGGGACTGGGGTCGACACGCTGACCGGCGGCGCGGCGGCGGTGCAGATCCAGAGCCTCGGCAACGGCGATGTGGTCAGCTTCGCCGCGCAGACCGGCGCTGCGACGATCAACGCGACGGCCGGGAACATTGCGGTGACGCTGGGCGGCGGGCCGGCGACGGTCTATGGCGGCCTTGGCGATGCGATCAATTTGGGCTCGGTCAGCCAGTACGCCGACGGAACCGCGGGCGATCAGGCGATCGCGGTCGGGTCGGGCGGGACCGACATCATCATCGGGTCGACGCTGGCGGCCGGGAGCGGGGTCGACATCCTGACCGGCGGCGCGGCGGCGGCGGAGATCCAGGGCCTTGGCAAGGGCGACATCGTCGACTTCTCCGCTCAGACCGGCGCGGCGACGATCAATGCGACTGCCGGCAACATCGCGGTGACGCTGGGCGGCGGGCCGGCGACGGTCTATGGCGGCCTGGGCGACGCGATCAATTTCGGTTCGGCGAGCCAGTACGCCGACGGCACGGCGGGCCGGCAGACGATCGCGGTCGGGTCGGGCGGCACCGACCTCGTCATCGGCTCGATGGTATCCAGCGCCGGCGACACCATCACCGGCGGTTCGGCGGCGCTCAATTACAATGTCGGGGCCGGCGACGACCTCGTCAATCTGGCCGGCTCGAGCGGCGCGGCGACGGTCAACGCCGTCGGGGCCGATACGGGGCCGGTCAACGACACGGTCATCGCCAGCAACGGCGGCGATTCGGT
>Ga0182024_10002525_pt1 | contig 45227 bp, 30 predicted proteins | sample P32metaG_FD_120480 | JGI IMG/M metagenome (GOLD analysis project Ga0182024, IMG submission 120480) | Permafrost microbial communities from Stordalen Mire, Sweden - P3-2 metaG (Illumina Assembly) | ecosystem: Environmental > Terrestrial > Soil > Wetlands > Permafrost | place: Sweden: Stordalen... | reverse complement strand
ACGCGTGGCGCGCGATCGATTTTTTCGAGGGCGATAAGATTAATGAGCGTGCTCTGAAAAATCTCGTCCGTGCCGCCGTTGATTACAATCAGATCAAATTGAAGAGGAAAGCGCCTGCGGGTACTCGAGCGAAAGTACATAAAAGTAAAAAGTGACGAAACTAGAGCTTTTTCTCACTAATTCTCTTTGCGGGACTGCCTGACAAGGGTGCTTGACGCTGCTGGATTGTCTTCACAGTCAGGGCAGTCCCCAGTAGCCTTGTAAGTTATTGTAAGTACTTGGTGTTACCGCCTGTCACGGCAGAGACCGCGAGTTCGAGTCTCGTCGTCCCCGCCATTCTTTCCAAAAGAGTTAGACCGATTTCATTGAAACCAAACGAGGACGCAAAGAGGGCGCGTTTGGCGTCCCTTTTGCGTCCTGTTCGCCTTTTCCGCAAAGCCTTGGTTCTCGCTGTTTGACAGTGGTTCCCGCCCGGCAAAGAATCGTCCTCATTGGAAGAAAATACCAGCGACAGCACGGCGGCCTGCGCGGCGTGCTTCGCCGGCGTAACTGCCTGCGTCGACGTCTCAGGTTGATCGCAAGGACGAATGGCGCAGCAGCTCCTGTGCGACCTTGAACTCACTCCCCACACTTCGCAGCAGAGTGGAGTAGGTGTGCCGGAAAGTATGCCATCCGAATCGCTTCTGAATTCCGACACGCTGCGCTACAGGATGTATCTATTGCGCAAGATCGCCTGGCCCCAGTACGGTCATCGGCCCCGGCAAGTGTGCCAGAATCAGAGCTTAGGCGCTTCCTTGACAGTCCCGCCGCTGGGCAGTATAAATTCACCGTAAAACGTTTACTAGATCCGGCCACCCCTTGATTCATTCTCCTACGAAAGATCCTCGCGGCAAGATCCTTCCCCTGATTTTCGCCGCGGTCGTTGGCGCCTCCGTGCTCGTGCTCCCAGGGCTTTCGGCGCAAGCCCCACCGGGCACCGTGACGATCCACATACAAGCGGACAGGCCCGAAGGCTCCATTCGCCCCATCTGGAATTATTTCGGATACGATGAACCCAATTACACTTACGCCCCGAACGGGAAGAAACTTCTCGGTGAACTCGCAGCGCTCAGTCCCGCACCAGTGTACGTCCGCGTTCACAACCTCTTGACCACGGGTGACGGGTCAGCTTCCTTAAAGTGGGGCTCGACAAATGCCTATACCGAAGACTCCGTGGGAAATTCAATCTACAGCTGGGTAATCCTCGACCGCATCTTCGACACCTTCCGTGACGCCCGAGTGAAGCCCTTGGTGGAGATCGGCTTTATGCCCGAGGCGCTCTCCGTCCACCCTCAACCCTATCGTCATAACTTTCCCAAAGGCTCGATCTACACCGGTTGGGCCTATCCGCCCAAGGACTATGCGAAGTGGTCGGAGCTCGTTTTCCAATTCGTCCATCATCTGCGCGAGCGCTACGGCGACGCCGAAGTGAAAACTTGGATGTGGGAGGTCTGGAATGAGCCGGACATCGAATACTGGAAAGGAACGCCCGAGGAATTTTTCAAAGTATACGATTTCACCGCGGAAGCAGTTTTGCGAGCTTTGCCGGACGCTCCAATTGGCGGCCCCGACAGCACCGGCCCCGGCTCTCCGAAAGCGATTGAGTTCCTGCGGCAGTTTCTGGAACACTGTGCGCGGGGCCAGAACTTCGCCAGCGGCAAAGTCGGCGCTCATTTGGACTTCATCAGTTTTCACCCCAAGGGATCGCCGAAATGGCTGGGCGATCATGTCCAGATGGGCATCGCGCGGCAACTTGCAGCCATCGATCAAGGCTTCAAGATCGTGGCCTCCTTTCCGGAGTGGATTCACACCCCGATAGTCTTGGGAGAGTCGGACCCGGAGGGATGCGCCGCGTGCTCGGCGCAGGAGAATCCGCAAAACGCGTATCGCAACGGACCCCTATACGCTTCTTACACCGCCGAAGTTCTCTCCAATATCTACACACTCGCCGATCGCGAACACGTTAATTTCCTGGGCGCCGTGAACTGGTCTTTCGAATTCGAAGATCAACCGTACTTCGCGGGCTTCCGCGAGATGGCGTCCAACGGCATCGACAAGCCCGTCCTAAACACCTTCCGAATGTTTGGGATGCTGGGCAACGAGCGGGTTAATGTCAGCAGCTCGTCCACAGTCCCTACCGACGAAATGCTGAAGACGGGAGTACGCGGACAACCTGACATCAACGCGATTGCCGCCAGGAAAAACCGTGAGATCGCGATCCTCGTCTGGAACTATCATGATGATGACCTTTCCGCGCCGGCAGCGCCCATCGATCTCACCGTGGAAGGCTTGCCGCCGACGGCGAGCAACGGATTGAGCGAACATTTCCGCGTCGATGCCAACCACAGCAATGCTTTCACCGCCTGGAAAGAAATGGGGTCTCCACAACCACCGTCCGCCGCCCAATATCAGCAGTTGCAAGACGCTGGGCAGCTGCAACTTCTGAGTTCCCCCACTTGGATACCGATCGAACGTGGAACGCTTCATCTCCAATTTGCCTTGCCCAGGCAAAGCCTGTCCCTCTTACGCATCTCCTGGTGATCGAGAAAGTACTTATAACCCGCTACTGTCACGGCAGAGGTCGCGAGCTCGAGTCTCGTCGTCCCTGCCATTCTTTTTAAAAGACTTAATTCCACTTTCGAAAGAATGACATGGTACACAAAAAGGCGCACATTAAGCAGCCCCTCGCGTCCCGTCGGCCTTATTCTCCTCCGCCGGAGTCATCTCCACCACTTTCGCCTGCGCCCGCCGCTTCTTGCCGCTGACGGCGTGGGTGTAGATGTCCATGGTGAGAATGAACAGACGGGATGCTCTAAAATCGGCGCTTATAGCCGCCAGTCTTGGGACTACGGTATCGCGCTTATCGTGCCCGCGTCAGACTGCCTAGCCACAACAGCGAAAGGCACTCGTCTCACTGCGCGAAGAAGTTGGCAGAAAGCGTGGTGTGTTTGACATTGCGAAGACTCCGATTGGCCTTCAAGATCAACCTAGGCGTTACGGTCGTGAGCAACCAGCCCGATAACCGCTTTTGGAGAGGAGAGTCGTGCAAACAAAGATAGTCATGTCTGTACTAGCGGCTAGCAGCTTGTTTTCGACGGCAACGGTCGCGCAAAGCGGAACATCGGCGCTCTCGGCGCGGGCCGGGATCGATGCTGGGAATCAAGCCTGGATCGATGGAGTAAAGAACGGTGACGTCGCGCCAATTATCGCAACCTACGCCGAGGACGCGGTTGACTGCGGCCCTACGGGAGAGTGCATCAGAGGACGATCTGAGATTGAGAAACATATGAAAACTCAGCTTAGAAGCTCTGGACGGGCGAGCTCGGCCACGGTAAAAACATGGGGGTCGGCTCAACATGGGAGTTTCGCATACGAATGGGGACAAGCGGAAGCGACGTTCGATGGTGGCAAAAGGCTGGTGGAGAAATATTTGACGGTATGGCAAAGACAAACTGACGGTAGCTGGAAAATCTTCCGCAATCTTGTGATTCCCAAAAAATAATGCAATTTTCTGTCTTGGGGAGGAGCGTGCGAGAAGCTTCGCGTTTCGTTCGAGCTCGCCCGACGACTCGTCGATGGCTCCTCGATCGCGCGCACGACGAGGCGCTCGCCTTCCCGTTCGGTGAGTCGGTGGGCGAGCCGAGTCGGTGGCACACGCTCCGGGCGTTGCGGGTGCTCTGTTGGTACAAACGAGCACAGCTCGAACCGACGAGCCCTCCCGTAGGGCATAGCCGAGCGCGCACGTCGAGTCGCCTGTACTCATGATCGCTTTGCAGCGGGCGAGAGACCGACCCGCTCTTAGAATTGCGACAGAAAAGGGTTAGACAGATAGAGGTCCCTTGGGCTACTCCTGACGATTCCTCCTTCATTCGCGACTCCTCTTCGATAGCCCGGTGCAAGATTGGCTCTAAGAACATTCGGTTCAATACGCTCTCACGCCGCGTGGATGCACTGACGGTCTGCCGGGAACAACCGACAGAGGTAACGCCCAACTAGGGCTGATTTTCACCGGCTATTCCAGACGGGAGTCACAATCCTGGAGAAGTCTGATATGGCGTTCAGCCACGGCCTCGGGGGTGACAGAACCAGAAGGCTAGGAGAGCGACCGGGCAATTGGTCTTTTCAAAGTGTGCGGTGCGGAAACGGCGGAAGCTGTTGAAGCCACCCGTTACCTGGCCTCCCGTTTTGTAACCTGATTCGAATTCGATAACCGCAGCGAATGTCGTACTCTAGTGAGTTCAGCTGGAATCACATGGGCGAATTTCTACATCCGAGCGATCAACATCGGAATGGCCTTCTGCGTAGTGCAAAACGCGTGGTCATTAAACTAGGAACCAGCACGGTCACGGGCTCCCAGGGCGAACTCTCCTTGGAACGGATCGAACCGATTGTGCGCGCTCTAGCGACTCTCCAAACGAACCGCCGCCAAGTCGTCTTGGTATCTTCTGGAGCCGTCGGACTCGGCCGGGGATGGCTCGGACTCCACCCTTCTCGCCTAAAAGACATGGTAACCAAACAGGCTTGCGCCGCCGTTGGCCAGAGCTTATTGATGGAAGCCTACAAGAGGCTGTTTGGTGCGTACGACGTGAAGATTGCTCAAGTGCTGCTGACCGAGGAAGATTTCAGAAACTGGCAACGGTATTCCAACTTGCGGCGAACGATGGAGAAACTGATCGGATTTGGTGTTGTACCCATCGTCAACGAAAATGACACGATTTCGACAGCGGAACTCGAGACCGTTGGCGACAGTCCTCGTTCTGTAGCTTTCAGCGACAATGACCGACTGGCCGCGCTTGTCATGAGCGGCTTGGAAGCGGACGCGCTCATTCTGCTGACGAATGTCGATGGTCTATTGGGTGCAGCGACTTCGACCAAACACATACGCACTGGATCAGGAGGCCGGCCGCAAGTGATCCCGTTGATTTCGAAGGTGACACCGGAGTTGAGATCTCTCGCCAGCGGGCCCTCGCAATCCGGGCGGGGCGGCATGGTGACGAAGCTTGAGGCAGCCGAAATTGCCATGAATTGTGGTGGTGTGACCGTGATCGCGAATGGTGGTCGGGCAGAGACACTTCCACGCATCTTTACGGGAGAATCCGAAGGGACTGTTTTTCTGCCATCGAACCGAATGAAGGGTAAACGCCGCTGGCTTGCCTACGCGGCCGGGGTCCGAGGCCGCGTCGTCGTTGACGCGGGCGCGCAGCGTGCCGTTACAACCGGCAAGGCCAGTTTGCTCGCATCGGGTGTCATTCGGATTGAAAAACCATTTGGGCCAATGGATGTCGTGAGCATCGCGAACGTCGAAGGCAAAGAATTTGCCAGAGGTATCGCTAACTGCGCCAGCGAGGTGGCAGCGACGGCTCGCGTTCTGTTTACTCGCGACAACATTGTTCTCCTGGAGCGCGAAGCATGAGCGATAACTCTTCAACGAAACCCCTCCCAGACGTCGCTTCGATTGCGCACTCTGCGCAGAAGGCATCGCGAAAACTCGCAGTCCTTTCGGGCGAAACGCGCAAAGCCACCCTCCTAGCAATTGCGGACGCACTCGAAGGAAATGGCGACCGGATTCTGGCTGCCAATGCGAAGGACTGCGTGGCTGCCGCGAAGCTCCTATCCAGTGGAGAGATGACGCAAGCCTTGTTTTCACGGCTAGGGATCAAAGCGAGTGGTATCCGCGAGATGGCCGCTCGCGTGCGCGAAGTCGCGAACCTGCCTGACCCGCTCGGAAAACGGCTGGCAGCCACCGAGCTCGACCACGGCTTAATCTTGCACAAAGAATCCTGCCCGCTTGGCGTGATTGCAGTCGTATTTGAATCGCGTCCCGATGTCCTACCGCAGGTTGCTTCGCTGGCTCTCAAGTCCGGCAACGCGGTTCTGCTCAAAGGAGGCGCGGAGGCCGCAAATAGCAATGAAACACTTGTGGACATCTGGAGAGAGACACTTCGCAATTCTCCCGACATACCTCGGGAGTCGATCCACCTACTGCAATCTCGTTCCGACGTGCTGGAGCTCTTGCATCTTCAGGGCGATGTCGATCTGTTGATCCCACGCGGTTCGAAGGAGTTCGTTGCTTTCATGGAACAGAACAGCCGTATCCCCGTCCTGGGGCACGGTGAGGGAATCTGTCACGTTTTCGTGGATCGCGCAGCAGACCTCAACAAAGCCGTGTCCGTCACGTTGGACTCGAAAGTTCAGTACCCTGCGGCTTGCAACTCCGTCGAGACGCTGCTTGTGCATCAGGATATTGCTCTCACATTCCTGCCAATAGTCGTCGCCGAACTAAAAAAAGCAAATGTGGAAGTTCGTGGCTGCCCGCGTGTCCTGGCTCTGTTTCCGGAGGAGAAACTGGTCCCCGCGATCGAACTGGATTGGTCGACTGAATACTCCGACACCATCCTCTCGGTTAAAATTGTGGATTCATTGGAACAGGGGCTGGAACACATTCGGAAGTACGGTTCGAAGCACACCGAATGCATTGTTACGGAAGACCAAGGGGCCGCCGAGCGTTTCTTGCAGGAAGTCGACGCCGCCAGCGTATTCCATAATGCTTCGACACGTTTTGCGGATGGCTACCGTTACGGCCTAGGCGCAGAGGTAGGGATAAGCAACGGAAAACTACACGCACGAGGTCCGATGGGGATCGAAGGGCTTACCACCTACAAGTACAAGCTCCGCGGAAACGGCCATATCGTTTCCGAATACAGCAGTGGGGTCCGCCACTTTAAGCACAAAACACTCGGATAGGTTTGGTATCCAATCCGAGAGGCAAAGTTGGCTGGCGTTCAACAAATATCACAACACGCAGCGATCTCAGTCCGAAACGCCGTTGTTGGCCTCCTAACGACACGAAGTATCATAGCTTCAGTGGCGAAGGAGTTCGCCCTCTAACCGTTGTCCTTTAAGCCGGGACAGATGATGACCCCTGACAAGGAATCTTGTCGCGGAGTTATGTCCCCGGCAAGAATCTCTGAACGAAGACAGAAGCGAGAACTGGCATGCAAAGTGTCTAGGCACTCGCCGGGCGCGGCGTGCCGCCGTTAATCGTCTCCGCCGTACGTCAGGATACTTTCTCCCGCAGCCGTGATGTCAGCCCGGCAGCTCACGCTTTCCGCACTGCCCTGGCTATCGAAGCCCGTCCATCATTCCGCGCGATGCGGAGGTGCGGCCCAGTACACCACGCAGATTGCGCCCGAGTCGACCTTCCGCTCCTGATTATCAGTTCAGACGATCCGCGTCTGCCCGAGGCGCCGCGCCGAGCCGCATTCATCAGGGGTCAGGTGCTCGCGCACGTCGCTGGCAATCTTCCCGGTCTGCGGGATACGGCGGAAGACCCACAGTGGTCAACGCTCCGGAGTCTTGGCCTGCTTTGCGATTCTGAGCGGGTCCACGTCAAACTCACGTGCTCTAGGCGGACAACAAACATTGTGCAATCTGCACGATTCCAGGGTGCCTGTCGCGGGCATCAGAGTTTCCACGTGCACTCCTGGGCCCAGCAACCGATTTTGGACACCTGGCAACCGCGCGCGAAGTTCCACGTTGAGGTGGGAGATTGAACTGCTGTCAGTCCTCTAACAGATCGGAGATCCGTAGTCTTGCCCCGCCCATCTCCGCAAATATCAGAGTGAACCGCCGCAGAGCAACGTCGCCAGCGGCAACGCAATTCTTGAAGCGCCCTACGCCTTTAATGTGGACTACTTTTTGCAGCTAATCAGGCAGACGCCAATTCGACGGCCCTGGTAGGGACAGCCTGTGGATTTCACTCGAAGCGAAGTGCCTGGATGACGTCGATGCGCGCGGCGCGGGCGGCCGGTAGCCACGACGCGATGACCGCGGCTGTCAACAGCACGAACGCAGAGAGGGCCACGGGCAAGGCGCCCGGCATCTTCACGTCCAGGAAATAGCTCCTCGCCAGACGCTCCGCCACGAACCCGAATGCCGCACCTGCGAGGACGCCCGCCCCAGCCATCACGGAGCCTTCGGCGATGACACCTTTCAGGAGATGCCCGGGCTGCGATCCAAGCGCCAGCCGGATGCCGAATTCGCGCGTCCGTGCGCTGACCGAAAACGCCAGCACGCCTGCGACGCCAACCAATGCAATCGCTAACGCCACAGCTGCGAACACCCCGAACACCAGCGAGTTCAAGCGGTCCGGCGTGAGCACCTCCGCGCGAACATCTTCGAGCGTAGCAGCGTGCTCAATAGGCTGATCGACGGACAGGTCGCGAATGACGCGCGTGACCGGCGTGACGAGCGAATAAGGATTTACACCAGTGTGGACGAAAAGGCGGCCGCCAAAGATGGGACCCTCCTCAAAAGGGCTATATACGGTGAGGCTGGGCCCAGGAACGAGGTGTTCGTCGTCGATATCGGCGGTTACGCCGATGATGCGGTGAGGCGCGGCGCTAATCCCGGGGGCGAATTTCAGCACAGGATCCGTCCAATAGACATGCCGATTGACGGCATCCTGATTGGGGAACATGCGCCGTGCTAGAGTCTCACTGACGATAGCGACGGGCTCTTTACCTTTTTGGCCGTCGAGATCGTCGAAATCACGGCCGGCGATGATGGGAACGCCGAGCGCGGCAAAGAATCCAGACGAGATGACCCGCAACTGCGCGCGAGGATCCTCTTCGCCGGGAGCATGAACATGACCTTCGGCGGAGAATTGAAGGCCGAAACCGCCATCGCGCCAGGGAACAACCATGCCGAAAGCAGTCTTGTTCACGCCGGGTAACGCATCAATGCGACGAATCGATTCCTTGTAGAAATCAACCACTTCCTCAGGTGTCTTTCCGTAGGACATCGCGGGAACGTTGATGGCCAGGACGTGGCGCGTGTCGAGACCTGTCTGCGCCGTTTGAAGGGCGATCAGCGTTGTGATCACCGTACTTGCGCCGGCCAGCAGCACGAAGGACGCAGCGATTTGTGTCACCGCGAAGATCCGCTGGCGGCGGCTCGTGCTGCCGGTCATCCGTGCGCTGCCGCTCGATAAGCTATGACCATTGGACGTGTCGGCCGACGGCAGCCGAGGGACAAATGCCAAAATTACCGCGGCCACGATAGCCAGCGCGGCTCCGACCCAGAGCAGACTGTTGTCGATGGTCAAATCGAGCGCGCGAACCGAGAAGCGCGACGCGTAGCGGGCCAGGATGGCCACCATCGGCTGCGCGCTCATTACTCCCAACGCGGCGCCAGCGCCGCAGAGCAGAAGGCTCTCGGCCAGCAGCATGCGGCGCAGCGCGCCGGTGCTTGCGCCCAGCGCTGCACGGGTCGCCAGCTCCCCTTCGCGGCGAACCGTCCGTGTCAGAATCAGGTTGGCCACGTTGGAACACGCGATGATGAACACGAGCGCTGACGCTGCGAGCAGCACCAGCAGCACGGTTCGGGCGCCCGAGGTGATCTGGTCGCGAAGCAGTTTGGCCCCGATCTGGAAGTTCGCTTTGGCCGAATATGCTTCGGGATGTTCTCTGGTCATGGCTCCGTAGACGGAGCGCAACTCGGCGCGAGCTTGATCGACAGTGACACCGGGAGCTAAACGGCCAAATAGCTCAGTCATGCGATGGATGCGGTCGCTGACCATGGTTGCCGAGAGGTGGTGCGGGCTGGTGACGATGTTGGCGATGATTTCGGTATCTTGGGGATAGGGTACGGAGGGTTCGAGGACGCCGATGACGGTGGCAGAGCGATCACCCATGGGCCCGCTGCCGAGCCGGACGGTTTTGCCAAGGACGGAAGGATCTTTCCCAAGAGCGGTCGTCCAGAATCGATAGGTGAGAATGACGACGCCGGCAGCTTTGGGACCGTCGTCTTGAGGTCCGATGAGACGACCGAGGACCGGGTGGAGACCCATGACTTCGAAGTAGGCGCCACTGGCGACACCAGCTTGAACTTCGCGAGGTTCACCGAGGCCGATCATCGTAAAGCCGATGGTCGAGAACTCGCCAAATGCGCTCAGGGTTTTGACGCCGGCGCACAAATCCTTGATTTCGGGCACGGAGAAAGCGGTGTTTTCGTCGCCGGTGCCCGGGGCGCTTTGGCGGATGTAAATCAGCCGATCCTCGTCCCGGTTGACGAGGGGCTTGAGGAGCACGCCGCGCACGAGCGTGAAGATGGCCGCGTTGGCGCCGATACCGAGCGCCAGCGTCAGGATCACGGTGATGGCAAGCCCTCCCGTCCGCATGAGCGAGTAGAACGCAACTCTCAGGTCGTTAACGAATGTCATAATTCTGCTCTTCCTTCCCAGACGTCAGTCTCCCGATGGAAGCAACCACTACTCTTGCATCGGTCTTGCCTCATCTTAGAGAAGTGATATCAAAGATATGACGCGCAATTGGCAATCCACCGCACCGATCACTCTAAACTCTTTCCTGTAATAGCGTTACTCCCAATACGCCAGGCCTTGTCTTATGTCACGGTTGCGCGATTTTGGGACGCTTCGTCCAGATTCGGACAGCCTCCGCTGTGCAAGCAGCCGGGCATGGCACTCCGAAAATTCAAGCCTTCGCGACGCAATTAGCAACCTGGGCTACCGTTTCGGTGAAGCTCCGGGGCATGGGTTTAAACCTCGCCTGGAGAGTTTTTGCGCTCCGACCTGGTTGGGTTCCCGGCAGTGAGGAAAGGCCGATGTTCTCGACACGCGATACACTCATGACAAATGTTCGCTACAACAAATCTGGAGCAGACCATGACTGACCTAAGCATTGGACCTGCAGTCTTAACTGACCTGCCGCGCCTTACAGAGATTCACAACCACTATGTCATTCCTACACACATTACGTTCGATATTCAGCCCTTTAGGCCGGAGCAGCGCGAAGGGTGGTTTTGCGAGCACTCAGAAGGTGGCCGCTACCGGTTGCTCGTAGGTGAAAAGGGCAGGTTTGGCGTGCTTGGTTATGTGACAACTGGGCGATTCCGGACCAAAGCAGCATACGATACGACGGTTGAAGCGAGCATAGCGTGTTACCCGAGTGCGGCAGGGCAAGGTATAGGGACCCAGCTCTACCAAGCGTTATTCGAATCCCTTGCCGGTGAGGACATCAATCGGGTCGTGGCCGGAATTGCACAGCCGAATGAAGCGTCGAATGCTTTGCACGAAAAGTTCGGATTCAAGAAGGTAGGCACGTTCACAAGTGTGGGGAGAAAATTCGGCAAACACTGGGATGTACTCTGGATGGAGAGGCCGCTGACGTTATCATCCGATTTCCTTCGCGATTAGGGCCTTAAAAGTAATTCCTGATCAGCATCCACTGATATAACATTCCTCGGCACGCAGTGGAGCTGGCGAAGACTGTGAGGACACCTCGTAGGGCCCGATGCCGGGCTCCTTTTTCGATCTGGTAGTCGAAGTCGTAGTACTTTGCCATACCGAAATCGTCCCCTGCGAAACCTTTGATGGCGTCGATGTCGTCCCAGAACGTCAGCATCTCGAAATGGGGCGGATGTAGCGGGACGTAACCCGCCCGACATATCGTTTTTTGTTTCTCCGCCTTCTCCCTTGGCCCAGTGCTTTGAAACTTGAATCCTTCCCTCGTGCCAGTGCACGTCCGCCCGGCGCAGCGCCAGAATCCCCGGCCAGCGGAGCGCGGTCGCCGCACCGGTGCGCGCCAGCGTGTAGTGAAGCGGGGCGGAGACCTTGGGAAGTGACCAGAGCGAGAGGGCGATCAGGATCGACGACGAGCCAGGCTGCGGAGCTTAGGAGGGCCAGAGCGGCTGCGACCAGGAAAGAAGTAGTCCAGCCAAAATGGACGGCGATGAAGGGAGTCAGGGAGGCGGTGAGGGCACCGCCGAGTTGGCCGCCCATATTCATGAACCCCGACACGGAACCCGAAAAGGGTCCGCCAATATCTGCACTTATGGCCCAAAAGGAACTCTGAGAGATATACAATGCGCCTGCGCCGCCGGCGAGAATGACACTTGCCAATGGCGCACTGTCCACCATTGAACCGAATGCAAGAAAGGCGCCGCTGAGGGCGAGTCCCAGGGCAGCGACGCCGCACCTGCCAGTTCTTCGGCTCATCCGCCTAGTTAAGAAGTCGGCGACCAAGCCGCCCACGGCACAACCCAAAGCCATGGCGACGAACGGAAGTGTGCCGTAGAAGGCGCTGGATTTCAGGTTCATGCCGCGGACGCGGGCGAGATAGATAAAGAACCAGGCGAAGAAGATCCACGCGACATACCCATAACAGAAATAGCTGAGAGTGATGAGCCAGACTTCCCGGTGTTTCAGAATTTTGCCCCAGGGCACGGTCCTGGATTCGCGGGTCTGCGCGGAGGCGATTGCCGCATCGCCAGTCGATTGTTTGCTGGTGGGAGCTAGGCCGCCACGGATAAGAGTTAGCTCCGACGCGGAAACCATGGGATGCCCGTCGGGTGTGTCACGGGAGGCCAGGAACCAGATCAGCCCTGCGGCCAGGCCAAGGATGGCGCAAATCCAAAACGAGAAGCGCCAGCCGTAATGAATCATGATGTAGGTAATCAAGGGGGGAGAAGCGGCGGAGCCTACGCCGACGCCGGCGAAGATCAGGCCATTGGCTAAGCCTCGTTCCTGGGTCGGGATCCAGTGGGCTACGAACTGGTTGGCGCACGGGTACATCACTGCTTCACCGGCACCGAGAAGGACGCGGGCCAGCAGGAGAAGCAGGAGTGGATTGCGCAGGCTGGTGGGGACGAGGGCGGTCAGGGCTGTGAAAATACCCCACCAGATGACTCCACCGGCGAGGACGCGGCGCGGGCCAAAGCGGTCGGCTAGCCAACCTGCGGGAGTTTGCAGGAGCGCATAGCCAAGGAGGAAGACCGTGGAGAGCAGGCCGAACTGAACGTCGCTGAGATGATAGTCAGCGGCTAGGCGAGTTCCGGCGACCGACAGGTTGACGCGGTCGAGGAAGGCGACGGCGCTGAGGATGAAGAGCCAGCCGATTAACAGCCAGCGGATGCGCGTTGGGGATTGTGGGGATGGAAAGGATTGGGTAGTCATGGGATCAAACTTGCCGAGTTGTTGGGCGCAGCAGTGCGGCGCCCCTACAAGGCTGGCGAACGATCACGCCGAGTGGGCGCGGAAGAGTTGGACCAGATGGTCGGCGACAATTTTTTCTTCGCCGGTTTGGAGCATGAAGGAATTCATGGCCAGGCCGTTAGGATTGCTTTCGAGCACTATGGACGGCTTGCCGCCGCGGAGTTGTTTGGAAGCATCTTTGGGATCGAGCGAGATGTGGCTAGCGTCCCACTTGATGTCCATGTGAGGGACGTGATTGGCGACGTCGGGAATGGAGTAGGCCGTGGTGACACCCGGGATGCGGGTGATTTGGGCAGAAATGGATTCCAGACGCCGCTGCCATTCCTTGCTAAGGTTGTCGTGATCTTCCTTCAGGTAGAGCTCAAGAGCTTTAACCATGCCGATGATTTCTTCTTTGCCAACTTTGGCGCAGCGGCCCAGGGTGTCTTCGTGAGGACTGTTATTGAGCAGCGCGTTAGCCACCAGGTCTTTACGGCCGATCAGCAGCCCTGCGCACTGTGGGCCGCGGATAGCTTTGCCGCCGCTGAAGGCGCAGAGGTCGTAGCCCATGTTCGCATAATCCCAGAGATGTGAGACCGGAGGGGTGTCGGCGGCGGCGTCGATGAAGGTTGGGATGTTCAATTCCTTGCCGAGCTTGGCCCATTCCTCAACCTTGATTTGTCCGGCGGAATTAGCGAAGTTCGAGAAATGCATCATCGCCGTTTGCGGGTTGACGGCTTTGCGTAACTCGTCGGTGGTTTCGATGACCACGAGTTTGACGCCGGTGGCGCGGAGTTGATGATCGAAGGGATTGCGGTGGGATTTCTGAATGATGACTTCGGATTTCATTCCGGAGAGATCGGGGAGCTGTTCGATGAATTTGGGAGTGTCTCCAGTAAGGATACCGGCTAGGCCGGACTGCATGGCGGCGGCAGCGCCAGAGGTGACGAGAGCGGTGTAACCGTCCGGGAGCTTGAGCATTTCGGCAATGCGCTTTCCGGCGGCGACTTCCAGGTCGGGAATGCTGCAAAAGTGCTGGCCGGCGAGGGCCATGACTGCTTCAACCTCAGGGCGCGCTAGCGAGCCGCCGAGCATGGTCATCGTTCCTTGGCCGTTGATCACCGTAGGTACGCCGAGCTCGTCATAGACGTTACCGGAAGCACCGAAGCCGGAAATCTTGGCGGCCGCGCTGTTGGCTGGCGCGGCGCTTGCGAAGAGGCTTCTAGCGTTGGTCATTGCTCCGGTCACGGCCCCGGCCATGACGCCGAGGCTACTCATAAAGGTGCGGCGAGTAGACTTCAGATGGAGTGGCATCGGTTTCTCCTTTAATCGAATCGCTTACTTACGGACGACCGCGGCGGTGCAGTTGATTTCGACCAGTGAGTCACCGGGGAGATTCGCGACCGCGACAGTTGTGCGGGCCGGGCCGCCATTGGGAAAGTACGTCTTGAAGACGCTGTTCATGCCGTCGTAGTCGTTGATGCTGGCAAGGAACACGGTGAGTTGAAGAATGGAATCCATGGTGCCGCCGCCGGTTTCAACGGCTGCCTTAACGCCTTCCATAACGCTCTTGGTGTGGTTGGTGATGTCCTTGGGAAACTCGGCTTTATTGTGGGAGTGAGCGCCGATTCCGGCGATGTACACGACGCCGTTGTGGACGATCACTGGAGTGATAAAGCCTTTGTCGGCGGGCTTACCGTCGATATCGAGTTTCTTTGCTCCGCCGCTCGCCTGCGCTTCAGCAGGCGAGGGCATGACGCCGGCCAGGCCGATGCCAGGTAGCAATACAGCTAAACGACTCCCGAAAGCTCTACGCGTAAATAGATTGGAAAACATTTTATTCTTCCTCCTTATGATTTTGTCTCGACTTTTTCGTATCTACGGCAACGCAAAACTGAAAATATCGTTTCCCGACGCGATGGCCACATATTGCTTTCCCAGGACCGCGTAGGTCATCGGAGAAGCGTGAAATCTCTGGCCGGTGGTGAAGTGCCAGAGTGGCTTGCCGGTCTTGGCTTCCACCGCCTCGAAGGATTCCGCATCGTCACCGAAGAAAACCAGGCCACCCGCGGTGGCCACGGTACCGGCGGAAGAACCGCCGTCACCTACCAAGTGATAACGCCATTCGAACCCGCCCGTATTGAGGTTATATGCGAGCAGAATTTTTTCCCGCGGGCCGCCCGGAACGCGCTTGACACCGGTCGCATAATACGCGCGGCCTTCGGAGAATTTCTCCGGCTTGCGGTGAAAGATGCCGCACTCCTCGAATGCAATAAAGTAAAAAAGGTGGGTGGCCGGATTGTAGGAAGGAGAAAACCAGTTGGTTGCACCAATCATGCTGGGACAAATTTCCGTGCCTTGGTCGGATGGCTCCAGGCCGGTGCGAACAGGATGGCCCTGCGCGTCGATGCTCTTGGCCCAATTCAAGTGGGTGACAAAAGGAACCGCAGAGAGAAACTTTCCATTGGTGCGATCGAGGACATAGAGGAAGCCATTGCGATTCGCTTGGACCAGTAATTTTCGAGGCTGGCTTTGGTAGGCGGCATCGACGAGCACGGGCGTTTCGGTGGCGTCGTAATCGTAAAGATCGTGCGGAGTGAACTGAAAATACCATTTCATCTTGCCGGTGTCGGGATCGAGCGCGAGAACGCACGCGGTGTAGAGATCGTCGCCAGGGCGGGGCGCGCCGTCAAAATCGGGGGCGGCATTGCTGGTGCCCCAATAAATGGTGTTGAGTTCCGGGTCGTAGGTGCCAGGCATCCAGGTGGTACCGCCGCCGCGGAGATAAAGGTCGCCCGGCCAGCTCTCGGAGCCGGGTTCACCGGGGCCAGGAATGGTCCAGGTACGCCAGGCTTGCTTGCCGGTTTCGGCATCGAAGGCGGCGATGAAGCCGCGGACGCCGTCATCGCCGCCGGAGGTGCCGACAATGACGTTGTCTTTGACGACCAGAGGGGCGCTGGTGGCTCCGTAGTTTTTGTTGCCTTCGGCGTAGGCGACGTCCCAAAGAAGATGGCCGGAGCGCGCGTCGAGGCAGAGCAGATGGGCGTTGTCGGTTTCGAGGAAAACCTTGCCGCGCCAGATAGCCACGCCTCGACTATGGTGCTGGGATGCATCGTCGATGAGACCTTCGGTGACCGGGCGCGAATAGTGCCAAATGGAGCGGCCGGTGCGGGCGTCGAGTGCGAAGGCGTCGTTAGCGGAGCTGACGAACAGGATGCCGTTGACGGCTACTGGTGTGACTTCGAGGCCACTGGTGTCGCGAATGTGAAAGATCCATTGGGGGCGCAGGTTGGCGACATTTGCCGGCGTGATTTCGGAGAGATCGCTGAAACGGCGGCCAGTGTAGTCGCCATTATAAGAGACCCAGTTGGCAGTGGGCGGTTGAACGAGCAGATCCTGCGGGCGCACGTCGATCGAGGTAGAAATGACGGCGCCAGATTTTTCTTGCCCAGCGCGAAGCGCGGAGCAGATTAGCAAACTTGCGGCGAGCGCGATGTATTTGCTGAGTGGCACAGGGCTAGACAAGGGCTCCTAGAGGCGGCCGAACTGTTTTACGGCTTCCTGAATGGATTTCAATTTTTCGATGGTGGCGTACATGGAGTGCTCTTTGAAATCCATTTCTTGGGCCAGCTTGAGCGCGTCCCTTGCTGACGAGCGGGGGACCACGACGACGCCGTCGGCATCAGCCACGATGATGTCGGCTGCGTTCACGGTGACACCGTCACAGACCACCGGAATATTAGCGCCGGCAAAACGGTAATGCGTTACTGAGGTGGACGGAACGATGCCAAGTGCGTAGACAGGAAATCCAATTTTTTGCAGGTAGGCTACATCGCGCACGCCTCCGTCGATCACCGCACCTGAGAAATTTCGCGAACTCATGGCGGTGCCCATGAGGCCACCCATTCCGGCGGTGTTGACGCCGTCTTCCACCACCATGACGTATACCGAATTGGAGGAGCCGCCATCGATGGCCGCAAGCATGCCGTCGAGGGCCTTGGGATCGTGGTTCGCTTCTTTCCTGAGGAGCACCGTCAGTGCGAAGCCCGCAAATTTGGCTGGAAAGATCGGCCGCATGCGGTGGGTCATGTACATGTTGCGACCGGTTAACTGTTCGAGCGCGTCGGAAACCGAAGCAACTTCAACATGGCGGAAGCCTTCGAGCAATGAAGTGTCATCAGCCACCGACACATCGGCTTGACGGGTGCGAGCTAAAGGCGGGCCGATGAATATGGCGACGGCTGCAACGGCGAAACTGCCCAGAATGATGGCGTGAACGATCCGGCGAAAATGCGCCGCACCAAATGTTGGAATCATCGGGATGCTCCGGCAGTTCGAATGGCTGGACTGTAACACTTCTTTGTATTTGGCACTAGTCGCCAGATGATACTAATTCGATTCAATAGCGATGTTTTTGACGATTTGCAACGATGCTGCGTGCCGCACGATCCGGTAGCCAGCGGTGGCCGAATCCCGACAACCTCGAGCGCAGCGAATCGACTGGAGCGTGCATGCGCCCCGCCGCTGGTCGTTGGGATAAATGCATTTGTGGATAGAATTAAGACCCTCACTCTTCCTCGTCGTCGCTGGGCTTCTTGCTAACGGCCGCTCCGGTCTTCGCGTCACGTGCAGTAAACATCAGGAAGCTGATCAGATCGTTCAGCTCGTCTCGTTGGAGAGTGGTGCCGTAGTCCGCGGGCATCAGCGAGTCTGGTTGGTGCGAGAAGCTGGCAAGTTGTGACTTCTGGAAAAGTTGAAATGTGCCATCGAGGCTCTGCAGCTGAAGCGAAAAATTGTCTTCGTTCCGCACGACACCGGAGTACTCCGTCCCGTCCAGTGTCTTCACAATCATTTTGCCGCCTAGCCGGTTCGCACCGGTCGGCTTGATGATGGCCTGGCGAATTTCGTCTGGAGAATGGTTCCCGCCAAACCCCGAGAGTTCCGAGGCGATGAAACCGCCTGCGCCGGCAACCGCATGACAGTCCGAGCATCGCGCTTTGCCGTAAAAAAACTCCCGGCCCTTCTGCGCATCGCCAGGAAACGTTGCCGCATCGCTCTGGCCTTGAAGCTGGCGCAGATAGGCAACGACATTCTTGATGTCGCTTCCCAGCGGGGCGAAAGGCGGCATTCCTGTTCCGGGCAACCCTCGTTCTATGATCCGGAAAAGCTCGTCGTCGGATCGCTGCTGCGCCTTCGCACTCGAAGCAATGTCTGGGGCCCGTTCGCCGCCGCGGCCATCCAAACCGTGGCACCCCGCACAGCGTGATTCGAACGCTCCCCTGCCATCCACATTCGACGTTTGCACAGGCTGGGCGACGTTGGTGGAACGCGGCGATTTCTGTTGCTGCGATGCGAAACTTTGCGTGAGAAGAATGAAACAGAGGAGCAGGAGCCCAAGACCAGGCAAGATGCGGGAGTCGAAAATGTTTTTCCGCTGAGGCATAGCTACTCAGTTTTTCCGGCATCCCGTGCAAAGTGCGCTGCTCAAAACGCAGCCCGACTGCGCACGGCGATTCCGATGAATCAATGATTCGCAGGACCCCGTACGGCTATAAGAGAAACCTGCTCCAGGTCCGGGTAGTTCCCTTCTTCGTCGGGCTTTCGTTCGGTGGCCTGGAGTTGCTGAACGGTTGTCTGTGCCGGCAAAACCCCGCTGAAATATTTCCGATACACTTTCCCAAACGCTGCCGATTCCGACAAGTCGTCCAGATAAATTGTGGTCGACACAACTTGATCGAACTTCATTCCTGCCTCTTCCAGGTTGTCGAGCTGATTTCGCATGGTCTGGCGAACCTGGTCGGCGGTCGACGCCGCGAACACTCCACCATTCGGCCCCGGAATGAATCCGCTCTTCGCCGAACAATAGAGGGTGTCGCCGGCGAAGACGCACGGACTCGCGGTCGGGCTTGGCGGCATATTCTTCGGACGTATGGCGTGCCGCTGAGCCAGGTCGCGGACGGCCACGCCGGTGTATGCGATGTGCGCGCCTTCGGGGAGACTCGACACCTCGATCGTGGCGCGTCCGGGGGTATTCCCGAATTCGAAGCGCCGGGCGTAGTGCTCGTTCATGATTCGCATTGGTATTGCCGACGTCAGGTAGGGGTTCACGAAGACCATATTGCTGAGCGTGAGACCCGCAGCTGCCGCGAGCGTCTTTAAACGATCGAGCGCAAGATCAACCTGCGCCGCGGCGTTGTCCGGCACGTTTCCGTTGGAAGGATCGCTGCCGAGCATGGTTGAGACAAATAGCCGATCGTGGGTCAGCATTCCAGCCGAGTACGCTTTGCTGGGCTTGAAGTTAGCTGGATTGACCGGCTGTTTACCCTTGAGATCGCGAACGGCGACTGCAGTAATTTGTACCGGAGGTTCAGGGAGCCGGGCCACGCCGAGTACACCGCGCGCAGGCGGCGTCTTCGCAAAGTATTCGGCGAATGCGGCGTTCAATGGTTCGTAACCATTCATGTCGTCGAGATAGACCTGCACATAGACGACATGATCCATAGTCAGACCAGCGGCTTCGACCACGGCTTTGACATTGTCAAGCGATTGGCGGACCTGACCCGGAAAGTTCGATGGGGTGCTACCGTCGGGGCGCCGCGGGCCCTGCCCGGACACATAAACGTAATCTCCCGCGTCGATTCCGGGAGAACCTAATGCATCATTCGCGACCGTTATATGTTGCGGCAGCAAGGGTTTCATTTGAGATCGCACATCCGCGGTGAAGCCGAGAGGCCATACCAGGAGAAGGAACACCCACCTCATGCGGGTTTCCCCTTGCGGGCAGCGCCGAGCATGGCGCGTAGCCTCTGCCCCACGATCATTTCTTCGCCGGGTTGAATGGTCATAGAAACCAACTCGATGTGGTCTACCTGTTTCAGCTCTTTCTTGTTCGGCTTTTGTATTCCTTCGCGGACTGCCGGCACCAGGCTGGGATTGTCGGCGCCGAGAACTTCAATGACTGGGTCGCCCTGCCGAAGCTGCTGCACGCAGTCGGTGATGGTGAAGCCCCAGGCCTGCTGGTCCCACGAAATCTTCAAAGTGGGATAGCGATTGCCGTCATCGGGAATGAAGATGTCCGTTTTCACGCCTGGCACGGTTTCCACTAGCTTGCCGATGCGATCGACTCGAGCATTCCACTCCGCGTAAAGTTTCTTCGGATCAATTTTCAGCCAAGTCTCTACCGCGGTCAGGCACCCGATCACTTCTTCTTTTCCGACCTTCATCGGGCGGCAAACTGCTCCTTCCCAGGGCGCGGAGTTGCGCAGGGCGGCTTCGATCAGATCCTCGCGGCCTAGAAGCACGCCGCTGCACTGCGGTCCTTGGAGGCCCTTGCCTCCCGAAAATGTGTACAAGTCGATTTTCATCTGCGCGTAGAGCTTCAGGTTGTCGGCGGGTGGAATGCCGGCAGCGTCGTCCAGGAGCATGGGCACGTTGCGCTCCTTGGCTATGGCGACCTCGCGAGTGAGTTTGTCTCCGAGGTCGGTGGTGTAGATCATCGCCGTGTCTGGTGTGATGGCGTTGGCAATGTCATCGGGGCCCTCGACGAGAACCAACTTGGCTCCTGTCAGCCGGATGGCGTTGTCGAAGGCGCTGCGGCCTCCGACCATGATCACTTCGTGTTTCATGCCGGTGGTGTCCGGCAATTGCCAGATTTTTTGGGGATCGCTGCCCGCCATACAGGCAGCGGCAGAGGCGGCCATGGCCCCAGCGGCTCCCGTGGTGACCAATCCAGATTCGGCGCCGGTGAGTTCAGACAGCTTGCGTCCGGCGGCGCGTTGCAGCTCGACCATGTTGACAAAATAATGCGAAGCTTCGTTCTGTGCGACGCGAACCTCTGGGAACTGGAGCGATCCGCTCAAGTACGTCCACGTTCCGCGGCAGTTGATGACGGTCTTGACGCCAAGGCGGCTGTAGACATTGTCCCGTGAAGCGAGCCCCATGGCGGTGGCCGACTTTGTGTACAGGCCTTGAGCCGCAATCTGGGCCAGCAATGGTGAGGCGGCCAGCAATTTCATGAATCCACGACGACTCGATTCTCGAGCAACAGTCATGTATTTTCTCCGATGGATCTTTATTGAGCGAAAATCAGTGTTCCAAAATTTTCGGGTACGTGATTGGGATCGCGGTTCACCACACAGGTCTGCTGCCAGCACATGAAGTGGCGTTGCGGGTCTTCGCCCAGACCGTCGATGCGATAGAGGTTGGCGCGCCACTTGGTGCCGGCCTTCACCGGCTGTTCGCTGACGGACTTTAGGGGCACTCGCGCAGCGGCGTACCACAGATGGTTCGCTTCGTCGATCCGGCCCTGTCGTTGAAAGCCGGAGTTCCACTCCGCGCCGTAGCTGTCATGATCCAGGTCGATGGCCAAATCGACCCAGTCACCGGTAGGAGCAATTTCGAATTCGCGGTAGTGCCTTATGTTGGTCCAGTCGTCACCCAGAAAAAATTCGATCACATCCCGGTCCCACAGTTTGAGGCGATCCTTGCTGTTGTCCGCGGGTAGCCAAAGATTTAGTTCGGTATAGGGAGAGACGAACAAGAGATAGAGATCGGTGTCGGTCCAGAATGCGCGGACCTCGGTCTTGAGCTTGGGATAGTCGAGCCGGGCCGTACAATCTTTCTCGATCCAGGCGGAGGCCGCATGCGACCAGGTTGGCGAGTGCGGATCGGTGTTTAGTTCCGGGGCCTTAGCGACGTGCGGGACCGTGAGGGCGGCGGTCGGCCGGGTTATTTCACAGACATCAACGGCGAACGCGACGACCGGGACCAGCAGGATCAGCGGCAGGCTTCGGATGAGTCTCATGGTTTATGGGCGAGGCACACTTCGTAACTCAGGCGATATTTCGTAGGCCTTCTCGAATTCCGCGCGCGCTTCGTCCTCCTTTCCTTGCTGGTGTAGGGATAGTCCAAGGTTATAGTGCGCTTCGGCGTATTTCGGCTTGAGGCGTACGGCTTCAACAAATTCCGCCCGCGCCGCGTTGGCATCGTCCGCCTGTAACAGCACCAAGCCCAAGTTGTTGTGGCCTTCCGCGAAACCCGGGTCGCGACGAAGCAATTCGCGGAAGACATTCGCGGCACTGGCAGGATCGTTGTTCTGGGCGAGGACCAAGCCCAGTTGAATGCGGGCGTCAACATATTTCGGGTCGAGGCTAATTGCGTCGTTGAACTCGCGAGTGGCGTCGTCGAGGCGCTCCGATTGCGCCAGGGCCAGACCCAGATTGTAATGGGCTTCCGCAAGATCCGGATCGGACATTACCGCTTGACGAAATTCCTGGAGCGCACGATCGTGGTCGTTTTGACGCCAATAAAGTAGCCCGAGGCTGGAGTGGGCTTGTGCGTAGTCCGGTTGCAGTTCAAGTGATTTTTCGAAGGCGGCCTGGGCGCTCGCGGCATCGCCTTTTCGTTCATAGGCGACGCCCAGGTAATAGTGGCTGGTGGGCAGCGTGGGGCTTTGTTCCGCGGCGTTCTGAAAGGATGAGATGGCGTCGTCGAGTCGCTGCTGTTTCAGGGCATCGACACCCTGAAGGATCAACAGCTTGGATTGTGCCAGCCGCGACCTGAACTCGTGTAGTCCGTTCAGTTCTTCCAGTTCCTTCTGGGCGGCGCCCGTTTTTCCTTGAGCCCGCAGAGCGATGCCGAGGTCGTAGTGCGCCTTTTCGAAATCGGGCTTTAGCTCGATGGCGCGTTGAAACGCGGCGATTGCGCCAGGCAAGTCGCCGCCGGCTTTGAGTTCCATGCCAAGATTTGTTTGCGCTTCGGGGTCCTGGGGGTCGATTTCGACGGACTTTCGAAACTGCGCGAGCGCACCGGCGTGATCGCCCTGACGGCGGAGCGTTACTCCCAGCAGCATGTATGCGGGTGCGAACCGAGGGTTCAGGTGAAGGGACCGCCGAAACTCCGCGGCGGCGTTAGCCAGATTGCCTAACTGGCCTTCTGTCAGTCCCAACTCGAAATATAGTTCCGCCGAGGGTTTCGAGGCAACCGCCTTGCGCAGCTCGGCTTGAGCAGCCAAGGAATTATTTTGTTGAGAGTAGATGCGTGCCAGGAGACGATGCGCGCCAACGTTCGCCGGGTCGAGCTGAGTTGCGGTGCGAAGCTCCTTGAGCGCGGTGGCTTGATCGTGCAAATCGTATTGGGTTGCGCCTAACCCGTAGTGCGCATCCGCCCACTTCGGTTTCAGCCGCAGAGTCGTCTCGAACTCCTCCGCAGCCTGCCGTGCATCGCCCTCATATTTCAAGGTGAGGGCCAGGTCGTAATGCGTGACTGCATCATTGGGTTCGAGGGCCAAGGCCTTGCGGTAATTCGAAGCCGCCTGATCCCACACCTTCGCTCGCGACAGTTGGAGGGCTTGCTGACGGTAGCTCTCGGCCGTCTGCGCTGACCCCGACGCTGCGTAGAGTAAGCCCAACATCAGAGGAAGAACAATTCGTTGGCGAATGTGAATGTGAGAGTCAACCAAATATCCGTCCCATGCGTCATGGCCTGGCTCGGCTCAGGTTTCCGAAAAATTGCGGGCGAGGCTGGAAGTGCCCCGCCCCTGGTTACGCAAAGTCGGCAGCAGGCGAAAGAATGGAGCTTACCAGTAGAACTTCGCGCTCACCTGCCCGATGCGGGGATCGCGAGCGTCGGTGACGATTCCGAAGCTCGAGCCGCTTATGTTCCCCATCCCGGTAGTATTCATAAATTGCGCGTGGTTGAAGATGTTGAAAAATTCCAAACGGACATCGAAAGCGTAGTTCTCCTTAATTACGGTCCGCTTCGAAAATCCGAAATCGGTGTTGTTGAATCCAGGGCCGTGGAAGAAGCGTCGGCTGGCGGTCCCAAAAGTGCCCAGATCGGTGTTAACGGCGAACGCGGAGGGTAGGAAGTAACAACCGGTGCCGTCGGTTGTAGGGCAACCGGGATTCGACTTGCGCGGATTCACAATCACGACCGAGCCGACTTGATTCGGCATATCCGTGGCCGAACTGCCGGCGAGCGAAGCATCACCGTTGGCCTGGTTCATCTGGATGGGGAAACCGGTCGAAAATCGCGTGATCCCCTCCATCTGCCAGCCTTGGGTCAAGCGCTTCGGGGCATTGCCGAAAGCCCGGTCGAACGGGATGGCCCAAATGTAACTGACCACAAAATTATGTCGGATGTCGCTGGACGACAGGCCTCGACTTAACTTGGGATCTTCGAAATTCACCAGGTCGTTGAAGGCCGAAGAATCGTCCAGGCCTTTGGCAAAGGTATACGCCGCCAGGAATGTAAAATCGCTGGCCTTGCGCTCTAGCGTGACTTGCGCGGAGTTGTAGATTGAATTGGCGCTGGTAAGCGTATTGGTGTTGCTGGAGCCGTAGCAGACCTGCGCCCCGCCGGGGCAGAAATTTGGATTCAAGATCTGCTGCCTGGTGCTGTAAACGCAGCCCGGGAGAGGCGTGGGGCTAAGCGTCGAACAGGGAACGGTAGCGGACGGAAGCTGGAAAACGTCGTTTTCATTGCCGGGTCCGCAGCCCGGAGTGCCGCCCGCGGTCACGTCGATAGCTCCTTCGGCAGTGAGTTGCTGGCATAGAGCGGCAGAGCCCGGGTTCGCGTCATTCTGTGTGATCAGGCGGTGCCCCTCGGTCCCCACGTAAGCCAACGTCAGCACCGTAGATTTGCTTAGCTCGCGCTGGATGGAGAGATTGAAGTGCTCCGCGTAGGGCAGCTTGTTGTGAATGTCATAGCCTGGAAAGAAGTTGAACGGCTCATAGACTGAGAAGTCCAAAGTCTTGTTCGAAGGAGAGCCCGGGACCGGTGCGGTGAAGGGGAAACGCTGGCCCAGGGACGCCCCCGTGGCCCGAATCCGGAACGGCTCGTTAAACATGACCGATACGGGTGACGTCCAATAGAGGCCGAACGGCGCGTCCGCCACCTCGTAAAACAGGTTCAGGTCCTCGACCGAAGTGTAATACAGACCGTAGGCCGCCCTGATGCTGGATTTGCCTGGGCCGCCAAATATCTTGCCTAGAATTCCCTCCGAAAATCCCGGTGAATACGCCAGTCCCAATCGCGGGCCGATGTTGTCGTATCGAGTGGGCGCCAGCGTCTTGGGGATGCCCGGATCGCCCGGAAATACCAGGCCTGAGGGAGCGAGCGGAAATTCCGTGGACTGTTCCCCTGGGGCGAAGGTCTGAATCTTCCCTTGAGTGTCGTACCATGGCATGCTCACTTCCCAGCGCAACCCCAGATTCAGCGTGAGATTTGATTTCACCTTCCACGAGTCCTGAGCGAAGGCGCCACCGTACCGTGTGCGCGAGTCAAGGAACTGTTCGGCGGCCTGGGTGTAAGGCGCGCTGGTTGTTGAGGTCGCGCCGAGGAGGAAGTCCGCAACATCGGATCCAGTCACCGTGCCATCAAAGGTGAAGCCCCCATTCGGGTTGGCAAAGTTACGTTCGTTCACTTGCAGGTAGCGGAATTCGCCTCCAAACTTCCACGTATGTCTGCCCTGGGCCTTCGAAAATACATCGCTCGCCGCATAGGTGGTATCGGGCTGGAATGTATTGAGCGTGGGCACTCCAATGTTTAAACCGAGTTGGCTAAACATCGTCTGAGGCACGTATTCTTTATATCCGGCTAGCGGGACAATACCGAGGGTGCCGGCGCCGGTTATGAAACCAAGCGATGACAAACTCGCAAAGCTGCCAGCAGGATTGTCCTTGTTCAGTGCGGTCCGGAAAAAGCTTATCCGGGCCTCGTTCACTGCCGTCGCTCCTACTGTCTTGGCGTTGCTCATCACGAACTCTTGCGCCCGCGAAGGCGTGAGCGTCGGGAAGCCCGGTACGGTGGCATAGCTACCAGTTGACTGATTGACATTGGCGCTGGTGACGTTGGAATTATCTAAATGATAATACCAGGACCAGTTCCCGGTCTTCTGGTTGTTGAAGTCCACCCGCTCTCCAAATTTGTTATCGTTGGCGATGTTTCTCTGACTGTTATCCGAATAGTTGTTCGTATCTCCGGGAAGCGTGGGCGCGGGAATGTATGCGAGGAGTGCGGTGGCCGGCGCTGAAAAGGCCGCCTGCGGAATCACGCCACCAGGGAAAACGCAGCCTGTCGTTGGATTCGTGCTGCCGCAGCCAGCGAAACTATAGGGCTCGCCCTGCGCCACGGTGTACCCCAACCGCTGCGAAAGCACCTGTGCCCAGTAAGGGCCATCGATAGTTCCAGTCAGAACCGAAGGGTCAAAGATGCCTTGACGCTCGGCTGCTGACGGTACCGAAACAAGACCAGTTTCCGCGCCTTGCACCTGCCGGGTGCCTTGATAATCCGAGAACCAGAAAAGCTTACTCTTCCAGAACGGTCCGCCGGCCGCATAGCCAAATTGATTGCGCCGCAATTCGGACTTGGACGGCGCAAAGTAATTCTTGGCATCCAGCTTGTCGTTACGGAGGAACTCGAAGGCATCACCGTGAAAGCCGTTGGTGCCGGACTTGGTGATGGCGTTGATTACGGCGCCGCTGAATTTTCCGTATTCCGCGTCGAAGCTGTTGGTGATCAGCCGAAATTCCTCAATGGAGTCCAGATTCGGCACCAAACCTGCCCCCAAGTTGCGCCCCTCACTGACGTCTCCACCGTTTACCAGAAAAGCGTTGGCCGTTTCTCGCTGGCCGTTCACGGAGATGTTGCCTGAACCGAGAATGCCCGATACCGGACGGTCCTGCTGGATGGTTTGGGCGGTGCCGGGCGCAACGCCCGCCTGCAAGCCCAAGAGGTCGATGTAGCTGCGCCCGTTCAGCGGGAGGGCCAGCATCTTCTTCGAGTCGATGACGTCGCCAAGCTGCGTGTTTTCCGTTTGTACCTGCACGGCGTTGGCTTCCACCCTGATCACTTCCTGTTGGACCGAACCAACCTCCAGGGTTACATCGACTTGCAGCTGATCATTAACCTTCACAACGATGTCGGTCTCGACGAAATTGCGGAATCCGCCGGCGGTAACCGACAATTTATAGTTGCCAGCGGGGAGCGCAAGGACTCGATAGGAACCATCCGCGCCCGTGGTCTCCTCATATCTTAGATTCGTTTCAACATTGGTGATGGTGAGTCGCGCGCCAGCTATCGCGCCACGCGAACGGTCGCGCACGACGCCTTGAATCGATCCAGTTACGTCGGCGCGCAAGACACTCGCGCCAACGAGTCCCACGAGTATTAGTGCAAGCGCGGATAGCAAACGGCGATAGGAATTTCGCATCGGCCCCTCCCCGAAGTTGGCGGTACAGTGGCACGAACAACGACGAGAATCAAGAACTTTCGATTTGCTACTTTCTATTTCGATCTATTACTTTTACAGTTTGCTTCCATCAGGATTTCGATTGCGATCGAAAGTCACGTGGATCCGCGCAGGATCCTGCTTGGGAATGCTCGGTGTATCACAGAGCAGAGTCAATCGTGCCAAGTATTCAGGCTCGACAGTCCGACAGGTGTAACTGTTGGAAAAGAAACCCGATAAAAAGTGTTTGCCAACGCTGGAGCAAGTCTCCCAGATCGCCGTGGCGTTGCCAGCCCCAACACCGATTGCATCTCGAGGTGGCTTGTCGTAGTTTCTTCTGCCAGTTCTTGCGGGATCAGAATTCGGGCCTGTTCATGCTTAAGGAGGAATCTTGTTCCAGCGGAGAATATTCGAGGCCATTCTCACGATCTGCACTGCGATGGCGCTAACACCGCACGGCACTCGCGCACAGCAAAGCTATGAAGTGATCGTGCAGAATGGCGCCCCCATGAAAACACGTGACGGTGTGACGCTCCACGCGGACATCTACCGTCCGAAGGCCGACGGGAAATTTCCGGTCATCCTGATGCGGACACCCTATGACAAAAGCGTGGGCTGGGCAGCCTCACCTGCGTATCAGATTGCCGGGCACGGCTATATCGTCATCGTGCAAGACGTTCGCGGGCGTTACACCTCGGAAGGCGAGTTTTATCCGTTCGGCCACGAGTCCGCCGACGGCTACGACGCGGTTGAATGGGCTGCCGCGTTGCCTTTCTCGAACAGCAAAGTCGGGATGATGGGCGGTTCCTACGTCGGTGCGACGCAGATGCTGGCCGCGATTGTCCACCCTCCGCATCTTGCGGGAATCTGCCCGGTGGTGACGGCCAGCAACTATCACGAGAATTGGACGTATCAAGGTGGAGCGCTCGAACAGTGGTTCGATCAAAACTGGGCGACCCAGCTGGCCACCAATACGCTCTGGCGATTGATCGAGAAAGACACGAACGCGCTGCTAGGCGCGCCCACCCTCCCGCTCACGCAATATCCGGCATTCAATTACGCCGCGCTTCCGGCCGGCGCCGCAGCGACCGCTCAAATCGCGCCATATTATCTCGATTGGCTCGCGCATCCCTCGTACGACGCATATTGGAAGCAGTGGTCTATCGAGGAGCACTTTTCGGACATTCAAGTGCCGGCGCTGCACATTGGCGGCTGGTACGATATTTTTCTGGGCGGCACGCTCAGGAATTACATTGGTATCAAGGCACACGGCGGGACCGAAGCAGCACGCAATGGTCAACGGTTGTTGATACAAATCGGGGGGCACGCGGGCTTCGGGCGGCGCATAGGCGATGTTGAGTTCGGCGATGACGCGCTCAAGTTTCCTCCCACCAGTGTGGTGATTGACTGGTACGACTTTCTCTTCAAAGGCGTGCAGAACCAGTTCGCCACGGAAGGATCCGGGCCCGCGGGCAAACCCGTGCACATTTTCGTGATGGGCGAGAACAAATACCATCAAGAGTCAGATTGGCCTCCGCCGGAAGCTAAACAGACTCGTTATTTCTTGCACTCCGGCGGCTCGGCCAATTCGCTGCGCGGCGATGGCGGCCTGTCGATGACAACGCCGAAAAAAGAAACATCCGATAAATTCACCTACGATCCCGCAAGTCCCGTTTCTACGATCGGCGGCTCGCTTTGCTGCGACGCCGAGCACTACGAGCCGGGCCCGCGCGATCAACGCGCTGCTGAAAATAGGGCTGACGTCCTGGTTTATTCAACCAAGCCGCTTGCGGAAGATCTGGAAGTTACCGGCCAGGTTTCGGTGGAGCTGTGGGCCAAATCGTCTGCCGTGGACACGGACTTTACGGCGAAGCTCGTGGACGTCTCACCTGATGGCTTTGCCACCAACCTTACCGACGGAATTCTTCGCATGCGCTATCGGGATTCTCAGGAGAAACCGCTGCTGATGAATCCGAACCAGGTCTACAAAATCTCGGTGGATCTATGGGCCACCAGCAACGTATTCAAGAAGGGGCACGTAATGCGCTTGGAAGTTTCCAGCAGCAATTTCCCGCGCTTCGATCGCAACCTGAACACTGGCGCGGAGCAGGCGACCGGCCGCGAGTTTGTCTCCGCCAGCAACACCGTACTTCATGACGACGAGCACCCTTCGGCTCTTATAGTTCCCGTGATGCCCGCCGCACCCGCGCCGTGATGAAGAGCGCAAGTTTGCTCCCCGCCGCGGTGACATCCAGGAATTGAGCAGGTGAAGCGATCTGACTTTGCGCGCCTGTGTGAATCACGAAAGCGAACAGCAGGCGGACAAGCACGAGGGGGATTATGTTGTCGGGACGTGATTCGTGAGGGACGTACCCCTAGACGGCAGAGGCTTCGGATTTTCAGAATTTAAAGGCATGCGCGATGTCTTGGGCGGATGTAATGTTGCGCACCGTTTAGCCCCACGGACCCGCCGGAACACGAAATTATCGATATCTTCGGATTACGAGGTTGTGGCGATCAGAACGGTATAACCCCAAAACGTACAGAATGACACTTCCTTTCGTGGAATAAATTACCTGGCGAATGCGGAGGAGCGGCTCACGCCTCGGTGTTCCCAGAAGCTCAGCCGTTCGGGGATCGGCGACGGTTACGTCGATTTCTTCGTCAGAATAGCCGAGTTCGATACCGTATTCGCGTTCCAAAGTGGAGAACAAAGACCCGGTTTGCAGCTGAGCCGAGAGCAACCCGGAAAACTGGGCGGCAGACAAGTAGCAGGTTTCCAGCGCGAACGGCTCGCCGGCCGCCTGCCGCAAGCGCTCCAGCTTGAGGACCCGGCTCTTCGGAGAAAGAGAGAGACGCGCGGTGGCCTCCTCTTCATTGTCGATGACCTTGGCAAACAGTATCTTCGAAACCGGAGTCAGTCTGCGACTTCCCATTTGCTCCGTGTAACTCATTAGCTTGTTGAAATGAATTTTCGGAGCAGCCACAAACGTGCCCACGCCGCGTCGGCGCTCAACGATTCCTTCACGCTCGAGCGAAGCCAGCGCGTGCCGCGCAGTCATGAGGCTGACGTTGTGAAGTCGGGCGAGTTCCCGTTCAGACGCCACAAGATCTCCAGGTTTCAGTTCCCCGTCTTCGATAACGCGCCGTATCTCTCCCTGGATCCGTCGATAAGCAGGGATTCCATTCCCCGTCTTCGTTACCATCTCGATTTCCTCGACTCCGCGATGAATTACGTAACGACGGCAAAGTTCGCCAAGAAACTCAGACGAGCAAGAACCAAAAAGGTCTTGCTTGGCATACGACTATAACGATTTTCTTATGGCATTCCACGCAATTGGCAATGCTCCAGGGTACTGACCCGCGACCTAGTTACTCTCCCCCAGGACGCCCGAGCGGCTCCCAACGGAAAAAGTGATATAGAGCACTTATAGTTCAGTTTCATGGGCTAGGCAAATAAATTTCGCAATTCAGCAGTTTTCTCTTGACGACGGGAAACGTTCCGCTATATAGCTATGCGCCATCCGGTACTTGGGGCTTGGTCGTTTATCTCGAATCTGAAGGAAGAGTCGTTGCGGGCGCCATAGGGTGGCAACCTCTTTCGAGGAGCAAGCAATGAAAAACGGTTTGCGTGGAGTTTTTTGGGTGGTGCTCAGTTTGGCGCTTGTCTTTAGCGGAGCGCAAACAGTGGTGGCACAGGAAGTAACCGCCACTGTGACCGGAACGGTTACGGATTCCAGCGGTGCGGCGGTGGTGGGCGCAGTAGTTAACGTCAAGTCGACGGAACGGGGGATCGTGTATTCGGCGACCACCAATGACGTGGGCTTGTACCGCATTCCGCAGCTACCGGTCGGCACTTATGAAGTGCGAGTGGAAAAAGCAGGGTTCGCTTCCGTGGCGTATCCGGCTTTTACTCTCTCCTTGAATCAGATTGCCCGAATCGACGTTGAAATGAAGGTCGGACAGGTCACCGAAACCGTTCAAGTGAGCGGTGCCGCGCCGATCCTCAAGACGGAGAGCACGCAGGTCGACACTATTATCGACGCCGCTACCAACGACGCTCTGCCGCTGGCGACCCGCAACTACGTGGAGTTGACGCTGCTTTCACCTGGAGCCGTGCATCCCGATCCCAGCAGCTTCAACAATGGGGATAATGTGGCCAACGGAGGCAGACCGTTCATCAACGGCAACCGTGAGCAGGCCAACAATTTCCTGCTTGATGGCATGGACAACAACGAGGTATCGGACAACCTGCTTGGCTATACGCCGGCGCCGGATGCAATTCAGGAGTTCAATCTGATTACCAACAACGCGCCCGCGGAATTCGGCAACTTTATGGGCGGCGTTGTCAGTGTAACGCTCAAATCTGGAACCAACGGTTTCCACGGCGACGCCTGGGAATTTTTCAGGAACGATAAGCTGAACGCCAATCAATGGGAAAACAAGATCAATCCGGGTTCCCCGGAAATTCCTCGTGCTCCGCTACGCTGGAACATGTTCGGCGGGACCCTTGGCGGCCCAATCCTCAAAGACAAACTGTTCTTCTTCGTCGATTACCAGGGACAGCGCTTCGACCATCCGCCTGCAGGCAGCTTCATCTCGGTATACACCCCTGCCGAACAGAGCGGCGACTTTAGTGCGCTTTTAAATGCAGCCACGCCGGTCCAGCTATATAACCCCTGCGCGGGAACGACCGGACAGAACGGCACGGCTTGTGTGGCCGCAACAACGCGCTCGCCGTTTCCGGGCAATATCATTCCGGCCAGCATGATCAGCCCGGTGGCGGCAGCCCTATTCGCATCGTCACTGTATCCGAAGGCGATCAACAACAACCTGACCAACAACGCCATCCAGGAAATCTCGCAGGCTTATAACAGCGACCAAGGCGACTTCAAGATTGATTACGACATTTCGAGCAAGAACCGGATCTCCGGCCGCTTCACCCGAGCGTTCCAAATCGATCCTTTGACCAATTCGCAAGTCTTGTTCGGAAACGGTGAGACGACGGCCCCGATCTGGAGCGTGGTAGGTGACTGGACTCACAGTTTCACCAACATCGTTAACGACGCACGGTTCGGCTGGAACCACATCGTGCTGAACACCGGAGCGGTTTGGAATCCTTCGGTCGGCACCTTCGGGCAGACCATAGGGATTCCGAACTCCAATCCGGGCACTCAGATCGGTCTTCTAGGCCTTGATTTTGGCGGAGGAACACCGACCCAACCGGGGACCGGAACGCTCACCAACATCGGAAACAGCATGGTCACGCAGAGTTTCAACAGCAAGGTGTATCAGGGCGATGATACGGTAAGCTGGACTCGCGGGCGGCACAATTTCAAGTTTGGCGGCGAGTACATGTTCGACTCCATCACTGTCTTTTACTCAGGAAACAGCGGTGAATTGGGGGGCATGGTATTCGGTCCAGACTTCACGGCATCCTCCCCGACCGACCCGTTGAAGAATACCGGGGAGGGCATGGCGGACTTCTTTCTTGGTCTGCCGACCGCGTTCGGGCGAGGACTCAGCAGCGGAACCTGGGAGCAGACCACGAACATCATTGGAGCCTTCGGCCAGGATACCTGGCGTCTCTCGGACCACCTGACCGTTACTCTCGGATTACGCTACGAAGCACACACCCCGTGGGTCGAGGTCAATAATCAGCAGACAAACTACAACATTCAGACTGGGCAGATCGAAACCGCGGGTCAGGGCGGTGCCAGCCGAGCACTCTACAATGGCGTGTATGGCGGGAAGGATTTCCAGCCGCGCCTGGGGTTCGCCTATACGCCTGGATGGTCCGGCGGACATACTGTGTTCCGCGGGGCATTCACAGTCTCAGACTATCTGGAAGGAACCGGCACAAATCTCCGCCTGCCTATCAACCCGCCCTTCAATGGCGGCGCAGCGGCGGGAGGCGAATTCCAGACGCAGTATCTCCTGCAACCACTTCCCACGACCACGACGTCGGACGGTATTATTGCGCCGGCACCCGCAGGTCTTTCTTGTCCGAATTTCTCTTGCTTCGCCAACACCATCTTTCGTCTTTGGGACAAGAATGTGCAGCCCGCCATCGACGACCAGTGGAACCTGACGGCGCAGCATCAATTCGGGCCCACCACTACGTTGCAGGTCGGCTATGTCGGCCAAGTGGCCTATCACCTTATGGTGCCCTTCAGCTACGGTCAACTTGTGGCGGAACCCGCCAGTTCTTGCGGGACCCCGCCTTGCACCGGGCCGAGTCCATTTTTTGCTGCCAACCCGACACTCGGGAACATCATCGGTGATTCCAACGTTTCCGGCACGCAATCGAACGGTCGAATGATGTACAACGCGCTGCAGGCCGTACTGCAGAAGAGCGCAGGGCACGGACTGCAGTATCAGGTGTCGTACACCTACGCCAAGTGCATGTCGAACAACACCGGTTACTACGGCACATGGTCGAACCAGAAGGGGTCCACAACTGCTTCGCCGTACTGGCAAAACATTTATGACCCGCAAGCGGAATGGGCACCCTGCTACTACGACGAAACCCACAATCTTACGTCCTATGCCGTCTACGATCTGCCGGTTGGCAAAGGTAGGCAATACGGGAATGGCATGAGCAAGGCGCTGGATGCGGTCGTGGGCGGTTGGCAGGTCAGCCCGATCCTGACGCTGCACACCGGCTTCCCACTGGCCCTCTACACCGGCGCCAGCGATCCGACCAATACCGGCTCACGCGGACTGCGTCCCGACTGCAATGGAACGAACACCGTTTGGGGAAGGCGACCCGCGACGGCAGCTCAAAGCGGAGGCATCGCTTGGTTTGACCCCAGCAACTATAGTAATCCCACGACGACCTTCGGGACATGCGGACCGCAACTCGGTGGGTTGCGCGGACCCGGATTCTACAATTGGGATCTCAGCCTGCACAAAGACTTCCAAATGACAGAACGGTTTAAGCTGCAGTTCCGTTCTGACTTCCTGAATGCCTTTAACCGCGTAAATCTGGCGTCACCCAATACGACCGTTGCCCAGTCCACAACGGGAGTGATCCAGTTCTCACAACCTGCGAGAAATATTCAGTTCGCTTTGAAGCTCTACTTCTGACCAAACCACGTACAATGAGGCAGGCGCCCGAACGCCTGCCTCATTTCTGTTTTTGACCGTAAGATTGAACGGGATTTTCTTAACGCCATCGTCAAGCGCAAATGACTCGAATTTCTTACGCCCCGGTCATCGGTTCCCTTGTGGTCGGCTCCTGGTTTTTTGTTTCGTCCCTCGCTGCTCAGGAATCTAAGCCAAAGCCCGGTTCAGGAAGCGGATCCCCGCTTACGGAAGAAAAGGCCATCGCCCTTGCAGAACAAGGGCGCTGTACGGAGGCACTTCCGGCGCTCAAGCGAATCTTGACCGGTCAAGGGCCGGCGGAGGAACGGAAAAAAGCTGGCATCGCGGGAATGCGCTGCTCGATGGCCATGGAGAGTAGCGACTCAGCTTTGGATTTTCTTCGCTTGTTGAGCCATCAGTTCCCCCAAGATCCTGAGATTCTGTTTGTAGTTGTTCACGTTTATTCGGATCTTTCGACCCGAACCGCCCAGAACCTCGGCCGCACGGCGCCCGATTCCGTTCCGGCCCACAAACTCAATGCCGAGGCCCTGGAGATGCAAGGCAAGTGGGACGAGGCACAACGCGAATATGAAGACATCATCGCCAAGAATCCTGACGCTCCGAGCCTGCATTACTTGCTGGGAAGGCTGTTGCTTTCAAAGCCGCAACCTGATGCCGGAGCCGTACAACACGCGAAAGAAGAATTCCAGAATGAGCTTCAAATTGATCCTCGAAACGCGGGCGCCGAATACATTTTGGGAGAAATGGTACGGCAGGAATCTCAATTTGAGGAAGCCATCTCGCACTTTTCGCGCGCGGCGAAGCTGGATCCAAGCTTCGGGGATGCCTTTATGGGGTGGGGATTTTGTCTGGTCACGCTAAAGCGCTACCAAGAGGCCATTCCACCGTTGCAGTCCGCGGTGCGGCTGCAGGAAGGCAATCCGTCAGCGCATTACAACCTGGCGGTAGCATTGAGCCGCACCGGCCAAAAAGAAGAAGCCGACAAGGAATTTGCCATACATCGTCGATTGGCGCAGAAATCCGCGCCAGCGGAAGGGAACGCGCAATAACACCGCAGCGCGAACCTTTGTTGAGCGCCTCGAACAATGACAGAACTTCATTGATGACTCGGAGGCAATTGCTCGGAGGACTGGCCACCGCGGCGATATTCGGGGCATCACCGCGAATTCTGAGGGCCACGGCGTCTGAGCCGGAGTTCCCGTTCGAAAGGATTCCAGATTCCGCCAGCCGTATTTCCTGGATTCACGTAAATGGAAAGTCTCAAGAGAAGTACCTGCCCGAAACCACTGGAGCTGGCTGCGCCTTCTTCGACTACGACAATGACGGCTGGATGGACATCTATCTGGTCAACAGCGGTAAGTGCGATTTTTACACCCCGGACCCTCCACTGCGAAATGCTTTGTATCGAAACAACCGCGACGGCACGTTCACCGATGTCACCGAAAAGGCCGGCGTGGCCGCGGGCGGATATGGCCAAGGCGTTGCTGTCGGTGACTACGATCGCGATGGATTCCCCGACCTCTATGTGACCCAATACGGGCGCAGCATTTTGTATCACAACAATGGAGATGGCACCTTCACCGACGTCACCGCGAAAGCGGGCGTGGCCGCCCCCGGCTGGGCTTCCAGCGCTGTGTGGTTTGACTATGACAATGACGGGCTTCTGGATTTGTTCGTCGGACAGTTCGTGCGTTTCAGCAAAGAAGAAAACAAGCCATGCGGCATTCACGAAGATGGAAAGCATCACTATTGCATTCCCCAAATCTACCAGCCGATGCCCAACTGGCTTTTCCGCAACAATGGAGACGGCACTTTTACCGACGTTTCCAAAGCTTCTGGCATTGCCGACCATTTAGGAAAAGCCTGGGGCGTGGCGGCCTCCGACATCAACAATGATGGATGGTTGGATCTCTTCGTTACCAACGACACCGTCGCCAACTTTCTGTTCGTGAATAGCGGAAAAGGAACCTTCACGGAGACTGGTACCGAAGCGGGCGTCGCATTCAGCGCCAATGGGCGCCCGCGCTCGGGAATGGGAGCCGATGCGGCTGATTTCAATAATGATGGCTGGCAGGATCTTTTTGTCGCCAACATTGACCGCGAAGACTTCGCCATCTATCAGAATAACCACGACAATACCTTCGACGACTTGGCCATTCCCACCGGGATTGCCAAGGCGACAAAATTCATGAGCGGCTGGGGCCTGAAATTCTTCGATTACGACAATGACGGAGATGTTGATCTGCTGCTTGCCAATGGCAATCCGGATGACCTGATCGGGTCGCTACACGGTGAAGTTAGCTACGAAGAACCGCTCCTGCTTTTTCACAATAACGGAAAGTCTTTCGAAGACGTCAGCGCCAAGAGCGGGCCTGTCTTCTCCGCCAAGATGTCCTACCGTGGATTGGCGGTCGGCGATTTTAATAACGACGGCGCCGTCGACGTCCTAATCTCCGTGAACAACGGTGCGCCAATCCTGCTTCAAAACCATGCGGCCCGTCAAAACCACTGGCTCGGAATTCATTTGATTGGAAAAAAGTCAAATCCGGACGCCGTCGGCGCAGTAGTCACCTACAAAGCCGGAGACCTGACCCGCCGGCGGCTAAAAACAGGCGGAGGCAGCTATCTCTCATCTCACGACCCGCGCATGGTTCTGGGATTAGGGAGACGAACGGCAATCGAATCATTGGAAATAAGGTGGCCGCAACCCGGGGGCGGAACACAACACTTCACCGATCTTCCCCTCGACCGTTACATCACCATCGTGGAAGGTGAACCAAAATGGAAATAGCTCGGCGTACATCCGCGAGAGTCGCACTTTTATCAGCCGCGATGTTATATCTTGCGTCGCAGTCCCGTCCCCAGGAACCGGGTAACCCGCCGCCGACATTTACCAAGGATGTCGCGCCGATTCTCCAGAAGCATTGCCAGACTTGCCATCGGCCGGGTGAAGCAGCTCCCTTCTCGATGCTCACTTACGAAGAGGCCCTGCCTTGGGCGCCCATGATGAAGATGGTAACCACCAAGAAAATCATGCCGCCTTGGTTCGCCGATCCCCAATACGGGCATTTCGCGAACGAACGGTTATTGTCCGCCGACGAAATTCGAATTCTGGCGGCCTGGGTCAATGGTGGATCGCAGAAAGGCGCACCTGAGGACCTGCCGCCTCCTGTAAAAAATTTTGTAGAAGGCTGGGGCATTCCCACGCCGGACGTTGTATTCCAACTTCCCAAACCTTTTTCCGTCCCGGCCGCAGGAGTCATGGACTATCAGTACGTCATCGTTCCCACAGGCTTCAAGGAGGACAAATGGGTGCAAGCCCTCGAGGTGCGTCCAACCGATCGCGCCGTAGTGCACCACATCATCGCGTATCTTCGCGAACCGGGCTCCAATTACTTCAAGGACCAGAAGCCGGGTGTATTCTTCATTGCACCACCTCCGAAAACCGACGAGAAGACCGACACCAGCGCATTACCAAGTGATTTCCTTGTCGGCTACGCGCCGGGACAGCCGGCCGAAATCCTGCATCCCGGCGAAGGCAAGCTCATCAAGGCAGGTTCCGACATAGTCTTTGAAGTTCATTACACGCCGAACGGAAAACCCACCACGGACCAAACCAAGCTTGGGCTCGTCCTTGCCAAGTCAGCGCCCAAAGAGCGTGTTTTGACGCTCTCCGCTTCGAACGGAACATTCAAAATTCCTCCCGGAGATCCGGACTATAAGGTTGACGCATCGTTCGAAGTGCAGAAGCCCGTGAAACTTGTCGGCTTACACCCGCATATGCACTCGCGCGGAAAGTCCTTCGAATATCGGCTGACATTCCCAGGCGGCAAAACGGAAACGATCCTGAGCGTCCCGGTTTACAACTGGCATTGGCAGCTTTGGTACAACCTCATTGATCCGATCGACCTGCCGCAAGGCACGAAGATTGAATGCACCGCGCATTTCGACAATTCGCCGAACAATCCGGAAAACCCGGATCCGACCAAGGCCGTCATTTGGGGCCAGCAAAGCTGGGATGAAATGATGGTCGGATTTTTCAATTTGAAATTCGATGCGGCCATGCCTGCGAGAGATATTTCCACGCCAGGAGCGGTCCACACTCACTGATATGTTTCGACTCCAGCGAAATTTGCATGACAGAGCGATTGGACGATTCCTCGCCCTTGCGCTGGTGGCTTGCTTCGTGAGCCACCTCGCCGAAGCGCAAGACAGGTCCCCGCGATTCCATGTGATTGCGCTTGCCGAGCACGGGGGCATCCACAAGCCCTTTGTGGACGCGGCAAAGGTTTGGCTGGGAAAGCTCGCCAGCGAAGACAACTTCTCCGTAGACTACATTGAAGACACCGCCAAAATCGACGAGGCCTTCCTCGCGAAATACAATCTCTTCATTCAATTGAACTATCCTCCTTACAATTGGACCGACACGGCACAAGCTGCATTCATCAAGTACATCGAACAAGGGAAGGGCGGCTGGATCGGATTTCACCACGCCACTTTGTTGGGGGAGTTTGATGGTTTCCAGATGTGGCCCTGGTTTCACAAGTTCATGGGAGGCATCCGATTCAAGGATTACATCGCGACCTTTGTCACTGGCACGGTCACTGTCGAAGACAGGAATCATCCGGCGATGAAAGGCGTAGCATCGCCCTTCGTGATCGAAAATGAAGAGTGGTACACCTACGACACCACACCGCGGCTGAATGTCCACGTGCTCGCCAGTGTAGATGAAAAGACGTATACACCGGCCACCGATAAGAAGATGGGCGATCACCCGGTGATCTGGTCAAACGAACACATGAAAGCCAGGAACGTTTACATTTTCATGGGTCATGGTCCTGAACATTTCAACAACCCATCGTTCACGAAGATTTTCACCAATGCCATTTTTTGGGCTGCCGGCCAGCAGGAGAGTCGCGCGAAATGAGCCAAGCTGCGATGCGAATGACCGTTCGCCGTAGAAACTTTCTGTCTGCCGCAATTCAGGCCATGATGGTGACAGCTCTTGTCCCGATTTTCTCTAACGGGTTCGCGCGCGCGGGAGAGCCGGCCTTCAAAGTCCTGGCGCTCTATTCAACCGACGTCGAACCGGATCACGTCAAAACCGCCAAAGACGCCCTCGCTTTCTACACCGACCTGGCGGCAAGGCATAACTTTGTATTGGATACCACGACCCATTGGACCAAGCTCAACGAAAACGATTTAAAGCCTTATAGTCTGATCCTGTGGCTTAACAACTTCCCCCAAACTGCCGAGCAGCGAGCGGCATTCGAAAACTACATGGAACACGGCGGCGGATGGATTGGCTTTCACGTCGCTGCCTACAATGACAAAGATACCCATTGGCCGTGGTTCGTCCAGTTTCTCGGCGGCGCCGTGTTCTACACGAACAATTGGCCCGTCCTGCCGGCAAGGCTAACCATCGATGATCGCCAGCATCCGGTGACGAAGGGACTGCCTGCAGCGTACCAAGCTCCAGCCAATGAGTGGTATCTCTGGAAGCCGAGTCCTCGCCTCGATAAGGATGTCCGCGTTCTCGTGACGCTCGATGCTTCCAATTATCCGATCGGAAAAAAGGACATCATCGCCGAGGGTGACCTTCCCGTCGTGTGGACGAATACAAAATACAGGATGCTTTACATCAACATGGGCCACGGACCTATGGTTTATGGAGACTCGACCCAAAACCAACTTTTCGAAAATGCGATTCTCTGGCTGGGGAACAAAAAGTAGCTGCGTCAGCGGCTGACATCGTGGGGGATTCGAATGACGAGGCTTCGAGTGACGAGTGTTCGAATGCTTGCGATCGTTCTTGGCTTGGCGTTAAGCGGCCGATGCCACGCGCAAGCACAATCCAAAGCTCAACCGATGAAGCATCTCCTTGTGCTCGGCGAAGAAAAAGGCTACCGGCATGAATCGGTGTCGCACGCCATGGCCACGATCGAACGTCTGGGCCGTGAGTCCGGCCTGTGGACGACCACTATTCGAACCGACACCGAAGCCCTCACAAAACAGAAGCTCGAATACAACGCCAAAAATCTGAATGACTTCGACGCCGTGCTTTTCTACACCGGCGGCGAACTGGAAATGAACCCGGAGCAGAAGGCCGCGCTTTTATCCTTCGTCCACGACGACGGCAAGGGCTTCGTCGGCGTGCATAGCGCCACCATCTCGTTCACCTCCTGGCCCGAATACGGAGAAATGATCGGCGGCTATTTCGACGAGCATCCTTGGGTCACCTTTGATGCACCCATTATTGTGGAGGATCCGGACTTCCCTGGCATGCAGCAGTGGCCGAAGTCCTTTGTTCTGAAGGACGAGATCTATCAGTTGAAGGACTATTCGCGGGATAAGGTTCGTGTTTTGATGCGACTCGATGCCAACAAACTCGACCTGAACAATCCGCACGTCCACCGGAAGGACCGCGATTTCGCCGTAACGTGGGCAAAAATGTATGGGAAAGGGCGCGTGTACTACTCCACACTCGGCCACGTCGAGCAAAATTGGGACGATCCTCGGTTTCAGAAAATGTACGTGGACGCCATCAGGTGGGCGATGGGTCTTGTGAATGCCGATGTAACGCCACGATCGCTCCCGGCGCAATTCGGAAGGACTGAGAACCAGCGATCCCATAGCCGTTCGGCTGCGGTCGGGGCCGCAACTGAATCGCGAAGGTAAGTAAGCGAAGCGATTAGCGAAAGATTTTGCTCAGTTATTGTCGAGACGGAGGTTGAGAGTTATGTGGCCACTGCTATTCGCATTATCGTTGGCGCTCCCGCAGGCACAAGCCGCTGGGGACATCTCGACGGCGGCGTCGGCGACCACGACCAGCCATCCCATTCTCGGGCTGGGCTCCTCTGCTCCCGACTTTTCTCTGCCCGGCGTAGATGGAAAGACCCACGCACTAGCAGACTACGCGATCGCTCCGATTTTGGTCATCGTCTTCACCTGCAATCACTGCCCGATCGCGCAAATGTATGAACAACGCATTCAACAACTTGAGGACGACTACCAGGCTCGCGGCGTCGCAGTGGTGGCGATCGAGCCGAACGATCCCAAGGCCCTTCGAATCGATGAGCTGGATTCCTCCGACATCAGCGACAGCCTCGACGAAATGAAAATTCGCTTTGAATACAAACATCTCCACTACCCATATCTCTACGATGGTGAAACGCAATCGGTTACCCGCGCCTACGGCCCTCAAGCCACGCCCCACGTCTTCGTCTTCGACAAAGACCGAAAACTGCGCTACGAAGGCCGAATGGACAACAGCTATCGCTTGGAAATGGTAAACACTCAGGATGCCCGCAATGCGGTCGATGCCCTGCTGGCAAACCGCGAAGTGTCCGTAAGACATACTGGCGTTTTCGGGTGCTCAACGAAGTGGAAAGAAAAAACCGTCTCCAGTGAGGCAACGTTGCGAAAAATCGCGGCGGAGCCGGTAAAGCTGGAGATGGCTACGGCCGAGGACTTGAAGCATCTCCGTGAAAATCCGTCGAAACACATGACGTTGATCAGTTTCTGGGCAACCTGGTGTGGTTCGTGCATCGACGAGTTCGCCGACTTCCTGGAAACTTTTCAAATGTACAAAGTCCGCGATTTCGATTTGATCACCGTCTCCGCCAACATGCCCGACGAAAAAGACGGCGTCATGAGGATGCTCGAGAAAAAACACGCCACGAGCCGCAACCTTCTATTTGCTTCGAATGACACCGCAGCCATGCAGGTGGCCTTCGATCCGGGATGGGAATCCGCAGTTCCCTACACCGTCCTCCTCGCTCCCGACGGTAAGATTCTCTACAAAAAGCTGGGAAGTGTGGACATTCTCGAACTGCGGCGAACAATTCTTGCGAACCTCCCGTCAGACTACATCGGCTTCAATCAATACTGGCAGACCGGTTCCACTCAAAAGGACTCCGGGAAAAGTGGCGGTCAATAGATTGGATTCCACCCAGCTGTAGGCACCCGCGCCCTCGGAGGCTCGATGAGAAAGCATTTGCTTTTGCTGCTGGCCGCAAGTTCCTCGCTCTGTGTGTTGCTCATCCCCGGGCCAACTCTGGGCGACGAAATCCCGAAAATTGCGTGGCGCCGGCCTCTCGGGCAACCGCTGGAAAAGCCAGGCGTCCGCAAAAATAAATCCGACATCGACGATGGTTATTGGCAGGGCGCCCCGGTCGGTGGATTCGGAGCCGGCACCTTCTCTCGCACCTTTCGCGGCGACTTCGCGCGCTGGCACATCAAAAGCGGCGTCCACAAATATGTTTCCGTTCCCGCCAACCAATTTGCGATGTTTCAGCGAGTCGCCGGCGACCCTGCCGGAACTGCGCGCGTACTCATGACCGATCATCCCAAAAATGGCGAGCTAGCAAGCTGGCAGTGGGACTATCCCGTAGGCGCCGGCGAGTACGCCGCGCTGTTCCCAAAGTCCTGGTATGACTACAGGTGGGACAAATTTCCCGCCCATGTCGTTCTGGAACAATTTTCTCCGGTGCTTCCCGACAACTACAAAGAATCGAGCTATCCGGTCGCGGTCTACCGCTGGCACGCAGAAAACCCGACAAACAAAGCGGTTACCGTTTCCGTCCTGCTGTCGTGGACTAACATGGGCGGATGGTTTCGAACCTACACGCACGACTTTCAATCCGCCCTCAGTCAAGGCAATCAAAATCACTTTCGCCAGGAGGGCGTAGCCTCTGCCGGAACGATGAAAGGCATCGTCTTCGATCGCCATCGTGCCGACGGCGTGATAAACGAATGGGATGGCGAATTTTCCGTCGCGGCCCTGCAGTCGCCGGGCGTGGAGGTTTTCTATCAGACAGAATTTCTTGCTGACGGTGACGGCAAAGCCGTGTGGACTCCTTTCTCCAAAGATGGAACCCTCGCGAACAGCGACACCCCGTGGGTCAGTGCTAGCGAAAAAATCGGCGGCGCGATTGCCGTTCGATTCACGCTGCAACCCGGTGAACAGAAAATCATCCCCATGGTGATCGCCTGGGACTTCCCGGTTGTCGAATTTGGCCAAGGCCGCAAGTGGAATCGCAAGTACACCGACGTCTACGGCGCCAGCGGTAGCAACTCTTGGGCGATCGGTCGCGATGGGCTACTCCACGCCGCGGAGTGGAGCGATGCTATCGACGACTGGCAGCGACCCTATATTAAGGATGAGAGTAAGCCCGCCTGGTATCGCGGCATGCTCTTCAACGAGCTTTACACGCTGACCGACGGTGGCACATTTTGGGGCCGCCAGGTCAATTCCGATCGCAACGCAACCGCGACCTTCTCTCTCCTCGAATGCTTCGACTACGCCTATTACGGAACGCTAGATGTACGTTTTTACGCCTCGGCGCCGCTCTTGAAGTTCTGGCCGGCCATCGACAAACAGGTACTGCGCGAATTTGCAATCACCGTCCCCCGCGAATATCCGGATTTGGGCTTATGGGTCGCAAAAACGCAAGAGACCGGCAACCCGGTGTTACACAAACGCAAGAAAATCGGCGCAGTACCACACGATTTGGGTGTTCCCGAAGGTGACCCATTCGTTTCTGTGAACGAGCCAGGCTGGCAGGACACCAACGATTGGAAGGACTTGAATTCAAAATTCGTTCTGATGGTCTATCGCGACTATGTGCTGACGGGGAAAACCGACAAGGCGTTTCTACGTGAGATGTGGCCCGCCGTTCAGGCGGCCATGACCTATCTCAAGCAATTCGATCACGGCGGCGGCATACCCGAAAACAGCGGCTACCCTGACCAGACATACGACTCCTGGATCGTCCGCGGAGTTAGCGCGTACTGCGGAGGACTGTGGCTCGCGGCGTTACGCGCCTCCGATGAAACCGCGCGCGCCCTTGGCGATGACCACGCCGCTGAGGATTATCACGCGCTGTTCCTGAAGGCCCAGAAGACCTACATCGACAAGCTCTGGAACGGCGAATACTTCCGCTATGACGCCCAGAGCGAGTACCGCGACAGCATCCAGGCCGATCAGCTCGCTGGACAATGGTACGCAAACATGACCGGCCTCGGCGATCTAGTCCCGAAGCAAATGCAAGTTTCAGCCCTAAAAAAAATTTATGAAAACAATGTCATGAAGTTCGGCAAAGGCGAAATGGGCGCCGCAAATGGTATGGCCGCCGACGGCAGCATCATTCGCGACAACGAGCAGGCCCAGGAAGTTTGGGCCGGCACCAGCTTCGCGCTGGCAGCCCTCCTCCTCAGTGAAGGATTGAAAGACGAGGCTTACCACACCGCGTGGGGCATCCATCAGGTAATCTACGAAACCAAAGGCTACTGGTTTCGCTCTCCGGAAGCCTGGGACGACACGGGAAATTTCCGAGCCTCCATGTATATGCGCCCTGCCGCCGTGTGGGCGATGGAGATGACCAACCCAACTTCCCACTAGGCGACGGCGGCCGGGCACTCGGAAGCTGCTAAAAACCAGGTTATGGGAAGTCCCGCGACAGGGACAAGAAACGATTGTAAGGGCGAGTTCGAAGGCCGATAGACCTCGGCCGGGCATTTCATGCCAGGTGCTTCGAGAGGCGTTCCTCATTGAAAATCTCGATAAAGACATCGAACCCGGCTGACACCAACGCGCTAGCAACACGATCACATAGCACTTTGCCGATTACTGACCGACTCCAGGGGCAGAGCGCCCGGCGAGCGTAGAGTCCGAATATCCCGCATAGGTGGCTGGCCGAAGAAGCGACTGTATTCGCGATTGAATTGGCTGGCGCTTTCATATCCGACCTCAAAAGCCGCGCTGCGTGCAAGCGAAGCTGCTTTTGATACTGAAGCGGACTCATGGCGGTCAGCGCCCGGAAATGGTGGTGCAGCGTGGACACGCCCATGCCCGCGATT